>MKWU01005150.1_pt1 | contig 14504 bp, 16 predicted proteins | sample 809101 | NCBI WGS metagenome assembly MKWU01 (sample SAMN05860141, study PRJNA318959) | sponge metagenome | host: Aplysina aerophoba | place: Slovenia: Piran, Adriatic Sea, Gulf of Piran | collected 2013-05-07 | reverse complement strand
ATAATGACTACATAGTACTCTAAAACGTTCTGTTACCCTGTTACCTTAGTTGCTTGCCAGACGCCATTTTTATTAGTCGTCAACTTGATTGCACAATTAAAATGGCGGAGCGTATATATTGTACTATTGTCTCAGACTCTGCCAACATGATTTCCTTGCTTTTTGTATTTTGTGTATCGCTAAACTTTGAGGCTGTGTTTATGAACTTAAAGGTGTGGCATTGGGCATGCTGCAGTAGAAAGAATTTTATCACTGATTTTGCTTCCAAGTGTTTAGCAAGTCGTTTCAAAATACACATTAAAGACCTACTTTTCAAAAACATTTCCCTGGGATTACAGCCTCAGATCCCCATTCTTATGCTGCATTGTGTGTGCACCCCCCCCTTTCAATTCTCTGGATCCGCCCCTGCTATACCAGTGGTCGAAATAACATCCGGTCATCGGTCAATTTCCGAACGTTTTTTCAAATTGACCGCACATTATTCCATGTGATCAGTACGCATGACCGATCACGCTTGCATGGTTGCGCAACAGCTCTGTACGAAGGCCGATATAAAATGGCGGATAGGTCTGGGTACGAGACTAGAAGGTACACTAGATGAAAGGCTCGGGCTTTCTTCCAGTGTTTCTTGTTACTGAGTTCAATTGTTTTATACGATTCTCGTATCGCATGGCAGCTTAACGGATTGCTAGAATTAATAATCGTTCGTAAATCGTGAAGAGAGGCAGTGTCTCAGGGAGCGAGCGGGTGATGCCAAGAAGTGGCAAGTCTGTTTACACTACATTCCAGAAGTGGCGACGTGAGCTTGATCGCGATTACTAGACGATGTCGTGGCTGGACTACTGTAGTGAGTACGAGGGTGAAAAGCCAGCAGAAATGTAAAGCGTGTATCAAGTTTGTGGATACAATCCGTGGTAGCAAGAACTTCAGCGACAGGTGGCCTGATGATCGTCGGCGCCAACTCGGTCAGGTTAAGCAACGTTTGTGACCATGTCCAAAGTGATCAGCATGCTCACGCAATGTTGTGCCTAAGAAAGCAACACACTTAAGTTTGCACGGCTGCCTCCCTCCACCTATAGTGCAATTAAAATTTGACATTGCCCATTTTGTAGCGACAAAGAAGCTTCTATTTATCAAGTACCCTCAGATTTGTGAGCTTGAGTCGCACCATTGGGTCAACCTATGACAAGTAAAAATTAATTTTGTGGTTCCTCACTGCAACACTGTACAACGTGCATGACCGAACAAAATTCAACATGACCGAACAAACTCAGGAGTGCTCGGACATTTGACCGAACAACCATAAAACCTTATTTCGACCACTGTATAGTGCACAACAGTATGAACTGTGTGGCCTGCTTTCTTTTTTATCTGAGTTTGCCACCTTCGTCATTTTGCCCTGTCATCATTTTGCCCTGTCATCATTAATGCTTTAAAACATCCTACCTCTGAGTCACGATGAAGTCTCCATATAGGTCAAACATTTACTAAGGTGCCCAAACACTAGCACTACATAGCCACCAATCTTTTGCTATGAGAATGAAGTGAATCAATTCGTCATTAAATACCTAAGAAATTAAAGCAGTTAGACCCTTGACCTTGGACACATTGTGTGTACTCACTTGGAAATATCCAAGAAAAAGAAGATTGTGAAAGTGCACAAAGGTATCCTTTCGTAGTAGCCCACATACTCAATATCCCTCTTTATTTGAATCCCTACCATTTTCCTTCAATTTTTAGAGCACTTGTTATCTCTCTGCCTTGTGGTTTCTGTTCTTTTTCACTCCAGGCTGATCATGCTTCCTCTGAGCTACTGGCAGTGCAGTCCCAATTAAGTAAGGCTGATGGAAGAAATAATACCCTTGAAAAGCAGGTATGCTTGAGTGTTCACATGTGTATTTGTAGAGCAAAAAAGATATGTATTGTGTCTACCAATGTGTGCGTAATTGTCTTCTCCCCCTATAGGTGAGGGATTTGAATACCAAGATAGAGGAACTCGAAGCAGTGGGGGGTCGCAAGCTAAAATCTCAGGTTGCAGCTATGGAATCCAAGATGATTGGTCTAGAAGATCAACTGGATGTTGCTAACAAGTTAGTTGAGAAAGGAAGGGAATCAAAGCACAACTGCAAATATACTAGTAGTTGTTTTGAAGTGAAATGGTTGGTAAGTATGTCAATCAATGACCTTTATGGTAGTGCCAAGACAAATGTTTGAATATGTGATAGACATATTTGAATAAATGGCACTTCGTCCCAACCCTTGCACCAAACATGACGAGCGCAACTTCATGCTCTCCCTAGCTACATGGAAGGTTCGATGGCTGAGAAACAGCAACAGCTGGGCAGGTTCATCAACTAAGGACTCCTGTAAGATTTTAGGGCAGTAACAACAATGAAATCTACACCAAGGCCACCACCTTTGTGCATCCACAATCCAGAAGGCAAATTCATTGCGACTGAAAGCAGACACAGTATGTATGTGTTTCGAACAGTGGTTCACTGACCCTGCTTGTGGTCCCACTTGCCCCATTTGTGGGCTCTGGTCAGCCACGTGATTAAACAACTACAGCATCTGAGGTTGCTGCAGATTGGACAAGCACGCTGCACTAATGGAGTTAGTAATGAACTCTTGAAATACTCGTGTCAAATAACTGCACTGCACTTCTATGGCTTCAATTAACGCTAGTTGTTACTCATTAAAACGCCCGTGTCTCCATGTAGAAGATCTACTGTGGAGATACTAATAACATAACCATGTATCATAGCTCTTTGGCTACGTGGTGGTGTGTGAGTTAAAGAAATAATCATTCAAAATACAGGAATAAAGGCACCATTAGTGAAGTACCCATTTTCACCTTTAAGCAGTCTAGATACCATCTAGGCTAGTGAGTGACATTTTGTCATGCAGAAGACGGTTGTCTAACATTTCTATTTGGGGGAGGCTGCAAGAGGGGGATGGTAGTGATAGAATTAACATGCCAATAGAACACAATCTAGTACAACCTAATATATAACTTACTAAAATTATTGAAGGAAAAAAGAAAGAAAAAGATGGGGAAAAAATTAATAATAGTAACACAATAATGAGAGGACGGATGTACGGTCAGGTCAGTAATGCAGCATAGAGTCCTGGCAAAGTACCCCTCTGCCTGTTGAGTGGGGACTGGTGGTACTGGATGTGCCAGGACACCAGCATGCAGCGAGTCTGAGTGTGGTTATAGGTGTCAATCAGCAAGGCCTTCGCTAGATCCACTCGGTGGCTCGAGGATAACACATGCTCAGTACACGAGATGCTGTACACCACTACTTTTTTGTGGTTTGTGGTAGAGTGCACTCAGGACCACACTGCAAAGGATTTAGAACTTCTGATGCTCAAAGAAATGTGATGGGTCAAAGTACTGAGATGCCATCACTTGTTTCTATGCTTTTCGGACTGTCCTAAATCCCTTGAAATTTTTAAAGGAAATTTTTAATATCCTAGTTTGTTTACTTCTTAGATAGATACTGATGCACAATGATTCTGTAGGGACTATCTTTGTTTTTGCCTAATTATACTTAGCTATGTTTAGCCATCAGCTAGCTAATTTATTGAGAAACATTAAATTTTTCTACTATTTGGCCAGCTATGTAGGGTTTAGCTACTAAATGCTGCATATGTACGGCGTAGAAAAATGTTCTGCCGTTCTGGAGAATGCAGCTGGCTTCGCGAGATGAGACGCATATAATTTAAGGTCTCGCAACAAAATGGCAGCATTGGAGTATGGTTATACATTGGTATGCCACCAGCGCTGAGTTTCTACAGGTTCAGATACCTCCGTGTGTCCTGTGTATGACTTGGATCCGTAGGTGTCCTGTGTTAAGCGCTTGAAGTGCGCAAAAAATTTGGTGGGAAGAATAATAAGAATATGAAAAAGTGAAACGGGGGAAACAGCGACTACGCACAGTAACCAGTATGTCACTAAATCATTTCTTTCTTCAGTCTTTTTGCACAGCCACAACAGCTGTTATGTGATAATGCTCAATGACGGTAATCACTGGGTATTACACCAACCTGAGCAGGTCCATAAAATTGATCCATGGCATATAGAAGCAGCTGGTCATCAGGCATCAACCATCAGTATGCCACACTGTTGAGCTCCAACAAGAGTGATACAGCATTCTGTGGCGCTTCCATCTGTGTTGACTGTGGAGGCAATCGCTGGTTGTAACTTTCATGTCCCGTGGCCATGGATCGATTACTGACCTCGTCAGGTTGGCTTAATACCCAGTGACTTCCAGAAAAGAATTTTATTAAATAGCAACATGTTTACAGCATGTTCTGAGTGAGTGCCTTATACATCATCACATTGAACAGGAATTGTAGTTTCATATTCGTGAACGGCCAGTGTGTAGCTATAGCTATTGTGGAAATCATAGCGCTTTAAGTGTGAACAGGCCCTTACCAATAAGGAGGCAAGGAATGTAGCAGTCACTAATCTGTATGACATCACTTCTGGCGACTGGCACTGGCAGCTAAAACCTGGCTTATGTATAGCTTAGCTGTACATACACACTATACATTATGTATAGCTATGTTTGCTTGACCTTTGTTCCACTTCGGCTTGGAAGGAAGCATCTGCCGACCTATTGTACAAAAGTACTTAGGAGGCCAGGAAGCTCTACCTTTCAGCAGATCATCACCTGGTGAGATGTGAACTGGCTATATGGCAGAACCACTTTCAACGAAAGGCCAAGAGAGGTGCAGTTGGGACCAGATCACGGCTAGCAATTGCTGGATCAAGGCACCAGCTGGCTGAGCCCTTCCTTATCCAGACTGTCTCTATCGGGTCTGCGATGGAAAGAGGCCTCATGTGAGGTCTACCAGTCAGTCAAGGCTGCAGTTGGGACAGTCAAGCAAAAAGCCAAGTACTGGGTGTGTGATCATAGGGAGGAGGTCGACCAGATTGTGTTGGAGAGGAAGGCAGCTGGCAAAACAGCTGAGGCCAGAATTGTAGCTAAGAGGAAGTTTGCCATGTTACATGATTCTTGGTGGGATAGGAGGGCAGATCAACTACGATGTGCAGCTGACACAGGTAACATTAGCTCCTCAGGAAGATCTGTGTTCCCACACGAAGAAAGGCCATCTGCTTGCCAATGAATGCCTGGGGGAAATGGATGAACTAAAACTGCAAAAGACACATTGGAAGCCTTCAGGGTACATTTCGAGGCCATCCTTAATCAGGACAGAAATGTTGACGGGGAATTTGTAAGGCAGTACCTCCATCAGAGGCCAATACAAGGTATTCTTGATGAGCCTATGTCCAGGGCGGAAGTATGTGAAGCAGTGAAGTCACTAAAGAACTGTAAGTCTCCAGGGGAAGATGGGATGGTGAATGAGGTGTGGAAGGCCCACGAGGGGCTCATAGACTATTTGGTGGAGGTGAATAACCAGGCTCTGGACGGAGAAGTCCCAAAGGAGTGGGTAGACTGCATCATTGTCCCTGTGCACAAGAAAAGTCCTGTCAATGATCCCAATAACTACCATGGGATTGCTCTCCTGTCCACTGGGTATCTGAGATGTTATAAACCTTATATCCAACACCGAAACCGAAACTGGTAATAATATGTTATGTCACAAATAGTATTGTTTACTTATCATCACCTAACAAAGACTCCCCAACAGCCCAAAAGAAACCTGACTACCGTAGTCCGCGAAACTTAAGAGTGTGCTCCGCCATCAATGACTCATATTCGATTTCCGAAGATAAGGAGGAATACAGCGCGATCTTCTCGCTCTCTGCTTGGTTAGCTGCAGTGGTGCATTTAGCAGCTCATACGAGTCGTTGGAAGGCGGTCGGTCTGTCACTGTACCCGTCTGATGTACTTGGTCGACTGCAGCAGACGTTTGAAGTTGGAAGGTAGGCACTCCGTCACCGAAGATGTCCTGTACGGGTACTTTTATAGTGCCACGAAAACGAATTACGGACGTTTGGCTATGAGACATAAATGTGCCATTTGGTGTTTGCGGGCAAATGCATTTATGACCGCATAATCTCTATCATTCGGTGCTTAAGGATTATAGGTGTTTTTGTATTCGTTGTAACAACTCCCATATAGGCTTAGAGCATACGTAATTCTGAAACTTTGTGTTGTGTTCTATTGTAGCATTGGATTTGCATGTCCCTCAGACGTCTTTAAGACGTGCTACTTTTGATTGTCAGAAAGTACACTTTATTCATTAGTAGTTTACATCTTCCTTCATTGGACTGTTGGCATTTTCATTTGCTTGTATAAGAGAGAAATGGTTGTACTTTGTTATTTGACCACTTTGCAGTTTGCATAACTTATACAAGAAGTATGTAGAATGTTTTTGAAAGTGCAAATTGTGGTATTTTGACAAGCTTCCAGGTATGACATCTCTGTGATGCAGTGAGGCATAAATTGTAAGTCTAAAAATGATTACAATTCCTCCATCAAATTTACTGTCTGTCATATCTAGCGCTCAAAATGGATATCAGTAGTGCTCGGTGTTATATAAATATCGCTGGCAATTTTCACCAAGTAGTGTTTTATGAAATTCAGCCACTTTAGCTTGTGACCTCATACATGATGCAAGTGAGCTCTGACTATTTGCATGACTGGTGCAATGGCCAGAAGTCTACTTATTTCACAGACATATTCCACTCAGGGTTCTCTTACGGAAATCACCAACCAAAGATTTTCTTTGAAATACCAAACGTTTCGGCAGCTTGCTGCTGCCTTCATCAGTGGTAGTGCTTACAGAGTGTGCATGTGTTAAATGCCCTCTACTGTATGCCCTCCCCAAAATTCATAAGCCTGGAACCCCTCTCAGACCTATAGTTTCCTTTGTATCCTCCCCCACGTACCAATTGTCCAAACACCTCTCTAAGATCTTAGCCCCACTAGTTGGTAACACCAGTCACAGTGTACGTAACTCCACAGATTTTGCCACATTCATATCCTCACAGACCCTTTAATGACGACGAAACCCTAATTTCCTTTGATGTTGTTTCCCTTTTCACTAAGGTTCCCACGAGCCTCGCCATCCAGGTTGCCCGACAGCGCCTTCTAGACGACACTTCCTTAACTGGGCGCACCTCACTAACAACAGACCAAATCACCACATTGCTCGAATTTTGCCTGAATGCCACTTTTTTCGCCTTCCGTAACTCCCTCTACCAACAGGTCCATGGCACGGCCATGGGTTCCCCAGTCTCTGTAGTGGTAGCTGACCTTGTAATGGAAGATATTGAGTCTAGAGCCCTAACTTCTTTCACCTCCCCACCTCGTTTCTGGAAGAGGTATGTAGACGACACGTGTTGCGCCATTAGAACTGATTCTGTAGAGGACTTCCACCGCCACCTCAACTCCATAGAACCCAGTATTCAATTTACCCTAGAGGCCGAATCCGAAGGACAACTTGCCTTCCTAGACGTCCTAATCTCACGCAACCCAGATGGATCCATGGATACGACTGTGTATAGAAAGCCCACCCACACAAACAAGTACCTTGACTTTTCTTCTCATCACCCCCTAGCCCACAAGATAGCAGTAGTACGAACCTTGTACTCCAGGGCACAGGCTCTCACGTCATCAGCTGTCACTAAGACACAGGAACAACACACCATTTCCAGAGCCTTAGCCCAGAATGGCTACCCAGCCACCTTTATTCACCGCCATTCCCAGCCCTCGCATGATCCAGCTCCTCTTTCACAGCCCCCCAATGTCACTACCTCAGCCAGCACTTTGGACCTCTGCTCCGAAATCTCCTTCCAAATGTCTACCATGCCATCAAGTATGGGAATACCCATGTGATTAAACAGTGAGATGTGTGGAGATTCATCAAGATAATTGGCACAGCTTATGATTAGCCCCGAGTTAGTCAGGGTGATGTAGGACAGCCGGTTCAGTGCTAGTTTCTTGGCGCGGTAGAGAGGGAGAACACTGAAAGCTGCCTCACATAGATTTGAATGCCCACGGCCCATAGTTGGATGTATTATACTGTCTGAGTTGGAGGCTCTATTTTCACACTCGATCTCATACCTAAGAGCATGGAGCTCACATGAGAGAATGTATTTGCTCTCGTATAGCTTGCCTGCACAGTGAAGGTTGTCATCCTCACATTTGCCGAAGGAACAAATAAAAGCTGGGTGGAATGAGCACTGCCCGCTACTCCAACTGTGAAAGCGCTTCGCATGGTACTGACCAAGTTCTCTCATTCGTTGTGCGTATACTGTGTGGTCTTTCTCCGCTTGAATGCACACAAGGAAGTGGCTAATTCTGGCATTCCTGATGAAACCTTCTGTAACACAGCCACATCCTGCTCTGTGCTTTCCCTTTGCACAGCCGCAAGTGGCAGAGGTGATGGCTGGATGTTTCTTCACATGCTTGTCCTTGAATGCCTTCGTAAAGGTCTTCTTTGCCTTCAGTAACTGCCCTTTAGATTGAACATACTTATAGTATCAAACATGGTAGATTTATCTGAGATTAAATTAATGCTGTTGCTAGGTGTTTGCATTCTTTTTATAGCGCAGAACTTGTCACTACTTACGTAATTTCTCATTCCAGGTTCTGTTAGCACCGTACCCAGTATGTGTGCTCCGAATGGTGCTCCTGCTGAAATGCCACAGGTGAGTGACAGGTGACTTTAATGTGTACACCACAGCAAGTGTGTGCATGCATGCCTAGACACATCCCATAGTGTTGATGTGCTGTCTGTCCTTGTAGGGATGTTTGTCTCAGCCTATGACCTTTTGCTCCACACCCCAAGTTCCCAAGCTGGAAATGGTTAGCTTTCTACATTGAATTGGCAAAGGCACACTTCTGCTTTCATGTGTCCATCTGTGGTATTTCTAGTGTCAAGTACGTATATCACAGTTGTGACATCTGAGTACGTAGATCCCCATCAAAATGGTTCCTCATGTTCTTATGTGTGTACTGTATGTATTAGTGACTAGACACCCAAATGACTTAGAGTGCCTGTACCCAAACATTCTAGCCTCATGTAGAGTAATGCAACTTTAAATTTACATTACTCTGTAGTGGCGTACTGCAACCAACCACTCCCCGTGTCAAGGCCGTGTAGGGTTGCATGGACGTTCTATTACTACAAAGTCAAACGTGCATGTTCATCCAAATGGCAAAACATTGCTGCAAGGAGTGAATATGCTTTTTGTTTTCTACTTCAAGTCCTTCCCTGCCCGCAGTAACTTAATTCTGTAACAGAATAACTATTTTTCTTGTAATCATTTGTGTGTGAGCAACAGGTGGTATTCATACAATGCTACATTTAACCTGCATGTTACTGCTGAGAATGAGACTTACTGTTAGCCTTACATTTAAGCCTTAGTATACATAAATCTATGACATGTTGCAGTAATAAGACTTGCAGGTGGTGCACCATCAAATTTCCAAAGGGTAATGTCCAACGAAGCAAGGGGCAAACAGATTGTCTCTCTTACTATAAGTGGTAGAGGACTGATTATGTAAGTATATGCTGAGCTTGCAGAATTTATATATACATATGTATTTATACTCACTCATTCTACAGTACATGTATTCTTGTGTCAGTGTGGTTGTGTAAACTTTTAATGGCTATTTTGATGTGGGAGTGTGGTTTACGTATCTCCATGTCTGAAAGACTTTTGACAAAGTGTTGCACATGTGTGCAGGCTGGTATGCTTTCCTTCACATCCCTCTGCAGCTGCAGGCATCCCTGAAGAGACAAGAACGTTTGCGAAAAAACAGAGAATCATCATGTGTATCACGCAAGAAAAGGAAAATGGTTGGTGTTCTCTCACAACATTCACTGTCACTCATGCTGCACTCTCACTACCAGTGCGGTGAGATTACAATGAAAATGACTTGTGTTCCTGTACCCCCATTTGTATAATTGTAGTACCTTGAAACACTGGAGGACAGACTGAAGGAGGCTGCGGCTAAAAATGCTGCTCTGATGGCAGAGAATGATGTCTTACGAAAAAAACTGGCAACTTTGGATAATGAAAACAAAAGATTGCAAACACTTGTTACTCGTGAAAATGACAAACCATCACAGACTGGTAAAGGAGGTTTTGCAGCAATGGTCATTGTTCTGCTTCTTGGCTTCAGCCTTGGCTGTGTCTCACTTCAGTAGGTTCTGCTGCATGCATGTGTCACTGTCACAAGTAGAGACAGTGACCCTATGTGTTTCACAGTGCTGGACACCTACGTATTTTTCCCATTTAAGGAGCCCGGCTTGGAAGGTTACACCCATTTTGCAGGCCTCCTTTCCTGTGGAAAGCACTGCTGTTGGCCCCCTACACACACACAGGCGGCTGTTAGCACTGGATGATTCTAAGGAAATCACAACGAACCAGCAATCACTACCCTCGAGCAAGGCTCTGGCAGTGAGACGCACAGAGCTAGCTACAGCCTCTCTGCACATGTCAGAAAATGCCATCGCAAGTGCCACAGTGGTGGTAAAAGAAGCAGAAAGAAGGTGTATACATTAACAGAATAGTTGCTACTTCTGGTGTTCTTGCAGAAGTGATCCTGGCAACAGAACCCATACAAAATGAATGCTGTACGATTGTGACTGATTAGCACACCACTTGCTTCTCTGCTCTGCAGAAGTCTGACAAGAGACTTGAGGAGGTGCTTCGACCTGTGGGAGAGAAAAAAGCAAGGACAGGAGACCTACAGTGTATCTTCTGCTGTCATTATCGACTCTTGCAAGAAACTCCTCAGTCAGGTAATGTCCACTGCTACTGCATCCCATTGCCAATTGGACCTGCTTTGCTCAACTGGCCCCAGTGGCTCTGTCTCTTCAAACAAGTAACAGTTTATGGAGGACCCATTACTTTTGTAGACTTGTGTGTAAAGACCTTATTTTGCGATTGCTACCAGTACTGCAAGACCACAGTGTATGCTTGCTGCTTGTATGTAATGTGCATATGTCAAACCAGGTATTTTAAAACTAAGTGTTCCATGAAATTTTCACCTTCCACCCGCCTTCCTCAGTTGGAAAGTAATCCTAATTTGGATCTTGGTATGATGAGGTAGGTGGTGGCTGTGTGTTGCAGATTCTTCCGGTTCTTGAATGTATTTGTTTTAGTGCATTGCTGCTGGGATGTCGTCACTGCAGATCCACGCATGATGCGGATGTGTTGGGCTCGCAGAGGTATGGATGCATGTTGTCAGTGTGCCAAGCTATAACACACAGATGTTACTAATTATGGAATGTCATTGTTATCAATTGTGGACTGTTCTGTTACTACGTATATGCATGTAGATCCCTTGAGAGCTTTTTGCGGGGATTCAAGCGAGATATGGAAAGATACTACATCGTATCATTTAAGGTGGGTTACACCACAAACCCGTGATACTATTGAAGTTGAGATGACCCAACTGCACTTTTCAGGATCATGTGCTTTTGAGTGCACCAGAGAGAAACCACTCTGCTGTTGCAAAAATGTCCGTCATTGTTCCTTCAGCCAATAGTAAGGCTTTCAATGCTCACCTACATACATATTGAATTACCTGTACATTTGTGTAGTTTGTGTATATAGCAGCTGCCCGTATGAACTGGATGCATCCACTAACTTGATCTTTCTGCAGCAACAGCATCAAGAAACCACCCAGGGATCCCACTTGTGCAGATAGACTGCACTGTGGATGCACTCACATACTTCCAATGGGATGGTTATAGCTGAAGTCACATGCAAGCAATGGGTACCTGTTTACTTATTTAATCTGCAATATGCCAGTTTTTGACTCAATCACGTGAAACACTATTGAATTACAGTGCAATGCCTGTCAATAGGTAAATCAGCATTAATTGACCTGTGCCAGTCAATGCTGGTATTACCATTCATGCGCGCTTGTATGAAGTGTTATACACAGGCAATGATGCATGCAAGAAAATTAATGTTATAGGCATGTATGCTGATTTCAGGGCGCTAGAGGGCTAAACCGTACATTGTACGACGGCCATTTTAGACAGGTCGAATGACGTCATATGATGTAATGCAACCTCTCCTACTAGTGCACATGGTTGCATTGTCATAGATAGTACTAGAGAATCTTGCTGAAGCGTTGTGGAACCTAATCAAATAAGTTTACCAAAGCTACTGTGTGATCCTTGGTTTATAGTTAGACACCACACACCCCTCCCCTCTCCCAAACTGCTGGTCGAAACAACATGGAGTACTTCTGGTGACAAGAAATTAAACTGGTACATTAATTGAATGATGTTAAAAACCTGCGCCGACATATTACACTGTGACAAATAGCAGTAATGGATGGATATACATACATGTCACAGAGGAACAGAATAACTCTTGCTTCTCCACCAGTTGTAGCACCACAACATAGACAACCAGCTGCAGCCGAGAACAACAATAAATACAACAAACAGAGCTACCATATAGTCCAACATAGAGTATTCCTGCTCTTCATCCTTGTCATAGAACGACCATCGTCTTTCGTCTATGGTCGTCATCGATTCCTTCTCGTCTTGCCTGTATCTATGGCACCTCCGCTTACATATTATTGCGCAATATATAAATTGCGCAATTATCGACTGAGCGTGCGCAGTAGAAGATACGAGGCGCGTGTGAAAGCCCTCGTGTCAAACCTCCCTTCAAAATGGCGTCCGATTCAGGTGTGGCTGAAGCGATCAGACGGGCGAAGGAGGCAAGTGTGATCGTGTGTTGTCATCTGCAACAACGCGCCGCTTATTACTGTTGCTCTTTCTACGTGCAGCTGGCCAACAAGATGACAGCCGGTAGTGGGGGTACCGTGCCTATCGAAGACCCATCGCGAAAGCGAGCACCAGAGCCTGATGACACTCTCACACCGGCAGCAAAAAAGTTAATGGAAATTCGTAAGTACCTTTGTTATAAATAGTAATATCAAATCCTTACAAAGCAATACCTAGATTAGGAAAGCACTAGGCTGCATTGTAATACACGAAACAAACGTATTTGGTAGTGTTTTTTTTAGATAACTATGTGTATTAGTTTCTAATTGTGATTTCAGATGTGGATTTATTGAGTATGCCAGCATGAACCTATGCCAACTCTAGGTATGTGTGTTTCTTATCTGCCACAGCACCTTTCATGCCTCAGCCACAAGCCCCTGTGGATCCTAAAGCTCTTGCTCAAACTGCACTGGCTAAGTAAGCACTGTAATGAATGATCTATTAGACACTAGCAGTATTCAAATTGGTATGATCCGGTAACTTTGTGTGATAGCAGGCATGGCTGTAAAATAATGGCGGCATTGCCCTATTAGTCAGTGTCACCTCTAAGCTCCTCATTAATGGTACGCTCATGTAAGGTATGACCATGCCTCAATTGGTTTTCAGCAGCACATACATTATCTCTACTACTAAACTTCTGTCTGTGTGAAGTAGTGTGTGGGAATATTTTTTGTGCACATTGTTGAATAAGAACTGCTTGCAAATACAATTTCATTCTATACGTTATATTGCACTGCCGTTGCAAAAACACAGTATTGCACACATTTGAAAGGACGGTTGCAGAAGTAGCATTGGTGGATCATAAACAGACATTTATTTCCAGTGAATTCTCAAGATTTGTTTTTCAGAAGGTTACCATGTGCATTTGCAGTGGTGCTCTTATGTAGTTAGTCTTAATTAATGTTTGGTTCAAGGAAGTGATGCTTAAAATTAAGGGTGAGAAAAGCTGCATATTGGATCAAATTGGAATTCATGCACTCGTGTCGGTACGCTATATGGACATGCTTTACAACTGGAATTTTCCAGCAAGAGTTATGCAGTAACTGAATGAGATACTTTATGGCACCAATAGTGGCAGGGCCTTCATTTAGTAAGTAATTCTACATTGTCTCCTAGTTGAGCCATTTGCTAAACCTAACTCAAGCACATACGTATGAGTATGCGTATTGCTCACTTTCTCTGCAGAGTGGGGATCACTCCTATTGGATCCCAGCAGCACATCAGTGTAGAACTGCAATTACCCAATCGTCTAGTTGGTCTGGGTTAGTGCCATTGTAGTTGTGGTTGTTCTGTGTGCATTGGTGTTGATAGCATCAGATCTTTTGCTACAGTGATAGGCAAGGGTGGTGAAAGCATTCAACGGATGCAGAATGAGTCTGGTGCCAAAATACAAGTTGCACCAGGTGTGTAGAATGGCATGAAAGGTCACCCACTTGTATTAGCTGAACCAGCATTGTGCAGTTGTCTAAGTGGTCATCTTGCTGTTGCAGATGGGAGTGAAGTGAGTGGAATTAGAATGTGTACTGTTTCAGGTTCTCCAGACCAAGTTGAGTAAGTGATCTACATAACTACATACCACTTGTGTTCAGTCAGGAAGTCTGCCATATGGGAGATATGTACATGCAGTAATTTGCTTTTAGCAACTATTTGTATGCTATTTTCATCTGCAGAAAGGCCAAAGCGCTCATTAATGTAGTTATTATGAATGCTAGCGAGGAGGTGAGTCCTAAACAGTGCTTGTCAGGGCAAATTTGAATGACACA
>MKWU01005149.1_pt1 | contig 14505 bp, 16 predicted proteins | sample 809101 | NCBI WGS metagenome assembly MKWU01 (sample SAMN05860141, study PRJNA318959) | sponge metagenome | host: Aplysina aerophoba | place: Slovenia: Piran, Adriatic Sea, Gulf of Piran | collected 2013-05-07 | reverse complement strand
CTGCCCTGACCGCTCGTACTTGCCGTTGCACGCAGCTTGCCCAGACTGCCGGTCCCAATTCTCGCGGGCAACTCGAACGGATCCAGGCTTGGTCGTCCGCGGCCAGCCCGGAGATGTCCGGCATCCCTGCCCTGACCGCTCGTACTTGCCGTTGCACGCAGCTTGCCCAGACTGCCGGTCCCAATTCTCGCGGGCAACTCGAACGGATCCAGGCTTGGTCGTCCGCGGCCAGCCCGGAGATGTCCGGCATCCCAGTCCTGACCGCTCGTACTTGCCGTTGTACGCAGCTTGCCCAGACTGCCGGTCCCAGCTCTCGCGGGCAACTCGAACGGATCCAGGCCTGACCGTCAGCGGGAAGCGTCGCTAACGACGCTATCGCGGCGGCTGCCGGTGCCTTCTCAACTGGGCCCTGCACCTGCTCCCGGCTTTCCCGTCGCGCTGGCGTCTTCAACTCCTCCACCGTTTCCTCGAGGTGCTCCCGGAGTTGTTTTTCTTGTGCGCGTGCCGCGGCTCTCCCCGGTAGCGCTTCGTGCCCCTGCTGTGCCCGTTCGATTGCGGTAAGCGACGGTCCCGGCTCGACGGATACGACGTCGCACTCGAAACGAGCATCGTCGACATTTGATGCATCCATATTGCGAAAGCGCCACACCTTTCCAAGCTCATGGTCGATTACATCGTCGTTACGCAGATCTCGAATACGATCAAGCTTTTGATTCAACAACGATGCGTCCGTTACACATTCACGAACACTCTGTTCGGAGTAAGCGTAGAACGACACCGTTTCCGCATCGTCATCAACGAACAAGATCAGCATGAGGAGGATGGTCGGCATATCCAGGACCCTTCCAGGGGCTGTTTGCGGGAGGGGAAAATACTACGGTAGTCGATACTCGCGAGCTTCGCGTCGAGGTTGTTGACCTCAGCCGACAACGCCCGCTGGCTCTTCAGATTGCGGACGGTCTCGTCGTTTGTGACCCCACCAATACTGGTACTTCCTGATGACCGACATGATATGGATTATCGCGGCGGTGGTGGTCGTGCCCTTCTTGCTCGTCATCGCGTGGTGGGTACTGGTCGTTGTCGTCAATGGCTTCCGCGCGATGTTCGAGTGGGCAGTGCAATTTGGGCCGATGGGAATCGCGGCGATGGTCGTGCTCGTGGTGTTCGCGTTTCCCGTCGCGCTGACCGTCGCAATTGTCCTCGGTCTCTTGGTCGAGGTGGGAAAACGCGCGTAGGTGCAGCACGACCGTCGCCTGCATGCTCCGTTGGACCATGGTGCATGCGGGTTCAGGTGCCTCCGAGGGACCGCCAGCGGCACCCCGTACCGCCCGAATTCGCGCCAAGTCAAACGAGGGGCTCAGTTTCTTGGTTCAACGCCCGTCGAGAGGTGCCGTCCGGGTACCGTGAGTCTGCAATCGACTCAAATAGACGCAGAAGGCGGTGGAGATCCACATGGAGTCCGCAGGCGTCGCCAACGACCCTCCGGCCGGGATCGGTACATGGGAGCCGTTCCCGACAAACACGTGTTTGTCGTGGACGGATTTCGAACTCACAGTATGCTGAGAGCGCCTCTCAACGGTCCGTACGTCTCTTGCGGGCGGCCCGGTACGCCTCCAGGTCACCAGTGCGCAGGAATTCTTCAAGCGGCCCATTGCGCAGATCGTCTTGCGGCCGCTGTTCGCGACCCGGTGACACGCCAAGTCCGCGCCGTGATGCACTTTCTTCTGGACGCCGCTCTCGAGCCACCATCAGGCGGCCCCTCAAATGTTCCCTCACCGCGTTCTCCGAGCGACCCCATCTCAGCGCCAGCGCCTTGATGTATCGCTTCACGGTCGACACAGGCCGCTTCTCTCGCGGTCGTGCGTTCCATTCCGCAACAGCCGCGTCTGCGAGCCGTTCGTCCGCCTCCGTCCAGCGCTGCCACATCCGCGGCGCAGCGCCTTGCTGGTTCACCCACGATCGCAACGTCCTGTCCACCGCTCAGATCGTCGCGTGGACGCCTCCGGTCGCCGAGCAACGCGCGGGCCACGTCGCCGGCGGTCGCGGGCCAGTCCGCGCGCGCAGTTTAGGCATCGCGCCTCGCCTCATCGGCCGGCAATCCGGGCAGTGCGCGCCGCCGGCGAGTCCAGGTCCGATCTGATACAGACGTGATATCGCGTCGGTGCAGGACCCGTTTTCGGATGTCTTGCCCCGACCATGCCCGCGCTCCACTCACAGCTTATCGGCCCGCTCGTGCGCCGCACTTGGCCGCTGCCCCGCGCGCCACCAGGCTTCGCGCTCATGCAATGCGCTCCAACAGATCGATTTCGCCCGGCGCGGTCAGCCGTACACCGCGCCCGGCCTTCGCCGCGGCCTCGATGCGGGGCGCGAGCTCCGCGGCGAACTGGGTCCGCGAGCGCCCGCGCGTGTTCAGGGCTTCGGCACACCCGTCGCACCGGGCCTTGTCGCTCGGCGCTGCGCATACCGTGCACTGGCCGCGAGCCGGTCGCCAGGCGCACAGGCTCATCGGTCTGACCGGGGTCGGATTCGGCCGGGGGGCCGCGATCGGCGGCGCGTCAGCTTGCACGCTTCGGGGCTCGCTCCCCGTGAGTCCGGTTTCGTGCACGACAGGGCGCGTCCCGGATTCGGCAAATCGGCCACCGTGGCCGATTTGGTCTCCGCCGCGAGCTCGTCAACCTGCCGCTCGACAATGGCGATCGCCTTCGGATTCGCCAAGGTGAGCAGCGCCGCCCGGACACCACCTGCCGTGACGATGTTCGGCGCGTCGAGTCCGGAGCGGGCGAGCCGCATCCAGTTCCGCGCGGTCCGGTCCGCCAGACCGGCGCGCTCGAGGAACCCGAGCCATTCGCCATGCCGGCATTCTGCGCGGGTCTCCACCAACAACCGGCCCGCTTCAAGGACCGATTCGGCTGCGGTCAGGGTCGCGCGCCGATACCGCCCGACATGCTCACCGATGCGCTCCGCCAAGTCGGCGAGGAAGTTTCTCAGTACCGGGCCGGTCACGGTTTGCGCTCCCCGGCCGCGAGCTCCGCGCTCAGCCGGTCAAGCGCCGCAAGGTCGAGGGTGAAGGTGAATTCACCGCTCCTGTCGCCCATATCCGATTCGTCGTGCGAGTCGCCCTCGATGCGCCGGCGCGTCCGTCGTGCGCTCCACCACCACGCGATGGACCACACGGCCGCCGTGTAGGCGAGCACCGCCGCGGCGATGGCGGCGTACAGGCTCGGGGACGCGCTCACGGCGAATCCTCCGCGGCCGGGACGGCCATCCCCGCCACGCCAAAGCGCGTATCCACGAACGTCGAGCCGCATCCGTGCCACTCACCGGAGCCATCGCAACCGGAACAACCGACAAACGTGAAGGTGTTGCAGGTCTCGCAGGCCGTCTCGGATTCCGCGTCCCCCTCGGGGTTGCAGTCCGGGCACGGCATGACGCCTTCACCGTCGCAATCGCGACAAACGTCGCCGACCGTCTCCCCGCCGACGCATCGCCGCAAGCCCAGTACGCGGGCGGTTGCGATGTGGTCAGGTAGCTGCGCCCAGGCGATCACGACGGCACCGCCACAGTCTGGGCACCGCGGATAGGAGGGCACGTACCCGTTGCCGTCGAGTGCCTCGACGATGGGAATGTTCACGTCATGGGCCGCGCGGGCCTCGCCGGCGGTCCCGGACGCGAGATAGGTCCGGTCCCGGCGCAACCAGCCGAGCAGCCGCCCCGTGCCCAAGTCCTCGCGCACTGGCATCCCGAGCTCGGGATCGTGTCCGGTGACGGGACCCCACACGTGCACCACCGTCCCGATCGCATCGGGACCGGCCGGCGTGGTGACCGGATGGTGCACCGGCCCGATCGGGGCCTTCGGGGCGGGTTTGCGCCACCACGGTGCACCGCCCGGCGCGATGCCGAGCGCCGCCGGGGGCAGGTCGAGCGCATCGAGCTCCGCGGCGGTCGCGGGGTCGAGATACACCACGTGCAACAAGCCGATCGCGCGCGCTATCTCGCGGGCCTTCGCTGGCGTCGGGGCGGCCGCCCGGGCGTGGCCCTCGAACGTGCGGGCGATGTAGCCGGCCGCACCGCTCACAGTGCGGGGAATCCCCGCGGTAGAATCGTTCGTCATGGCAATCCCTCCCTGTCAGGGGTTGTCTACGTCCCGGCCCGGGGGCCATCCCGGCCGGGACACTCTCAAAGCTCCGTCCAGTCCGCCGGCAGCGGTCCGCGGCGGCAGTACCGTTCCCGGTAGTAACTCTCGTTCCACACCAGCAGGCTCCAACCGCAAGCTTTCCTTGGACCACCCCTTGTCGTGGATGAGCCAGTGGAGGACGCGCTGACGAATCCGCTCCTCGGGAGTCGCACGAACCGCCTTGTCGCGGATCAGGCACTGAACGGTCGCTTCGGTTCCGTGGGTGACCACCGGATCGAAGTCGGGTAGGAAATTGGTGGTCATAGGCGTTCGGGAGATCCTGTCATGGCGCCGCCGCGCGTGAGGCACCATTCACGTAGTGGCTCACTTTCGCCGGCAGGCCGCTTCCCACCATCGCCGTGGTGCTCGGCGACGCCGACACCACCACGATCGGCGCCGAGCCGCGAGAGCTCATCACCGCTTTGGCCTGAACGAGCGAGTCGAGTCGTGAGCGAGTCGAGTCGAGTCGTTGTACGGTTTATCCCCATGTGCGAAAATACCAGCCACAACTCCCCCTGCGGCTTCGACTGCGGGGCGCAGGGCCTCTTCGGAGGCCCTAGCTTTTTCTGAGGCCGGGATGCGCACGTACGCCTACATCGACGGCTTCAACCTGTACTACGGAGCACTCAAGGATACGGCCTTCAAATGGCTCGATCTCGGAGTGCTCATCCCGCTGATGCTCGGGCACAAGCACGATGTCGCCTGCATCAAGTACTTCACTGCGAAAGTCAAAGTGTCCGAAACGGACCCGCGCCAGAGCGAGCGTCAAGAAACGTATCTGCGTGCATTGCGTGAACCCCGCGAGGGAATCCCGCCAGTCGAGATCCACTTCGGACACTTCCAGCGGCGCTCGACACGCATGCCCCGGTCACCTTTCGGAACGGGGTGGGTAGAGGTCATCAAGACGGAGGAGAAGGGTTCAGACGTCAACTTGGCCGTTCACCTTCTCAACGACGCGTGGCTCGATGCCTACGAGTGTGCCGTAGTGGTATCGAACGACAGCGACCTCGCTGAGGCTATGCGCTTGGCCAGAGGGCGCGGAAAGGTCATCGGATTCATTCCACCCGCCATGAAGAGGAGCCGCAGGCCCTCGCAGGTGCTGCGCCAGCATTGCGATTTCGTTCGCGGGCTTCGGCGACACCACCTGGAGCGTGCCCAAATGCCGGCCACCATCTCAGGGACAGATCTCCACAAACCCCCGACCTGGTAGGCACCGCCCTCCCGCATTACCGAATTCACGTAGTGGCTCAGCAGTCGGCGAGCGGGCACACTTCGCGCTGACTGGACCAAGACAAGAGGATGCTGCACCGTGAAGGACTTCCACCTGCTTTTCGCTCGTAGTCTTAGTGAGAACGAGAGATGGAACAACGGACTCATCGACCTCCTCGGCGACGAGGGCGATTTACCGAGCAGTGTCGGCGGCGCCTACGTGATCGGCACAGCCGCGACGATGCTCACCTACCCGTGGGGCACCTCGCCCATCTTCTATATCGGCAGTTCCAAGGACCTGAACCAGCGCCTGAGCATGCACAGGAAATACATGCTGGAGGCGCGCAACAACTGGTACGAGTACTGGGTTTCCCGACTCCAGTACGGTGCGGCATTCGGAGCGCACGTTGCATGGTATTCGAAGAAGGGGCTTGAGGCCCCGAAAAGCCTCGAGTCCAAGCTCATCGAGGCGTTCTACTTCACGTTCGGTGCCATCCCCAGCGCCAACGCGCAGTTCCCGGACAAGGTCCGCCCGAAGCGAGAGGACGAGAACGAATAGCAGATTTCCAACCCGGCGCCTGAGCCCCATTCTGTATCATTCTTCGCATCGTCGTCCCCAGTTTGACCGATGAGGAAATCGCGATGAACGAGGACGATTCCCCGACGTCGGGCGATGGAGAGAGACCATGAACCTCAGAACCTGGTTGGAAAAGAGAGAAAAGAGGGCGGCGTCGAAGGCGATTAACAAGTACATCGGAATGCTTGAGACAGCATTCGGCGTCAAGGCAAAGGGAAAGTCTCCATCCAAGCGGATGAAATCGTTGATCAACAAGCTGGCATGGAAGTTCCGCAGGCAATAACAGCGTTACCGAATCCTCATTCCGTCCGGCACTCCGTCACCCAGCCTCGATATCGAGAAGCGGCGGACCGCTCGCCAGCGCTGCAGCCCCGTCGCGCAGCAGAGCACTGTGGAGAGCGAACCATCCCCGTCGTCGGCCGAGAACCGGGCCGATCGGCCGGATATCAGGCCGGGGGGCCGCTGAGGCACTATTCACGGTCTCACCAGCAGTGTCCTCAATCCGAGCAGGAATCCCGGGTGATTGCGAGCAGAACGCTCGATGATTGCAAGCCGCTACAGTTAGCGTGCATTTCTGCACGAATCTGGCTCGTGCCTGGAGTAACGCGGCAATGGAACTGAACTTCTGGAGAGGACTGTTGAGGAAACGTCCACACGTCCACGAGGCCGCCCGGGAAGGCCACACCGAGATCGTCGCCGCCATGCTCGCCGACGGCGCCGACCCCAATGCAAAGGACAGATCCGGAGACACCCCCCTGCACAAGGCCGCCTGGAAAGGCTACACCGAGACCACCACCGCCCTGCTCAAAGCCGGCGCCGACCCCAATGCGAAGAACAGCTCCGGAGACACCCCCCTGCACCGGGCCGCCCGGGAAGGCTACACCGAGACCGTCGCCGCCCTGCTCAAAGCCGACGCCGACCCCAACGCGAAGAACAGCTCCGGAGACACCCCCCTGCACCGGGCCGCCCGGGAAGGCTACACCGAGACCGTCGCCGCCCTGCTCAAAGCCGACGCCGACCCCAACGCGAAGAACGAGTCCGGAGACACCCCCCTGCACTTGACCGCCCGGGGAGGCCGCACTGAGACCATCGCCGCCCTGCTCAAAGCCGACGCCGACCCCAATGCGAAGAACGAGTCCGGAGACACCCCCCTGCACTTGACCGCCCGGGGAGGCCGCACTGAGACCATCGCCGCCCTGCTCAAAGCCGACGCCGACCCCAATGCGAAGAACAGCTCCGGAGACACCCCCCTGCACGAGGCCGCCCGGGAGGGCTACCCCAGGCCCGCCGCCCCCCGCCCCCCCGCGGGGCCCACCCCCACCCGCCAGACCGGGAGCGGGGCCACCCCCCCGCAGAGGCCGGCCGGGAAGGCTACACCGAGACCGTCGCCGCCCTGCTCGCCGACGGCGCCAACCCCAACGCGCAGAACGAGATCGGGGCCACCCCCCTGCACCGGGCCGCCCTGGAAGGCCGCGTGACGGTCGTCGCCGCCCTGCTCGTCCCCGGCACCGACCGGAACGCGAAGGACATCAAGGGACGCACTCCCTTGCAGTGGGCCGTCAAGAGCGGCCACACCCAGGCCGCCGCCCTGCTCAAGTAGCGTCCTCGCCTGTTCCAGAATCCGGGAACGGGCGCGTTTCCCGATCGTCCGGAGCCCCGGAAAGGGAGGGACCGTACGTGCGAGAGGAACGGCCTACTGACATAAGCCGAGAGCTGTGAAGCCGGCCGCATGAAGCTCGGCTACCGGCGTGTGGGCACATCGCAGACTATCGGGGAGAAAAACGCCGCACTTCAATCTGTTGCGGAACCCCCGGTCTGCTACGACGCTGGCCGGGTCCGTGGTGCTCCCCGTTCTCTCTGGCGTCGCAGAGTTCGAGCGCACAGTGATTGCCATACGAACCGAGCAACGACGGCGCACCGACCGAGCACCTGACGTCCCCTTCGACCGTCGGGTCAAACTGCGCCCCGACCAACGCACTCTCGCACGCTAACTTGTTGATGAAGCGGGACAATACGTCAGCGAAGTCGCCCAGACCTTCAATGTCTATATCGCAATGGTCTTTCGCTGCCTCCGCGCAACGGCGACCTTATGACAGTACACCGTTCCTCTCGCACGCACGGTCCAAGTAGCGCTCCCCCTGCCGGCGCAGTCGTGTGACCCTGTGAGGTGGGATCTCCGTGAGCACATTCGGTGGGAGGTCGATGTGCTGCAGAAACTCCAGCCGTTCGAGTAGCCGGATGTACAGCACGGGACGATGGCCGTTCGATCCGGACGATCGGATCAGACCTCCCACCTGGCCGCCGACTCTTCGTCTTGATCGCGCGCACGCTCGATTGAGGCGCGAAGTCCGCGCAACGTGGCCTTGGCCCAGTGCCGAACCTTGGCCTGAGGATGGTCGAGCAACGGACGCAACGGCTCCTCGTACAGCGCGAAGTAGCTCGCGAGCGACCCCGACCAGCCGAAGGTGTGCATCCGGTCAGCGATGCCCTGCAACACGTCGTCACGGTCCCCGAACTCGTCGAGGAGTCGGACCAGAACCGGGTGCAGCGAGCGCCCCGCAGCGTCGTGGCGATAGCTCGTGAGAGGTGGGACCACCTTCGCGACGAAGGCCGGTGCGCGGTCAGGGTGCGCATGGCACCAGGCGAACAACGTGTCTTGCGGGAGGTGCAGCAGCACGGCGTCGGGCTCGCGGTCGAACCCGATCTGACCGCCAAGGACGCTCTCCATGGTCCACGCGCGAGAGGGATCGGCGACGATGGCCTGTCCGACCAGCGGCCAAGCAATCTCGGGAAAGTTCGACAACAACAAGCTCACCAGGGACTCGCCGAACCAGTCGTCAGCATCGTCGACGTCGACGACTGCCCTCGCGAGCGCAAGCGCGACGGCGCGAGCGTGGGGGTCGCCGCGCCCCCTCTCGAGCATCCTGCTCATGAGCTGAGAAACGTGATGAATGGCCATCGGGTGGGGTCGCGACTCGTTCCACCGGGTGACGCACTCGGCAGCATTGCGGACCTGCGGTCCCAATCCGTTGAACTTGTCAGCGTCGCCGCGGGCGTACATGCCCATCAAGTCCACCGCCACCGCGAATGCGTCGGCGCTGTGCGCGAGCATCGCGTCGAACAGGGGGGCAACTGCCGCCACCGGCAAACCATCCAGGGCGCGGCCGACGGTCCACTGCATCAGTCTCGAAGGAGCCAGCAAACCCGCCTCCAGAGCACCGACGACCCGCGGGATGTCGGAAGGAGTGACGCCAAGCCGGAAGCAGATGAGCGGGAGCACCGGTGCAAGCTCCGGTGATTGCGCAGCCCTTTGCTTGAACGCCTCCGCGGCTTCGGGGTGCGCCTGCGCCATGCCAGCGACGTACGCCGAGAGCAGATCACAATTGCGCTCCTCCTCGGGCGCTTGACGAAATGCCGCAACCACCCGCTCCAACCACTCCGAAGGGGAATCGAGCAGAGCGGTCAGGTCCCGGCCGAGAACATGGACCTGCCGTTGCTGCCCGCGGCTGAGCTGGGGCAGGACACGGGCCAGCACCTCCGGATTGGCGGAAAGCTCCGCGGCGACCTCACGGACCGCGTCGCGCTGGCGTCGATCGCGCTCGTCGAAGTCCAGCTCCTCGCCGCAGGGGTAGTCGTAGGGCATTTCCGTGACGATGAGCCGCACGCGCTCCTCGAGCGCTTCGGGCTCTAGATCGTCTATCAGGGCTCTGACACGCCGGGCGGCGTTGCTGCCGGGGTCTCTCACGTCGAACGTCAGAAAATGCCCAAGACCCTCGAGCGGCTCGGGCCAGAAGCCGACCACACCGCGCACGCGCTTCACGGCGGTTTCCACAGCGTCGACGAAGCCGCGTCCAAGCAGTCCCCGCACATTCCGGGCGAGACCGGTACGGGCCGCCCGGCCGAGAGCATCCTCGCGGACCGCAAAGTCCACGAGGCGCGTCACACACCCCGTGACGTACGCGACCGCCTCGTCGTGCGAAGCGGGATGCCACGACTCCAGCGCCGGACGCGAGCCGTGGGTCTCGGGCCCGAGGAACCGGGAATGGTGATCAACCGCGGTCGCCTCAATCAGTGCCTCGACAACGATCTCGTGCTTCTTCGGATCGTTTGCGGCGGCAGCGGCATCGAGCACGGGGAGGCGCGCGCGGCCGTCGGCCTCGGTGTCGGCAAGCAGGAGCGGGAACAGCCCCTTGAACTGGCCGGTGGCGTTGTTTCCCCACTCTTCGTTCTCCGCAAGGGCGAGGCGCAGGAGAAGGTGCGCGCCCTCTTCGAAGGTGTCGGCACGAAAGGCAACCTTCTCGAGTGCCCAGACGAGGTCCCTGCGTGCATCGCCCTCGATCGTGCGCAAGTCCTCGACAGCGTCGAAGGACCGGCCGAGCTGCCCAGCGACGAGCCCCGAGTCGACCTCGGCGAGGAACGACAGCACCTCTGCGTGACCGGATCTCGTGAGCCCTTCGAAGCCGTCGAAGGGTCCTCCGGGGCGACAGACGTGCTCGACGACGCCGCGCGGACACTCCGTGGTGTTGAGCCAGGCAAGCTGTCGTGCCGCCATGACCTTGAGTTCCAGATTGCCGTCGCCGGAAAGCACCTCCTCGCGAGTGGCCGGGGTCCACTCGCCCCACTGGCGCTCGGTCAAATGCATGGCGATGGGACGGGGCTGGAGCACGACCGCCCGGCCGCGGCGGTGCGCCACACCGCGAGCGACGAGCGTGCCGAAGGCGGCGTACAGGTCGTCGGCACTGAGGCCGCGGCCGCGTGACGCGAGCTCGCACAGCTGATCGGACCCCGAATCCTCGAGATGCACCACACCGAAAGTGGCCAGCAGGGTCGCCGCCTTGAGCAGCGTGTCGCGCTCGCGTGAGGTGCGCCCGAGAACGAATGTGTCAACGAGATCATCGTCCGTCGCATGCGGGATCGGCCGAGACTCGGCCCAGGCCCGCGCGACTCGAATCGCAATCTCCGGGTAGCCTCGGGAGAACTGCGCGATACGGCGCCGATCCATGGACGGCACATTGGGGAGGTCACGGTCGACAATCGCCTCGGTGACGGACGGCGGTGCGTCCGCGAGCCTGAGTGTGGAGCGGTCCAACGTCCCATCGGGCACCTCGACATCCACTGTAATCAATGACAGGCGGCTACTCGCCTGCGACACCATGCCGGTCAAGATCCGATGGCTCTCCACAGGGCATCGGTCCACGATCACGAGGGCGCGCTGTCGGCTGTCGGCCAATGTCTGAACCGTGGCGTGAATCGTCTCGGGGCTGACCTCCGACAGATCGGCGTAGAGCACGAGGTGACTGAGGCAGCGACCGGCCTGCTCTTCGTCCACCGTCGGGCGAAAGGCTTCCATGGCGAGGCGAGACTTTCCGATCCCGGACGGACCGACGATTCGCAACGTACTCTTCGGGACCACGGCCGCCCCGCGGACGCGAGCGCGCAGCTCGGGCAGACGCTCGTCATCGACCCACAGCGAAACGCTGTGCTCCGCGCGTTGGGCCCAGTGGCCCCAGGTGCGAAACGGGCCGACCGTGCCCGGTTGGACCTGCTCCTTCAGCCATGTCGACACGGACGGATACAGATTCGTCCACGTCGCGATCTGCTCGGCGTCGTGAAGCTCGACCCGGGAATCCTCGAGATCGAGCCCTGCGTCACGCAAGGCCTTGCGAATTCGGCTCGCCCGCGCATCGACATCCTTCTGCACGTACGCGTGAGCGCACAGCACGACGTAGGTCGCGTCGGCCTTGAGGCCCGAGCGGACCATGGGCTTCACATCGCCCGACTTCGTCAGGGGCACTCGACGGGCTTTGGCCTTTGGAATGTCTCCGGACTTGAACTCGAACACGCAGAATCGAGAGGGGAGAAAACGCGTGCGCTCAGGACCATCGACCCAAGTGATGCGTCCATCTTCGCCACCGTCCGGCGTGTGGACGCGGGTAGGGACATGGATCCGGACCTGAGCAAGCCCATGGGCGTCGGCCTCGGCGCTGAGAATGCGTTCAATGAGCAAGGGGAACGTCCGGTCGTTCAACGCAGCCACATGCTCGGCTCGAACCTCGAACGGGCCGGTCACGGCACTCGGTACCGGTCGGGATTCTCCACCGGGCAAGAGTGCAAGGGCCGACGGATCGACTTCGAGGAGCCGCAGGAGAGTGACGACTGAAGCAGAGGGCTTCACAGCGCCGGCTTCGTATTTCGTGAAGGCCCGGGGCCCACCTCCCAACAGCTCGCCCGCCTCGAGCTGCGAGAGACCCAGACGCTCGCGAATGACGCGGATTTCGTCCGGAGGAATTTCACGTGGTGCATTCTTCATTTCAATTCCCTGACTGGTGTTTACAAATTATAATGAATCATAATGGTCACTCCGTCAATGGACACGGAATGGAAGAGAGGTAATGCGCGTGGACGCCCGCGTCGAATCTCGAAGCGGTGTGAACTAACGAGTGGTGAAGCTCAGGGAGACCGAGAAGACCTCGGCGAGGTCGCTGACGCTGTACTCGCCGGTGTCGTACATGCTCCGCACGACCGAAAAGATCCTATTCATACCGTCTCATTTCCGGACCGCCCGAGGCCCCGGAGAGGCCCGGATCGCCGCTTCCAGGGCGGCGTTCGTGGTCAATTCTCATGAAGTAATGCATCATTCTCCCGCCCTGGGGAGCCCTCGATGTCGACCACCGCGATCAACACGCTGCGCTACGCCCGCCGGCTCAAGGCGGCCGGCGTCCCCGATCACCAAGCCGAGGAGATGGCCGACGCGCTCGGCAACGAGCTCGTCGAGCAACTCGCCACCAAGGACGACCTCGAGAAGGCCGTCACCAAGATCGACGGCACGCTGACGCTGATGAAGTGGATGATCGGGTTCATCCTCGCGTTCGTGGTCGCGATCGCCTGGCGCGTCTTCGCGTAGTGGCCGCCGGCGTCTTCGAGCTCGTCAACGGCAAGGGCCGGAAGTACCTCACGGGCGACGAGCGGGACCGCTTCGTCGCCGCAGCGCGCGCGGATCCGCGGCCCGCGGTCCAGACTTTCGCAGCGACGCTTGCGCACACCGGGGCGCGGATCTCCGAGGTGCTGGCGATCCGCGCCGGCGATGTCGACGTCGAGAGTTCCGAGGTGCGGATCGCCACCCTCAAGCGCCGTCGCGAGCACTGGCGCTGCGTCCCGGTGCCCGAGGACCTTATCCACGACCTTGAGCTCGTGCACCAGCTCCGGCGTACCCAGCGCAGCCCTCGAGGCCGCCGCACGCGGCTGTGGCCCGTCTCGCGGGCGACCGCCACCCGACACGTCACCGAGCTGATGGCCGTGGCCGGCATCGACGGGCCGCAGGCCTCGGCGAAAGGCCTTCGCCACGCCTACGGGGTCGCGGCGGTCGCCGCCGGCGTGCCGTTGCCGACTGTCGCCGCAGTGCTGGGGCACGCGAGCCTGAACACGACCGCCATCTACACCACCGCGATCGGTGCGGAGGCCCGCGAGCTCGTCGCCCGCATGTGGGGCTGATCCATGTCCTATCCGCCGATCCCGCGCCCAGGATGCTCAGGAGCCCGCTCAGGCGACGCAGAGCGGCGCGGAGGAGGCAAGCCACCCTCGACCGCCGCAACAGCCGCCTGGACGCGATCCCGATCGCCGTCGCCGGACGCAGCGAGCAGCTCGGCGACATCCTCGCGGCCGGTCACGTTGAGGACACCAAAGAGCCGGCGATGCAGACCGCCGCAGGTCCGGCGCCGAGCACACGGATCGCATCGTCGGGCACGGGGCCGTGGCGTTCGGTGTAGTAGTGGGTGGTCCACACTTCGAGCTCGCCGGGCCAGGCGTCGAGGAGCTCGGCCGCGATGGCGCGCGCGGCGGTGGCGTTTCGGGCCTGGAGCCGAACGAAGCGCGCGGGCGTTGCGCCGGCGTCGCGCACGATGAATTCCTCCTCCGACATCACCGTCTCCTGCGGCTTTGGGGATCGCGGAACGCTCCGATCCTCTCGGCTCGCTTGCGCATCGCGGCGCGGTCAGGCTGACGTCGCGCGCCGCGTGGAGAGGCCGAGCAGGACGGCCCTCGAGCGTACCGCGCCGTAGGTTCGGCCGAGCTCGTCCGCCACCCGTTTCATTGGCGAGGGGACCTCTCGCCGGTGCGCTTCACGAAGGTCTTCCATCTTCCAGACTGCTCTCTCCAGCGCCTCGTCCTCCTCGGCCGTCCAAGGCCGGAGCGGCCTCGATTTCGCCGACGGTGCTGCGCCCGGTTGCGGCCGTGATGATACGCCGCGGCGTCGTTTTCGTCGGCTTCGTCTCGACATGACTGTTCCTCTATTGTGTGGCGATTGTGCTGGATTTTTGGGGCAAAAAATGAGAGGCACGGAACGCGTTGTTTTTCGGGCAAAAATCCGTGCCGCACTTTCAGTGCATTGGTGTGACAAGAATGAGAGGGGAGATGGGGGAACAATCGAGGGGTGAAGTCGGGGCGCTGGGGGGGGGGGGCGGGCCGGGGGCGGAGGGGGTGGGGACGAGGGGGTTTCGTGGGGAGTGGAGGCGGAGGGAAGGGTGATCGGGACGGAGGAGAGAGGGGG
>MKWU01005148.1_pt1 | contig 14508 bp, 12 predicted proteins | sample 809101 | NCBI WGS metagenome assembly MKWU01 (sample SAMN05860141, study PRJNA318959) | sponge metagenome | host: Aplysina aerophoba | place: Slovenia: Piran, Adriatic Sea, Gulf of Piran | collected 2013-05-07 | reverse complement strand
TGGCGTTCGCAACGTGGACGCTCTTGAACGTGATTGGCGTGATCCGTTCCACGGCCCTCTCGGGCCGCGGGTGCCGACTGAAGTCGGCGTTCCAAGCCGTTTTGGCGGTGAAGGCGATGTGCCTGGTGCGGTTCCGCGACGCTGCGCGCCGTTCGGTGCGTTCAGGCTGTCACCTGCTGGACAAACCACCGCGACAGAGTGGGTTACGACCCATTGCGGTCCGCCCCGGGCCGTGAGTATGATAAATCCGGGCTAGATCGTTGCGCGGTTCTCCGCTCCGGCGACTTCAGGGGCGTCCGGGTCGCGGTTGGAAACGCTTGCCGCCGAAAGGAACCGGTGGCAGCGAACGCTCCTGGTTGCGGGCGACTCGGGAGCGGGGGATCAACAGACCCCGGACAGATAGCCCGAACGGGAAAGGCCGCGAGGCGCCCCTGCTCCCCTCGAACGGCGGGATCAGCGGGCGACGTCGCTGAGTTGTCCTTCTGACGCCGCTACCGCGGAAGCGACCGTGAGGTCGCCGGTGACGTTCGTCGCGGTCCGGATCATGTCCAGGATCCGGTCCACTCCCAGGATGAGGGCCACCCCCTCGGCGGGGACCCCGATCGCCTGCAGAATGATGACCAGCATGATGATGCCGGCGCCGGGGACGGCCGCGGTCCCGATGGAAACCAGGACCGCGGTCAGGACGATGGCGAGTTGTCCTTCGATTCCGATGGACATCCCGAGCGACTGGGCGATGAAAAGCGCCGCCACGGCCTGATAGAGGGCCGTTCCGTCCATGTTGATCGTCGCCCCCAGGGGGAGGACGAACGAGGAAACCTCCTCGGAGACCCCCAGGTCGCGCTGGGCCCGGTCCATGGTGACCGGCAGGGTGGCGCCGCTCGAACTGGTCGAGAAGGCCACGAGCTGCACCTGGGCCGCGGCCGGGAAGAAGCGGCGCCAGCGGATCGGAGTGAGGAACTTCAGGATCAGCGGATAGACGACCAGCATCTGGGTGGCGAGCCCGGCGATCACCACGATGCAGTAGAAGCCGAGCGCACCGAGGAGCTGCGCCACCTGCTGCGGATCGTCTCCCGCCATTCCCGTGATGGCGCGGGCAATCAGCGCGAAGACTCCGAGCGGTGCGATCTTCATCACGATTCCGACGAACTCGACGACCACCGCTTCGAGTCCCTCGAAGAACTTGAGCAGGGGAGCGCCCTTCTCCTTCGGGATCCGGAGGAGCGCGATCCCGAACATGAGCGCCAGGAACACCACCTGGAGCATGTTGCGGTTACTCGACGTCGAGGAGATGACGTTGTCCGGGACGATGTCCTGGAGGATGCTCAGCGGACCCCGCTCCTCCATCATCTGTTCCGCGGCTCCCTGGCGGGTGGCGGCGGCTTCCTCGTACTGGTCCGCCAGCTCCATCTGGAGCGCCTCCGGAACGTATTCGCCGGGGCGGACCAGGTTCGCGTAACCGAGGCCGATGCACACCGCCACGGCGGTGGTCGCCACATAGATGGCGATCGTCTTGCCGCCGATCCGGCTGACCTTCCGCATGTCGCTGAGCGAGGCCACCCCGATGACGAGGGAAGCGATGACCAGCGGTACCGCGATGAGCTGGAGGCCGTTGAAGAACACATCCCCGAACGGCGAGATGTAGTCGTCGGTGAACTCGCCCCAGCCGAAGGCGGCGGCCGCGACTCCATAGACGATGCCGAGGGTCAGACCGAGAACGATCTGAACCCAGAGTTTCCGATACCAGGGGGTGTTCTTCATGAGAGGGTGGCGCCCGTGCTCCGGGCGCGCTGGGATGCAAGCGGGGCGCCGGAGTCGACGCCCGGCAGAATCGGCGCCCGAGACTCTACCCGGACCATGGGAGCGTCAACTGCGAGTGCCCCGGAGGGCGAATCGGCCCAGGCGCCCCAGGCGCGCGAGTCGGATCGGTGGTTGGGCGCCGCCCTGCTTCCCGGCGGCCCCGACCTGGATGACGGCTTCGCCCGAGAGGATGAGCAGCAGGTCCTCTCCCAGAACGCGCCGCCGATACCCCTTCAGCGGGCGTACGCCCTCGGCCTCTTCCGGATAGGCGGCGACAATGGCCCGAAGTTCCTCCTGGGTGGCCAGGAGTTCGGGCGCCACGGCGTGCTCGCTGGCGCGCAGCTTCAGCCAGGTCTCGAGCAACAGCGCCAGGGACTCGGGAGCCGGCCGCCGCTCCCTCTTGCCCTTTCCCGTGAACGGAATCGGCTTCTGCGCGCCGGAGGCCAGCACTCGGAGGACGGCGTCCGGATTCTTCGCGAGCACCGCGCGGGTCTGCTGGACCGTCTTCGGGTCTCCCTTCGGGGGACGGCCGGCGACTGATTCGTAGGGAGCGAGCAGTTGCTCCCGATTCCGGGGCTGGCGCCGGGCCAGGTCACGCACCGCGGCGTCCTTCAGAATCCAGCCCCGCGGACGGTTCGAGGCGCGGGCTCTCCGCTCCCTCCAGGCAGCCAGATCGCGCAGGGAGCCGCGCTGCGACGGCGTGAGGTTCGGGCTGTCCAGCGTCCGATAGCACTCCTCGACCGGAGGCATCCGGTAGGCGTCCTCCTCGGTAAGCGGGATCATCTCCTCCCGCAGCCAGTCCAGCCGTCCCAGCGCCTTCGCCCGCTCGGTCAGCTTGTTCCGCAGCGGCAGCAGATAGCGAACATCCGCGATCGCGTATCCCACCTGGCGAGGAGTGAGCGGCCGCTGCAGCCAGTTGGACATCTGCTCCTGCTTGGAGAGTTCCCTCCCCACAAAGCCGGCAACCAGCGTGCGCAGCGCGATCTGGACCTTCTTCCCGTGGCCGATGACCGCGGCGGCCACCTGGGTGTCGAAGACGTTCTTCGGCACCACCGATGCGAGCCCGTAAAAGATGTCGAAGTCGTGCTTGCCGGAGTGAACGACCTTGAGGACGGCCGGATCCGAGACAAGCGCAAGGAGTGGATCCAGGTTCTTCACCTCGAGCGGATCCACCACGGCTTCAATCCCGGGCGCCGCCACCTGAATCAGCCCGAGTTCGGGAAACAGACGGTTTTCGGGGATGAACTCGGTGTCGAGGGCGACTTCCCCGGCGGCGCGCAGGTCCGCCACCAGCTCCCCGAGCCCCTCTTGATCCCGGACGACCCGGACGCCGCCGACTTCTTCCGGCGAGGACTCGGGAGCGCCCACGGGCCCCCGGGTGGAGCTGCGTTGGGACTGCCGCGAGCCGTTCCGGGCCGACCGTTCCCGGACCGCGCCCTCCTTGGAGCGCCGGGCGCCCGACGCTCGCCGGTTCCCGGTACGCGGTGTGTTCTGTTCTTCCAAAGCTCTCCGTAGGTCGTCCGTCCCCGGGAATTCCCGCCGGACGTACGCCGGGCGCCTCCGAACCACCACCCTGCCGGAAGTGTACCGCCCGCGGGCAAGCGCCCTGGTTGTGGGACGATATGGAACTCAGCAACACGGTCCACGATTTTGGGAGAGCCCGGCCTTCTCAGCGTCCTTCCTCCGATCCTTGCGATCCTCGTCGCGCTGGCGACCCGTCAGGCAGTACTCGCCCTGCTTGCCGGGGTCCTCTTCGGGGAGCTGATCCTTCGCGGCGGTAACGTCTTCTCCGCCCTTGCCGGCACCGTGACGCGGATCACCGACGCTTTCTCGGGCAACCCGTCCATCCTGCTTTTCAGTACGATCGTGGGGAGCGTGCTCGCACTGATCGGGTTCACGGGCGGGGTTACCGGCTTTGTGAAATGGGTCACGGAGCGCCGCCTGGTGGCGGGGCCGCGGGGGGCGCAGGCGCTCGCCCTCCTGCTCGGGCTGGGCATCTTCGTGGAGTCGAGCATCACTTGCCTGGTGAGTGGCACGGTGGCGCGACCGCTCTTCGATCGCTTCCGGCTTTCGCGGGAGAAGCTGGCCTACCTGACCGATTCCACCTCGGCGCCGGTCTGCATCCTCCTTCCCATGAACGGATGGGGGGCGCTCATCATCACCATCCTGGGAACGCTCGGCATCGAGAGCGGCGTGGCGGTGCTGGTGGCGAGCATCCCCTTGAATTTCTATTCGCTCGCCGCGCTGGGGCTGGCCTTCTTCTTTGGCCTTTCGGGACGGGACTTCGGCCCCATGGCGCGCGCCGAACGACGGGCGCGCGAGACCGGTCAGGTCATCCGGGAAGGAGCCCGCCCCCTAGTTTCCACGGAGGTCCTCGCGCTTCCTCCCGGGCCGGGAGTGCCGGACCGAGCCCGAAACATGATCGCGCCTCTCGGTGTCCTGCTCGTCATGATCTTCGTCGGGCTCTGGATCACCGGGGAGGGGGACCTGCTCAGCGGAGACGGAGGCGCCTCCGTTCTCTGGGCCGTCCTGGCGGCCGTGGTCACGGCGGCGCTCCTGGGGATCTTCCAGGGAATCCTCCGGATATCGAAAGCGATGGATCTCGTGTTGCAGGGGGCCGGCGGAATGGTGCCGGTCGTGACCGTGCTCCTGGTTTCCTTCGCGATTTCGGCGGTGGCGCGCGACCTCGGGACCGGGGTCTATCTGGCGGGAGTCGCCGAGGCGGCCATGCCGGCGTGGCTCGTGCCGGCGGTTCTCTTCCTGGTGACCTCGGTGGTCGCGTTTTCGACCGGGACGTCCTGGGGAACCTTCGCCATCATGCTGCCCATCGCGGTTCCGGCGGCCGCGGTGCTCGGCATCGATCTTCCCCTGGTGGTGGGAGCGGTCCTTTCGGGCGGCATCTTCGGCGATCACTGCTCCCCGATCTCGGACACGACGATCATCGCTTCCATGGCGTCCGGTTCCGACCTCGTAGACCACGTGAACACCCAACTCCCCTATGCCGTGCTGGGCGGGGTTGCCGCCACGGCGCTGTTCGTGGTCGCCGGCCTGGCTCCCTAGTGTGGTGTCCCGCAAATGCTGCGAGTCACCGAGAGCGGCGAGGCACCCGGCTGACAAGGCTCGAATCGGGAGGAATACGGGGTGTATTCCGACTGATTCGGAACGCCGAGCGCAGCGGTTCAGCCGGGATGCATCGCCGCTCGAATGCCGTAGGATTTGCGGGACACCGCACTGGATTCGGGGAAGGCCGGCGGGGCACTCTAGAATCGCCGGTCCTCATGTCCGACAACGTTCTCCTTGACACGCTGGCCGACGAGGTCCGGCCTGGAGCTGGGGGAAGCCCGGAACTCGTACCCCTCGATCCCGACCATCCGGGCTTCCGGGACCCGGTGTATCGGGCTCGCCGGAACGCGATCGCCAAGCTCGCCTTTGACTACGTGACCGGTGAGCCGGCGCCGACGGTCTCCTACACCGGTGAGGAGCACGCGGTCTGGAGTCGCGTTCGGGAACTCCTTGATCCGCGCCACCGGGAGTTCGCCTGCTCCGAGTACCTGGAATGCGTCGATGCCGTGGCGCTCGACCGGAAGCGGATTCCCCAGCTCGAGGACGTCAATTCCCGCATTCGGCCCCTGACGGGGTTCCGGATGCTTCCGGTTGCCGGCCTGGTCTCCGCCCGGGCATTTCTCTCCTGTCTGGCGGACCGGATCTTCCTCGCGACCCAGTACATCCGGCACGCGAGCCGGCCGCTCTACACCCCCGAGCCCGACGTGATCCACGAACTCGTCGGTCACGCGGCCTCCTTCGCTCACCCGCTCTACTGCGGCATGAGTTCCCACTTCGGCCGCGCCGCCCGGGTGGCGAGCGACGAGGACGTCGAACGGATCGCCCGTCTCTACTGGTTCACCCTCGAATTCGGGGCGGCGATCGAGGACGGCATCCCGAAGGCCTACGGTGCGGGCCTCCTCTCCTCGGTCGGCGAGATGGATCGCCTCCGGGAGGCGGAACTCCGGCGGTTCGACTGCCGGACGATGGCCGACACCCCGTACGAGCCCACCGACTTCCAGCCGTACTACTTCGTCGCGCCGAGCTTCGGAGCGATGTACGAACAGGTGAGCGAGTTCCTGAGCACCTTTTCCGACTAACCCGTATTTCTCATACCTGAAGCCCCCGCTGAACCGGTGTCTGAGCCGTCCGGGCTGTCTCCGTCGGGCCCTCGGAGCGCCGGCTTCCAGCCGGCATCGCGGAGCGAAGCGAAGCGAAACGCACGTTGCCACCAAAGAAGAAGGGCGTGCCGAGTGCAGGCGCCATTCGGGGGGAGCAGCGATGTGCGGTTTCGCTCCGCTGGCGCGGAGCGATGCCGGCCAGAGGCCGGCGCTCCGAGGCGACCCGTCGTCCAGTCGGTCGGGGTCCCCGCAGCTCGCGGTACCCGCGCTGAATCCACGGGTTGCAAGAATCCTCGATCCGCCGCCCTGCGGGAGTATGAGAAATCCGGGCTAACGGGACAGGCCCCTATGGCGCCCTGATTACGACGACCGTCTGGTCGTCGTCGGGGGCGCCTCTCCGAAACCGGCGCACCGCCTTCAGGACGCTGTCGCAGACTTCGGCGGCGGGGGTCCCCAGGTTCCGTTCCTTCCGGAGTACGTCGGCGAGCCGTTCTCTTCCGAAGAGGTCCCCCCGATGGTCCGCGCTCTCGGTGATTCCATCGGTATAGAACGCGAGCAGATCGCCGTCGCCGAGCTGAATGACCTGTTCGAAATAGCGAGGGGACGGAAACAGCCCCAGCGGGAGCCCGCTGGCGTAAATCATCTCCACCTCGCCGTTTGCCCGCACCAGGATCGGGGGCGGGTGTCCCGCGTTGATGTGGATCAGGCGGCGCAGCGGCACATCCAGGAGACCGAAAAAGAAGGTCGCGTAGCGGGTCTGCCCCACGCTCTCGTAGAGCAACTGGTTGGTGCGGCCGACGATGACGCGCAGCGTGAGGCTCGACTTGGCGAGCGAGAACACCGAGGCGCGGAGGGCCGCCGCCACCAGCGCCGCAGGTGGTATCCCCTCCCCCGCCACGTCGGCCACCGCGAAACCCCAACGGTCTTCGCCGAGCGGAATCAGGTCGTAGTAGTCGCCTCCGACCTGGGAACACGGTTCATAGACCGCGGCCACCTCCATTCCCTCGAGCGCCGGGCACTCGTGCGGGAGCAGGTCGTGCAGGACGCTCCCCGCCACTTCCAGCTCGGAGACGAGTTCCCGGCCTTCGACCGCTTTCTCATAGAAGAGGATCCGTTCGACTGCCGGCGCCGCGCCGGCGGCGAAGGACGCCAGGGCCGCCCGGTCCCGCTCGGAGAATGCGGAAGGGACCGCCGACTCGGCCACCAGCGCGCCGAGCCGGCGCCCACCAGCTCCCAGCAACGGGCTCGCGACCGCCGAAGCGGACCCGGAATTGAGGTCAGGGTCGGACGTTGCGGTTTCGGCGGTCACCGTCAACACCTCGGGACGTCCGCTGTCCAGCACCCTCCGCGCGATTCCCCCTGGCGAGAGTGCTTCCGGTTGGGACGCCGGCGACTCGGATGGCGCGCTGTCCCGGCCGCGCGTCCGCCGGCAAGTCACCGTCTGCCCATCGAGTCCGATGGCGCACAGGGTCGCGCGGTCGCAGGCGGGCAGCACATGGCGAAGTCCGGCCAGAATGGTCTCGGCGGTCCGGCCGATTTCGAGGCTCCGCCCGATCTCCTGAAAGGCCTCGAGCAACTGCCCGTGGCCGCTCGTCGGCGAACTCGGTTCGGTCATGCGCGGCGCCGCCGCAACGCGGCGCCACGGCAAGCTAGCGCGTGGCGAAGCAGTAGAACAGCCCGTCACCGCCCGTGCCCTGCAGGTCGGTCTGACTGCAGCCGCGGGAGTTGTGCGCCGAGTGCCAGGAGGTGGGGTTCTCCCCTCCGCCGGTCCGGTCGTGGTGGCCCACTCGGGCGCTGCCGTCCGAGGAGCTGCTGGCCCAGTTGGAGCAGGTCGTATCCCCCTCTCCCATGAACGCCGTGCCGTCCAGAGCGGTGCCGCTGATGATGTCGTGGCGGTTCACGTCGTCGCCGCGGCCGCTGATGGCCTCACCCTTTTCGGAGATCGAGTTTTCCTTGCTCAGCTTGTTGTTGTCGCTGTGCAGGTCGGCGACGTCGCTCGCCACCATGACGCCGTTCGCGTTGTGCCAGGGGCCGGCGCCGATGCGGTCCTTCGCGTTCACACCGCCGTCACCGGTGGTGCTCAGGTAGGCGCGCCAGGTGAGGCCGCTGGCGGCGCCGGCCTCTTCGGCCAGCATGGCGCAGTGGGCGTCGGCGCCGTCGAGTCCGCCGAGGTTCGCCCCGTCACCCGGCCCCCGGCTGGTGAGGAAGAACGTCATGTCCGACTGGGCGGCGGGCGGCGCCGCCGGGGACGGCGAGAGGGCGAGAAGGGCGGGAACCGTGGCCACCAACAGGCCGAGGAGGAGGATGCGCTTCATGGGAGACTCCTTTCCGGCGCGGGCGGCCGGACCGCCAATTGTAGGAAACGCCGGCCCGCGTTGCCGATTGCCCTGGCGGGCAGGCGCCGCTGCGGGCCGGGGAAGAGCGCGGGCGCGGCCGGTCAGCGCAGTCGCCGGACTCCGTACCAAAGCAGCGGGATGATGAAGATGACCCAGAACCCGTAGGTGAGGATCCGGTAACCGATTCCGATCAGGTCTTCGAGTCCCGCCTGCGCCAGCACGATCGCCGCCAGCAATACCACCGTGGAGGTCGCGGGACGGAGCCACGTCTTGAGTTCGCGGCCTCCCTCCTCCATCGTGCGCGCCACCCGTTCGTTGACGGCGTGGATCAAGCTGGTTGCGGTTTCGATCAGGGTGCCGAACAGGACCACCTGGAAGCCGAACAGGAGCAGCGGCGAACCGATTTCCCCCAGCAGGGTGAGGGAGGGGACCGTCTCCTCGATCATCCCGGAACCGAGGCCCGCGATCGCGATGAAGAACAGGACGGCGGGGATGATGGCGATGGGCCCCGCGAGCATGCCCGCCACCATGGCGTCGCGGCGCGTCCTCAGGTGGTGCGCGCAGAAGAGCACGGCGGGGAGCGTGCCCACGTTGTAGGCCATGTACTCGACTCCGCCGAGAACCCAGTCGCTCCTGGCCTCGCCGGCGCCGAGGGCCGTCTGGATTTCCGGCCCGAAGGCCCGAAAAGCGGCGATGAGCACCACGATGTACACCGCGTAGAGGGCCATGGACCAGGCGGACAGGAAGTTCTCGACCGTGCTGGTTCCCTTGAGGACGAGGTAACCCACCGCGAGCATGATGGCGAGCACCCCGAGGGCATAGGGAAGGCCGAGCGAGCGCGAGACGATCTCGCCGCCGGCGGCCGCAACCACCGAAACGACGACCAGCATGGTCGCGAGGTAGATGATCTCGTAGAGCCAGTTCCACCGGCCCAGGAGTTCGCGCGTCATGGTCCGGTAGTCGTAAGAACGCGCCCGCCGGGCGATCTCGAACGTGAGCGCGCAGACGACGGACCAGAGCGGCGTCGTGATGAGAAGCATCCCCAGGAGCCCCCCCAGGACGCCCTTGGTGAGGAAGAAGTCCACGAGTTCCCGCCCGGTTCCGTACCCGCCCGCAATGACCATGGACTGGAAACAGAAACCGGGCAGCAGGTAGCGCTGGAACCAGTCGGAGCGGAGCGGATTCTTCATGGGGCTCTCCCCGGGGAAAGGGCGGCCAAGAATACCGGGCGGCTCGCGGCCCGGCGGGCGTCCGGGTTAGCCGCCCCGCGGCAACTCTCGCGGGCGGACCAGGGAGTCGAGGGTGGCCCGGGCTACCGAGATCCCGGTCCAGTCGGATCCCGGAACGGAAACGATGGCGAGCGCCGCGGTGGGGAAATGCGCGTAGCGGCCCCCGAGACGGGCGACCAGGTCTTCCATGCCGGGGTTATGGGCCACCACGAGCAGCGGCGAGGCGTCCCCGCCCTCCGCAGCCACGATCTCCACGATCTCGTCGGGACTCGATCCGTAGAGGTCCGGAATCAGGCGCATGACTTCCGGAGCCGCTCCCGCCGCCTCGAGAGCGAGTTCGGCGGTCATCCGGGCCCGTCGCGCGGTCGAAACGAGCGCCACCGCGGGGACGAGATTCTGTTCGCGCAGATAGCGCCCCAGGCGGGGCGCATTCCGGAGACCGCGCGGCGCGAGCGGACGGTCGTGGTCCCGCAGGCCGGGATGGTTCCAGTCGGACTTGGCGTGGCGCAGCAGCAGCAACCGGAGCATCAGGTTGCGTAGGCCTCCGCGACCGAGTTCGCGCCGGCGAGGATCCGGGAGTACACCGCGGGGTCCACGTTGCCACCGGTGACCACGACGAAGATCTCCCGATCCTCGAAGCGTTCGGGACTCGTGAGCAACGCCCCGATCCCCAGCGCTCCGGTGGGTTCCGCTTTCAGGTTGGCCCCGCTGAAGAGCATGCGAACGCCCCCGGCGATCTCCGGCTCGGGGACCTCGACGATCTCCCGCAAGCCGGCACGGAGGATGGTCCAGTTGTTTTGGCCAAGTCGGGGAAGCCGGGCCCCGTCGGCGAGCGAGAGCGCTTCCCCGGAATGACTCACGAGTTCCCCGCGGCGGAGGGATTCGGCGGCGTCGTTCGCAAGCAGCGGTTCGGCGCCCACGACGGGGACCTCGGCACGCCCCGCGGCCTCGAGGCCGGTGAGGATTCCGGAGCTGATTCCCCCGCCGCCGATCGGAACCACGACCACCGCTCTACGCAGCCGCGCCGGCGAGAAGCGGCTCAGCCGAGCCCCAATCTCGACGCCCAGGGTGGCGTTTCCGGCGATGACCGCTGGATCCGCGTAGGCGCTGGCCACCTCCGCCTCGGGGAAGCTCGCGAGGACCCGCGCCACGCCTTCCTCGCGCGATTCCTTCTCCACGTCCGTCAGTTCCACCGCGGCCCCGTGGCCCCGAACCGCATCGATCTTCACCCGGGCGGAGATGGACGGCATCACGATCGTGGCCTGTTTCCGGAGCAGGCGGCAGGCGAGCGCCAGCGCCTGACCGAAATTGCCTGAGGAAGCGGCGATCAGGTGCCGGGCCGATGACGTTCGAGCCCGGTGGAAGGCGGCCCGGAACTTGAAGCTCCCGGTCCGCTGAAAGGTCTCGGTGACCAGGGTGACTCGGAGACCGAGCGCCGCCCGCAGCTTCTCCGGTTCGATCCAGGTGGTTGGCCGCACCGCAAAGGGGCGGTCGGGAACTCTCAGGTTCATGGTTCTTCCTCGGAAATGATCCGATCCAGGATCTTGTCGGGATCGGTTTCCCCGGTCTCGTCCTGGACCTCGCGGCTCCGGTCGAGTATCCGTCCGACCCGCTTCCCCGGCGCCACGTTGCGCGCCAGCACATGCCGCCCGCTGACGGCATCCTCCGGTGGTCCGCGGAACACCCCGGCGGCCTCCGCCTGCTCCCGGAACACCTGTCCTTCGGGAAACCGGCCGGCGAGGGCACTCGCGGTAGTGCGCCCGAGCTGATCCGCGGTGGCAACCCGCAGGAGCGTCTCGAGCGTGGTTCCGGCGGCCGCCATTTCGCGCGCCAGCCTGCGATAGGCGGCGCGTTTCGCACCCTGCCGTGGGTAAAAGGCAGGCGCCAGGTGACGCCGGGTCAGTGCTTCGACCTCGTCCACAAGCGCGTTCGGGGCCCGCAGCCCCTCCAGAAACTGGCGGGCAAGAGGCGCTCCGGCGGCGTCGTGGGCGTAGGCCGTGATGCGCCCGCGGCGCTCCCGGGTGGTGGCCGGCTTGCCGAAGTCGTGGCACAGGGCGGCGAACATCAGGACGCGCCTGGCTCCGGGATCGTCGGGGGCGAGGTCCACCGCCCGATCGAGCACCAGCAGGGTGTGCTCGAAGACGTCTCCCTCCGGGTGCCATTCGGGGTCTTGCGGAACGCCGCGCAGGGCGTCCATCTCCGGCAGAAAACGCAGGAGTCCGGTAGCCGCGAGGAAGCGGAAGCCCCGCGATGGTTCGCGGCCGAGGAGCAGTTTGCCGAGTTCATCCCGAATCCGCTCGGGGCTCAGTTCCGAGAGATCGAGCGCGGAACAGAGGCGATGGAGTTCCTGGTCGGCGGTGAACCCGAAGCGGGAGGCGAACGCCGCCACCCGCAGGCCGCGAAGCGGGTCCTCGGGGAATTTCCCGGAGTCCGTGGCCCGCATCACTCCGGCCTCGAGGTCGCGGGTTCCGCCGTAGGGATCGAAGATCTCGCCGGTGAGGGGGTCGAGCCCGATCGCGTTGAGCGTCAGGTCGCGCCGCCGCGCCGCCTCTTCGAAGCTCATGTGCGGGTCCACCACGACCTCGAAACCCAGGTGCCCCGGTCCCGTCTTCGATTCGCGGCGTGGCAGGGCGACCTCGAGCGGAAGGCTACCGACGCGGAGCACCGGAAAGGCCCGGCCGATCCGCCGCACTTTTCCGTGCGGCCGGAGCGCCCGCCGCAGATCCTCGACCGACAGTCCGTACACCTCGAGATCGGGTTCACCCGTGGGGACGGACAGCATCCCGTCGCGGACGAAACCCCCGACGACCAGAGCGCGGCCGCCCGCCCGGCGGACCGTCAGCGCAACTTGCCGGGCATCCGCGGCGGCGCCGGCGGCTTCCACAGGAATCGGGCCCACCGGCGCGATCCGGAACCGGGCCGCTGCCGACCCTTCGGCGCCCTCGTCTCGCCGCGTCAAGGACCGGGAGATCCGCCCGCTTCCGCCCAGGCGACCGGGTCACCGATCCGAATTGTTCCGCCGCTGACGACTTCGCCGAACGCGCCGCCTCGCCAGTCGGGCGCCAGGGCGTCGCGCATCCGCAGTGCGGCGCCATCCATCCGTTCGCAGGGCTTTGTTTCCCCATGGATCAGAATCAGGGCTTCGCCGACCGCGAGCGTGCGCCCGATGGTCTGCCGGAAGTCAACGCCGGTCACGAGGAGATTCGCGCGCCGGAGGGCCGGATCCGCGTCGGGTTGACCGGCTTCGTCCGCCGCGCGCTCCCACGCTTCCCGTGACAAAACGGTGACCTGGCGCTTTCCCCGGGCGGGCGCGGAGTTTCGAAGCCCTTCGCCGGCGATCAGTTCTCCCTCGGAGCGGGACATCATGGGTTCGCCGCGTGCTCCCTTGGCCCAGATGGCGAGGAGGCTGCCGCGTCCGTTGTCGGTGGATGAGTCTGGCATGTTGGTGTTGCGGGCCGGCGAACCGCCCGGGAATCCTACCGCTCCCGCCGAGGCCCGGAGGCATGACTTCCGCCGGGTTCTCCGGGCCGGAGCGTCATCATTCCGGTAGCCGGCCGGCGGCGGCTCCAAGCGACGGTGGTTCGACGGGCGCCGCGGCCCGGACAGACAGGATCCCCATGCGCGTCGCCGCTCTCACCTCGGGAGGAGTGGACAGCTCTGTCGGCCTGGCGCGGCTCGTCCAGGACGGGCACGACGTGCACGCCTTCTACCTGAAGGTCTGGCTGGAGGACGAGCTCGAACATCTCGGAGAGTGCCCGTGGGAAGAGGACCTCCGTTACGCCCGCGCCGTTGCCGGACAGTTCGGGGTTCCCCTCACCGTGATTCCGCTGCAGCGCGCCTATCGGGAGGGGGTCGTCGCCTATCTGCTCGAGGAACTCGAACGCGGCGGGACGCCGAGCCCCGACCTCTTCTGCAATTCGCGGATCAAGTTCGGGGCCTTCGCCGATTGGGTGGATGCCGAGATTCCGGGGAGACGATTCGAGCGCGTTGCGACCGGCCACTACGCGCGGCGGATCGAAGCGGCGGACGGCGTCGAACTGCACCGCGCTCCCGACCCGGTAAAGGACCAGACGTATTTCCTCTCGCGGATCAGCGCCCGCCAGCTCGAGCGCTCGCTGTTTCCCGTGGGGGACCTGCACAAGACCGAGGTGCGGAAGCTCGCGGCTCAACTCCGACTGGCCCCACAGGACCGCCGGGACAGCCAGGGCATCTGCTTTCTGGGAGGTGTTCGCTATCGCGACTTCGTCACGGCCCACCTGGGCGACCGGCCCGGGCCGGTCGTGGACGAAGCGACCGGCAACGAGGTCGGCGTCCATCACGGACACTGGCTGTTCACGATTGGCCAGCGGCGCGGACTCGGACTCTCGGGAGGGCCCTGGTTCGTCTCCGGCAAGGATCCGGCCGCCAACCGGGTGATCGTGCGCCGCGGTGCGGGACGGCCGGGCGGCCGCTTCCTTTTCGAGGAACTCCACTGGGTCGGCGGAAGTTCGCCTTCCGGTTCGGAACGTCTCCACGTCCGGGTGCGGCACGGGCCGGAGCTGGCCGCGGCGCGTGTCTCCTGGGAGGCGAACGGGAGAGGAGAGGTCCTTCTGGACGAACCGGACCAGGGCCTCGCGCCGGGCCAGTTCGCGGTCATTTACCGGGGCACGCGCTGCCTCGGCTCCGGGCGGATTACCGGCGCCGCTCCCGGCTAGGAGCCTGTCCCGCAGGACGATTTCCGAACGTCATGGTGGGAAAACACAGTCGTGTGCACCCGCAAACGAACCTTTCGGTGGTCGATTATTGCCTTCATGGTGAGTGTTTCCACATCTGGGTGGAACTTTCGTCCTCCGATTTTTTCTACGGGACAGACTCCTAGCCCGGATTTCTCATACTCACGGTCCGGGGCGGACCGCAATGGGTCGTAACCCACTCTGTCGCGGTGGTTTGTCCAGCAGGTGACAGCCTGGACGCACCGAACGGCGCGCAGCGTCGCGGAAC
>MKWU01005147.1_pt1 | contig 14515 bp, 19 predicted proteins | sample 809101 | NCBI WGS metagenome assembly MKWU01 (sample SAMN05860141, study PRJNA318959) | sponge metagenome | host: Aplysina aerophoba | place: Slovenia: Piran, Adriatic Sea, Gulf of Piran | collected 2013-05-07 | reverse complement strand
GCGCACGGTCGCCCGCTTGTGGGGCGCCGTTGGCCCCGCCCTCTCGGCCTTCTCCCCTGCCGAGTGTGCCAACTACTTCCGCCACGCTGGCTATCGCCTCGCTACACCACCATGAAAACTGCTCTAGGGAGAGAAGCAGGGTTTTCCCAGGCAGCACGATATGTCTTACGCCAATCTCAGGAAGAAATTCGGTATCGGAAAGCGTGTCAGAGCCCTTCGGAGAGGTGACTTTAAAGGACTATTACACCGTAGATGAGCACGGTGATCTGAAGTATATTCCAGAGCGCGTGGTAGACCCGGTAATATGCGTAAGGTCGGGACAAGAAGGTCCAGGAAATCTGAGCGAAGGAGACGCCGTGTATGTGGCGTACGGCGAGCATCATGAAAGCGACGGAGAAGCTGTAGGATGCGCGAAGAGTTTTTTGAAAGAGACCCTCGACTTCGGCTGGCGATCTCGGGAAAATTGCGATGGGGCTGCGCGTGTATGGGTCGATTCGAGTTCCTATTTTTTTGAAACACGCGAGCAATGTCAAGAGACGCTTGCGTATCGGATGGACGATACGGCCTTGGAATTCGGAGACAACGACACGAACGATTACGAATCGTGGACGCGGACATTCGTATGGTACAGATCCTACGAGGAGAGTGAGGTGCAGAGTCTGTTCTGCAAACGGCATCCCCCGATAGACGGAGAGGGAGACGAGGACGGAGGTCTTATACAGCAGCCGTTCCCGCTGGAAGGTCCATGGCCTTCTGCCGTATTTACCGACTCCCCGGGAGCCCCGTCAGGAGGAAGTCTCACTGGTAATACATTCGGCCGTGGCCGCTTACGGCCCCCAGCGTGTCGGGGGGGCGAGTGCCCAAGATAAGAGACCGCTTCCGATGGTACAGAGGCACCAATAAAGAGCTATTCACCCGGCGGTTCCATCCTGAATTCCTGCAGCCAAGAGCTGGCAATTCTTGCGGGGTCCACCCGGCGAGGCGTGCGCCAGCTCGCTCTCTTGAGGAGTAATTCTTAGAAAAGATGACACAATAACGAGGAGGACATATGAATTTTAGTACGTCTATCGCCGCCATCCGGGAAAAAGACAAGAATCCACCTGAATTGCATGTGCATGGTTCTGTGTGGGTTTATACCGAAGAAACTGAAGTCTGCCTGGGCCGTGCAGAGTCTCAAGGTATCAATCCCACTATCCTGCTACTGAACCTGACCATTATCGAGAAGGACGGACCAATGAAGGGAACTCTTCGCCCTTTTTGTTATGAGGAGAAGGGCGATCAAGTTCTCGAATACTTAAAGGTTGATGTAAGGGGTATAGAGAACTCGGAGGAAGATTTGTTGTCTGTCGATATCACCGACGCGTAGCAGTGACCAAACTCTACAAGTGACCGTGTGGCTATCAAAAGACGGTTAGGAACAGTCCTGGGAGTCGGATTAGCGAAGGGTAATCCGACTCCCCTCTGATATGTCCGCTCTCGCCCCAATACTGGCTGTTTACCCCCTCAATCTTGTGGTCTTTCCCGCAATCGGTGGGAGCCTGAACCCACAGCAGGAACGGACTAGGCTCGACAGGCTGGAGTCCAGCCTATGAGCCAAACGCTGATTAACACCCTCCGCTTTGCCGACCGCCTCAAAGAGTCCGGGTTTGCCGGGGCGCAAGCCGAAGCCCTGGCCCGGGTGCTCGGCGACGAGTTGACCGAGCAACTTCCGTCCAAGGCGGACTTCCAGACCTTACAGGCCGACTTCAAGACCCTGGAGGCCAAGTTCGATGCTTTGGAGGCCACGGTTGAGAGCCTGCGATCCACCCTCAACATCGTGCTGGTGTTAGTCGGGCTGCTCGTGGCGCTCGGGCCGGTTGAGCCGGTCTCGAAGCTGTTTGGCTCCTGAAGCCCCGGAGCGTGGGTGAGCGAGGCGTATCATAGCCGATACTCGAAGCCCATGTAGTAGAACGCGCCGTTGAAGCCGAACGGGGCCGAGCGGCGCGAATAGCGGAACACCCCTGCCGCGTCCACGATGGTGTTGCCGTCCGTGTCTATGATCGTACCGCCCCGCGCCTGGCCGATGCGGTTTCTTTCGGGCTGAACGTCGAACAGATTGTTCGCCCCGGCTTTGAGAATCCCGAACCTGCCCAGGGCTATAGCCGAGCTGAATATCGGTCAGCCATTTGGCATTGTAATTCTGGATAAAGTTTCCTCCACCCTCATGCACTTTGTACTGGCCGTAGCGGTGCAACGAGATTGAAACCGCGAACTGCTCCAGGCGACACATCCCGTTCAGCAGGAAGTGACTCTTGGGCTGCCAGTCCTCCAGAATGCCACGGTCAGTGGCAGTGAAGAGCGAGGAGGGCAGGCCGGACGGCAGGTTGACCTTGCGAATCTCGGTCTTGCTCATGGAGCCGACCGTCTTGCGAACCTTCCAATTGCACCCGGATGCCTGGAAAGGCTCTCCGGCAGGTCTGGGCGACCCTGTTAGTGCTGGAATGCGTTCCATATGTATGATAATTATAATGCGTGCCGTATGTATGATAATTGCGCAAGGGGGAGTGTCAGTATCGCAGGCTGCCCCGGGACCGATTGAAAGGAGAAGATATGGCCAACCACGACATCAAAGACGCCGTTCGGGACATTGAGTGTCCGGTATTTGAGAGCCCGGCATTCACTACACCCCCCACTGAAAGACGCTGAGGTGCGGCACGATCTGTAGTTTTTCCTGCCGTCCATGGACTGACTCATGGCTAACACCGGAATCTCCCAACACCCCTCTATTATGGCTCCTCCGGGGACGTGGCTGCGTCTCTTATGGGAAAATGGCGGGGTGGCCCCGGCCTACTGGGGAAAAGTGGCCCGCATTCTGCTGGTCACCACTCTTGCCAGCCCTCTGCGCCTCGCCGAGTGGTTAGGCTATGGCAGACAAGTCGCCCAAACAAAGATCGACAAGCAGCCGGTGTTCATCCTGGGGTTTGCCCGTAGCGGGACGACGCATTTGCACAACCTGTTGCAGCACGACCCCCGGTACGGGGTGGTCTCGACCTTTCAGACGGTTGTACCGACCTTCTTTCTGATTGGGCGTGGCTGGCTGAAACGCCAGATGGCCAAGTCCCTGCCGGCCACCAGACCGATGGACAATGTGCAGGTATCCCTTGATGCGCCCATGGAAGAGGAAGTGGCGGTGAGCAATACCTGTGCGCTGTCCCTGTACCATCATCTGTCGTTCCCGCAGCGGGCACGAGGGTATTGGGACAAATACCTCCCCATGCAAGGACTGACGCCGCAAGAGTTGGCCCGCTGGGAGCGAGTCTATCTGGACATCCTGCGCAAAGCGACCCTCGATAACGGTGGGCGGCCTCTGGTGCTGAAGAGTCCGAACAATACCGGTCGGATTCCGCATCTGCTCCGTCTCTTCCCCGAAGCGAAATTCATCCATATCGTCCGCAATCCCTACGTCGTGTACCAATCGATGCGCCACATGTATCAGGCGACTTTGCCTCTGTTTCAGCTCCAGAAGATGTCGGTGGAAGACATGGAAGAGCATATTCTGTCCTCCTATAAGATGACAATGCAGCACTACCTGCATGATCGGGCCTTGATTCCAAAGGGGAATCTGGCGGAAGTGCGCTATGAAGATCTCGAACAGCAGCCGCTGGTCGAACTGGAACGCCTCTACGCCGAGTTGGCCTTGCCGGGCTGGGAAGAGGCCAAAGGTCCCATACGCGACTATCTCCATACCCTATCCGGTTATCAGAAAAACCGCCTAGAGCTTGCCCCCGCCGCTATTGAGCGCATCAAAGAGGAGTGGAAGTTCGCGCTCGATATCTGGCCGTACCAGCCATCCGCCTGAGCCCGCAAACAAGACAAGAGACAAGGAGCCACAGACATGCTGCGGTTTGCCGAAGAAATCGTTCTCCTGCTGCTCGACGAAGAGCGAGGCGCTCTCATACCCTCTCTTCCCCCCCATTCGTTGGATATCGTCCTGGCTGGTGCCGTGTTGATGGATTTGGCCCTCGAAGGCCGCATTGATACCGATCTCACCCAACTCAGCGTGGTTGATTCGACGCCGTTAGACGACAATTTGCTCGACCCGGCACTGGCCGACATCGCACAATCAGCCGAGACACGCGCCATCAGCTTCTGGCTCGTCCGCATCGCAGAGCGGGGGGGCGAAATCCGTGATCGGACGATCACTCGCCTCATCACGCGGGGTATTCTCGAAGCCGAGGGCGACACTCTGATCTTCTTGACACGTCCGGTGTCACGCTCGCGCCGCTATCCGAGCATTGATGGCAATGTCAGAGAGGAAGTCAAACTCCGCATTATGCGGGTATTGTTCAGCGAGGAGATTCCCGACCCACGCGATATCATGCTGATCTGTCTGGCGGATGCCTGCGGTATTTTCGAGAGCATCCTGTCCAAGTCGGAACGGGCCGAGGTGCAGGAACGGATCGAGGTGGTGCGGAAACTGGACCTGATCGGGCAGGCGGTCACACAGGCGATCCGAGAACTGGAGCCATCCCCGACACCGGCTCCTCCCCCTCGGCGACACAGGGATATCCCACAGGCACCGGGGCTTCCGCTTATTGGTAATGTCTTCACCATGGTGAGCGATCTTCAGGGATTTCTGGTACAACACTACCGCACATTAGGCCCGATCTTTCGCGTCCGAGCTTTCAATACTCACTTTACCGTTCTCGTCGGCCCAGAGGCGAATCGTTTTGTGGCACAGGACAAGCGGTATCTCCGCAATTATGAATCGTGGCTCCCTCTCAATGCAGACTTGGGCATGACCCACCTGCTCATTGGCATGGACGGTTCCGAACACACCCGGATGCGCCGAGCGCATGCGGATTACTTTTCGCGTAAGCTGCTTGAACATCGTACGGACGAGGCGGTTCACATCATGCGGCAGGAGATGGCCGAATGGTCGTCGGACCAAGCGATTCCGGTTCAATATGCCTTTCAGCGTATTGTGACCAGGCAATTGGGGGAGCTGATTACCAACACGGATGCAACGGCATACTTGGATGACCTCATCTTCTTCTTCCAGGCGATCATGAGACTCTACTTCTCTCGGCAGTTGCCCCGATGGGTGAAATATCTGCCCCGTTTTCGGCGTACCCGCAAACGGGTAGAGGAATTGGTGCAGAAAATGTTGGCGACGCATACGCCGGAGAACCGCCGCACCCGGCCCCCTGATTTCATTGACGATGTCCTGGAACTGAACCGTACCGATCCCCATTTTATGCCTGAGACGAATCTGTTGCTGACCGGGTTGGAAGCGTTCATGGCTGGGCTCGATACCATATCGACTATCTGTACCTGTATGACCTATGAGTTGTTGAAACACCCGGACCTGCTCACACGCGCAGCCGCCGAAGCGGACGCTCTTTTTGAACGGGACTCCCCCAGCCTGAAGGACTTGCGCCAACTCGATGTCATCCACCGCGTGGCGCTGGAAACGTTACGTCTCTATCCTCTCAGCCCCGCGACCAAGCGGACCGTCGCCAACTCGTTCGAGTTTGCCGGCTATCATGTACCGGCTGGTGAGCAGGTCTTGATTGGCTACGCGGTGCCCCAATTGATGGAGGAATACTTCCCGGAGCCGCGACGGTTCGATATCGAGCGTTACACGCCGGAACGCGCCGAGCACCGACAAACAGGAGTCTATGCGCCCTTCGGTGTCGGGACACACCAGTGCTTGGGGCGCAGTCTGTCCGAAGTGCTGGTCGCCCTCAATATCGCGACCCTCGTGCATAAGACCGAACTCGTCCTGGACCCGCCCGATTACACCCTGAAAATCAAACGTCTGCCCGTCGCCCAACCTGATCGTTCTTTCAAATTCCGCGTGGCGCGCCGACGTATATAGCCACAACTGAGGCCGCGAGACGCTCGGACCGGAGGCGGAAACAATTTTGAATATCCACATGCTTTCTGATATAGCAGCCGGGGCATTACCGCCTCGAAAACTATATTCCGGCCGAAAGGAGAAAACATTGCCGATCATACGCCCGCGGCCTGGGCCGGGCCGCGCTGGTTTTGGGACTCCACCCAAGCCGGCAGGGCCATTCGTACAGCGCAGCAGGCCATGAAAGACGCGGAGGTGCGGCACGATATATGGTTTTTTCTGCTGCCCATGGACAGCATGCAGAGCTAAGGGGGAGCTATGGCGTCTTTTTTATCAATGGACGATCCTCAATTCTGGAAACAGTATCCAGAGGAATTGAAAGAGCTGGTCGAGTTGCCGCTGGAAGGCGTGACCGGACTGGCCTATTTTTTACTCGGCGACCGGAAGGATAACCCGCCTACCGTGGTGACGCTGCGGATGGGCCCGAACTGGACCCTGCCGCGGCACGCCCACGACTGCCATCGGTTTGAGATTGTCGTGCAGGGCACGCTGGACGTGGGTGAGCGCATCCTCAAGCCCGGTGACGTGATGATGACGGAGCCGGGCGTGGCCTACGGCCCGCATATCGCCGGACCGGAGGGCTGCACCACCTTCGAGATTTTCAGCACTCACCGGGGGTCCTACGTTACCCTGGTCGACACCCCGGAGGGTCGGATCGAGTGTGATGTCTCTACCCGAGAGGGCATGAAGAAAATGGAACAGGCCATGCTGCGCGATATGGAGGCGAAAGGGCAGGCGTAATCCTCTTTCGCATGCCTCTTTTTCCTGCGCTCTTTTACGGTTGGGTCGTCACCGCCTGTGCTTTTTTTGTCTTGTTCGTGACCTACGGGGTGCAATACTCCTTTGGGGTGTTCCTGCCCGCCATGCTGGATGAACTGGGCTGGCAGCGCGCCAGCTTGGGCGGGGCGTTTTCGCTCTACACCATGGTCTATAGCGGCTGTAGCTGGATCAGCGGACGGCTGACCGACACGGCCGGCCCCCGCTGGGTCGTCACCGCCGGCGGGCTGCTGCTGGGCAGCGGCATTATCGCTACCAGCCAGATGACGGCCCAGTGGCAGCTCTACCTGTGCTATGGGCTGATTGCCGCGCTGGGCATGAGCAGCGCCTATATCCCCTGCAATACGACGGTGGTCAAGTGGTTCCAGCGCAAACGTGGTCTGGCCCTGGGATTGGCGGCGAGCGGCAGCAGTTGCGGCATCCTGCTGTGCCCCTGGTTGACTGCTAGCTGTATTGCCCGTTGGGGTTGGCGTCCGGTTTATTTTGCGTGTGGCCTCATCATCCTGGTCCTGCTCATCACTCTCGCACGCTTTATGGTGCGCAATCCGGAACAGCTCGGGTTGACGCCCGACGGTGATCCTTTAGCCCAGAGCCCGGCGCCGCTGCTGGGCGGCCCCCCCGCCGCTCTCAAGAGTTGGACCCTGGCGGAAGCCTGGGCCACCCCGTCGTTCTGGTTGCTCGGCTTCAGCCTGTTAGTCATGTTCCTGACCATCCCCGTGCCCTTTGTGCATATTGTGGCGTTTGCGCAAGACTTGGGGATCTCGCATACAAACGGAGCCCTGGCGGTGAGTGTCATGGGGGTGAGCGCCTTAGCGGGCAATCTCTGCCTGGGGCCGTTGTCGGATCGGATCGGCCGGAGGAGCGGCATGGCCGTAAGCCTGAGTGTCCACATCGTAGCCTATCTCTTCTTTTATTCGGCCCAGGGTCTTGGGGTGTTATACGCGGGCGCGGCCGCCTTCGGGTTTTTCTACGGCGGCCTGACAACACTGCTGCCGGCCCTGGTCGGCGACTTCTTCGGCCGGTTGCACGCCGGGTCCATTACCGGGTTTCTCTTTGCCTGGGCCGGGGTGCTGGGGGCCTGGGGGCCGATGATTGCGGGCTATGTGCGGGATGTCAGTGGCAGCTACCAGCCTGCTTTTCTGTACGGCGCGGCGGCCGGGGGTCTGGCCTTGGTCCTCCTGCTCCTGACACCGCGGCCGGCGGTTTCTCGTTATGAAATGTGAATACAGCGAAGCGGTTGCCTGTCCCTGCCTTCCAGGGTAAGACCGAGCGATCACCATAACCGAGAGGGATGATAAGCATGGCATCAGACATTACGTTTCACTACTTCCACGGGAGAGGCATCGGAGAGCCGATCCGCCTGCTGCTCACCGTAGGTGAGATAGCATTTACGGACCGGCGCTATAGCGTAGACGAATTCGCCAACATGGCGGCGTTCAAAGCCCAGCTCCCGTTCGGACAAATGCCCGCTCTTGAAGTGGACGGCGTATTCCTGGGTCAGACTGACAGTATCGCTCGTCTGGCCGCGCGCCTGGCTGGCTTGTATCCGTCGGACCCCATTGAGGCGGCGCGCAGTGATATGATCGTCGTGCATCAAGCCGAAATCCAGTCAGCCCTGGCCAAGATGAGCTTCGAGGGTGTACCCGGCACTCCGGGGATGAAAATGGTGCCGCAGGAAGAGCGGCAGAAACGCATCGCCGCGTGGCTTGAGACCACCCTGCCTGGCGCCCTACGGCGTTTGGAAAAGCTCTCACAGGAGGGCTGCATGGTGGGCTCACAGCTCTCGTGGGCCGACATTTGCGTCTTCAACCGGTTGAATCAACTGCTCGACATAGATGCAGACGTGCTACACGCTGATTTCCCGAAACTCCAGGCGGTGTACGAAAGGGTCGATGCGTTGCCGCAAGTCCAGGCCTGGATACGGGCGCACCAGGATGACTATCCCAGATTCAGAGCGGGCGGCTAGAGCCATTAACCATTCTGTGTAGCCTTGCAGGTCGGGTTAGCCGCAGGGTGCAAATTTCCAAAATTCGGGTGCCATTTTTTTCCAAAATTCGAGTGCCACTCTGGAAACATGAGAAATCGTGAAATATTTCATGGCGAAATTTCGTGATTTTACCCCAAAATTTCATCAAAAATGGCCTAATATCGCGGATTTGCACCACTTTTCATGGGGTATGAAATTTCAGGGTCATGAAATCCCATTTCTCACGAAATTTCATGATCTCTCACGCCTAAACGGCCTTTAAGGGGGCATTTTTCAGCCCTTAAGCGGCCTCTAATTTCTGGTTTTGGAACGGTGTTTGAGGGGATTTCAGGGGCCGGCTTGCCAGACCAGGACTGCTCCGAGAATGACGCCCAAAAGGAAGACGCCGACGTGCGTGGCGACCAGGATTTGCATCAGTTTATCCATATTTCACCTTGGATGAAATTTCACGGTTTATGAAATATCGGGCGCATCCTCAGCCGGTCATTTCCCCGCCCGCGTACATCTCGGACAGGGGCAGAATGGGGGGCTGGTTGTCATGCTATGGAGCCAGGCGCGGCGGGTCGGCCAGGCGCTTTGCAGGGCCTTTTGCCGTGCTCGGGATTCGCGCATTTTGGCGGCCATGTACAGCTTGTCTGGCTCTCGTGGGGTGGTCATGTGGGGGTCTCCTGAGATGGGCCGGGGACTGCCAGACTCGGTCCCCGTTGGCCTCTTTGAACGGCTGAAGATCGATGGTGGTGGTCCCGCCGTGCTCCCATATCCGCTGAAAGACGGCCTGAAAATAGGGGTGCTCAGTCGGCATTAACGAACCTCCTGACGTACAGGCAGAGGTCGAAATCCTGGGGCGAGAGGCGGCGGGCCTGGATGGCGAGACTGAGCCAGGCGGGGTCGATCTTGAGGAAGCGAAAGGGCTCGTCCTGGTTGTCGGGGTTGGGCGCTTCGGTGATCTCGGCTACGTCGATCAGGGTGCGGTAGGCCGGATAATACTGCTCGGGCAGCGGGAAGGGGCATTCTTCGCACGGGAAGGAGGCATCGGGGTCGTCTGCGGCGGCGAGTTGGCAAGTGCTGCATTGGGGTATCGTGCCGTGGCCGGTGTTGAGCTGGAAGGCTTGCTGAAGGGCGGTCAGGACTTTTTTTTATCCTGGGTCTCCTGGGCCTCTTTGTCGGCGAAGACGCGCGGATTATTGGCGGTGTTGCGCACCCAAGAATAGAAGTCGAGACTGGCGCGCATCAGCTCCAGGCAGGTCTGGTTGCTGTAGGGGATAGGATCGGTCGGATAGGAGGGCAGGACGACAATCGAGGGGAGGGCCTTCGGGTCGATTGTCCAGCCCTTAACCGCCGCTTTAGCCATCGTTTCGGCGTGGGCATGCCAGTACTGGATGGAGTCGCTGATATCGCCGTCCAGGGCCTCTGAGGTCTCCCGTTCGAGCATGATCCGCTCATAGTCGTTGATGTGCCGGAGGAGGACGGTTACTTGTGGCTGGCGCTGGATGATCGGAGTAAGGTCGTGGTTGCCTACCGCTTAGGCAAACGCACGGCGGAAAACGCCAAGGATCTCCTGGCTGATCTCCGCGGTCGGCTCCGTAACCGGCCACAGATTACCACGGACGGCTATGCGCCCTACATCGACGCGGTAGAGGAGGCATTTGGCAGCGAGGTCGATTATGCCTCAATCATCAAGGAGGCCGGCTTTCTCAAACGGGTTCACCAGGGGAACCCCGATCTGGAGACGGTGAGTACGTCGCTGATAGAAAGATGCAATTTGACCGTGAGAATGCAGAACGGGTTATCTCCGCCCGTGTCAAGTCCATCACCGTTTTTCTCCAGCCGGGGACGGCCATCCCTAGGCTGGAGGGCGTTCGCAATTCCATTCAACCCTTGGTGCGTGAGTCTGTAGCCGCAGGCCCACGCGGATCAAAAGGAGTCTTCAGTGAGCAATATAGTCGAGAAGGAGTTTGAGGAAAAGATCGAAAGTTTGAAAAACCTTCCACCCGATCAGGGGTTGCAGGAATTCACCCGTTGGGCCATAGGGGCGCAAGTGCGATGGGAATTCGAAGAGGCCACCCGCCCGCCGTGGCATCGGCCTCAGCGGTTTCGGACGACACAGGAATACCAGAATCAGTAAAAATATGGTAGATCAGACGGATGATGCCCGAGTCCAAGCGATTATAGAGCGGAGGAAGAGAATGGATGAAATCAGCACTCTTCCCCCAGAAGAGCAGTTGGAGTTCGAGCGGGGCAGGCATGCCACCTACGTGCTCTGTATTCGGAATGTGATGAAACTTGGTCTCACAGAGGAACAGATAGGCACACTATTGAAGCCTGACTGGACAACAATCCGGCCCGTTACTGAAGAATATAATCCACTGAGAAGCGAAGGGGAAAGAATTGGAAAACAGCAAATTGAAGAGTTGATGAAAGGCAAAGCCCGTCTCAGTGAGGAGAAGGAATAGTTATGTCTGACAAGCCAGCGAAGGTCCAGGCGAATTGCAATACGTGTGGAGGCGCCCGCAGTGCCTTTATACAGGCTGAACATTCAGTAACGAAGACTCAGGCTACTAGCGACCCCGAGTATTCGGTCTGGTACGAGACAACAATATCAATCTTAGAATGTGCTGGGTGTGGTAATGTAAGTGTCCGTCGTCGCGGATGGTTCTCCGAAAATGATCCAGAGTATGATTCGCCAGATATATCCTATTGGCCCCCTCGACAGCGCTCCCTGCCTGATTGGCACTCTGACCTGGGAGACGACAATCTCCAGAAAGCAATGAAAGAGGTCTATGTAGCGGTAAGCCAGGGGATGGTGATTCTTGCATCCATTGGGGTCCGAACTTTGTTAGATCGCGCGTTCTATCTGCTCTTAGATGAAGAAGATCATGGGGCTTTTGCTAAAAAGCTCTGTGTTATGGTGCAAAAGGGCCTTCTGCTTGAAAGCGAAAAGGATATATTCCAAAGCATTGCCAGTGTGGGTGATGCTGCTACTCACCGTGCTTACGTCCCTCCTCAAGAGACCCTCGTCGAAATTCTGACTGCTGTGGAGTCCTTCTTACACCAAAAGTTCGTTCTTCCAGAGAAGGCAAGGCGTATTAAAGAAGAGACGCCCGACAAAGACAAACCCAGCAAAGACAAACCCCGTGTACTCGAAGTCCTTGGCTTATCGGAGGAAGACCTGAAAAAATGAACAAATTAGGGACAGTACTGAGGAGCGGGGAAAGTTCAAACTGTACCACCCGAGCGCTGAAAGTGTACTAGTTGGGGTGAAAGTGTACCAGCACCCACGATCCAAACGCAGCCACTCTTCTTATTCAAATGCAGCCACTCAAATCGCCCCGAGTGGCTGCGTTTCAGCCCGAATGGCTGAATTCAGCCAGTACCCACCACCACGCGCCACCACTCAGAAGGACTAGACGACCTTCTTTAATCACGGGGCCGCCCGGTCTCCCTATTGAAGGTCGCCGAACCATTGCCATCTCCTTTCTCCTCACAAGTTGAGGCCCAGCAGTTTCCTGAGTATGTGTTGCCACCCATTGGCGAACTCTTCAACAAAATCACTCTCGCCAAGCGTGTCCATGTCATCTCCAAAAAGCTCGTGATAGAGCGCCTTGGTATCCTCTTCCAGGAGGCGGACCACTTGGCTCCGTACCTGCGGGGGCTGTGCGTCGATCAGGAGACGGACGACCGTGAGGAGCGCCGTAATTTTTCCCTGGAGATAGACCGGATCGGTGGGATGATTGGTTGCCATTTAGTCGTCTCCTTATTTCCTTCGTTAGGTGGAGGGGAGAAAGATAGGTCTCTCCTTTCCCCTGTACACGGCAATTTGCCGTGATTGACCACTTGCTCTCCTAGAGCTATAGGGTTCTGAGACGCAGACAGCCCAACTCGAAAGCTGGGCTGCCAATCACAAAGCGTCAGGCTCCTTGTTGTAGCAAGAAGCCAGAAATGGAGGCCATCCGTGGCCAAGAATACAGACCCGCCCGTCGTTCGTCAACCTTCCCCGCCCATCTATGAACCGCTCTTCGTCTCACTCATGAGAACGAAGGCAAGAAGGAACGCCAAACAATCCAAACAATGTCCCAGCGGGTGCGGCTTTTGGTTTCAGAAAGTGAATGCTGGATGGGACGGCAACGAACATATGACCTGTCCCGGCTGTTCCACGATTATCGACCCAAAGACTTTTTTCGACAAACAGTAAAAGGAGGACTCATATGGCACGACCAGTGACCCGCCCCCCACTCCGCGTCCATTGGCATAAAAGTGAGAGCGGCAAATGGTTAAGCCTCAAGAATTTGGACCTGACCCACCACCTTGTCAAACAGCAAGGGGTCTATATTGTTTTCGACCCCTCCGACACGCTCTATGGCATTCTGTATGTCGGGCAAGGGAAAGTCGATGAACGGCTTGACGAACGCAAGAAGGATGAAAGAATCCTGGAACTGGCGGAACTGGACGAATTATATGTAACTTGGGCCGTCATCTCAGGAGGTAAGGGTAGGAGAGAAGGCGTGGAACGCTTCTTGGCGGATACGCTTCAGCCAGTGGTGGGCCAGCATCCTAATGTTCCGCCAATTCCCGTGAATGTCCCTTCTCTATTTGAATAGGAGACTCCCCCGGCGCTCGTCACATACAAAAGACTCGGCACTTGAAGCCAAAGTGCCGGGGCTACTCGTTGCCGAAGAAAGCGACCTCAAACGCAGCCACTCTCCCCATTCAAAGGCAGCCACTCAGATCACCCCGAATGGCCGCGTTTGAGCCCGAGTTGCCTAATTCAGCCAGTACCCTAGAAGGATTGCCGATGGAATGAGGGCAATTAGGCCAAGAGCAGCCCCATTCCCTATTATGTTTTACTTCTGTGCCTGGCCTTTGAGGAATCCCACATCACCAGTTAATTCACGAATCGCCTGGTTCGTGGATTCAAATTTCTGATCCATGTTATTCATCCGCTGCTCCATGGCGCTATATCGCTGCTCAATCTTTCGATCGACCCGCTGCTCAACCCTGCTATCGATACGGAACCAGAGGGCCAAAAACGTAATCAGGGCAGAAAAGACTGCGACCCCTACCATGAACGGATCAACGGTCATCCTTCCGCCTTTAGTCGGAGTCTCTTCAGTGACCAAGGGGGCAGGGAGACGGCTTCTTCGGAAGACTTGTCTCGTTCTAATGCGATGAGAGAGAAACGCTCCTCCAGCCGGACATCTGACATAAAACGAATACACACAGCGACCCCATCGGCGACCCGATCAATCGTCATGGATGGGCCGCCACTTTTCAGCCGGACGACATCGCCCGCCTTGAGAGACTGGGATTGTTCCATGGCTCTGTCTACCTCTCTGTAATTTTGACCATATTGAAGCGAATGTCAAACTAGGACAACCCCACCCCTCATTCAAATTAGGACAAAATCTGAAATTAGGACAAATCGCTGAAATTAGGACAGCACCGGAGGGTGACAGTGATACCGGGTGATGTGGCAGCCGTCCGGCCCCTTCAGGCGGACATTCAGGCTGTCCTGGCCGCCGAGTCGGCGCATCGACTCGTTATAGGCGGGCGAGGTCTGTAACTCCTCGGCCGTGTACTCCGGGAGGGGTGAAGAGCAGAGCGCAGCGCTACGGACAACCCCCCGATATCCGGACCTGTTGCACGCGGATTTTCCGAAACTCCAGACGGTGTACGACAGGGGCGCGGCGTTACCACAAATCCGGGCCTGGATACAGGCCCACCAGGCTAACTATCCCAGATTCAGTGCGGGCGGCTAGAGCCGTTTTCAGGGTGATGTAGCGAGGCGATAACCGGCGTGGCGGAAGTAATTGGCACACTCCGTAGGGGAGACGGCAGCCAGGGCCGGGCTCACC
>MKWU01005145.1_pt1 | contig 14517 bp, 5 predicted proteins | sample 809101 | NCBI WGS metagenome assembly MKWU01 (sample SAMN05860141, study PRJNA318959) | sponge metagenome | host: Aplysina aerophoba | place: Slovenia: Piran, Adriatic Sea, Gulf of Piran | collected 2013-05-07 | reverse complement strand
TGCATTGGTTTGTATATGTGTAGTTAGATATGTAATTTGATTATGATCATTGTGAGATGATCATGATTAATAAAGGAAGTTAAACTGCAAAGAATATTAGTTCACCATTATTCTAATTGTAAAGTATTGTAGCTGTGCTGTATTTTATGTTGTGTAATCTTGTATGCTTCATACCTTGTAGATTTACTAGTCAGTACATTAGTCCAGTTCTGAGAAAGGACCAGCTGAAAGCTCTTCAAGAATGCAGTGGTTCCAGTGACACTATGCAGGCAAGATGGGTACTTTAAGCTGTGTTAAGTTGTGCATGGTGATAAGTTACAATTGTATCTCAGTGTGAGTTTGATATCAATATCTGGGTTATTGCCCAAGATCAGGCGGAGCCAAGATCAAGAACAATTACTAGACATCATACGAATGGGATAAATGGGATATATCTGGTCCTATTGCAAAATGACATCTTATTTGCATGCCATTTCAGAGTGCAATGCCATTGCCATGTTATACCAGAAAAATGTATTATTGCCTTGCAGAGACAACAGTCACTCCTTCAATGCAGTTTTGCGGCACAGAATTTCTAGGTCATATATTTGTCTTACTATATCAACTTTCTTTCATCTAGTACATATCTCTTGCTCATAGCCACACAACAATTTTGTTCCACCAGCAGCAGGCCACTATTGTTTGGATGGCATTTGTACATTGGGATTGAGCACATGTAGCAAACCATGAACAGCATCTAGTTCCGAAACGCTAACTAAGGTGTGTTAGATATGCTTAAAGTGCCCCTGAAGCAAAACCTTTAATTCCATATTTGCGTAGCACAAGTCTTCCTTATTCGGATTGTCTAACCTTTTATTTGGCAAGAACAGAACTCTTCGTATATAGCACTTTAGATGATTTCTGCATGTTATCCACCCCAAAAAGCAGTGGACAGTGTCGCGCACCCCCTTGACATCGGAAGGTTTGCAAACATTCCAAGTATTTATGTTTGCAATATATCTTTAGCGAAGAACAGGACCTTGCAAGAGGTGTTCGGAACTTTGTACATAATCACAGCTGCCTGTGTTATCACAGCTGCATCTTTTGCCATTTTCAAAAACGTCTACGGATCGTAATGGCATATATGTTTCAGTCAATTAGTCCTCCGACTAGAGCTCCGTCCATCGGACTCGCAGCTGTGATACATCACTCAAGATTCTTCCTACTCAACAACACCACACGCCTACCCTGATAGTATTCAACAATAGCTACATAGAATTGTCTTGAAAAAGGAGAGCTGTGTTGTACATGACCAAATTCCTTTCCTTACTGAGGTGATGGAGTACCATGTATCAGTCCATTGTGGTGCTTCCTGTGTCTTGCGTATTTAAGTCGAGTGACAGACAGCTGCAAGTAGTTGGAGTTTAAACAGCAGCCCTATTGTGTAACACAGGCCATAAACATTGTTTTACATGTATTATTTGTTTCTCGCATAATGTCCCTAGAACCAACTGCTTCTATTCCTCACTTGCTTGCTCTGTGAAGCTCTTGGTTGTAAGAATATTTGTTCACTCTTCTCTTTCAACTACTGAAGAAGACTCGTTAGCTTTGCAGGCAACATGTGTTTGACAGTGAGCATGCATTCTTCTCTTTTCAACATACTAAGAGTCGATTTTACGGGAAGTAAGGTGACAAGTGTCTCTAATGCCTCTGTATATGGCGATATTCATTAGCTACGATAGCACCTTCCCAAAGGCCACCCTACACTTTCACGTATGCTTCGCAAAGGCACGCAACATTTCCCCTGCAGACCAAGTTGTTTTAGTCAGTGATTACAAGCATCAGCTGTTCAGATAGTAATCCGAGGTCAGCCTTGAAGGGCGAAAGACCGTATGCTGCACTACCCTCACAAAGCAATGCAGCAATACCTGCGCATGCACTACAAGGTAGAGGCAGTTACAACACCATCCATCGCAGGCCTGTTGCACACCTGTGGCTGCCGCATTAGGGCAAGGGAGGTAAGGGATCACAACTAAAATTGATAGCTCTTGTGACTTAAACTTCACATTTAGCATAGAATACGAGTTCGAGCTTGTTTGCTGCTCTTTCTTTACTGTCACCTCTCTCCTGAGCTGTGATGTCATGCAGCATTTCAGTTACAATAGACTCCTTATTGTTTTCCTACTGGGTGTGATGACATCTGTCAAGAAATGTATAAGTCCAAGTCAGCTAGACAGGTGGCCATGCACATTACAATACCATTACATTGTGTTCAGTAATAATGCTTGTATGAGTTGATAAAATGATAGTGTGCTGGCATGCTTGATATATTGCGTAGGTGAAAGTGTTCACTGAAGTAGCAGAAGTATCGGTAACATACAGAGTGGATGATGTATCACTTGAGCTGTTGGTGACACTACCTGAGGACTATCCTTTGCACCCTCCTTCTGTGAAGGAAGGCAAGAGGGTTCGAGTGGAGGCTACTCAGTGGAGAAAGTGGATGCTTCAACTTAATATCTTCCTTACCAACCAGGTAAGCACCAGCATTATGTGGTTCCTAGGCATGCACCTACTTGCATAATACAAATTTTGCACTCTCTTAATTCACTGAACTGCTGTCATGCATGTGCTGCAGAATGGTTCCTTACATGATGGCCTGCAACTCTGGAAAGCTAACTTAGATAAGCACTTCTCTGGAGTTCAGGACTGCATGATTTGTTTCAGTATCATACACACTGCCAACTACTCCCTGCCAAAGCTTCGATGCAAGACGTGCCAAAACAAGTTCCATTCTGCCTGCTTGGTGAGTCTAAGAGGTGGAGTGGCATTGGAAGTTGTGGTTTGTCACTGAGGTGATTTCCTTTCACCTGATTTGATGATCTTATATGGTTAGGCCGTTAGCAAGCCTCTTACAAGCACCTAGTGAACACAACAGCACAGTCATGCACACGTACCTATACACACATATAGTCGTTCAGTATATCAGGTGGGGGGATATTTTTCACTGCCCTAGCTGGAGGTGAGCCCTAGCCAATTCATTGCTCTCCAATCTTGACTTCATTACTTTGCTGTGTATGGACCTGCAAGAAAATGTAAGTCCTTTTCATCTCCAATACGAGGCATTGATACCAAGGGAGCAATAAGTATAATGAATCACCTGTTGTCATGGCTACGTAAGCCCTAAAATCTGCTAAGAGTCTGATGTCTGGGTGAATTCCATAAATAGGTAAAGCCTTCAATGCGGTGCTTTATTCTCTGCAAAGTCTTAATCCAGATGCTTCCCATTCTTTCGCATGTGGAAGGCAGAAGCTGCACAGCAATCCTTTGTTTAATCCAACACCAAAAAGAAAACAGAGTTCGCTTGGATAGCATTTATTTTGCTTTGGCATTTGAGCACTTCCTAACATTTAGAGAAAGAACAGTCCATGAAATCTCCACACAACCTATGGCAGATGCACTTCACCACTGTGGTTGTTTACTCAAATGAATTACTTTTATGATCCAATTATCTGTGCTAATTGGTAACGCGTGATTATGCTCATCCCAAACAAATTTGAAGGCTGCAGACAGCTGTTTCTCCCTTTGTGGGGTTCATCAGTGTGGTATTCTGACAGATTGGTTGAGATGAATTGCATAACTGCCTATGTATCCACTACCACTAGTTTGAACACTTGTGATTTCAAGAAAAGCAGACAGGACGGCTACACTCAGTCTACAGACTGGTGGTAGATAGACACATGCATAAGTAGTTTGTACCCTATTACACAGTGAAGTGACATGTGTTAGGGTAAAGCACCTGAAATCAGAACAACCTGTCTACTGTGTTCTTTTTTTATTCTGCTACAGTACAAGTGGTTCAGTACCAGTGGAAAAAGCACGTGTCCCCTTTGTAGGAACTTATTCTAGGCAAGTACCACAAGCACTGTCTTGTAATGTTTTGTTTGTGCACGACCATGGTTTTGGTAAAATTTGTTTCCATGCAACACATTAAAGTTTGTTTCACCACATAAAGCTCTTACATGATAACACATTTGTATATCATCCTTATAACATTGAATCATGTTATTCTAATAGTGCAGGTGTAAAATAGTCTATACCTACCTCCAGTTCTTATTTTTCCTTGATAATTAAAATAAGTACATACAGCATAGAATCCATACGTACGTACATGTGACAAATAAGGAGCACAATTACGACAAGAGACATTCACTAATGAAGGTGGCTGTATATATTATAGTCGCTGAAATGTGTAAATTATTGTGAAAATCCTTGAGCAATACGTGCCTTATGATCATAAGATAATGTAATAATGAACAACTTAGAGCAAACTGCACAATTACATAAGACTGTGGGTAGATAATAGTCGAAAATACACAACAACACATGATTCACTAACAACCAGGTCAGCTAGTAGTTGCAGAAAATCAAGGGATAGAGGTTATATATAGTGTGTGTTGGTTGTGTGAGTGCAGCTACATATACGTAGCGCATGGTCAATGAAGGAGAATAAGATGAACAAGGTGGTTGTAATTGGCAGTTATTTCACCTATGAAAGCATAATTACAAATCATTTGTAATAGGTGTTCCCGGCTGTTGTAAAAGTGACTATATACACCATGTGCTACAGCCTAAGTTTGAATTACCACCACAGTCACTGTAGCATATGTTAGAATGACTCCTCCCATGCCCATTCCTTACAGCTTAGGTTAGAATGATTCACACATACGTATAAACTATATATAGGTTAGAAGTCTCTACACTGGCATATATTCCCACTGTGTTCAGTGTTTTCATCTCATTTGGGAACCGTTATAGACATTGGATTTGCCTCTGAACTCTTTCATGACCAGTTGTAATTGTTTTTACAACTGTCCATTTTGAAGTACCCAAGTTCTAATTGTCATTCCTTTGTTGGTGTGAGCTATTTTTGTGAATGTAGACTCGCACCTGATCGATGAGCTAGGGTCTTTACGTATGGCTGATGCATGCTGGCTTTAATTTACTTGCTGGAACGTTTGACCACTCAAACGTCTGTATACCATTTGGCAAGGTGGGCTGAACAGTTGGTGTAGCTACTATACACTTGACAGTCACTATCATTGTAATCATTATTATATATCACTCTTTGATTTTTTTTCTACTTTCTGTTTTGAACAGAACAATTTTATGACATCTTGCTTTATAAGCCTTTGCTGTGTGCTATTTATGCTTGTTCATCTTGCATGTTTCTGTGAGCATAATTATATATTAGCACTTTGCACTGAAGAGACAAAGTACATATACACAGACCAATTTGTTTCAGCACTGCCTGCTGTGGAATGATTATCCTGCTGAGAGTGAAGGATCCGTAACTTACTTCAAACCTGGCATTGGAGTACTAGTAGATACCATGCAGAAGTGTTTCCCTCAGTGTCTCTGCAGCTATGCACATAGGGGGTTACTCAGGCAGGGAGATATAGAAGGTGAGCAGTTAAGCGTCTTCATCGCTACATTGGTTGTAGTAGGTGATGGAGGCAAAATGCAGGTACGGCTGGTACTAAATTGTGGACGTATAATCATCGTGAGGTTGGTTAGGCATTTGTCACCTGAAACTGAGTTAGCTGGCTCCGTTTCAGGTGACAAATGCCCACATGGTCAAGCATCCCACTCAAAGAGATGGGTGAGTTTATATATAATGTTATATATTGCAGAGCAACGGACATCTGCTGGATCATGCGTGTGACATCTAGTGAGCGAATCTTTTGTGTTCTGAATCATCCGTCTACCCAGCTCAGTGAAAAACAGCTGAGACCATGCACCACACACTACAGATGTCTCGACTGCCAAGGGGGTACACATGGTGTGTCCTGGCCTGCTCCGCATACTTGGTGGTTTTCTTTGCTTCAGCTACATGTGGTGGCCACTGCCCCTGCTTACCTCGTTGCCACGTACTGCAAAATGAGATGTTGCATAGGTGTCTGGGTGCATGATGCCCCACACTAGAGTTTGCCCAGCTTACCATGAGATGATGGTGACATATATAAGTGTATGCTGCCTGACCGGCTAAGGGCCAAGGGCTCCAGTGTTGATGGAATCTGTGCACAGGCTAGATGGAGCCCGACTGCAATGAGGACTGCCTCATCATCAAGTCAAAGTCCCAAAGACAGAACAGGTAGGGCATTTAGCCGTGCTCCGGACTTTTTTGACTGAGCCGCCACGAGTCTAGCTTGGGGCCTGGGATGAACAGCAGTACTAAGCAGCTCTAGTTGTGTTGCTTGTATGCGTTTTGTCCCAAACTTTATAATCCTGCTTCATAGGGGGTGGGGGAGGTGGTGGGTGGGTGCTGATGGCCTTGCTGCCACTCACTGCACACCTCCTCGATGTAGGGGGGTTCGAAGTGTGCATTACAACCTCTCTGAGGGGATCTGATTAGAGAGATCTTTTGCACCCAGCAGATGGGGCAAGCTGAGCTTGAATAGCCCTTTGCATGCCCAAACCTCCTGATCTAGGCGGAGTGGCTTGTTCCTAGGTAGAGGGATTGTCCAGGCTGACTCTTGTTGAAGTTTTTCCAATGTATAATGAGCAACATTCATACGGTACACCATCCCCTTCTGTTCCCTGGGGGGTATTGTAGAGAGTCTCAAAACAGAACACAGTTGAGCCACCACAGCAGTCTAGGAGTTGCCAACCAATCACTAACAAGTGGTTGCTTAGTGACTCTTCGACTCTGTCAGCCCCGTGCTGGTGATGAGTTGTATTCTTTCCAGCACAGTGGCAGTCCTACAGAGTGATTTGTATGCAGAGGTTAAGTGCAATTTTGACCTTCATATTTCATTCCAGCTAGACGGAATTACTATCCCTTCTATTGTGCCATTTATGGGACAAATAGCACCGCCTCTGTTGCGCCCTTTGTGGGACCAGATGGAATTTTCATTCCACTATGGTGGACGGTCAACTGTATGCATTCGGTATGTCTAGCCTAAGCTTTTATTTGTCCTCAGAGTCTATCGATTATATCTTATATTATACTTGTTCTTGTGGAGTCAGGTACAGTAAATTGGTTAATACATAACAAACAGCATATATGGTATGGTTGTGGTCTAGGCAAAAAGTGTAAATCACCTCTGATTAGGTGTATATATAGGAAATGAATGAACAACGGCTGACCATCGGAGGTTGCCACTCTTCCATCTGCAACTGCCAAATCAGCCAGCATTCTGGATGCATAGTTTGAGATAAACTAGTGACTATATGGCCTCTGTCGGGTGTAACCTGTTTATTGAGCTTGCCATCGGGCTGTCATCAGTAAACAGGTTACACCCTCAAAGCCCTGCAGTAACTAGTACATATGTATATATGTGAAGTTGTGATGTACAAGTGCATACAAAATTGTGAATGGGTGGAACATACTCACTTATGCATGACACTGCATTCATTAGACTAGCAAATATTATGCCAGTCTTCACTCATGGAGTTGTTTGTCAATCACAAAGAGTCACTTCTCTTACACAGGTACTGTTCACGGTTAACTACACCTCCAAGTACCAGCATAGATACATGTACAGAAAAATGAATGCATGCAGCTTTCCCATCAGCTGCACAGCAGATGGCTGACTGCATGGAGTTGATGTACTTATTAAACATAATTCAATATCCTACTCATAATTGAAACATAGAGATTATGAGTATTGTTGTCTTTGTCCTTGACTGAAGTTGGACAGTAGCTCTTAGCACCCCAATACAACCAACAAGGAAGCCTGCGCTCAAAGGCATTGTGAAAGATCTTTGGCAATGCTTTCCTCTCTATCTGTAAAAAGGCAGACTTCGGCTATGGAGAATTGCCTTTTATGTCTCCTCAGGACCAGGGCAGTTACTCATTGATAGCTTACTTATCTTATACGCATTATTCAATCATCACATCTCTAAATCACAATCGTTTTCTTCTGGGTGCCTTGAACAGTAGCTCCAAACTAGAGTATACCAAGTATACCCTGGACCCTGTTGAAGTACAGTAAGATTTTCTGATTCTGATTGTGACCAGGTTTGACATGAGTGTTTTGTGGAGGATTGGCAATAACGATTTTCCCCCCTGTTGTAGCCTTTGTCGGTACTATCATGTACTATCACTTTGATACAATATGAGGTGGAGTTGCCAAATTTTAAGCATGCACACATGCATGACTATGTCACACAGTATGTGTGCAGAAACAATACATGCATAATTGCATATAAATACATAATTATATGATACTTGATTTGCTCTGTATAGATATATATGTACTGTTCTTGCATAATTACATATAAAGAGATGCATGGAATACATTGCATATAGTGAGTCACTCATTATGGTGTACATATGTAGAGCCCTAGTAAAGTCAAGCTGTCTTTGCATTAGCTACGTGCAGCTATCATGTGCAGTTAAAGTGAACAGTGATACAATAATTATGTGTTATAATGGGGGAATAACAAAACTGAGTAGCAATACAAGTTACTAATTTGACGCTACAAGGCTCAAATTGGCTCTAACAGAATATACTGGTCACTCACCATTCCCAAAGTTTGTCAGTGATGGCTCCCTGCTGTAAAATCTTATATATTGTTCACTAATCCCACTGCTGCTGCTGGTGCAAGCAGAAGAGCTGGTGCATGCACTTTTGCTGGGGCTGAGAGTGGTGTGGGAACACACATAATCTTTGATAGCTACGGGAGCACCTTGCATGTTACATGGCTCGTTGTCCAAGTGTCCATCTCCAAGGCAATGTTCCTGATCTTCTTCATCATCATTTGATAATTCAGATTCAATTGTAGTGACCACTGATTTGGTGTCTCGTTCTATGGTTGGTGAATCACAATTGCAAACCCATTCAGGAATCTCCTTTGTCAAGTCTGTACTCTGTGAGAGAGCACGGATAAAAACAGTATAGGGAATGCATAACTTTACTACAAGTCTGCAGATGGCTACCAGTGAGATAAGATACGCTGAGCACATAGCAATAGATATATTCTATTATAATCACCCATGCTCTGTTTATGCTCCATGCTCAATGCATTCCATAACAGACATCACAGTTGTAACATCTCAGCAAACTCCTATTACCACACAACCATAACAAAATGATCTTGCTTATTCAGCATTTGGATCCATACGTGGCTTAAACCATGCCTTGTTATTATATACTCTCACTGGAACCAAAGTGATAGCTACTCTTGAACCTTCCCACCACCATGCAGTGATGTGGAATAAGTAAAGTTGAAAATGCCAATTTTGCTCTATTTCTGCACACGCACACACACTAACATGAAATGAGGAAGCAGTCAGCAGTGTACCTAGCCAGACGATGTTGGCTGCAATTGTCTTGAAGTAAGGACATGTGTTTGAGCTACCCAGACTAGGCTGTACACCCTTTAAAAGCAATGTAGGTTCCAACCCAGAAGTCTGGAAGGTGTATTATGAGAATTTTTGAAGCAATGATGATGCCAGTTGAGAAGCTTATGGGTGAGGCTGAGTTAGCCAGTGACATAAATGCCATGAAACGGCTTAAAATGAGCTGAAGAAAGCATTGCGGACATATCAACCAGGATTCACTGGTCTTCTTCAGGGTAAAGAAATGAAGCTGGCTGGGACACGTCTTCTAAACTTTTCTGGGGATCTCACACTGTGTCCCTGTTGAGATGTTCTTCAGCAGGGACCATATGGATGTGGATTGCCTCCATGAGTGGCAGCACTGTCTGGCTCTGTCAATTACTCTGGTCTCCTCCCATTTGATGTGGTCATGTGGTCGTGGTCCTTCCAAACCTGCTCTCTACACGGGCAGGAGTGCGTCGCAAGAGTACGGAAAGCAGGTGGTCTTCAAGTCAGTATGGTTACTCCGCTTGGTGCTCTCCAAGTTGAAGATTCCCTGCCAATGGAGGAGCAGTCCAAGGTCGTGTATTGGAAACCCTGCAGCTGTGGCAGGGCTTATATCGAGGAGACCAGGAGGAGGTTCAAGACCAGGCTGAGGGAGCACCAAGATGCCTGCCAGAGAGGGACTCTGAAGAAATTAGCGGTAGGAGAGCCTGTAAAATGGGAATAGACCACAATATTTGACACAGCCAGATGCCTGGACAGCTGCCACTCAAGGAGGGCATCCACATGATCCCTGCTGAGGAACGCCTTAACAAGGACACAGGGCTTGAGATCCCCGGATGCTGGATGGCTGTCCTGAGAAAACAGGACGCCACGAACAACTGCACCAATCCACAACTTCTGATGACACCTGCTGATGGGCCACATATGATTTGAGACACTGGAAGACACAGAGTTCAGGTATAAATATATATGGTGTCCCAATAAACTTTAAATCTTCGCCCTGAAGAAACCAGTGCATCCTAGTAGAAATATTGGCAAGAATTTTTCAGCCCGGTTAAAGCAGTTTCAAGCCGATACCAAAACTTTTTAATGCTAATGCAACAGCCAGCTGAGAAGCTCTCACTTCAATGCCATGAAATTCTTAGTACTTTCTTTGGTAACCTATTAACTCGCACGCACGTGTGGTTATACCATGATGATTTCAGCCAGAGGAACAGTCTGCATGAATGTGGTTGGTATCATTGTCTAAAGTCAGAAAACTAGGATTACAAGGTAAGCTGTGCTAGTGATGGAGATTCCAAACTGATTTGTATCACAAATAAGTGAGCCACAAACAAATCGTTATCGTGTTACTAAAGAACAAAGGCTACGGTATAATTTGGCAAGCAAAAAAATTGGTCAAGTTCTGGTCTAAGCCTAACAATTTACCTAGTGTTGGTATTGTCTGTAAATATGATGTATCCCAAAATATGGTACGCTACCTGAATTTAGGAAATGTCCCTGATAAAAATGGCATCCCTTATGCTAATGCATTAGTGCGCTGCAATAAAATTACTCGAACACAATGTATGTGCTATTAGTTAATAGTTGGAATGTGTATAAAATTATGTCAAAGGGTCTTGATGTGTTATGAACAAGCAGCATATAGTATATACGTACTTAGGGTACCAGCTAATCACCAAAGAAATTAGATGACTCAAAGTACTGATATGACACCACTTGTTTCTTTACATTTTGGACATTCCCATAACCCTTGCAATCTTTAGTGATCTATTTTCATTTTTCATTTTCATTTCATTTCCTTTCACTTTTTCTTAATAATCGTTCTATATTATCCTAGTAATTATAAAGCATGCATGTGAATACAGTCTTGCATTCACCTGTATCTGTGGCCAGAAATTGCTTGATTTCCAGTAATTCCTGTGGTGATAAAGAAAACAGCCAATTATACACACAAAATGGATGCACAAGCTGCATTTGTTTTACACAAATAGGTGCTGACATTTGGAAGTACTACGGTGCTTGCAATATATAGGGATCTAAACAAAAACAACGTATTACAGTAGGTGGGCATTATCAACAATTCGGACAATCTGCTATTGCCACACAATCCTGGTTCTTGTTGAGAACTAGCCAAATGTTCTCACCCTAACCGTGATCTGAATTCTAAAAACCATTGTTTTGACAGCATTGATGCTTAGTCATTGATGCTTATGTGTCAGCATTTGCAATTGCACAATAATAGTAATGCCAAGGTAGGGGTTGAAGCGTAGGACTAGGTTAGGAATACAGTATGTGGGTCTGGGGTAGAAATATTGTGATCACTAAAGGCTTTACTAAAGACGTGGAGTCACTCGTGTCTCAGTGTACTAGCCTCTCTCGGGGCAATAGGTCACAAGATGACAAGGGATGTGGGCTCGGGTCCCAGTCAGGGTTGGGGGCAGAGTTATGTGGGCTGCAGTTTCTCCGGTGTGTTCTATGGGGGTAGGATTGTTGTAGGTATTGTCACAATGCCACCTGTGTTGGCACTGGGGGGGCATTCTACAGTCCTCTGAACCCCATCAGAGATGGAGACCAGCGAGGCTCCACTACAGCCTGGAGCTCTTCCCCATTGTCCTCGCCTATGCCATATGCGGACCACACTGGCAGTGCTGGCGGTAGTGCACTGTGACAACAAGAGTGCTGTGTAGTGAATAGGTGTCACAGATCATGCATCTACTGTGATGCCAGTTCTTCATCTGTGTCTTTTTCCACCTGTCGGTGTGGGCAGTGCATGTCCCAGGGGTCCACAACGGGTAGACATATCATTTATCATGCATGTGAATTTGGCTTGGCTTGAATTGTGCATGCACCAACTGTACTGTATTTACGAATCTTTCCTTAATTTAGTGAAATGCTTGAAGAGAAGCAGCTGGGGACATACAAAATTGTGAGGGTTTTGCCACCAGCAGTGCTTGAGCTGGCAGACTTTCAGAGCGAGAAAATCTGACGGCCACAGGTGGGTACCTATTTTACACAAAGCCACAATCAGAATCTTATCTTCCAGTGCTTGAATCTTCATCCCTGGCGCAACCCTACGTGACGGAATCTCTCTTTTGTTGCATCCACAGCCTGAACCACCATCCCCTGGTGCATCCCCATTCATCCCTGGCACAACCCTACGTGACGGAATCTCTCTTCTGGTGCAGCCCCAGCCTGAATATTCATCCATCCCCAGCGCAATCCCAGCTTAAACCTCCATCCCCAGTGCAATCCCAGCTTAATTAAACCTCCATCCCCAGTGCAATCCCAGCTTAAACCTCCATCCCCAGTGCAATCCCTGACACGGAAGATACCATAGTGCACAGTGAACATCAACTTGACAGCGGATGAATGATCAGCAATAACTGAGAGAGAGTGGCTAGAAGACAGCATCACTCATGCGGCACAGTTGTGCTAAAGGGGCAAGCACTGGGATGGATCACTAGTTTCAAAAAGCCCTTATTTCTCCATTGGAAGACTGGGCTAAAGTTCAAATACAAGCAGCCATTCTTGCAAAATTTAATCCAAATGGATACCACTGGGTTGTAGCAACCAACATTGGATGCAATGCAACAATTGTCAGGCTGTACGACAGCTGCTGCTAGTACTACTAGTGCGACTACTAAGACTCATCGGCAGATAGGATTCCGTCACCTCTGCTCCAGATGTCAGAACATCTAAGGTCAGTTGATGTCATGAATTGCAGCAACAGAAGGGTGGCAGTGTGGAGGATTTGTGATGGCATTTGCAACATCACTAGTGTTTGGTGAGTGTCCCACCGACCGACAATACACACAGGAGCATGCAGATGTGATGTGACCTGGTGCAGTGCGTGACCAACAGAGAGTTGATCAGTTTCCCTTAAAGGAAGTCACCGGAAGCACCTGAGTGAAAGTTGCCATACTTACTTTCTGTTGGTCATCACTTGTCTTTTCGTCGAAAGGGATACACAGATACAGTAATCACTGCCATATGGTATCACATTGATGGCATTAAGTTGCCACAAGACAGCCCAAGTTCAAGTGATTCATTTGCATGGTTCTGTTCTTTGTAAAGAGCTCTGGTATTGAATTGGAATGCTATGCTACAATCTATTCACATATTTAACAGCAGTATGGACTGTGACCGCAATCACTAGAGGCACAGGTTTCTACCCAGACACAGTACATACCATTTTCGCCTCGCCCACACAGCACACAAGAGGAATCCAACAGTGATTATTAGAGCAGGAATTGCAGCTAGTGATATCAGGGGTAACACCGGACCTGCAGAGAACAGAAAGGTTTACCATGCTAATCAAATTCACAGAGCACTTACAAAATCATGCTTGCTAACCATTATGAATAACTGTTGTTTTCAGTGAGAACTCTATGCCATCAATTTCCATGGTAAGACGTAATTGCACCTCATAACAATGACCTCCAGGCCACCCTTGAAGATTTGAGCACAATGTAGTCACTGACAGGTTGCTTATGCGTTCATCCATGGAGCCACAAAGCTTATAGTGGACAGCTAACTGCTTGAGCGTGGCCTTCCTCAAACTAGGATTCACCACATAACACAGTTGTACATATGGCAAACCAATGTTGCTCAAAGTCAATTGATCTGTATAGAAAAAAAAACATGAAATTAGTGTCGCTGTGGATCATCAAATATGCTGAACTCATGTATGCATACAGGCATGGAGTGAAAAATTCACTGTGTCAACAAAGCTGCTGAGAATCACTTTTGCAGGTTAGACATGCAATTTCACTCCAGTCTTGTCAAGGGAAATGAGCTGCAATTAGCTCTTATATGAGGAATGCATAGTACCTAGCTCTGGACAGCAAGTGCATGCATGTATACGTAGGAATGTCATGCATGATAAATGGCAGTAATCACTGGTGTCACATTTGCTGCACAACTGTAGTTAGTTGCATACAGTAGGTGCATGTGCATGGGCTGCATTGAGCAGTGCAATACTCGTGATGTGCAAGACTTGTACCTCTGGGGAGTACTGAAGCACCAGGCGTTGTGGTCTCACTATATGGGCTGCGTCGCTCACCAAAAAGAACCCTAGCTTTAACACTGTGCACATTTCCTTTACCAGCATCAACAGTTAGCAACCTGTCTTGAGCTGAATGGATGCTGCTGCGTTGAGTCTGAATTGGACTATTGTCAGTGATACACACCTCCCAGCTGCTGTTACT
>MKWU01005144.1_pt1 | contig 14524 bp, 11 predicted proteins | sample 809101 | NCBI WGS metagenome assembly MKWU01 (sample SAMN05860141, study PRJNA318959) | sponge metagenome | host: Aplysina aerophoba | place: Slovenia: Piran, Adriatic Sea, Gulf of Piran | collected 2013-05-07 | reverse complement strand
CGGGTCGGTATCGCTGGATCGACACTGCTCGTTCAATGTCCGCGCCGGCCGATCCGTCCACGTCACCGTCGACGGTGAGCGATCGAACACGCTTTCCTTCACGGGCCGAGCACCGCAACCACCGCCTTCCCCTCCTCCGCCGCCGCCCCCTCCGCCTCCGTCCCGGCCCTCGTCGCCGGTTGTGGCAGGCACGACGGTCGTCAACGACGATCCGGACCTCCTCGGGCCTGCCGGCGGCTGGAACGACGGGTACGTGGGCAAGGGGTACGGGGTCAACAACTACGTCTACACGTATGCGGTCGGCGGGGACGACGCTCCCCGGAACCGGGCCGTCTGGGAGATGGGTCGCCGTGTGGGCCGGCAGGTTGTCGAGTTCTTCATACCGTGCGGTCACGCCTCGGCGACGGTGACCTACCGGATCACGGCGGACGGTTCCCGGCTTGCGAACGAGCGCATCGACCAGGGACGGGACTGTGGTTGGGTGCGGCAGGGTCCGTACGACTTCGACGGCGCGGCGGTGACTATCGGGCTTGACGACAACGACGCGGTTCAGCATGTTGATCGGAACGGCAGCGAGTCGAGCAGGATCGGCGTTGATGCCGTCGCGATGCGTTGCGTCGCGCGCTGCTCGGCCTCCGAAGAGGTCGCCGCGCCCGTGGAGGTCCGTATCGAGGCGCGGCGGTCGGCGGACGGGAGTGTGGAGTTCCGCTTGGACGTCGGCGGCGTGAAGTGGTTGCCTGCCGCCCGGTTCCTGGCGTACGCGTCGGCGCCGGTGGGGTCGTGGTTGCGGTCGTCCGCCTACGTGCCGGATTCAGGGCAGGGGGCGTCCTCCGGCGACGGTCGCGGCACATCGGGGTCGCGTTCGACGACGGCGCCGGTGGAGGTCCGTATCGAGGCGCGGCGGTCGGCGGACGGGAGTGTGGAGTTCCGCTTGGACGTCGGCGGCGTGAAGTGGTTGCCTGCCGCCCGGTTCCTGGCGTACGCGTCGGCGCCGGTGGGGTCGTGGTTGCGGTCGTCGCCGTACGTGCTGGAGCCGTCCGCCGCGGTTCCGGGCGGCCCGACGCCGGGCGCGGACCCGCCGACGGCGGTGATGACGCCGGCGGGCGTGCCGGTGGCCGTCCTCGAGGTGACCGACGGCGGGGATCTCGTGCGGGGGCCGGGCGGGGACACCGCCGCGGGGGCCGGCGGCGGGGCGAGCGGCCCCGGAGCCGATCGGCCCGGTGCGGGTCGTGGTGGACCCCGGCCACGGCGGCCCGGCAAATCCGGGCACCGTCGGCCCGAACGGTCTCGTCGAACGCGACCTGAACATGCGCCTCGCCGCGGCGGTCCTGGGCGAACTGACCGCCCGTGGGATCAGCGCCACGCTGACCCGCACCCGCGACTACGAGGTCTCCCACGCGGTGCGTGCGGCGTTCGCGGACGCTTTGGGCGCCGAGGCCATGGTGTCGATCCATCACAACGGCCCCACATGGTCGCCGACGAGCGGCCCGGGCACCGAGGTGTACCGCCAGTCGACATCCGACGACTCCGCCCGCCTCGCCAGGGTCCTGTACGACGAGATCGTCGAGGCCCTCAGCGGGTTCGAGGACGTCGCCTGGACCGGCCTCGCCGACGCAGGCGTGAAGCACATCAAGTGGATCACCGGCGGCGACTGGCTGGCGATGATGAGACTCCCCGTCACGACCACCGCCCTCATCGAGTACGGCTATCTCACCAACGCCTCAGAGGCCGAACTCTTCGCAACCGACGCCTACCTCACGGCGGCCGCCGACGCCACCGCCGACGGCATAGAGGCCTACCTCGACACCGACCGGACCGGCACCGGATTCATAGCCGCCCCCCGCGTCTACCCCGCCTCTCCCGGAAATCTGCGCGCCCTCCGCTGCACCGACACGGCACTGCAATGAAGACTCGCGCGAGATGGCCCCAGCCGGCCCTGATCGAGTCCGACGCGCTACCAAAATCTCCGCCGCTCGGCCGGCACAAGCATGCCCAAGACGCACCAATCCGCAGTGTCTATACGAGGAGGAGCCCTCATGACCGCCATTCAGGAAATCAAGACGAATTGGACCAAGCCAGACTTGGTTGCTGGCGTATGCATCCTACTGAGTTTCATCGGGTCACTCCTGCCCTGGTTCAAGTTGGGACCGCTTGGTCTGGCAGGAATCGAGGATGGACCGGGCGTGGTCGTCCTTGTGCTATCCATCGTAGCCGCCATCGGTGTTGCCGGGTTCGTTGTATGGCGAAGGAGGTGGCTACGAGTTGCGGCTCTCCTAAGTGGCCTAATAATGTCGGTGGTGGGAATATTCAATGCCGTCAATCGCGGTGGCGGTGGCGATTTGTTCGACGATGTCTTCAAGCCGACAGTCGGTTCAGGGCTATATCTGGTGTGCATCGGGGCACTCGGTTTGGTGCTCTCCGTGGGCTATGGGCTCTTCAGCGATCCGACTGAAACTGGCTCCGCGACCAAGTGATGGCGGCGACACCACCACGCGGAGTGGGCGGCCGCAGGGAAGGTTGCGGACGCCGTACCCGCTCGAGACGCCGCGTCGAGACCCCCTGCTGGGACCCGGCCCGCGACCCGGCAAACGGCGCCCGCATGTGCGACGAGATCAAGCAGGTTCCGGAGGACAGGGGCGTCGGCCAGTTGACGTTGAGAATTATCGGCAGCATTGCTCAATAGTCTCCTCGGAGGTACGACGTGACGCGCAGAGGAATGTTCCGGGGGATTGCTGCGGTGCTGCTGGCGGCTCTGCTGGTTCCCGCGTCCATGTCGGCGCAGAGTTCCGTTTGGGCGAGATCCCGGCTTGATCCTGCGATGGTCGTCAAGGATCTGCCGGCGTCGGCTTCGGATCGGGTGATCGCTGCTCGGGCGGAACTGGCAGTGGCGGCCGGCAAGATCGCGCTGAGCGTTCGGCCCGATGGCATCACGCGGGTAGAGCCTGGTTGTGAGCAGGTGTTCGACGTCGACTTCGCATGCGACGGTGGGAGAACCGTCGGAGGCTCTCCGGCGACAGCGCCGAGCGGGATAAACGCGATCGCGGTGGGAATTGATGCGGACACGGGTGTGTCGACTACTGCAACGGTGCGCATCGTTGCCCGGCTTCTGGGCGACGGGCGTGTGGAGTTCGGGCTGCAGCAGCGGTGGGGCGATGCCGACGCTTGGTCTGATCGTCTTCTGCCGGCCCGCCGGCTCGTCCCCGTCGACGCCGACGTGGGCCGTTGGCTGGGGAGTTCACCGCTGACCTTGCAGGGCACCGGCGGGGAGATGATGTCCGGCATCGCCGACGGCGAGATCGTGGTGCGGATCCGTGCTCGGCTTCTGGGCGACGGGCGTGTGGAGTTCGGGCTGCAGCAGCGGTGGGACGATGCCGGTGCTTGGTCTGAGCCTCTGTATCCGGCTCGCCGGTTCTTCCCCACCGGCGCCGACGTGGGCCGTTGGCTGGTGAGTTCGCCGCTGACCTTGCAGGGCACCGGCGAGGACATGACCTCCGAGCGTGGCGACGAGCGTGGCGAGTGGGTGGGCTTGCCGTGTCCGCCCGAGGAGTGGGACTGGGTGGGGGGTTGTCTCCCCCCTGGCCCCGCGCCCGGCCCGGAGCCGCGGGAGCCTGCGCCTGCGCCCGAGCCTTGGCGCGGGAGGTTGGTCGTGGATGCGGCTGCACCTTCGGGGGTGGTATCGGTAGCCACCGGGTTGGGTCTGACGTGCGGTGTGCGCCGCGACGGCACGGTGGCGTGCTGGGGACGGAACGGTCTGGTGAATCAACTCGGGGCCTCGCGGTTGCGCGACGTGATGGCGCTGAGCATCAGCCGCACCGATGGCATTGGCGTCGGCCCGTGGGCTGCGCCGTACGTGTGTGCACTGCACGGCGACGGCGGGGTGTCCTGCTGGGGGTGGGCGCACGAGGGGCGGATCGGGGAACTCGGCGAGTCGAGGCGCTCCCTGCCGGCAAGGGTTCCGGGAATTGGCGACGCTACGGCCGTCGCGGCGGGGCAATCGCACGCTTGTGCGGTGCACACTGATGGGACGGTGTCGTGCTGGGGGACCTATGCGGCCGGAGTCGCTGCCGGACTCGAACACGATGTGCGGTTGCCGCGGCGGGTGCCGGGGCTCGGCAACGTGGCGTCGGTGGCTGCGAGTGCCACGGGGGTGTGCGGGGTCCACCGGGACGGCACAGTCTCGTGCTGGGGCAACTGGGTCTCGGGTGTCCTGGCTCCGTCGGTGCAGCTGGACGGCACGCCCGCCCGACTCGGCGGCCTTCGCGACGTGGCCTCGCTGAGTCTCGCCGTGGGGAGCCCCTATGGCGGTGACCGCGATGTCGAGAGTTGCGCCGTGCACTTCGACGGCACCGTCTCCTGCTGGACCGCCGTGGCGGATCCGTACCCGGTGCGCGGGCTCGCCGACGTTGCCGCCGTCTCGGCCGGCGACGGGAACGTGTGCGCCTTGCATCGGGGCGGCGGTGTGTCCTGTTGGGGGTCGAATGCCGACGGCGAATTGGGTGACGGCTCTTCGGCGTCGCGCTCGACCCCAGCGCGGGTCGCCGGGGTCGGCGACGCTGTGGCGGTCGCCGCCGGCCACCCGGCCGCCCGCTACCGCCACAGCGTCGGTCTCGGCGCCTACGCATGCGCGGTGCACCGCGGCGGTTCGGTCTCGTGCTGGGGGTCCAACGGCGAGGGCGAGTTGGGTGACGGCACCAGTACGTCCCGCCCCACGCCGGGGCGCGTGTCGGCGGGTTACCGTGTCCCCGCCGCGCTGGTGCCGGCGACGGAGACGGACCTGCTGCGCGCCTTCGGCGACGCGCTGGTCAAGCGGCACGAGGCGGCCTCACCGTGGCTCCGCACCGCGTGGGAGTACGCCCGCGACGGCGTGTGGAAGCCGGAAGGCTGGTTCGGCGGCTTCGTCACTGCCGCCTGCGACCTGGAGGGAACCAGGGTTGTGTGCCGGACGTCCGATTTGACCCTTTCGGACCTCTCCGAAAGCACCCTCGTTCACGAACTGGCGCACGTCTTCGACCTCACGACCGGTCTGGCGCCGGACCCCCGGGCCTGGGGGGCGGCCCAACTCTGGTTCGCCGCGACCTACGCGGGATGCTTACATTTGGATGAATTAATGGCGGACACAATAGTACATACTGTTATGCCTCGGGCATGGCTTACATATTACGAGAGCTATCATGACGGCTTTGGTCCCGACTCGTGTCCCGATCTGCCGCCGAGGCCGAGCACCGAGGCGGTGGAGATTGTGCTCGCCGGTCTCTCGGGCCGGGTTCCGCAGTGGTACGTCGAGAACATCACCAACGGCGCCGAATTGTGGGCCGCCATCCGCCGAGGCAACGCAACCGTGCTCCTGGCCAACCTGGCCGACGAGTTCGGCGGCCTCTGCTCCACGCACTGGCTACGGGAACTCGTGACCACGGGCGATCTGGATTCAGGGCAGATCCCTCCTGCGGGAACGAACCCCTTCCGCGACGGCGTCTGCGGGCGCTGAGGCGCTCGATTGTGAGCCGGTCCGGAAACCCGGGTCGTGCTGGAGGCCGGCCAATACCGCAGCGGAACCGTGCGGTGTCGGCGTGCCACGTCGACGGTGAGGCGATCTCCAGCACGAAGACCGGCGCGGCTGAGCCTGCCCGTTGCGGGGCTCGCACCGGTGCCCCGTAGCCTGGCACGTCATGACTCATCGCTTCGCCGGTGTCGGCGCCGTGCGCGAGGGGCTCGACGGCGTTCAGTACCTCGCCGATGAGGGCATCGCCGGGGTGGTCTACCTGGCTGACCGGCTGGCCAAACCCGTCCTGGTGGAGGGCCCGGCGGGAACCGGGAAGACGCAGCTGGCCAAGAGTGTGGCGGAGATGTGCGGGGCCCGCCTCATCCGGTTGCAGTGCTACGAGGGCATCGACGAGGCCAAGGCGCTCTACGAGTGGAACTACAAGAAGCAGCTGCTGCGCATCCAGGCGGAGTCCCAGACCTGGGACGAGGTGTCCGACGACATCTTCTCCGAGGAGTTCCTGCTGACCCGGCCGCTGCTGGAAGCCATCAGAGCCACCGATCCCGTGGTGCTTCTCGTCGACGAGGTGGACCGCGTCGAGGTGGAGACCGAGGCGCTGCTGCTGGAGATCCTGAGCGACTACCAGGTGTCGATCCCCGAGCTCGGCACCGTTGAGGCCACCCAGATTCCCCTCGTCTTCCTCACCTCCAACAACACCCGCGAACTCTCCGAGGCTCTGAAGCGCCGCTGCCTCTACCTCTACATCGACTATCCCGACCTGCAGCGGGAGCGGGAGATCGTGCTCACCAAGGTGCCCGACATCAGCCAGAACTTGGCCGACGAGGTGACACGCATCGTCCGCTCGGTGCGCCAACTGGAGTTGAAGAAGTCCCCGTCGGTGTCCGAGACCCTGGACTGGGCGCGCACGCTGGTGCTGCTGGGCATTGAGCACGTCGACGCCGAGACGGCCGCCGAGACGGTTCACACGCTGCTCAAGTACCGCAGCGACATCGAGAAGGCCCTCAAGGAGTTCTCCGCCGGCGACGCCCGGAGTTCCGGCCTGTCCCGCTGAGGCGTCCTGGTGGCCGGCGGCGCCGCGATCCCGTGACGGGGCGGCGATGAACGTGACTGCGCCACCCGCCACAGCCCGCGGCGACGCAACGGCCGACTCGTCTCGGCGGCAGGCGGGCCCCGACGGCGCTCAAGGGCCCGAACCCGAGCCCTCCTCCGCCACCGACCGCGGGGCGGCGACGGCGGACTCGCCGCTGCTGGGGCTGCTCGGCGGCTTCATCACCGAACTGCGCCGCGCCGGCCTGCCGGTCAGCCTCACGGAGCATCTCGACGCCGCCGAGGCGGTGCGCCACGTGCCCCTCGACGACCGCGAGGCATTCAAGTTCGCCCTGGCGGCCACGCTCGTGAAGCATCACGCCCACTGGCAGGCCTTCGAGACCGTCTTCGAGGTGTACTTCTCGCTGCGCGGCGCCGAGTACGAACCCTCCGGCGATGCCTGGGCCGACGACGTGGACCCATCGGAGCTTCTGGATCCCCGGCCCGAAGGCAAGGGCGGCGGCGAACCCCTGAGCGACGAGGACCTCGCCCGGCTGCTTTTCGCTGCGTTGCTGCGGGGCGATCAGGCACAGCTGCGGGCCGTTGCCTGGCGCGCTGTGCAGCGCTACGCCGGCATGGAGCCGGGGCGGCCGGTCGGCGGCACCTACTACCTGTATCGCACGCTGCGCAACCTTGGCCTGGAGGACCTGCTGGAGCGCCTCCTGGACACCGTCCGCGACGAGGCGGGGCGCTCGCTGACGCCGCTGGAGGAGCGCCTCGAGCGCGACGAGATGGAGTCGCGCATCGATCAGCTGCGCCAGGAGGTGGAGGCCGAGATCCGGCGCCGGCTGGTGGCCGACCGCGGCACCGAGGCGATGGCCCGGACGTTGCGCAAACCCCTGCCCGAGGACGTGGAGTTCATGCACGCCACGCGGGAGGAGATGGAGGCGCTGCGCAAGGCCATCGATCCGCTGACCCGCAAGCTGGCGGCGCGCCTGTCCCGCCGCCGCCGCCACACGCGCCGGGGTGTGCTGGACTTCCGCAGGACGATCCGGCAGTCGCTCAGCTACGGCGGTGTCCCGGCCGAGCCGCACTTCCGCTACAAGCGGCCGTCCAAGCCCGAGATCATGGTGATCGCCGACATCAGCGGCTCGGTGGCGGCGTTCGCACGCTTCACCCTGCACCTCGTGTACGCCATCAGCAGCCACTTCTCCAAGGTGCGCTCGTTCGTGTTCATCGACGGGCTCGACGAGGTCACCAACCTGTTCGAGACGAGCGATGACATCACCGAGGCGATCCACCGGGTGAACACCTCCGCGGACGTCGTCTGGGTGGACGGCCACTCCGACTACGGCCACGCCCTCGGCGTGTTCTGGGAGCGCTACGGGGCGTCGGTCGGTCCGAAGACCACGGTCATGGTCCTCGGCGATGCCCGCAACAACTATCACGCCTCCGGGTCCTGGGTGATGCGCGAGCTGAACCGCAAGGCCCGGCGGGTCTTCTGGCTGAACCCCGAGCCGCGCTCGTACTGGGACACCGGCGACTCCATCATGGGGGAGTACAGCACCCACTGCGACGGCACCTTCGAGGTGCGCACCTTGCGCCACTTGGAGCGGTTCGTGGAGAAGACGTTCTGAGGCGGCTGCCATCGATGACCCAGCACGCTCCTAAAATGCTTCCGTGACCCTTGCCGTTCTGCCGGGTGCCGTGATCCGTCGGCGGATCACCGAGGTTTCCCGTCGCCTGTCGCGCTGCCGCCAGGAGTTGCAGGTCGCCGAGGAGCAGCTGGGGCACTTCAGCGACTCCGAGGCCGACGCCCACCTCCGGTCGCTGGTCTCCGAGACGCCCCTGGCCGACCGCGAGTTCCGTGACGCCGCCCGGCACGCCGAGGCGATGGCAAGCCACCGGGACCGCCTGCGCAGCGAGATCGCCGCGCTCGAGGAACGCCTGGACGAACTGCTGGATCGTCTCTCGAGCCGGAGGAACCCATGACGACCGACCGGGCCACCGGATCGCGCACCCGGATCGTGATCGCCGAGGACGAGGCCATCATCCGCCTGGATCTGAAGGAGACCCTCACCGCGGAGGGTTACGAGGTGGTCGCCGACAGCGGGCGAGGCGACGAGGCGCTGGCGCTGGTGCGCGAGCTGCGCCCCGACGTGGCCATCCTGGACATCAAGATGCCGGGCAACGACGGCTTGGCCGTGGCCCGGGCCATCAGCGACGAGAGCCTCTGCGCGGTGCTGGTGCTCACCGCCTTCAGCCAGCGGGAACTCGTCGCTCAGGCCGCCCAGTCGGGCGTCCTGGCCTACCTGGTGAAGCCGTTCGCTGCGGGCGAGTTGGTGGCGGCCATCGAAATCGCCCTGGCCCGCTTCGGCGAGACGCAGGCGCTGGCGGCCGAGGCCACCGACTACGCCGAGCAACTCCGGACCCGCAAGGTCGTCGAGCGCGCCAAGGGCCTGCTGATGGACAACTACGGCTTCCGCGAGGGCGACGCCTTCGTCTTCATGCGCAGGACCGCCATGAACCAGCGGCGCCCGATGCGTGCCGTGGCCGAGGATCTTCTGGCGGGGACCCTGTCGGTGGCGTCGAAGCCCGCCGACGACTCGCGGTGAGGCGCCGCGGCGCGCCCGTTGCGCCGCCCGCCGTCGCCCCTCTTGCGTGAACCCGTGACCGACCTGCTGCTCATCGACGGTCATTCCCTGGCCTACCGGGCCTTCTACGCGCTTCCCGAAGAGATGCGAACGGCCTCGGGCCAGGTCACCAACGCCGTCTACGGCTTCACCTCGATGCTGATCAACCTGCTGCGCGACCACCGGCCCGAGCGTGTCGCCGTGGCGTTCGACCTGCCGGGCGGAACGTTCCGCCACGAGCGGCTCGACAGCTACAAGGCCAACCGCTCCGCGCCGCCGGAGATCTTCCGGGAGCAGCTGGGCCTGCTGCGGCAGGTTCTCGGCAGCCTCGGCGTCCAAACGGTGGACGCCCCCGGCTTCGAGGCGGACGACGTGCTGGCCACTCTGGCCTCCCAGGCCCACGAGCAGAAACTGGGCGCGGCGATCGTCACCGGTGACCGGGACGCGTTCCAGCTGGTCGCAATGCAACGGGTCACGGTGCTCTACCCCCGGCGAGGCATCTCCGACCACGACGTCTGCGACGCCGCGGCGGTCCTCGAGCGGACCGGCGTGGAGCCCGCCGACTACGTGGCCTACGCGGCGCTCCGCGGCGACCCCTCCGACAATCTCCCGGGCGTGCCGGGCGTGGGGCCCAAGACCGCCGCCCGGCTCATCAACACCTTCGGGGGCATCGACGGCATCTACGCGCACCTCGACGATCACTCCCCGAAGCTCAGGTCCTCACTCGCCGAGTCGAGGGACACCGTCCAACTCAACTGCGAGCTCATGGAGCTGCGCCGGGACGTGGAACTGGGTGTGTCGGTGGCCGATCTCGCTCTCGCCCCGCCCGACGTGGAGGGGACCCGGCGGCTGTTCGACTTCCTGGAGTTCGGCTCACTCCTCGGGCGCCTCAGCGAGGCGCTGGGTGTGGAGTTCGCACCCGCCGCGTCGGTCGAAGTGCTGGAGGTCGCCGTCGAGCCGGCCGCCTCTGCTGCGCAAGCCGCGGCCCGCGCCGTCGAGTTGGCGGCGGGCTCGTCCCTGGCGGCTGCGGCGGCGGGGGGCGGGCGGGCCCGGCGCCCCGCCCCCCGCGGGCCGGGCCCCACCGGCGCCCGGGGGGGCCCCGGGGCGGGGGGGGCGTGGGCCGGCCGGCCCGGCCGCTCGCCCCTCGAAGGCCTGGCCCTGACCGGCGACGGCGGATCCGCCGGGTCGGGGGGATCCGGCGGAGCGGTGTGGCTTCCCGGAGAGTTTCTCGGCGACGCTGCGGTGCGCGAGGCGCTCGGGCGGCTGTTCGGCGAGGGCGCTCCCGCCCTGGTTGCCCACGATGTCAAGGCTCTGATGCGGGGTCTGCTGTCCCTCGGCATCGACATCGGATCACTGGAGATGGACACCGCGATCGCGGCGTACCTGCTGGATCCGTCACAGTCCAACTACCCCGTCGGCGATCTCCTGGCGCGCTACACCGGATGTTCCCTGCCCGCCGGCGAGGCCGAGACCGTGACGCAGGGACGGCTGGCGTTCGCCGAGACCGGCGAGGCGCTGCGGACCCGTACCGCGCTCGAGGCCCTGGCCGCCGCCCGCCTGGCGGAACCCCTTCGCGCCGAACTGCGCGACGGCGGCGCCGAGCTGCTGCACGACACGATCGAGGTGCCGCTGGTGCGGGTGCTGGCGCGGATGGAGCACTGCGGTGTCGGTGTGGACATCGCCGGGCTGGACGCTCTGCGGCGCGAGTTCAAAACCGATGCCGAGCGCCTGCGCGACCAGATTGTCGCCGACGCCGGCGGCGAGGAGTTCAACGTCAACTCGCCGCAGCAACTCGGGAAGGTGCTGTTCGACCGGCTGGGGCTGCCGCCGCAGAAGAAGACCAAGACCGGCTACTCCACCGATGCCGCCACGCTCGAGCGCCTGCGCGGCGAGCACCCCGTGATCGAGCACCTGCTCGCCTACCGGGAGGTGGAGAAGCTCCGCTCCACCTACGGGGAAGGGCTGCTGGCCGAGGTGAACCCCGCCACCGGGCGCATCCACGCCACGTTCAACCAGACGGTGGCCCGCACCGGCCGGCTCTCCTCGGACGCGCCGAACCTGCACAACATCCCGGTCCGCACCGAGACCGGGCGGGCCTTCCGCAAGGTCTTCGTCCCCGCGGCCGGCACGGCGCTGCTGATCGCCGACTACAACCAGATCGAGCTGCGCTGCATCGCCCACCTGGCCGAAGACCCCGGGCTGATCGCCGCCTTCGAGGCGGGGGAGGACATCCACACCGCGACCGCGGCGCGGGTCTTCCGGGTTCCTGGCGCAGAAGTCACAACCGAGTTGCGGTCGAAGGCCAAGATGGTGTCCTACGGCCTGGCCTACGGCATGGAGGCCTACGGGCTGGGCCGGCGACTGTCGATTCCCACCGAGGAGGCCCAGGTCATCCTGGACGCCTACTTCGGCGCCTTCCCCGCGGTTCTCGACTACATGGACGCGGCGGTGGCCCGGGCCCGCGAGCTGGGCTACACCGAGACGCTGTTCGGGCGGCGCCGGCCCATCCCCGAACTCCGCGCGGACAACTTCCGGGTGCGCCAGGCCGGTGAGCGCCAGGCCAAGAACGCGGGCATCCAGGGACTGGCCGCGGACATCTTCAAGGTGGCACTGGTGCACATCGACGGCGCACTCGAGGCCGGCGGGATGGCCAGCCGCCTCATCCTGCAGGTCCACGACGAGGTCATCCTGGAGGTGCCCGAAGCCGAGCGGGCCGCCGCCGCCGAGTTGGTGCGCCACGAGATGGCCACCGCCCGCGACCTGCGCGTGCCCCTCGTGGTGGACTTGGCCTTCGGCACCACGTGGGCGGCGGCCAAGGCCTGAGCGACGCTGGGACCTGTGCGTCCGTGGCCGGGGCGGCAGATTGCAGTTGGTGGTCGTGCTGTTAGCCTTGCTCCTGCTATTCGGGGCCGGTCGGCCCCATTCGACGGCTCGCGTCGTCCAGCCCTGTCCATCGACCAAGTGAGAATCCGTGTCCGACCTCGACCCCAACCTGTCCGTACCCGACGACTCAACCCCAGAACCGACTCCCGCTGAAGAGACCCCCGAGCCGTCAGCTTCCGCAGAGAGCCCCCCCGAGGCGGAACCCGCCGCCGGAATCGCCGAAGACACCCCCGACGAAATGTCCGAGGTGTATGAGCCGCGGGAGATCGCGGTCAACGACCTCGACGAGGAGGCGCTGGTCGCCGCCTACACCGCCAGCGTCGTGACGGTCGAGGAAGGCACCATGGTGGTCGGCCGCGTCGTGCGGATCGACAACGACGAGGTGCTCATCGACATCGGCTTCAAGTCCGAAGGGGTCATCCCGACGCGGGAACTCTCCATCCGCAACGACGCCCATCCCGGTGATGTCGTGGGGATCGACGAGGAGATCGAAGCCCTTGTCCTGCAGAAGGAGGACAAGGAAGGCCGCCTCATCCTCTCCAAGAAGCGCGCCCAGTACGAGCGGGCATGGGGCAACGTCGAGGAGGTCAAGGCCGCCGGTGGAGTGGTCTCGGGCACGGTCATAGAGGTCGTCAAGGGCGGGCTCATCGTGGATATCGGCTTGCGCGGCTTCCTGCCCGCCTCGCTGGTGGACCTGCGGCGGGTCCGTGACCTGCAGCCGTACGTCGGAAGCAAGGTGGAGGCAAAGATCATCGAACTCGACAAGAACCGCAACAACGTGGTGCTCTCCCGCCGGGCGTGGTTGGAGGAGACCCAGAAGGAGCAGCGCGAGGAGTTCCTCGACAACCTGAAGCCGGGCGAGGTCCGCAAGGGCACGGTCTCTTCTGTCGTGCCGTTCGGGGCCTTCATCGATCTGGGCGGCATGGACGGCCTGGTGCACGTCTCGGAGTTGTCCTGGCGTCACGTGGACCACCCCAGTTCGGTCGTGTCGGTGGGCGACGAGGTGGACGTGCAGGTGCTCGAGGTGGATCCCAGCCGCGAGCGCATCAGCCTCTCGCTGAAAGCCACCCAGCAGGATCCCTGGCAGGAGTTCGCCGCCACGCACCGCGTGGGCGAACTGGTCTACGGGCGGGTCACCAAGCTGGTCCCGTTCGGCGCGTTCGTGCAGGTGGGCGAGAGCATCGAGGGCCTCACCCATATCTCGGAGATGTCGGCGCACCACGTCGAGGTTCCCGAGCAGGTGGTCACCCCCGGCGAGGAGCTGTGGGTGAAGATCATCGACATCGACCTCCAGCGGCGGCGCATCAGCCTGTCCATCAAGCAGGCCGCCGAGGGCGGCGTGGTGTCCGCCGAGTTCCAGGAGGCCTTCGGTGAGCACGCCTTCGATGAGGAGGGCAACTACCTGGGCGACGCGGCCGAGGGCGAGCCGGCCGAAGCCGGCGAGGACCTCAGCGCCGAGGTGGAAGCGGCCGAGAGCTTCGAGGCCGTCGCCCCCGCCTGAGGGCGACCCGGCCGACGCTCGATGATCGAGGTCGGTCTCACCGGCTGCATCGGCTCGGGCAAGTCCACCGTTGCCGCCGCTCTCGTCGGGCGCGGCGCCGTCCTGCTGGACGCCGACGCCATCGTGGCCGAACTGCAGCAGCCGGGCCGACCGGTGCTGGAGGAGATGGTGGCGCACTTCGGGCCCGCCATCCTGCGACCCGACGGGCAGTTGGACCGCGGCGCCGTGGCCGCCGTCGTCTTCGACGACCCGCAGGAACTGGCCGCGCTGAACGCCATCGTGCATCCCGCCGTGCGCGCCGAGATGGCCGCCCGGCGCCGCGAACTGGCCGGCAGCGATGCCGTGGTCGTCGCCGACATCCCCCTGCTCGCCGAGGCCGGGCCCGAGCGGCGGCAGGGCCTGGCAGGAATCATCGTCGTCGACGTGGACCCCGAGGTCGCCGTGCAGCGCCTCGTGGCGGGGCGGGACTTGACGGCGAGCGAGGCGCGGGCCCGCCTGGCGCGCCAGGCCCCGCGCTCCGAGCGGCTGGAACTGGCCGACTTCGTGATCGACAACAACGGCCCACCCGGTCAACTGGAGGAGCAGGTGGCGCGCTGCTGGGAGTGGATCGGCTCGCTGCGAAACCCCGCGGTCGGGTAGACGCCCGCTCCCGCCCGGCTGCGGTCTGCCCGGAGATGCCGCGCGCGACCTTCATCGTCATTCCGGCGTAGGCCGGAATCCAGGGCACCGCGGCCCCGAGATGCGCCTGCTGCGGGGCGGCGCGGCTGGCTAAGGTCGTTCCGTGACCTCTGCTCCCGCCGGCACCGCCCTCGTGACGGCGCGCCCCCCCACCCCGCCCCCCCCCGCCCCCGCCCCCGCGCCGCCCCCCCGCCACCCCCCGTTCCGCATGGTGGCGGACTTCCAGCCCGCCGGGGATCAGCCGGCGGCCATCGCCGGGCTGTCCGAGGGCATCGGGAGCGGCGAGCGCCGCCTCACGCTGCT
>MKWU01005141.1_pt1 | contig 14529 bp, 16 predicted proteins | sample 809101 | NCBI WGS metagenome assembly MKWU01 (sample SAMN05860141, study PRJNA318959) | sponge metagenome | host: Aplysina aerophoba | place: Slovenia: Piran, Adriatic Sea, Gulf of Piran | collected 2013-05-07 | reverse complement strand
CGCCCTGTGGCTCGGACACGAGCACGTCGACACCACCAGCATCTACATCCATGCCGACCTCGCCCTGAAAGAACGCGCGCTCGCGAGGGTCGCTCCCGCCAGCGTCCATGCCGGTCGCTATCGGCCCACCGACTCGCTCCTCGACTTCCTCGAAGGGCTGTGATTATGCCGATATTCCTTGGGCGCCGATGGCTGCCGTCGCGGCATCGGCGCCCAACCTCGACATAATCCAGACATCGGCATAGTGGACATTATGCCGACATCGGCATAATGCCCACAAGGTGCGAGACGGGAAGTCTGTGCGCTTCCCGTACGAGCGACTCTGGACGGAGTACGGGCTCACGCGCCTTGCCGCGCGAACGGCGCGCCATCCGTGGGCGAAGGCATGATCTCGTCCGAGAGCCGGATGCGTTATGTTGTGATCTCGGTTATGTGGCGAAGTGGTCCCAACCGGCTGAAAAGCCGCATGGCAGCGAACAACTTCACAACATAAACTGAATCTGGCAAGGTGGGTCTCCTTTTCAAGGAGGTTCACGCCATGTTCGAGACGCTTTTCACGCGCCCTGCTGTTCTTCGCCGTCACAAAGAAGGTCCTCTCGCCGTAGAACGGGCCAGGTATCTAACCGATCTGGCTGCAAAATCTGTCGCACGGACCACACTCTTGAGACGAGCTTCGTGTTGTCGGCGCGTAGCCGTCGAGCTTCAGCAATGGCCTTCCGACCGGTGCTTCGACAAAGACGAGGTCGAGGAGATGGCTTCCCGATACACTGCGGCCGGCCCGACCTCGTCAAACACGCGGCAGTACGCCAAGGAATTCTTCCGGTCTGTGACGACCGATTTCTTACGAAGTCTCGGCCGCCTGCGTTCCACTCATACGTCCTTGCCGGATCGGTACGACGCGATGTTGTGCGAATTCATCACCCTGCAGCAGGAGGGCAAGTGGCTGTCCGAAGTCACCCGCCGGACAGCACGATGGCAGCTCACGGTTTTTCTCGACCATCTTGAGCGACGCGGCATGGCGCTTGAGGATGTCGGAGCAACCGATATCGACGCGTTTTACGCCCACATGGCTTTGCGGTGGGGCCGGAACTCACTGCACCGTTCCGCCACGGTTGTCCGCGCGTGGTTCAGATACTGCGAGACCAGAGGCCACGCACGGCCCGGCCTCGCCGCCACCATCCTGTTGCCGCGCATCTATCGGGACGAGGCGCTTCCGATGGGTCCGACATGGGACACCGTTGGACGCATCCTCGCGAACACCAGTGGCGATGATCCGGTGTCGATCAGAAGCCACGCGATCATCCTGCTGCTGGCGGTGTACGGATTACGCTCGGGCGAGGTGCGGCATTTGCGCCTCAACGATATCGACTGGTTGCACAATCGGATCCGTTTCATCAGGTCCAAAAGCCGGCGCCGGGAGGAGGCCCCACTTGAGGCTCGCGTCGGCAATGCCATCGCCCGCTACCTGTGCGAGGTCAGGCCCCAGACGTCAAGCCGGTTCGTGTTCCTGAGGTTGCGCGCTCCATACAAGCCCCTATCAGTGGGCGGGCTCTACCACGTCGTTACGAAGTACTTTCCCGAACACGAGCGGCCAAGAAAAGGCTGCGGGCCGCATGGTCTGCGGCACGCCTGTGCCCGACATCTCCTCGAGTCGGGCAAGAGCTTCAAGGAAGTCGGAGATCATCTCGGGCATCGTAGTCCCGATACGACCCGGATCTACGCAAAGGTCAACCTGAGCATGCTACGTCAAGTCGCCTCTGACGATCTCGGAGGTCTGGCATGACGATGACACTGATCGAGGCCATTGATGCCTACATCACCTTGAGACGCTCCCTCGGGGCGGTCTTCTCCGCGGATACACGCGTTCTTCGTTCTTTCGGCCGCGCGTTCGGCGACACTCCGCTAGACGGTATCGATCGCCAAGCCATCCATGACTTCTGTCGCGGCAACGGGCCGCCGACGCGGTGGTGGGAGCGGAAGGATACCGCTCTGCGCGGCTTCTTCGCCTATCTCGTGACCCGCGGACAGCTTGCAGCCTGTCCACTGCCGGAGCAGAGGCCCCGCGTCGTGCGTTCTTTCCAGCCTCACATCTATTCGCCGGACGAGCTGCAGCGCCTCCTTGACGCAACAGCGATTCTGGAGGATAGCCGCTTCCCCCTCCAGCGCAAGACCTTCAAGACACTACTACTGCTCTTGTACGGGGCAGGGCTTCGCCCAAGCGAGGGGGTGCGCTTGCGGTGCCGTGACGTGGACCTCCGCGAGCGCGTTCTCACCGTCAGCGATACCAAGTTCTTCAAGTCACGGCTGGTCCCTATCGGTGCCGCGCTTGCCGCGGCGCTTTCGACATACTACCAGGAACGCCAGCATCTGCCGATGCCGACCAAGGCGCGTTCCATCTTCTTCGCTTCGCACACGGGCGCCGCGATCCGGCTTGGCAGGCTCGAAAGCGTATTCGCCCGACTTCGTGAGGAAGCGGGTTTGCGAAGCCCCCCGGGTGCGCGTTGGCAACCGCGCCTTCATGACCTGCGTCACACATTTGCCGTCAACAGGCTGGTCGCCTGGTACCGCGAAGGCGCGGATGTTCAATCCTGCCTGCCGTTTCTCTCGACCTACCTGGGTCATGCCAACATCTCCGGGACACAGGCCTACCTGACCATGACCCCTGAACTCCTCACCGAGGCGTCGAAATGCTTCGCGCGTTACGCCATCGTCATAGAAGAAAACAATGACAATGACTGATCACTTGATGGGACCCTTCGTCCGCAGGTTCCTTCTCGATGACCTGGTTGCGGACCGCAACCTCAGCCCCAATACTCAGAAAAGTTATCGCGACACCATTCGCTTGCTGTTCAGCTATGTTGCTGAACACCACAAGACCGATCCGGTTCGGATCATGGTCGAGCAGATCGACGCGGCCGTCGTCCGGAGCTTTCTCGCCCACCTCGAAAAAGAAAGGGGCAACGTGACCTCGACACGCAATCAGCGTCTCGCGGCGCTGCATTCGTTATTCCGGTTCATCGGCCGTCAGGTTCCGGAACTTGTCGATCATGCGGCCCAGATCCACGCGATCCCGCTGCGGCGCACCGCCGTTCCGGCCATGCCGTATCTCGAAAAGCGCGAAATCGATGCCATGCTCGCGGTTCCCGACCGCGCGCGCTCGCAGGGGCGCCGTGACTACGCGCTGCTCCTGTTCCTCTACAACAGCGGCGCGCGGGCATCCGAGGCGGCCGGGATCAAGGTGGTCGATCTCACGCCCACCAACCAGTGCGTCCGCCTCGACGGAAAGGGACGGAAAACCCGCACCTGTCCGCTTTGGTCGCGCACCGTCGAAGTCCTTCTCGACCAGCTCGGTTCTCGGATCGACGGTCCCCGCGAAGCGCCTGTCTTCCTCAACGTCCACAATAAGCCGATCACCCGATATGGCATTCATGACCTCGTCGCTCGAACGGCCGCAAAAGCCGCTGAAACCGTGCCGTCCCTGCGGGACAAGCGGGTCAGTCCTCACACCATCCGCCATACCACGGCAGTGCATCTCCTCCGCGCCGGTGTCGATATCAACACGATCCGCGCATGGCTGGGACACGTCTCCCTCGAGACAACCAATCGCTACGCCGAGGTGGACCTGGAAATGAAGGCAAAGGCGTTACAGACATGCGCCGTCTCGGGTTCGGATCCGCTGCCGGAACAGACGCCAAACTGGCACGCGAACAGTGAATTGCTGTCCTTTCTCGCGGCCCTGTAGGCTTCTCGCATTATGTGGCGAACCTCGCCGCCGTCCTCCAGCTCCGATGGGAGATGTCGTGGACTTCGCCACATAATCGAGATCACAACATAACGCATCTTATGTGTTCGACAACATAAGATGCGGGAGATCCGCATGTCCGGTTCGATGAGCGGCGACTGGAAACGGAGCCACGGCGGGGAGTGAGGCACCGGCACTTGGCGAAAGCCGCCGGGAACAGCTACCCCCTTCCGCCTACCGCCACCGCGCCAGTCGTCGACTCTACCCGGTATTCAGCGTTGCGGCAGTCGGGCAAGCACCGTCGAACAGCGAGCCGGTCCGGTGCGGGCGCCCTCCCTGCGCAGGAGCATCGACCGGTGCTGGCTGTCGACAACGCCAGTCCGGTTGGCCCGCTCCCATGTCCATACCGGCTTCACCGAACGCTTACGTCCGCGGAGGGCTAGAATAGTCCGCTACAGTCGGATTGCGAATTGTGCACGGAAATGCACACGGTCTCTGTGGATAGCTCCGTAAACGAATGAAAATAAACGGGTTGGTGTTCAGCCCAAGGTTTCACCACGAACGTCACGTCCGTCGCGTTGCGCAGAAGGACCCGCGGCGGGTGGCAGGGCGATCGCCGACTTGGTCGCCTTCGCCTTCTCGGATCCCGCGGGTTTCCCCTGCAGTACGTCGGTCAGGTGCGTGCTCAGGCACGGGTACTTAACCTGCCCGATCGCGTCGCCCCCGGGAGCGCTTGAGGCTCGGCCGCCCGGGCGGTCGCACGCGGCGGGGAGACGACTTCAGGCCTGTTCGGGCGGGACCGACCAGCAGCCGTCGCACTCCGGCCGCACCCAACCCACGTCATCCCCGTCGCGCAGAGCGCCACGACCCCCGCACCGGATGCAGACCTTCGCGCTGTGAGCCCGGAAGAAGCGGACGAGGCCGGGCAGGAACGGATCACAGGCGCGGACGTGGATCACCAGCCGGCCGTAACGCTCCTTGACCTGCGTGACCCGCAGCGGGGCGGCTTGGCCCTCGCACTGCAGTGGCCGCAGCAACGTGAAGGCGGCGCGCAGCAACGCATTCCAGCCGGCGTGCTCAATGGTCCAGATCGGGAGCCCATGCTCCTCGCCGACGAGCGTGCGCGGCCAGCCGACATGCTCGGCCGGCCGGTAGCAACGCGTCCATCAGGGCCGCCAAGTCCTCGTCGCCGACGACGTCCTCGACGACCGGTAGCGTGCGCACGCCGCCGAACAACAACGCACGGCGGACCGCGACGCGCTCGCGTTCGACGTCGCGGTCGCGGCGCCAGCGCGGGCGCGGGAGGAGCGCGTCGGCCGGCGCGCGACAGGCCGCGCAGCGCGTCGTCGGAAACGTGTGGCCGGCGACATGCACCGGATCGCCAGGACCGCCGCAGCGGTCGCAGGTCTGCGCGCCCAGGGCGCGCACGGCGGCGACCACCCCGGCGAGGAACGGGGGAGTCCGGGGCTCGAGACAAAGCTGGCCGCTCGCGTCAAGGACAAGCCCGTCAAAAGAGAGCCCGCCGGCGTCGCGCGCGACGTCGATCGCCGTCTCGACAATCGGGCACCACCCGGGCCGGGTGGCGAGCGAGTTGGTAGGCAAGAACACCAAGCCCATTATCCCAGCACGCCCGCCCAGCGCCGTAAGCGCACTACGGTTCTGTACCCCGGCGTCAAATGGGCAGCAGGCTTGCGACGATCCGGCGCACGACCACCGCGAAGCCGTGCGCAACCGAACGGGTCGGAGACCACGTCGCCGATGCCGATGGTCGGATGCAGGGAAGGTCGGTCGATGAGCGCGCCGGCTGGCATCGGCGATTCGCCAGGTGAATCGAACTGGGTTTCGGCGACGGCGACTGGCTGGCCCTCACGCTGCACCACGACGTGCGTCAACGAGGCACGCCCTCGACCTGGCGCCGGCGGACGCCGCCAGTTCTCCGGCCGCGCCCTGGCGCTGTTGCGCGACGGCGACGTGCAGTATGACGACGTCAGGGAACTGAGCACGGGAGACGCCGCCGGCAACCCGCCCCACTCCGGCCGGAGCGTACGCCCGGTCGGTGATGGGCCGATGGTCGAGCTGGGGCTGGGCCATCAGGCGATGAACCGATCTCGGTCCGGCTCACCATCGGCAGGTTCACGCTTGGGCGTTCTGGAGGCGGTCACGAATCTCCTCAAGGAATTCGGAAGGTCCGTTTCGAAAGCGGCGACCGTATCGATTCTCCGTCCAGCCGGAGTAGGTCAGGTGGACTTCATCCCTGGCCCGGCTGAGTCCGACGTAGAACAGTCGGCGTTGTTCGCGCTTTCGTTGCTCGCGCGCATCCCACCGAGGGATTCTGCCCTGTTCCATGCCCATCATGATGACGACCCTGAATTCCTGCCCCTTCGCGCTGTGGAGCGTGATGAGATTCAAGTGATCCGGCGAGCCGCCCTGCCCACCGAAGAGTGCCACGGTCCAGTCCCCGATGGCGCCGTCGACTTCGGAGGCTGCGGCGACTGTCGCGAGCACGTCCCGCTCGTCGCGCAGCATCCTGTCCGCATCGAGGATTGGGTCAAGACACCCGTCCTGAAAAGCCAAAAGCCAGTCGCGAAGCGCCAAATCGCGATTCCGATGGGAAAGAAGGAAGCGAAGCAAGCGCACCTTTTGCTCATGCCATCGAGGATCGGAGGACGCGCGGACTCTCATAAGGGATGCCCATGTGGCAAGCAGCGAAGACAATCGCGGAACTCCAGTCCGCCAGCCACCACCGCACCACGCGGCGCAGTCCTCCAACCACCGCGTCAAGGGCGTCTTCGGGTACGGAGCACCTTTGTCCATCCTCATAATGGGAAAGCCGTGGTCGTGCGCCGTTCGGGCGACCACGTCGCCGTCGTTCTTGTCGACGTACAACACAGCGATGTCGCCCAGCCGCAAGCGCTGCACTCGCTCTAGCGCGGTAGGAATCAAGCGCTGGCAGATGTACCGCGCCTGATCTTCAAGACCCCGCGGCAGTTCGTGGAAGTCAACCGTACCCACGCCAGCTCCACGTGCTTCGTACCCGCGTGCCTCCCCAAGCGCGATTTCGGAGGCCCGGACAATAGTGGGACCACTTCGGTAGTTGAATGGCAGGCGTATGGACTCGACACGGGGAGAATCGGCTAGGTCGTGAAGGAGCTCTGGCCGGGCTCCAGTGAAGCCGTAGATCGACTGATCAGGATCGCCAACGGCGAATAGACGCGAACCAGCGCGCAAACACAAGTTTGCCACGATCCGATGCAAGGGAACACCTAGGTCTTGGTATTCGTCGACCATGACTACAGGGAACTTCGCGCGAAGGGCCCGGCGCACCCAGCGATGGGACTCGATCAACCTCTGCCCTAGCAACACCATGTCGTCGAAGTCGATCATCCCACGTCCCCGCAACAAGCGCTCGTATCTGGTAACAAGCGCAGCGAGCTGCTCGTCGTCCTGCCACTCGGCCGCGTGCCGGTCGAGGTGCGTGCGCCGGTACTCCTCGGAAAGGGTGCGCCAGCGCCACGGCGGCTCGTCGGCACTGATTTCGATGGCGACTGCCCGCGCGAACAGAGCTTCCTGTTCGCTCGGCAAGGCCACCCGGAACTCTTGTGGAAGGGCGAGTCGGGCCAGCCGGGCGTAGGGAACAACCACTCTCTTCAAGCAGAACGAGTGAACGGTTCCGATAAATACGTGCTCGGACTCGTGGACGCCCAGGCGTTCGAGCCTGTTTCTCAGTTCACGAGCGCATTCCGCGTTGTACGTGATGCAGGCCAAGCCGCGAGGTTCTCGGATGGTCTCGATTAGCAGTTTCGCGATCTTGACGGTAAGCGTCTTAGTCTTACCACTGCCCGGACCTGCGAGAACCACACAGTGGCGATCCGCGTTATAGGCTTGCCACTGGCCGGGATTGCCACGAAGCTCCTCCACGGCGCGCCAGTAGGCGGGTGACGGCCTAGCGACAGCGTGTGCGGACATATGTAACAGCGTCTCTCATATAGACCGGCCAGGATCCAGCGGCGAGTCGAGTGGACAAGCGCTGCGCGAAACGGCCCTTGCCGATCGCGGTGACGTCCTTCAGGAGGCGAACCGGTTCTACGGTACGGGGATTGGCTTGCCAAGTCCGTGCTCTGGTCGTGGCGGTGTTGCCGGGAGCTAGCTCAGCGAGGGTCTGACAGATCGCATCGTGTGCGCCGCTTCGAAACAGGTCAATCTCGCAGGTGTGGTCGCCTACGAAGAAACCGTGGTCTCTGGCCATTGCCAGTCGCTGCGAGTTCGTTCGCTCCGCGACAGCGGCCGGCTCAACGACGGCCTGCAGCAACTGCAAGATCCGCGCCTCGCCTCGCCTTCCGTCGTCGTCCGTGGGATCCCCGTCAGTGACGACAGCAACGGGGAGGCGGAGCCCTCGCTCACTGAGCAGTTCCACGTACGGAAGGAAATTGGTGCCTGCGACGGAGCATACGGAAATCCCCAACTCGTCGAAGTCGATACCATTGGCCTTAGCGAGAGCAGGGAGCAGGAACCGCTCGGCTTCGCCTTCGACCAGGAGTACGCCTTTGGCGAAGAGCATCTCTCCACGAGTCACGTCCAGGTATCGCTCCAGGTCAGCGACCGCCGCCGGTTCGAAGTCGAGGTTGGCCGTGGTGACGCCTTCGGTGCTCCGGCCGTCGGGCGTCTTGCGCAGCAGTACAAGTGAATTCAGCGGCGCGACGCTGACGATGTGTGGAGAGTGAGTGGTGAGGATGACCGTCACGGGCCATGTATCGTCGGGATCGGCTGGGAAACGGAGAAAATCTCGGTAGACTAGGCGTTGGAGATGAGGGTGCAGGTGAGCTTCAGGTTCTTCAATTGCCAGAAACGTGTGATGGCGATGCCCCTCTGCGACTGACTGGTCGAGACCGAGAGCCTTGAGTGTGAGGTAGAGCACGTTCGTTGATCCCAGGCTGGCGGCACCGATCTCGCGTCTACCGGCGTCAATGAACAATCGCAGTGCTCGCAGAAGCCGCTCCGGGTCCTTCGGAGAGAATCCGAGGGCAGTGTGGACCGCATGGGCGGGACCCACCATGCCTTGCACGCGAGTGTTGATTGCGTCGACAAGTTTTCTGACCTCCTCGTTTTGAGCCGCAGCCTCGGTGGCCGCAGTAATGTTCGCGGCGAGCGCTGCGAGTTCGTCTCGACTAATGCGTCCGGCGACCGCGTCCAAGAGCGGGCGCAAGGGGGAACGCCGCCAGCTTCCGATGTCGCTTTCCGCATCACGAAGTGCCGGCAGGAGATCGAGAGGTAAGCGCCGTCGAATGTCGAAGCCGAGGCGGTTTTCCGGGCGATCGCCACCGTACAGGACGAATTCGTAGTCGGACTCCTTGGTCGGCTCGCCTTGCGTGGCCTCGATGATCTGGAAGACATATGTCAGCCTAGCGGTCATTGGCTCCGGCGCCACGAGATGCTCGGCGAGCAAGGCAACGTGGTTTTCGTCGTTCTCGAAGTCCGTGAGATCAATGGAAACGGTGATCGTCTGGTCCCTCGTGACGGGGCGTGGCAGCCCATCCCAAAAGTCTTCGTCCTTGAGCTGACGCGCAGAGTCGGGCAACGAGGGATCAAGCACGAGGCGGATGGCGTGGAGGAGGTTGGTCTTGCCGATTTTGTTCTCGCCGACAATGACCGCGTTGTGCACTAGGTTCAGATCGAGAGCCTGGAAGTTCCGAAAGTTGTGAATCTGTATCCTGGATAGGCGCATGGGGGGAACTCTCGATACCGCCGCAAGCGACCGTGTTGTCGGTGGAGGCCGGGAGCCGTTCGTGGCTCTGCCGGCAGTGTCCGACCGGTCGAGAGTGGCTCAAACCTGGACGCAAACGACAGGCCGACGCGGACGGTCTATCCAGGGTGAGTCAGGGACGGGGATCTGTAGAATCAGTAGCTTACAGTTCCATCCTGAAGATTGGCCGGGGTCGTTGCCAAGCGAATCGGGCGGTCAGCGGGCGCGGGCGACCGGTCCGCACGCTCCAGACGCGCGATCGCGTCGACGTGGTTCTGCAACCGCGGCGGGGCGTAGATCATCGTCGTCTCGGGGTCCGTGTGCCCGTAGAGATCCTGGATGTCAGCCACTCCGATCCCGTCCGCCGCAGCCCCGTCGCGAACGAATGCCGAATCTGATACACGGTGAACGCCGGACGACCCGCCTTCCGGGCCGCCCGCTCCAACGCCTTGTTCGCACTCGGGCATGACCAGCGCCCGTAGGCCCGGGCGGCGGTGAATTCGCGAGCCGCCTTCAGCCCTTCACCGACCAGCGGGATCGCCGCCAGCCGTTCTCCCTTGCCGCGTGGCACGACGACGAACGGCGTCGGCTCGTTGAGGCGGAAGTCCTCCGGCTGCAATCGCGCCATCTGGGAAGGCCGCATGCCGGTCCAGTGCATGAGCCGTAAGCGTACTACGGTTTTGGACCCGGGCGTCAATTGCCCCAGCACGTCCGCGATGTGCGTGCGCTCGATCCAACGCGGCTTCGGTGGCGGCGGCGCGAACCGGACGAGATCCACGAATTCGGCCGCGGCGCGGCGGCCGTACAGGGTCTTGACGAGGTTCGTGAGCGCGTCGCGCCGATGGTTGCAGGCGGACGCGGACCGCGTCTCGCGCCACTGGCGCAGCCTGGTCATTGAGCGCGGCGGTGTACTGGGGCAGTTCCAGGGTTCGGATGTGGCCGAAGCACGCGGTCCAGAGATCGATGTGGTGTCGCCGGTCCGCGATGCTCACCGGCTCGCCGCTCACTTGCTGGAGATACCGCGCGGCGTCGTGAGCCAGGGTGTGCCGCTCGCCGGCAGGGACCGTTCGCAGGCTGGCTCGCAGCTCGTCGCGCTTCGCGCGGATCGTCTTGAGCGGCGTGCCGGCGGGGAAGCGGATCTCGCGCTGGACGCCGTTGACCTTGACGGTGGCGGCGAGCCCGTGGCGGTCGGGGTAGACGCCCTCGGCGACGCGGACACGGCGGCGGCCAGCCGGCTTGGCGGCCTCGGCCTTCCGGGTGCGGCGCTTCGTTGCCGCGGCATCGGCTTGGGTGGCGGTCTGGTTCATGGTCGGCTCCTTCATGCGAACGTCCTCGCGGCCCACTTGACCTCGCCGACGATCTCGGCGTCGGACGGCCAGCGCCTCGTAGGCCAGGCGTGCTTGTTGGGGTTGTCGCTGACGATCCGCGAGGCGCCTGACGGGTCCTTGCCGGCGCGCTTGACGACGAGGCCGTCGGCGGTGCGGATCACGAATATTCGGCCTGTGCGCCGGCGGCGGGCGGCGAGGTTGCCGAGGATCGAGCAGCCGTCGACGAGGGTCGGCTCCATCGACTCGCCGCTGACCTCGATGACCCGGCAGTTGCGGGCAACGAGGCCGTGGCGGGCGAGCCACGCGCGGCGCAACTTCACGCGCCCGGTCACCCGTTCCTGCTTGACGACGGCCCCGTCACTGGCGGCCGAGGCCAGCTCGGAGACGCCGACGTAGTCGCCGTCGTCGAAGGCCGCGACGCGGGCGGCCGGGTCGTCGAGGCCCGCCGCGGCAGTGGCGGCGGCCAACTCGCGGGCGAGCTCGGCGGCGGGCCGCAGGTCGTCGGTGAGCCCGAGCAGGAAGTCGCTCGACACGTCGAGCGCCCGGGCGGCGGCGGCGATCTTGTCGAGCGCCCAGCCGGACCTGCCGCGCTCGACGGTGAACGCCTTTGGCGCGAGCCAGGCCTCGGACGAGAAGCGGGCCACGCCGAAGTGGCCCGAGGACTCGGTGGTGGTGCACGACAGGCGGGTGCAGAAGTTCAGGGTGAGGCCCGGCGACGACCGGCTGAGGCTGGGGTGGAGACTGGTGAGCGGTAATGTCTACTGCGGCTACGTGATCAAGTGGCGAGAGACCGGCTCGGGCGAGTGCAGAGCCGCGATTCATTGGGAGGGGCGACAGCCCGAGGTACACGATCACCGGGCTGAAGGCGGGCACGAGCTACGACCTGCAGGTGTACGTGCAGTCCGGCTACAGGAACATTGCTCCCGGGCTGGCCTTCGAGAAGACGATCAGTACGACGGGGACGCGCAGCGCCCCGGAGCCGGCGCCCCCCGCGCTGGAGTGGGCGCGGGTGAACGGCGCGGAGTTGGCGCTGCGCTTCGACAAGGCGCTCGACGGGTCGTCGTCGCCGGCCGCGTCGGCGTTCGCGGTGAGCGTGGCGGGCAGCGCGCGCAGCGCCTCGGCGGTGGCGGAGAGCCAGGACACGGTGCCGCTGACGCTGGCCTCGGCGGTGGCGGCGCGAGGCGGTGACGGTGGGCTACACGCCGCCGTCGGCCAACCGGCTGCGGGCCGCCGGGGGCGGCGCGGAGGGGGCGGCGTTCTCCGGGCAGGCGGTCGGGAACAACACGTCGCTGTCCCCGCCCGGGGCGCCCCACGGGGCTGAGCGCGGCGGCGGCCGGCCGGACGGCGGTGGCGCTGTCCTGGACGGCGCCGGTGGCCGGGTCGGGGCGCGCGGCGGTGAGCGGCTATGAGGTTGTGGCAGGGGGGCGGGGGGGGGGGGGGGGGGGGGGGGGCGGCGGCGCGGCCCGCGGGCGGGGAGCCACGAGGCCGGGGGGCTGAGTCCGGGGACCGACTACCGTTTCGAGGTGCGGGCGACGAGCGCGGCGGGCGCGGGCGCAGCGTCCAATGCCGCGACGGCGACGACCGAGGCGCCGCCCCCGCCGCTGACGGCGAGCGTCTCGCAGGCTCCGGGCGAGCACGACGGCGGGGAGTTCGCGGTGCGGGTCCGCTTCAGCGAGGATGTCGAGACGAAGGCGAAGGCCGCCCGGTTCCAGGTCGATGGCGGGTCGGCGAAGGCGCGGCGGTGGAGGGAACGGCGAGACCTGTGGCAAGTCAAGCTCCGGCCCGACTTGTACGCGGCGGTGACGCTGACGCTCCCGGGGGCGCATCTTTCGGACGGCGAGGCGACCGGGACGATCGAGAACACGGACCTGATGCCGGCGGCGCTGCTGGCGCGGTTCGGGGCGGGCGACGGCCGAGCAGGTCGAGCACATCGAGGAGCGAATGGCGGCGGGCTGGTCGACGGCATGGAGGCGGTGATTCATCAGACCAGGACAACCGAGGGTGTGCGGCACGTCGAGCAGAGGTCCGCGTCCGGGGACTACGACGCAAGCGAGAAACCGCTGGGTCGTCGGACCGGTCTGGCCACCGCCGACAGCGCGATCGGAGAGTGCTGGAGCGGGGCCATCGCTGTCGAGGCGGTCATCGCGATCGGCATCGCCGCAGCGACACGGGGGGAGGCGAACGAGATGAGTCGCTGGCCGGTTCCGCCGACTGCTGAAAGAGGTCCGGCGGCCGGCTTGATTCTCTGGACGCTCGCGGACCATCGCCGGTTCGAGTTGATCGCGTGCTGCACGGCGTGCGAGCGGTACGTCGTGCTGGAGCACGCGGCCTTGGCACGGATGACGGAGCGTGAAGGAAGTGACCCGGAGGTGCAGGCCCCGATTCGGGTGGAGAAAGGGAGGAGTTCGACGAGGCGAATCGGTGAGCTGTTCCGGACCGGCCGCCCCGGGCCGACCACCAGCGGATCGCCGAGCGGATCATCAAGGCGCTGAAGGAAGGGACCGCGTCTTCAACGAGGGCGGTGAGTCGATGTGCGGTGGCCTACGCTCGACGCCTCTGCGGCTTCGCGAGTCGCAGACGACCCTGGACGCACCAGTCGAACGAATTGCCAGCCGCGGCTTGAGCAGCCATCCCGGGTCTGCGAGCGACCCTGCCAGGTAGGCGACGATCTGGTGCAGTGACGGACCATGAGTCGGATCATGTCGGGCAAGTCGTCGGCCAGACGCTGTCGAAAGGAGGCAACGCCCGCCAGGGCGGCTCAACGGTGGCGTCGGTCGCGGGCTTTCACGATGTTGCCGCGCGGTGCTGGATCTTGCGGGCTTGAGCGGGGCGATTTGCCTACATAGTGCCGACACAGCCGCATTTGCCTATCTCGCTAAACCCCTGTAAGTTGTTGATTCTATTGGAGCCGGAGAGTGGACTCGAACCGCTGACCTGCTGATTACGAAGCAGCTTACCGAGCTGGATCACGAGGAACACCGACTGCTCGACGCCTATCGTCAGGCCGGACTCGTCGACCTCGATAAACTCCGGCAACGTCCGCAATCCCGTGTTCGTGCTCGACGAGATCGACTGCCTGCAGGATGCCGGCGCGGCGGCGGCGCTGCTCGACGCGCTCGACCGGGCATCTGGGGCGAGCTTCCGCGACCACTGCCTCGACCTGCCGCTCGGCCTGTCCGAGGCGCTCTTCGTGGCCACGGCGACGAGCCTCATCGGCAACGGTGGGCACGTGCCCGCGCGGGTGGCGACCCCGCGACCCCGCGACCCCGGTAACCGTTCGGTGGAGCCGGTATGGACATGCGGCCGGCCCAGCCAGACGCGCCGTCGGCCTCCGGAGCAATCCGTGCAGACTGACCAGCTCGGACTGCGGGGCCATCGCGTTCTTCGCTGCACGGCGCGCTTCCTGGCGCCGCCCACTTCAACTCGTCCGCGCTCTTCTCGGCTGCGGGGTTCACGCGTCGACCGCCCAGTTGTCGGTCCGCTATACCGGCTTGGCCGAACGGTTACCGACCCCGGTAACCGTTCCGCCAAGCCGGTATCTGGCTGCTTCTACCGGTTGAGGGTGCGCTTCCAGTCCTTGCGGAGGGGCCGCAGCCAGATGTCCTTCCTGGGCTTGTCGGAGCGGTTGTTCATGTTATAGCGACCGCGCCCCTGGGTGGCGCCGACGCGGATCCAGCCGGAGGCCCGGTAGACGGCGCCGGTGTAGCGGGGAGTCTCCA
>MKWU01005140.1_pt1 | contig 14530 bp, 22 predicted proteins | sample 809101 | NCBI WGS metagenome assembly MKWU01 (sample SAMN05860141, study PRJNA318959) | sponge metagenome | host: Aplysina aerophoba | place: Slovenia: Piran, Adriatic Sea, Gulf of Piran | collected 2013-05-07 | reverse complement strand
GCAGCGCCGCTGCCAGACGTTCCCCGGCCGGGTTGGTGTCCCGGTGACCCTGGGCGACGCTCCAGCGCATGACCGCGGCGATCCTCTGCTTGAGGAACCGGGCGAGCGCCGGTTTGTCGAGCCATATGGGCGAGAGGACCGCCAGAACGTCGCCGCTGGTGATCTCGTCGACCGGTTTGTCTCCGAACGCTGGGAACGCGTAGTTGCGAAACGATGACCGCCATCGGGTTTCGGTGGACGCTCCCCGCTTCCAGCCTTTCCGGTTCATCTCGATGACTTGGTCGGCGGCTTCGGCGAAGGTCGGTGTGCGGCCCCGTCTCGGGTCGATGCCCTGCTCGATCATCCTGCGGTTGGTGAGCGCTTTCTTGCGGGCCTCCGCCAGCCCGACCACCGGATACGGTCCGAGACCGATGTTGGTGGTTCTGCCGCCGATTCGGATACGTTGGGACCAGGATTTGCGGACGCCTCCGCTGGCTCTTGGCCGGACCAGTAGGGTGAGTCCGTAGCCGCCGTGGCCGTCACCGTAGGAGCCTGGTTGTTTGACGGTTCGGACGTGTCCGGCCGTTAGTCTGCCCATACTCTCCCCTTTTGGTAGCACGTCTGGTAGGTCTTAATTGGTGATACTAGACGGTTCCTGGTGAAACGCTAAGGGACAGGTTACCGGGAGGAAAACCACCTGTAACCAGGTATTATAGGTATCTTATTAGACCGTGTGGCACAACCTGAAACAGAACAATGAGGTTTCGGGCGAAACCATACGAACATGGTTCGAAGTCCGCCCCGAGATGATCGGCTCCAACACCAGCTTCAAGGAAGCTTGCACAATCCGGTCGCCAACAGTCGGGATACCCAGAGATCGGACCTTGCCCGACCTCTTGGGGATCATCTTCTGCCGCACCCGCTGAGGAAAAAACCGCCGAGCCCCGACATCATCACGCAGCCCGAGCAGTAGTTTCTCAGCAGCGCAGCCGACCGAGCGTGGTGCCACCCCATCGACCCCTGCCGTTCGTGCACCTCGGTTGCCCCGGACCCGACGCCACGCCACAACGAGGAACGCCGGGTCATAAACGAGGTTGTATAGAACCTTCGAAGCAACGACTGGGATCAGCCGTCGCCCAACGCCCCAGCTTCGACTACTGGATCACACGTACCCGCCGCTCGGCCTCAACCGGGCCGGGCCACAGTGCGCCGGCATTTTCACCAGCGACCTCCGTGATCAACACGTCTGCTGCGAACACACAGGTTCCCCTTCGCCATCCGACCCGGCTTTCCCGATCTCGGACCACTAACTTCGGGTCCTCCGCCCCATCCCACCGGCATCAGCCGGCAACGATCCTCTCCTTCCGACCAGCCAGATGCTGGCCGGTAAGGGAACCGGAGGAATGGTTCCCACGTTCACTTCCCAACCGTTTGACAGGATCGGTGTCCAGCTATGCCCCCCCAACATCGCCACGGCTACGCCGCAGACCTTCACCGTGGCCTCCCGACCGGCGACATCAACCGGCCAAAGAATCACCCACATACCACTGCTGTGTGGGTGTGCGTCGCTACGCGGCCCCGATCCGCCAGCATCCAGCCGCTGGCTCTCTTGAGGAGCTTTCGAACGCTGGCATCTTCACGTACACCTTTCTGTCTCACTAGCCGGACCCGGACCATCTAGCGGTACTGGTCCGTCCCGTCGCCCTCAGGGCTGCTGTCCACCCAAACCCCCCATTCCAAGGGTTCAGGCTGCCCTCAGCTTCACGTGCCCGCTGCGACGAGCACAAGGCGGTGGCCTCCCACCACCGCACGGTTAGAAAACGCCTCGTGGCGCTCCAGGTCGGCTAACCACAGCCGGTCCGGACGGTCGGCTTCGAAGCTGCGGTCGACCAGATCAGCCGGCCTCGCCGCGTCCTCGTCGGGAATGGTCGTTCGCTTCTTCTCTCCTCTGACCACGCCTTTCAGGCCTTCTAGCCGCATGAGACGCTCCACTGTGCAGCGGGCCACCACAACCCCTTCACGCTGCAGTTGGCGCCACACCTTGCGAGCTCCGTACACCCCGAAGTTCGACTCCCACACCCGGCGGATCTGAGACCGCAACTCGCTATCCCGGCGGCTCCGGGCCGAGCAGCGCTCAGGTTCGCGTTCGCGGCGTTTGTGCTCGTAATAAGTAGACGGGGCGATCGGCAACTCAGCGCAGATCGGCTCGACCCCGTAGGTGTCCCTGTTCTCGTCCACGAAGGCGGTCATCGTCTCGGTCGGCGGTCGAACACCTCTGCCTGCGCGAAATACGCAGACGCTTTCCGCAAGATCTCATTCGCCCTCCGCAACTCACGGTTCTCCCGGCGCAGATCCCGCAGCTCAGCCAACTGATCCGAACTCAACCCAGGCCGCAACCCCTGATCCGTCTCAGCTCTACGCACCCACTTGCGCAACGTCTCGGACGAACACCGGAACTTCTCCACGATCGAACAGATCGCCGCCCACTCCCAACGATGCTCCCCCCGGTGCTCCAACACCAACCGGACAGCCCACTCCCGAACCTCCGGCGAATACATGATCGGTCTACCCATGACACCCTTTATCTCCCAACCAATTCGAGTCTCCGGGGTAACCGGGGCGGTTCAGGTTGTGTTGGGACGGACGGGCCGGTCGGTTTACCCCCGGTGCCGTTCCCAGCGTTTTTCGATGCTGGTGCGGTAACCCTGTCCTGGGTCCGGCCCCCCGTTCCGTATTTCTGGTTGGCTGGGGTCTATTTTAGGGTGATCGGTCCGTTGGGGTGGTGTCAGAGAGCCTGTTGTCGCCGGTTTGTGAATCTAGGTTACCTGCGGCTTCATCAAACTCGGGCGTGCTGGACCATTCGGTCCAGGGGCCGGGCGTGCTGAGCTTGGGGGTTGGGCTGTGGGGGGGAAAGTTAGCGTAGTATGCTCTAACTCTCAGCCTGATGGGGGTTTCGTTCTCTGTGCCTTCGAGTCGGATGGAAGTGCTGAATGTGAAGATTGGTTCGCTACGGCCTGATCTGGTTTTGATATCTACCTCGTATGCATAGATGGATTTGGTTGTGACTTTCATTTGGTTCCTCCCGTCGTTGCCAGGGCCCTTCGGAAAGGCTAGGTGTAGTAGGGTTGTGTTGGGACGGATGGGGTAACCCGGAACCTGACCAGCATGTTCGTTGCTGGGATGGTTGACCCTCTCGGGTTCCGGCCCCCCGTCCCTCAGGGGGAGTTACTGTAAGTGGGAGGTTGGGGAGGCTCACAAACGGAATGAACGAGTTTCTGATACTCGCAGCACCTTTCATAATCCTTCTGTATTTATGCTGGTGGGGCGGCTGGATATCCGAATCCTGCTTGCCGGGCTGCTTCTTCCCGTTTCTGATCCTCACTGTTTCAGTGCTCGTAGCCGTTCTGGTCGATTGGTGGGTTGGTGTGTTTTCGCTTGTCGGATTATCGTATCTGACTGCGGGTTTCGGAGGATATAACCCTATGAGTAGAGAGTGAGCGAAGATTAACGGTCGTACCAGGATGAGGTTTCTTCTAGTGCGGCGAGCCGTTGGTTGATCTTGTCGAGCCGTTCGTTCACACTGAGACCATGCTTGATGAGGGTGTCCAGTATTAGGGCTAGTCCTGCCTCAAACTTTTCGTCTTGGAAGTCGAACCGTTTGTGAACACCTGCGTCAAGTTCGGTGACTAGCTCGAACAGGGATTCTACGTCTATTGCTCGTGCTGGCTGGTCACCCATGATGGTCCTCCGGTTCGATTCCTCGAACACCGTGTTTTTCGTACCGAATACTGTCTGCGGCATTCGCCGCATTTGTACAGGTTACCCCCTCTACCTCTTTGCTGCCCTCGGCCTTGTTTTCTCTCTTCTGGGCGCTGCCCGTAGGGCGCGCACCCGAAGATGTCTCACGCGTGGGTGTTGTATAGGACCCGTCGTAGTCGATGAGACCACCCCATAGATCGTCACCCACTGGCAGGTCGGCGGGCGCCCCCGCCTCGGCCGCGGCGTCCGGTTCCGGCCGGTCGACGTGGCCCAGCCAACGGACCGAAGCGCCCTCACGACCCGACCGTGCCGACACCGAACGCCGGTAATCGTCGTAGCGGACCCGCCGCCGGTGAGCATCGAGGACCAGAGCCGTCCAACGGTCAACACTGAGCCGGGAACCGTCCCTACACTACAACCCCTCAGGAGAACACCGCCGCAGTGTTGAGGGACGCAAACCCGCCCGGGCCGCTAACCCCTCTGTGTCCACTCCCCCGGCCACGTCACCCGCCCAACCCCACCACACCGCGTGGGTGGCCCGGTCCGTGTGCGACCAGCCCTGCGGGTACAGACGATGCGACGCATCAGCCGTAACCCACGGCAACCAGCCCACCCCCCGCCCCCCCAACACATCCCCATCCACCACCGTCACCCGATACGCCCCCCCGGATCACGGACATAGACAATGCCCCCAACGTCTGTCAACAGGCGCAGCACCATCGGCAGCTTGCGGGCCACCGTCGAACGTGAATAACCCGACTCAGCCGCCAGACTCCGGTACCGCACCGGACCCCCCGAAAGAAGTCCTCGTCACCATACCTATGCTTGGATTCAAGGACTGGATTAACAAACGATACTCATACTGATAACTCAAATTCCTAAATGAACTGTGACCTGGAAGTATATCCCATATTACGGTGGATGGGTGGGAATCGCCATCCCAACGGACGGGCTCCCGGTGGCGCCTCGCTCCACACGGTCCCACCCGCATCGAGAATGGACTCGCCGAGATCGCGGTGCTGGCGCGGATACCACACATCGACTCCAGATCCGAGCACCGCTATCCCCGGTGCCGGCCCGAGCAGCGAGCCCCGATGGGCAGCACCGTCGATTCCCTTGGCCAGCCCGCTGACCACCGACCAGCCGGCCTTCGATACGGCCTCGCCGTACCGCTCCGCCATGCGCCTTCCGTAGACCGTGCAAGCCCTAGTCCCGACGATCGCCACTGCGGTCCCCTCGAAAACGGGGCCGCGCTGGAATAGGAAGAGGGGTGCATCGGGCAGGTTGCTCAGACGTTCCGGAAAGCCATCGTCCGAGGGAAGGACGAGGTCGATGCGGGCCCGGAGGAGGCGCTCCCGTCGTTCCGCCGCCGGAACGGCCGCCGCCTTCCGCGCCTCCTCGGGAACCTTCAGGTTGCCGCGCTGGATCTGGCGGAGAATCCTGCCCGGAGATCCGGCCTTGGTGACGAGCCCGCGCAGCCGGTCGGGATGCATGCCGACATGGGCGAGCCTGATGAGATCATCGGTGGAATCGTTCACGGTGCCCCCTGAGTACCAGCGCCTGGCTGGCGTGCGACTCTTCGACCACCGCCGAACCGGCCAGGTCCGCAACCGTCCTCGCCAACCTTCTGACCCGGTCGAAACCTCTGCCCGTCATCGAACCGTGTCTCAGAGCGCCCTCGATCATCCGCTGGGCTCCGGTGGCGAACTCCAGCCCGTCGAGTTCGCTGCGCACCAGGTCACGGTTGCGCACTCCGCGTACCCGCTGTGCTTCCCACGCTCCGGCGACTCGTTCCGCCACGTCCCGGCTGGGTTCCCCTGGCGGTCCCATGAGAGCGTCGGGATCAACCCGCTCGACACGGATCCGGATGTCGAATCGATCCATCAACGGACCGGACAGCCGGCGCCGGTAGCGCTGGATCATGTGCTCGCTGCACTCGCAACCCTTCCGGAAGTGTCCATGAAACCCGCAGGGGCACGGGTTCGTGGCAGCAACCAACTGGATGGCTGCCGGGAAGGTGACCGAGATGCCCTTCCTGGCGATGGTCACCTCACCCTCCTCGAGCGGTTGCCGTAGCGCATCGAGGAGTTGGGGACGGAACTCCCCCAGTTCGTCGAGGAACAGCACTCCTCGATGGGCCATGGTGATCTCTCCCGGCACCGGCACGCCCGATCCCCCGCCGATCACCGCAGCGGTGGTCGCCGTGTGGTGGGGTGATCGGATGGGCGGCCGAGTCAGGCAAGGCCGCGCCTTGCCGGCCGACGACCATACCTGGGCGACTTCAAGGGCGCTCTTGTCATCGAGGTCGGGCAGGACACCGGGAAGGCACCGGGCGAGCATCGTCTTGCCGGAACCCGGAGGGCCGGACAGGAGCAAATGGTGACCTCCGGCCGCTGCCACCTCGAGAGCCCGCTTGGCGAGGGGCTGTCCCCTCACTTCGGCAAGGTCGTGGGGATCCGGGAGCGTGACTCTCGGAGGGGGAACGGCCTTGGAGACAGACTCTCCGAGGGCAGTTGCGATCGCCACGGGCAGCGAACCCACCACTTGGACATCGGCGGAGGTCACGACGCTCGCCTCGGCAGCTGCCGCGGGTGGCAGCAAGCATGGAACTCCAAGCTCGGCAGCGACGACGGCAGCTCCGAGGCCCCCGCGGGCGGGTCTGAGACTCCCGTCGAGGGCCAGCTCCCCTAGAGCAACCACGTTGCACGCCCCGACGGGTATCTCACCCGCCGCCGCGAGCAGTGCAAGAGCTATCGGTAGGTCGTACGCGCTCCCGGACTTGGGGAGGTCCGCCGGCGCCAGGTTCACAGTGACTGATCGGGGTGGGAAGCGGTAGCCGGAAACGGCCATGGCCGCCATCACCCGGTCCTTCGCCTCCCGGACTGCGGTGTCAGGTAAACCGACCACGTTGAGCCGGCCCTTCTCTCCTCCTCCTACATGTGCTTCCACGCTGGAAGCACAGACTACAGTTTCTGACTGTTTCATCCGGTTGCGCCATAGTTCATAAACTCCCAGGTCATCCGGTATATTAGCACCCGTAACGTGCCGTCCGCTGTTTCCGGCTGTTTCGGGCTGTACCCCCCTTATTCACGTGCTAAGGTAATAACTGAAGGCATTCTCAGGAGTGTGTATGAGTAGGACGAAGCAACCGGGACGGCCTCTCACGGCCACATTCGTGAGGTCGGTGACCCGGCCAGGTCGGTACGGTGACGGACGAGGGAGCCACGGTCTCAGCTTGCTCGTGAAGCCGATGAGCAACGGCCGGACCAGCAAGACATGGAGCCAACGGGTCAGGATCAACGGACGGCCCACCTACCGGGGCTTGGGTCCGTACCCGGTGGTCACCCTGGCGGAAGCCAGGAAACTCGCCCTCAAGCACGCTCGCGAGCTACGGGCCGGTCGCGACCCCTGGGCAGCCAGCCGGGTTCCGACCTTTAAGCAGGCCGCCGAGCGAGTCATCGGGATTCACGCCGCAAGCTGGAAGCAAGGGACCCGCACGGAGAAGGACTGGCGGGCCACGCTCACCACCTACGCGTTTCCGGTGATCGGACCGAAACGGGTAGACCTGATTACCACCGCGGACGTGCTGCGCGTGGTCGGTCCGATCTGGACGGAGAAGGCGGCCACTGCGCAGCGGCTACGTCGCCGCATATCCGTCATCCTTGCCTGGTGCATCGCTGAGGGCCACCGGAGCGACGACCCGGCGGCCAAGGATGCCGTCCTAGCCGCGTTGCCCAGAGCCAACGGACCGCGCAACCACCACCTCGCGCTACCGCACGCGGAAGTAGCCGACGCCGTGGCCAGGGTACGACAGGCTCCGGCGCTACCAGCCACCCGCCTCACCGTCGAGTTCGTGATCGTCACCGCTTGCCGGTCTGGCGAGGTGCGGGGCGCACGCTGGGCTGAGATAGACCTAGCTGCGGCTATCTGGACGATTCCGGGCGAGCGGATGAAGACGGGCCGGGAGCATCGTGTACCTCTCTCGACTGCGGCCAAGGCTGTACTGGACCAGGCCGCCGAACTCTCCGACGGGTCCGGCCTCGTGTTTCCCAATCGTGGCCGCCCGCTCTCCGGCGAGGCGCTGCGGAGGGTCGCCCGGCGTCTTGAGACGACCATCCACGGCCTCCGCTCGACGTTCCGGGACTGGTGCGGCGAGTCGGGAGTTGATCGGGTAGTTGCCGAGGCTGCGTTGGCCCATCGGATCGGCTCGGCCGCTGAGCAGGCCTACTCCCGAAGTGACCTGTTGGAACGCCGTCGGGAAGTAATGGAGGAGTGGGCCGAGTACCTGGCTCCCCGGCCAACCTAGCACCGTACTAGATCGTTAACCGATCTAATATGATGCTGAGATGTACTACAATTAGTTCATGCCGCTATGATCTCCCTGAAACTCCCAGTAAACGGAGACACACATGGATACACGAATCTTGCGGCCAACCGAAGTCGTTGAGCTGGTCGGTGTGTCGAGGACCACCATCTGGCGGTGGACAAAGGACGGCCGGTTCCCAAAGCCCGTGCGGCTGCCCACCCGCTCAAAGCTCATCGGCTGGAGGTCAACCGACATCGAGGAGTGGATCGACAACCTGGAGCAGGCGGGCGGCTTCCTGGCCCGGTTGCTGAACGACCACCCTCGGCTACACATCCTCGGATCGGACCCGCAGCGGAGCGGCGAGTCCGATGTGGGCTCCGCCGCCGCTCCGCCCAGCGGTGAGCCCCCTACTGTCGGTCTCTACTCCCCCGGCCAGGGTGCCCCTTGGTATGTGCAGTGCCGGAACCCCGACGGTACGGTGAACGACTCGTCGCCTCCATACTCGACCCGCCAGGCAGCCTCCAACGTCTTGGCCCAGATCGGGCGGCTCAGCGTGGCCACCGCCGACCGTGACATCGGACACCGCGCCGTCGCCGAACCCCCATCCAGCACCTGCCGGTGCTCGCTGAAGGGGTGGCGGTGCGAGCACATCGAGGGGCCGCAGCTCGAAGTGGACCCACCCGACCGCGGCCACGGACTCAGCCTGTAAACCTCGGACCTAGTTGCAGGTAATAGGGCATTACCTGCAACTGGAGGACCCGGCGCATACCGAACAGTCCTGCAAAATGGGTTCGGCGCCGGCCGGATCGTGCACGCACCGGGCGGATTACCTGCAGTTGACCGCCAAGGCGGCGCTTACGGCCCGGCGCCCGTGGCACCGGTCCTCATGTTGAGGAGCACCCACCGCGCCACCACCTCGACCCCGCCACCCCTACGGCGCTGCCGCTTCGCAGAGGAGTGGAATCTGGAGGTGCCTGTAGATGTCTTTGAGCGTTGGTGGGAGGACTTCCACTGATCCCCCCCCCTCCCGGGGGAACTGGAACGGCTCGGAGACGACACCGGGTTCCCTCCCACGCAGCTCGAGAGAGCAGTACGCCTGCTGGCGCTCGTCGACGATCATGTTCGACAACCCTTACATCGGTGGGCTCGCATCCAGAGCCTGCCGGTGCTCGATGGAAGGATGGCGGTGTGAGCACATCGAGCCGCCAGCATCGGAACCGCCCGACTGGGGCCGCGGTCTGAGCCTGTAGCCCCCCGGACGTAGGGCCAGCAACTCCGGCGGGTGACTCCGGCTTGCACGACATGGGCGGCTGTCGGGCCGTCGGGCACCGCTTGGCGGGCGCAGCGGCAACGGGGGGTAGCCGTCTGACGGCCGAGTGTGCCTTGGTCCCCGTCGGTAGCGGCCCGTTAGAATTGCTTTAGGAGTGGAAGGTAGGCTGTGGCTCAGCTGACAGAGAGATCGCAGGCCCGTCGCGGGATCCGCAGGCGGTTGTTTAGAGCGGCGGATCTGCCTCGCCTCATGTCGGTTCCCGACCCGCGCGGCCCTTACCGTGCTCCTGTGCTGCAGTTCATCTGGGATTGGAACGTGGCTCCGGACAAGTCGACCCTCGTCAGCGAGGCGCCGGTCTACGACGGTGACGACCCGAATCTGCTGCCGGCGATCGCCGTGGTCGTCCACGCCCTAGCCGACCGCGACGGCGTGCCGGTGCCTGACTGGGTTGCCGGCCACCGCGCTCCCGCCGACGTGATGCTGTTCGGCTACGCGTTCGACAAGCCGTACGCCCGGTGGGTTCGGCTACGGTCCCCCGCCGTGTGCGACCCGCATCGGGTCTGGTTCCACCCTCGGGTGCTCGACAAAGGCACGCCTGAGTGGTGGCTGCCCTGGGATTGAGCGACGACCCGAACCTGCTCGACGCGGGGCGGATCGGAGACCTGTTCGGGGCGGTTAACGCGGGTCTGGGTGGTGTCGGCCTCCAGGCTCCCGTCGAGGTGGTGGTCGTGGGAGGCGCTGCCATTGCTATGCAGTGGAACCCGGGCCGGGCCACCTACGATGTCGATGTTGTGTCCGAGGGTATCCCAGCGGTGTTGTGGGATGTGGTGGCAGACGTCGGACGGGCGGAGGGTCTCGACGCTGAATGGTTGAACGCTGCCGCACGGGTAAAGGCCCCCACCGGCCCGACGCCGGGGGAACCTACTGCGATATATGTCGGGTCGCACCTGCGAGTGTACGGGGCGAGTCCTCACTACGTGTTGGCTATGAAGCTGCTCACGGGCCGGGGCGTGGACCTCGAGGACATCCCCGTACTCCTCGATGTGGTCCAGCCGACGAGCCGCGACGAGTTGTACGACCTAGTCGAGCGGGCATATCCGACGGCTCAGATCCCTGCTTCCGCCCGCTACATCATCGAGCAGTCGTGGGACACCTACGCCGCTGACCGACCCGATCGGGGCCAGAGCGGGGCGGGAGAGCGGCGAGCGCATCGGGTGTCCCTGTCCGTGCAGCCCGCCCTCGCCCGTACCGACGGGTGGGACATGGCGATCCGGAGCGTCGACGGCTCAGAGCTGAGACGCTCCGCTCTGTACCCGACGCGGGAGGACGCCGAGGCTGCCGCCCGCTTCGCTGTCGACGTCGTGGACGTGCACTATCCCCTCCACTTCGCCGGAGGGGTCTCCGCTCCCGAGGCCGCTCCCGAGGCTGTAACAGTGAACGTCGTGTCGTCCGGGGAAGAGCACAGGCTGGTGGCCGCAGCCCCCGACGGGGAACTGGTCGCGTATTCGGACCCCTACACCTCCGTCGCCGCGGCCAGCACCCTTGCCTTCGTCGAAGCGCTCAGTCACATGGTCGGGGACCCTCGCGGGCGGCGGGCCATGCACGTCGACGTGGACACCGCCTGCGACTGCCCAGCCTTACGGAAGGGGCCGTGCAGACACCACCGCCTTCCCACCCAGCGCTTACCCCTCCCCTCCCGGGAGGCTTCCTCCCGGAACCCTGAAACGGTCGGTACCACCCGGCCGGACACCATCCGCCCCCCGCTCGGAGGTTCAACACCGCTTGGCGTCCGGGTCCAGCCTTTCACCCTCGACAACCACGGCTGGGAGGTAGCCACGACCGACCCCGACGGTACTCCCCGACAGCTGTCGGGGCCGCACCCCACGGTCGAGGAAGCCGAGGCATCCCGTGACTTCATGGTGCGACTCGTGAACGTCCACCCCCGGCTACACATCCCCGGATCGACCCCTCAGCGGAGCGCCCAGTCCGATGTGGGCTCCGCCGCCGCTCCGCACAGTGGTGAGCCCCCTACCGTCGGTCTCTACTCCCCCGCCCAGACCGGACGCTGGTACGTCCAGTGCCGCAACCCCGACAATACGGTGAACGACTCATCGCCTCCATACCCGACCCGCCAGGCAGCCACCACCGTCTTGGCCCAGATCGGGTGGCTCAGCGTGGCCACCACCGCCCGTGACATCGGACACCGAGCCGTCGCCGAACCCCCATCCAGCAGCTGCCCGTGCTCGCTGAAAGGGTGGCGGTGCGAGCACATCGAGCCGCCAGCACCCGAACCGCCCGACCGCGGCCACGGACTCAGCCTGTAAACCTCGGCCCTCCGTGACCGTCGCGGTGTCTAGGGGCTGAGAGCCTCGACCGCGCTGTGCCGGTCGCCGTCGGTGGGCAGGCTGTAGAGGAGGGTTGTGTCGAGGCGGGCGTGGCCGGCGAGGTCGGCGACCATGAACGGGTCGGTGCCGTTTCGTACTAGGCGGGTCACGAAGGTGTGCCGCAGCGTGTGGGCGGACAGGGTGGGGATGTCGGCGGCGCGTCCGGCTTTCGTGACGACGTCGGCAATCGCCCGGCTGCTCAATGCGTTGCCAAGCCGGGACAGCCAGAGCGCGTCCACGTGGATGTCGTCTCGGATCGGCCATCGGGTCCGATCAGCCTTCCAGGCATCGATCGCTTTGCGGCATTCAGCGTTGAGCGGAACGGTGCGGGAGCGGCGGCCCTTGCCGCTCCGCACGGTGAGGTCACCTTTGCGGCGGGTGGCGGCCACGTCGCCGATCTGGAGGACGGCGAGCTCCGCCCGGCGGATCCCGGTGTGGAGGAGGGTGAGGATGATCGCTCGGTCGCGACGAGACAGGGTGGCAACGTCGCGGCGTAGCGCTTTGACCTGTTCCCGGGCGTAGCAATTTGGGTGCCTGGCGGGGGACAGGTTCCGGTTCGGTCGGCACGGCGAGCCCGCGGGAGAGATAGAAGTTGTGGATTGCGGCCAGTGCCAGGTTGACGGTCCGAGGCGCGAACCGCCGTTCGGTGAGCATCCACCCCTTGTAGTCACCCACCGCCCAAGCCACCCGCCGGAGGTCTGCTTCCTTTCTCTGTTCGTAGGAGCGGGCCGCAGGCCCCCACCCGATATGCGCCGATCCGTGAGTGTGGTCGGGCAGCAGTTCCTCGGAGTGGTCGAGGGTTCCGAGCCATTGCAGGTACTGGCGGACCTGGGCCAGGTAGCCGGCTCGAGTACGGCCGGCGAGGGGCTGTTGCTGTAGCCAGGTGGCGTACCCGTCGCACGCCTCGGCGATGCCGGTAGGGAGGGTGGAGCCGCCCAGTGGCACGAGGCGGACCTATGGGACCGGGTGGCAAGCGCAGGGTCTGATCCGGGTGACCCAGCTTATGAGGAGCCCAGCCGGGTAACAGATCACGGTAACCAGCGGCATGACATGGGGCCACACCCACTCGCCGCCGCCGGGGATCGGCTGGCCGAGCACCCAGCGGCTGTAGAGGCTGGCAGCAAGCGGGGCGGTACCGTAGAGGAGCAGGATCACGGCGGTGGCCTGACCGACGATCCCGACCCGGGCGACTATCCGCCGTATCCGGAGCGTGTCACGGAGGGGTATGTGTGGGTGGTCGCACTGGTGATCGGTGGGCTGGCCGGGGGTGGCCACGTCCGGGGTGCTCCTTGTTAGAGGCAGGTCGTTTCGGCTGTTAGCGGCCGCTCTCGAGCGCATTGTAGGCAGTAGAGGGCGTCTGATCTGCCTTTAATGGGCATTGTCGGCGCAATGAGCGGCCGCCGGCATCGCCCGGACGCGGTGCTCGATGCCGAGGGCATTGGGAGCGTACCCGGGCTAGCATCAGTAACTCCCGCCCCGAGGTTAGAGACGATGACCCATCCCGCCGGGCCCGTACGGGCGACTACCCTGGAACACCGTCCTATATGTCAAAGGCCGGTGTCGATACCCGCCGACATGGACGACCGCTCTTTGCCCAAAGCCACGGGCACCGTTGTGTTGCCCCCCCACATCGCGTGGAGCTTCCCCAGCGAACACAACCTCGAAGACCCCAAGCAGCTCCGGTACGCCTACGAGCGGGTTATGACAGAAGGCCTCGAAGACGACGTGCGGTTCTACATCGACATCGACGTCCTCCTCAAGGTGTGGGACGAACTGTGGCTGTCCCCCCACGTACGCGACGCCTGGTATGAGTGGCTACGCCGACGGCGGCTCGTCGCCTAGACGTTGTGGGGCTCTCTCCCCTACAGCGCAGGATCCGAAGGGTCGTCGCTCGGCTCCCTGAAGTCGGAGACCTCGCCCTCGCCGGGGGTGCTGCTCTCATCGTTGGGGGCGTAGCGGAGCGCCCCACCAACGACCTCGACTTCTTTGCTCCAGCTACCGACCCAGTCGCCGAGTCCCTCGGTGTGGTAGAGGGGGCGCTGACGGCTGAGGGCTTGGAGGTTAGGCGGCTGCGGTCTACCACTACCTACGCCCGGTTGGAGGTCCGATCAGAAACCGAGACCACCTACGTCGACCTAGCCAACGACTTCCGCCTCCTGCCAGCGCTCCCCACACCCGAAGGGAACGTCCTCTCCCTCGGCGAACTAGCGGCCGACAAGACCCTAGCGCTTGCCTCCCGGGCTGAGGCCCGTGACTACATCGACCTCCATGCCCTTGCCCGCCACTTCCCACTTGACGACATGTGCAACCTAGCGGCAACCAAGGATCAGGGGTTCAGACCCGCTCAGTTAGCTGCGGCCCTCGCTTTCTTTGACGAGCGGCCCCGTTCGGGCTTCGATCTAGACGACACTGCCTATCAGAGCCTGCGCTCCTTTGCTCTCACCGCGGCCGACGAGCTGCGGCACAAGGACCGCTCAGACCCGTACGGCCTCGATTCGCGGGCAGGGTCCGCCTCCCGACGCGGCAGAAGCGGACAGGGCCTCGGGTTCTGACCGTAGAGGACACGAGCAGTTACCCCTTGGCGTGACGCTCGTGGTGGATCGGCGGACTAACCATCGGACCTGCCTCTAATGGGCATTGGAGGAGCTTCCCAGGGGGGTCCGGCGCAGGTGTCAGAGCGACACGCCCGGAGGGTCGGAGGCGGACCGGCGTCGTAGAGGGCGGCCGCTCTCGAGGCTGCGAGTGTCGAGGAACCGGGTGACCTGGCTAGCGCAGTAGTCCACGCGGCGCACTTCAGGTTCATCACCGAATTGGGCGGCCGTGTAGGTGGCT
>MKWU01005138.1_pt1 | contig 14533 bp, 15 predicted proteins | sample 809101 | NCBI WGS metagenome assembly MKWU01 (sample SAMN05860141, study PRJNA318959) | sponge metagenome | host: Aplysina aerophoba | place: Slovenia: Piran, Adriatic Sea, Gulf of Piran | collected 2013-05-07 | reverse complement strand
AGTCTGTCATGGCAAAGACGTTGCATTGTATTGTAATTTATGACGTAATTTATTGTTGACCACAATGTTGTTACCACAGCTTGTCATTATTGTTTCCCAGCTGCACCCTCACAGTATGATGTACACTTATTTGGTGGAAGCAATGCAATGGAGGGTCGTGTGGAGATCTTCTACAAAGGAGAATGGGGCACTGTTTGTGATGACTACTGGGACCTGAAGGATGCTATAGTTGTATGCCGACAGCTTGGTTACACAACAGCAGTTAGGAGATCTGTTGGTGCTGAGTTTGGTGAAGGGACTGGAAGAATTTGGCGTGACAATGTGGGCTGCAGTGGGTCAGAGAGCATGTTGAGTAGCTGCAGTGCTAGCTACTGGGGCAGTAATGACTGCTACCACAGGGATGATGCCGGAGTTGTGTGTACAAGTAAGCTCTACTTGCCTCTTATGAATTTTGTTTTACGTCCTCAGTCTAAGGTAGATTACTAGTAACATTTGCTTATCATATGACTGTATTCATATCTTACTTTGTGTGATGTCAAATAGCAAAATGTCATTGTGAAGGACATACAGCGCTTGTAATAGTAGTATCGCTTTATTTGCTGCACTACATCATAGCTCACCTTATACTGATCAAAGTCGCTGATTAATCGATTAATCGTGATGCTTTCTAAGCAATAATCGGCAATAATCGTGATACCACACAATAGAATTTTTACTGTTTCAGCTGTAAGAAAGCACTAGAAGATGTGCTACTAGCCCATTTAGATTACCTTTCAGGCACCTCCATTCTATCTCTGGCATTTAGGGGTTTAGCAGGAACTCTGGAGCAAAAGGGTTAACTTAGTAAGCAGGATTGATCTGTGCTGTCCTGCTCTAACTAACTTTGGGTGTACATACATGCTTAGAGTGAATTATTCCACACCTTAGGTATGTACATACTAACTCTCATGTCGAGCAAAGCAAGGATTAACACTAACAGTGGATTGGGAGTTGCTGACCAATAATGAACAAGTCGTTGATTGGTGAATTCTGTCGCTGTCAATCCAGTGCTGCTGATGAGAACTGGTATTCTCCGTAATGGGCTTCCAGCACAGTGGCAGTGCAACAGGGAGTGATCTGAATGCAGTGGTCACTTCTTTCTGACTACTGTTTCATTCTTATTACAGAAAAGCATTCCTCTGACAGAAAATTGCTCTTTTAGCCTTCTTTTGAACTCTTCATGGGAGCAGATGATGGTGTCATGCCTCAATGGTGAACACAGATTGCACATACGTACTTAAGGTACAAGCGATAAAGAAATAAACATTCTATGCCTGTGCACTCGCCCGTAGCAATAGTCGTAGTACGCCTTGTGGTCATGGTACGCACATAGTCCGAGCCACAGCACCCTATTTATCCACTACTACAGCGAAATGCTGCTTTCTTCTCACAGTGTGATTAGCATGTATATATGGTATGTGACAGGGCTAATTTATTTTTTGTGTAGGTTTTCCGCAGGTAACCACACGGCAATACATAGGTGACCGTGGCAGCAATACCTGGATCGTCTGCAGAGTATGCAATGCGGAAAATGTCCACGAATGAACGCGCAATCGTTCGTACTTGATCGAAGATGGGTATTGGGTGCTGAAAATGTTTTCTTGCAGTCAGGCTGGTGGCTGAGGCTTTCTCCTGGGCCAGGCCAGGCATTTTGTCGCACGCTGCTGCTTGAAGGATGTGTGAGTGCAATTCTACTTATATAAGCCTCTGTAATACAGTGACAGCCTTTGGTGCCAATTCGTATTGTAGATACCGTCAACTAGGCTGGCTTAGGTTACTAGCGGCTTTACGTTTGTGGTTACTTGGTTCTTACCATTTCCGTACGAATCCGCGCGAACTACCTGCCTCAATTTTTCTGCACGGATATATGCGAAAAATCTAGGCATCTCCGCGTTGGTATACGTGTCCGCCTGCGCCAGAAAATGAAAAGATGTGAGTCATATGTCACCAGTATTTTAGAGACTATGTACTCCTCTTGCCAACATAGAGACAGTCATTTTCCGGCTTTGATTTTGGTCGAAACAAAATAGCCGTGCGACTAAATACAGCTGTACCTGTACTTGTTGCACGCCTGTTACTCGTAAAGGTCAAGCAGGCGTAGAACCTTAACTTTCATACAGCATGTATCGTAATTGCATTTACCAAATGAGGATGTCATACTTCAAAGGCACCGCTGATGCAGTAGCAGAATACTGCACTGCAGTAAATTGTCCAAACGCCCCTAACACCTTTTAGAGCCCCTTAACACTTGATTATCACCTTGGAACATAAACAAACACCTTCCTTATCAATTAACACCTGTGTTCGTTCCTTGTGCTGGCCCAGGCTGAAAAGGTGCACGCTGTTAGTCGACGGAGAATGGCCAAGTCTTCCACCAAGCGTTATCGTAGCAAAGGCAACAGCCTGCCACCCACCAAGTGGTTTGATTTCACCATGGTGGATGATGATTTCGAGGAGTCGCAGCGCGGTTTCGCCCCTAACGAAATGAACACAGACACGAAGAAATGTGTGAAGTTCTTCAAAGACTCGTCCAGCACAAGGAACCATCACAGCAGCTCAACCATTAAAATGGTGCCAAATGATATTCTCCTCACTGTCACCGCACTGCAACTCCTCGAAGTTGCAGTAAACGCAATACGCCATTGAAAGCATGTAGTAACTACTACTGACATTGCAGAGTTTAATCTAGCCAAAGTCCTTTAGTTGTCACTACAGACCTTTTGAGTTGGTTGTATTTACCGCCAACCAGGGCCGGTATTGGAACACGAATGATCATGTATATTTTGATAACGTCATTGACGACAGCAGGGCATGACATTGCAGCTGACTGATCTACATTGATATGCGTGATTTTACGCGATTCCAGTTCCTAGAGGCGGTCACCGGTATGCGCAACTAACTCGAAAAGGTCTGTATTCCCACCAGTAGGTGTATTGAGAGGCAACCCTTGCTTGAGCAGGCCATTTGTGTATGGTACATAGGATAAAAATGTTTACATTCTACGTGTGTAGTACGGGTATACGTATGGGCATATATACCTATTTATGGCTATGGGCGCAGTCTTCTAAAGGGGTGCATAGATTGGGCGGACGTGGTACGCACATAAGTACAGCTATGAGTGTTGCCAAGTATGCATGCAGGGCAACTCAAAGACGAGCGCATACTCGTCTGTAGAGAGATGTGCACATATATGTACACACGCATCTGAGTACACAGGAAGTGCACAATGTTTACATATCTACGTACATGTGGAAAACTGTGATTGGCTGTGTATGCTTACTTATTTTCTCTTGTGTTGCTTTTATTGTGAAGCAAAGACTCATGCTAAACATAGAGCACGAAGAAGAAAGTCACATGATTTTGTACAATTTGTCACACCTTCACAGGGTCGCTTACATCTGCTGTCAGAAGACATCTTGTTTTTGCAGTAGGGGCATGTGACTTTGTTCAGGGATGGGTCATAGATGATGCATGCTCCACACTCAGTCTAGTAGAGTGAATAGAAGTGTTTCAACTTTCAAATTAAGTAAATCATTTATAGAATTTGAAAGAATAACATATCAACATGAACTGTGTTCAGTACACATACTTCTGCGAACAGGTAGTACTTCTTTAATTCCACTCTTGCTGGGCGTACTACAGTGCAAACCTATGGGTGTACTACAGTGTGTTTGTGCTAGCGTACTGTGGTGCGTATGTACGGGCGTACAATGGTGCATTTCTATGGGCGTAGTACAGATATGGTCATACGAGTTTGCCGATGCAGGTGTTCTTTTTTGCTACAGGCATGTACTAGCAACATGCCTTTGATGGAGTACAGCAGTTACTGCATGAGGCCCAAGGGTGCGAAGTAAATGTGCCATTCTCCATTGAAGGCGTGTAGTAACTGGTTTATTGCAAGATAATTGCCCACCTTGTTTGCGAGGGAAGTAGCCAGTTAGTTGCGCCAATAGCTTTTTGTTTCTGCAGATGTTCGTTTGATCATGCTATGGGCCAAGCGTAACTCCACTCATGAGAAAGAAGAAAAACCCTCCTCCCAGCACGCATGTCACTCGTTCAACGCTCAACAACCCTCCTCCTACAGAATAGTCTCGCGTAGCCAGACTGCTTCCTCCCCTCCTCTTTTCTTGGTGACGTGCACAACGCAAAAATGGAGGTAGGATGGGGTCTGGCTATGCGAGACTACCTAGGGAGCAATTTGATTTGATGGATGACAAACTTCGAGATCTGTGTCAAGGATTCATTCCAAAAATACCTTGTGCCGTTTTACACAAGCGCAGGAATCATCAGAGTCAGGGATACGTTCTGAATCACCATCAGAGTCTTCAGAAGAGCTGTTTACTACAGTCGTCATTGCAATATCTGCCTATATGCCAATAATCTTTCTCTCAGCTTTAGACTCCAATTTCACCTTCAATCTCTTAGCTCCTGCAGCCATCACTCACTTTTTGGTTCACTAGATGAACAGAGAATTGTTTTCGCACTTTGGCAAACGTCATCTTGGCCGTCACTGTTACTGTCATCGTGGCAGCCATTGCCACGGCCATGTTCACGTCATGTTAGGCTCACAGTGACAGTCACAGTACAAAACGTTAAGTCAGCTATTGGCCACATACAAGTGAGACCATCAGGGGAATATGTAGCACAGCCACTAGCTGTTCCAGCAGTTTGGTTTTGACCAGACCACTACAAGGTTGTCTGGAAACTATGTTAAACTGCCAATGTGTACAATTGTCAGACTTTAGAGGGTCAGCAAATGCGCCTTAAGCCACTGCAGGTGGATAGATGAGTGCATTTCTATGCATTTTGTGCCCTTTACCTTTACAGTTAGCTTGTGTATCCGGTCATGTGATATGTATTTAGTGAATTATCCACCCTAGACCAGAGCTAGCTACAAAACTCCTCTCTGTTCCCTTCATGAGTGCAAATTTCTCTGCTGAAATAGACGAAATTGTTCCACCATAAGGGGCCCCTTAACTCTCTTTGTATCGTTAGTCTAAAGTAACAAAGCTCTTCTTTGTTCTCTCCTTCACAAGGGTGATTCTCCATTAATTGTTTACATGCTCTCTTCGTCTCGGATTCATATGCATTCTTCGTTAAACCACACTGTCACACATTTTGTGGATTTTTACTGCATGCTCTTCAGCTGTAGCCTATTTGCACACGTCGACAACGCTAGGACACTCTACGTATGGTAGACGTCCAGGTGCTTGAGAAGTTTGGTAGTCAACTATGGGCACATGGCAAATACCCAAGACGCTTGAAACTGTAGAATTGAATGAGAATTTGCATTGCCAGTGTTCTAATTATACATGGCGTTGAACATAGATTTACATGATTTATGTAACACTCTATCTTTATTCAGATAGCTACCCTGAGGTGTGTTCTGTAACTTTTTATAATATACATATATATATATATATATATATATACTTATTTCTTCTGATATTTCCTGCTTTTATCATAGCTTAATCAATATGTTATACTCTTCCTACATCTAGATAGCTACCCTAATGTGACTGTGAGGCTGGTGGGTGGCCTCACTGCTGCAGAGGGCCGTGTGGAGGTCAACTACGGAGGGACGTGGGGAACTGTGTGCAACGATTCTTTCTGGGACCTCAATGACGCCATGGTGGTCTGCCGGATGTTGGGGTACTCATCAGTGTTGGCAGCTCATGTCAAGTACGGACAGGGCAGTGGTACTGTGTGGATGTCTAGCCTGGCCTGCACTGGGAGTGAGAGCAGCATCAGTGAATGTCCGCACATTGGCTGGGGACAGACCTCTTGCAGCCACTCTCTAGACGCTGGAATAACATGTGGCAGTGAGTGAGCATGTGATGTTATTAGGGCAATTCCTTCATAGCAATGGAATTGCTTTGGGATGCGCAATTATATTGTACTGCATGGAAAAACCGACCAGTGGAAAAAGTATAGGAACAAGGAGGGGATACCATGGCATTCTAGCAACCCAGCTCAACATTTGCCAGCTTCAATTCACATTGGATATGTACTTTCACCATCCCTACATCTGGCAACATTTGATTCGCCTAGTTAGGCTACTATTTCAGACCTTCATTATTAAAGACTGTTTGATAGTATGTTATGCAGATAAGTATTACCTGACATACACACATTTGAATGATTGCATGGCCACATGCTACTCTAGCTTACTTGGTGCATTATTGTATAATTGTCCTGTCCAAGCTGTCCAAGTGGCATGAAAGTGGGTGCACTGGACTTCACACCGTTGCCCAGTATCTCGACATTTGTGTGGATCATGGCTATATATTCAGCGTGCCTTGAAGCTGACAAATGTTGACCTGGATTGCTAGAATTCCATGGTATACCCCACTTGTACCTGTACAGTTTTCCACCGGTTGGTTTTTCCATGCAGCTACTGATAGGGGGCATCATCCCTACATCTCTACTGGTTTTGGTGAACTCCCCTTGTTTTTATTCTTTTATGGAGTGCCAGCTGCTCATCATAGATTAAATCTTTAAGTTTTGGAACACATGAGCCACATGCATGCAAGCCTTCACTGCAAGCATACAAGCATTAGTACACATGTACAAGTATGGCAGTTTCTGATCGACTACACAACCATGCATATTCAATGTGTTCAGCTTGCATTTTCAAATGTAGCTAATTCCCATAGAAATGGCTCAGGCGCGCACCAAAGGAAATAGCCATGAGCCGCGCAAATGTCAGTACCTTAATTTGAAATCATTATCTCCATCCGGCGTCCAGTACGAGGTGGGTAACAGCGCACAACTCTGTCAATCCAGCTCAAAGAATGGGCCACTACCTGACGCACACTAAAATGAAATGTGCCGGGTTTCTTGTTTCTACCTATTCCAAATTGTGCCACGTAACATGGCGCCCGACAATCCTGCTGCACTGCCTGGGTGAGCAACAATCACCGCGGCGACCGTTGTTCAGATGAGGTAAGTAAGGGTAATTTCAGAAACAGGGTAATTCCGGAAACATGCAACAAGTATGCCTGTAGACTGAACACTAAGAGGTAAAGGCGGACTTTGTTTAATATTCAAACTTGCCTCATACTCGCCTTTCAGTAAAACCTTAAGCTGTACAAAACGAGCTATCCTAGGGTCAGCGCGCCACCATTTTGGATAGTGCGTCACTCAGCGCAATTTCGTAGTTACCAGGAACTTCTCGGAAGAAAGTGAGGAGTGATACAGTCATATTTGAAACTCTTAAAATGATCCTGCTTTTGTATACAGTCGTATAAGTATCAGCTTATCCTAGTTTTCATCTTTTCTAGGGTGATCAAGCACTGTTCTGGGCATAGCACCCCTATTTGTGCTTGGTTTCCGGAAATAGCCGGAAGTGACCCATTTCGAGTGTAGTTCGAAAAATGGAGCGTACTTCATCAGCAAACGTGTAGCTGTTCTGTAGTTATATCGTTTCCATACTCCTCAACGTTGTGCGCTACAGCGCTGGGAGAAGAAGAATTAGAAGAATTAGAAGAAAAAGACGAAATGTGTGAAATCTCATTGACGTTTTCTGGCTCATTTTCGTGTGAAAGAGTTCTGTATCATTGTCTTCTGTGTATTGCGCACTTTCGTCGCGACGGTTCTATTTGCCCAGTTTCCACTCTGTAGAACGCTAGTGCTGGTTTTCCATTGTATTACGGTAGACAAACAACCACCACCATCCCTACATAGACAGCACAACTGTGCTGTCTGATAACTTGTTTTGTTGTTGACTACTGTGTTGCTGACTACATGTAGTGTTGTTACCACAGCTTTTCATTATTGTTTCCCAGCTGCACCTTCACAGTATGATGTACACCTGTTTGGAGGAAGCAATGCAATGGAGGGTCGTGTGGAGATCTTCTACAACGGAGAATGGGGCACTGTTTGTGATGACTACTGGGATCTGAAAGACGCTATAGTTGTATGCCGACAGCTTGGTTACACAACGGCAGTTAGGAGATCTGTTGGTGCTGAGTTTGGTGAAGGAACTGGAAGGATATGGCGTGACAATGTGGGCTGCAGTGGGTCAGAGAGCATGTTGAGTAGCTGCAGTGCTAGCTACTGGGGCAGTAATGATTGCTACCACAGGGATGATGCCGGTGTTGTGTGTGCAAGTAAGCCCTACTTGTGCCATGTGAAGTTTTGTCCGATATGTGCTTCACTTATAATATAACTTCTTATATATCCTAGTGTGTGTATGTGATCACAAATTGTGGAGGCCACATATAATTATAGTCATTCTTGATGATGATTGTACCATATTACTGTGCTCGTGGAAAATCACCAGAACCAAATAGGTTTTTTTAGTCTCCTGGCCTAGATGTCCCTGCATTTAGTCAACAGCAGCCTAGATTTACTATGCTTCTAAACTGTCCTATGACACATTTTTGAGTGTGTGTAGTCAAATCATTGTGGTCTTTATTCCATTGTGTGTAAAACCATCTTAACAGTCATGTGTGTTGTTTGTCTTCTGTTGTTGTAAAGTGATGAGTGCTTAACACTTCACTTCCCTTTTCTGCAATTCAGATAGCTACCCTACAGTGTCTGTGAGGCTGGTGGGTGGCCTCACTGCTGCAGAGGGTCGTGTGGAGGTCAACTACGGAGGGACGTGGGGAACTGTGTGCAACGATTCCTCCTGGGGCCTCAATGATGCCATGGTGGTCTGCAGGATGTTGGGGTACCCGTCAGTGTTGGCAGCTCATGTCAAGTACGGACAGGGCAGTGGTAATGTGTGGATGTCCAACTTGGCCTGCACTGGGAGTGAGAGCAGCATCAGTGAATGTCCTCACATTGGCTGGGGACAGACCTCTTGCAGCCACTCTCTAGACGCTGGAGTAACATGTGGCAGTGAGTGATTTATGTAATGCACCTACATAGGTCAACCTTCTTTAAGTGGTAGAGATACATGTGACGTGTGGCAACAAACTTGTCTGTGACGTAATGTTCATAAATGTGTGTTTTCTAGTCACTATGCTTGATTTGAAGTGCTCCTACCTTTTTGACTTCATACTAACACCATTTGTTAAATCACACCTGCAGCACGCCCAAGCCAGTATGATGTTCACCTGTTTGGAGGCAGTAGTGCAAATGAGGGTCGTGTGGAGATCTTCTACAACAGAGAATGGGGCACTGTTTGTGATGACCTTTGGGACCTGAATGATGCCACAGTTGTTTGTAGACAGCTTGGGTATGCAGATGCTGTTAGGGCTTCGACTGGCGCTGAGTTTGGTGAAGGGACTGGAAGAATTTGGCGTGACAATGTGGGCTGCAGTGGGACAGAGAGCATGCTGAGTAGCTGCAGTGCTAGCTACTGGGGCAGTCACAACTGCTACCACAGCGATGATGCTGGTGTTGTCTGTGGAACACGTAAGTGTGTCCAAATTTTTGGAAGAAAATACTGTTTACTACCATAATCAATCATGCTATATAATTTTGAATATAGATAAAATGTTTATGAGCAGAAGTGGAATGCATGACTAAAGATAAAGATATTGGGACACTACAGGATAGAAATATTTGCTTAAGATCAGATACTGTACAGCAGGCAATACTGTACAGCGGGCAATACTGTACAGCAGGCAACACTGTACAGCAGGCAATACTGTACAGCGGGCAATACTGTACAGCAGGCAACACTGTACAGCAGGCAATACTGTACAGCAGGCAATACTGTACAGCGGGCAATACTGTACAGCGGGCAATACTGTACAGTGGGCAATACTGTACAGTGGGCAATACTGTACAGCTGGCAATACTGTACAGCGGGCAACACTGTACAGCAGGCAATACTGTACAGCGGGCAATACTGTACAGTGGGAAATACTGTACAGTGGGAAATACTGTACAGTGGGCAATACTGTACAGTGGGCAATACTGTACAGTGGGAAATACTGTACAGCAGGCAATACTGTACAGTGGGAAATACTGTACAGTGGGAAATACTGTACAGTGGGCAATACTGTACAGTGGGAAATACTGTACAGTGGGAAATACTGTACAGTGGGCAATACTGTACAGCGGGCAATACTGTACAGCGGGCAATACTGTACAGCGGGCAATTTGAATAATGGTCGCTGAAAGACTTTAGACAGTTTTCTTCTTTTGTCAGTTTCAATAATGCTGAATTATAGAAAATGGCAGCAATGGAGCACCATTTGCTCTGATTTTATACATGTACCTGCTCTGTCTTTATAGAGAGAGTGCCACACTTGAGCAAAATACTAAGGTCTATGTGAAATGCGAATGTACACACAGATCACATTTTAACCCTCTAGTACGTATACCATAAACCTACGTATAATGTGAGTGATTATCCATGTACGTACTCTAGTATTATATATATGTATGAAGCCTGAGTATGAAATTTTGAACCTGCAGCTGTAAGCACACCTGATCATACAGTAACTGTACGTATGTGCTGTCTATATGCCTACATATAGCTATGTACGTACTGTATGTAGAAGAAAGAAAACTTACGAGAGGCTAGAAAGCAAATATAACATCCTCAGGGCCACAGTAACTGAGTGTAGTGAATGAAAAATGGGAGTGAATGTGAGAAAGGACGTAACTTTTCCAATACTATCTCACCATACTAGCCTGTAGTTGAGAGGTATGTACTTGTGTTGAAACCTATTATGGACAACTGCTTCTTCTGTGTATAGCTGCTTTACATAGAATTCCTAAGTAAGCAGTTATGTATGTCTGTATACCCCATATCTGTATGTGTACTGACTGAACTACCAAGGAAGCGCTATACCTGTGTAATGCATTCTACAACTCCACTACTCAGCCATCTGCACCAGTCCCTGTCAGAATGGAGGAACTTGTTCTTTACCTAACACTTGCACGTGTGATGTCGGGTGGACTGGAGTGCAGTGTCAAACAGGTAAGTTTTGTGTGCCGAGTTGAAACTCATTAATTTTGCAACACCATAGCTGTAATGTCAGAAGCTCGTTGATGTTTTCATATATATGTATACCGTATTGCCGGAATATTTGATGGGGATTTAAATTTGACGGTTTGGCGGTCTCGCGGATAACCGCCAAATTTAAATCCGCCAATTTTATACGCTTATATATTAGATGCTATGTATACCAACCGCGTAAAACTTATCGCACAATACTGCGAATATGATGTCGTCTCAGCTATATACCGCACTTTCAATAAGCGAGTATGGCGTTACTGAAGTATCTGGAGAGAAAGAGAAGCACATTACCGGACGAGAGAGCCTGTAGCTCTACATCGCTGACGGGAAAGGACCTCAAGCTAGCTAACCAAGCAGTGGAGCAGTGCCTACGCAAAGATTCGTCGACGTCAGTGAAGCCGAAGGAAAAGCGGACGAAGTACAACGACTACACCCTGGAACAGCGAGCAGAGATCGGCAGATACGCGGCAAAGATATTTTTGCCACCTATGTACGCATTGTTGTCAAATGCAGATAATAGCTGTGTATGGTTCTGATCATTGAGAATCTGAGCGAGATCACAGCTGGGAGTCCGATGGTCGGGAACTCCAATTAATTTAGTCCATAGACCAGTTAGTCCAGGTCTAATTGAAGACCTTTGGATCAAGCCATTACGTCCAAAGACCTCTGAAATCGCGAAAGGGCATGAAAGAAAGGTGGAGCTGCCAGGAATCGAACCCAGGGCCATTGGCTTAACGCACCCATGCTCTACCACTAAGCTACAGCTCCCACCAGCAACCACCCCTCATTCCTGCCCTTATATGGCTTGCTTGGTGGTTGGTGTACTAGTCATAGTGTACCCACTGTATCTGCTCAAAATCAAGTGCATTCAGCTGTGTTTCCTTCATTAAAAGTGGGGGGTTGCAGTTTTATTCATACTACTCTGTATGAACTTTATACTGCAGCCATTGACTGTGGTGATCCTGGTACTCTCACAAATGGTCAATGCAGTCTCTCAAGTACAACGTACAACTCTGTAGTGACCTACACCTGTGATGTAGGCTACACACTGCAGGGATCAAACAGTAGAACCTGCCAGTCTAATGGACAGTGGAGTGGGAATTTGCCTCAGTGCCAGCGTATGTTGAAAGGCTGCAATATAGGCATTCATTCGAAGACCAACTAACATTAAATCTCTTGTTTTTTTGACCCTATTCCAGCCGCCTGCGGCAGCCCCTGCCAAAATGGAGGGACCTGCACAGCTCCTGAAACTTGCACCTGTGATGTGAGGTGGACTGGAGCCCAGTGTGAAACAGGTACGTAAGAGGATTAGTGATGACAGCTAGCATTCAGTGAGTGATTTGTTTGCCATGGCCAATGGCAATTGTCTTTTTCATTTTTATGCATTATCAGTAGCTTGCAAGTCTGTGCTCCTATGTATTTTTGCTGAGATGTCATCTCCGAAATTCAAAATCTCTTATATTGCAGCCATCAACTGTGGTGACCCTGGTACTCCCACAAATGGTCAACGCAGTCTCTCCAGTACAACCTACAACTCTGTAGTGACCTACACCTGTGATGTAGGCTACACACTGCAGGGATCAAACAGTAGAACGTGCCAGTCTGATAGACAGTGGAGTGGGAGTGTACCTCAGTGCCAGCGTATGTTAAAAACTGATTGTTTTCTTGCATCTTATTGGAATGTTCCAATTTTTGCATCCATGCTTTCTAAATCACAGCCATCTGTACCAGTCCCTGCCAAAATGGAGGAACCTGCACAGCTCCTGACATATGCACCTGTAACGTGGGGTGGACTGGAATGCAGTGTGAAACAGGTGCTTACAGAACGGAGACTGGTGGATGTGCTTGGATCAGTGACATACCACTCACCAGTCCAGTGTATTGTTTGTTATTGTATCCTCCCCAGCTGTTGACTGTGGTGATCCTGGTACTCCCACAAATGGTCAACACAGTCTCTCCAGTACAACCTACAACTCTGTAGTGACCTACACCTGTGATGTAGGCTACACACTGCAGGGATCAAACAGTAGAACCTGCCAGTCTGATGGACAGTGGAGTGGGAGTGTGCCTCAATGTACAGGTATGTTACCTATAGACTTCACTGTACATAAGTTCTGTCTTGTAGTTACGTAGTCTAGCGCAGCCCCTACCTTCATCGTATTCCTCTGCGCTAGATTGCAGAGTAGAGGCTAGCAGCTGGACTAGTAGATTGTGAGTATAATGTGATGTTATACATTGTAATTGTATTTAAGTGTAACACTGCATATGGAGACCAACGGACAGAACTCCCAAAGGCCCAAAGACCAGGGATCTTTCGTATTAAACGCACTTTAGGCTGTTACTGTTCTAAGGCTTCTGAGCAAAGGAAGGTAAGAAAGGTGGTGCTGCAAGAAGTTGAACCCAGGACCCCTGGCGTAAGCCACCTACTGTGCTGTGCAGCTGAGCAATGGGACCTACTGACGAGAACACCTACTGTACATCAAAAAGACTCAGACAAGTTTAAAGGGGGAAGAGAGAGTGGTGGCTATTAGTGGCTTCCGTGTTTCAGGGGCTATTTCACTTTAATGTATGAGGATCTTTGGACAATAATGTAAGAGTGTCTTTGATTAGGTAGGCAACTTGTTCTCACTTGGAGTACGCCCTATCCATTAGTCTTCACATGTTTTGACTTTGCTCCATAGATGCTCTATACTCCTGATTTGTGTAAACACCAACTGTATGTAGAGAGCAAGCAGTTTAAGTTGCAGTGACTTTCCTATATATGCAGCAATCTGCACCAGTCCCTGTCAAAATGGAGGGACCTGCACAGCTCCTGACACTTGCACCTGTGATGTGGGGTGGATTGGAGCGCAGTGTGAAGCAGGTGCATACAGAGACAGTCATTAGCATATTTTGATAACTGACATTGCCTCACCAGTCCAAACTCTTATTACTGTATCCACCCCAGCCATCAATTGTGGTGATCCTGGTACTCCCACAAATGGTCAACGCAGTCTCTCCAGTACGACCTACAACTCTGTAGTGACCTTCACCTGTGATGTAGGCTACACACTGCAGGGATCAAACAGTAGAACCTGCCAGTCTAGTGGACAGTGGAGTGGGAGTTTGCCTCAGTGCCAGCGTACGTTGAAAGGCTGTAATCTATGTTTATATAGGAATTCATTTGAAGACAAACTAACGTCATCTCTTAGTTTTATCTTTTCTTCTTATTCACTTTTGCAGCTGCCTGCAGCAGCCCCTGCCAAAACGGAGGGACATGCTCAGCTACTAACACATGCACCTGTGATGTGGGGTGGACTGGAATGCAGTGTGAAACAGGTGAATACAGTACAGAGACTGGCATTGGCAGATGTGCTTGGATCAGTAGCATTGTTATATCACTCACCAGTCCAATCTATTGTTCTTGATCCTCCGCAGCCATCAACTGTGGTGATCCTGGTACTCCCACAAATGGCCAACGCACTCTCTCCAGTACAACCTACAACTCTGTAGTGACCTACACCTGTGATGTAGGCTACACACTGCAGGGATCAAACAGTAGAACCTGCCAGTCTAGTGGACAGTGGAATGGGA
>MKWU01005137.1_pt1 | contig 14533 bp, 14 predicted proteins | sample 809101 | NCBI WGS metagenome assembly MKWU01 (sample SAMN05860141, study PRJNA318959) | sponge metagenome | host: Aplysina aerophoba | place: Slovenia: Piran, Adriatic Sea, Gulf of Piran | collected 2013-05-07 | reverse complement strand
ACGCGGCCCCTGGTCGCGGTGATGGCGGCGCTCGACACCTCCACGTCATTGTCCAGCAGACGGTGGATCACTGTCAGCGGGAGCGCGCCGACCGTCATCGCTTTGGACCGGTCGATGCCGCGCGGGTCCACTTCCCGGCGCCAGCGGCGCCAAGCTTCCGACAGCGCCGGCAGCGACCGGTCCCTGCGCAACAGTTCGGCGGCGTTGGCAGCGGCTCCTGAACAGCAAGGCGCGCAGCCTGCGCCGCACGGCCTCAGCGAGGCCGCTGACCCGGCGCTTGCCGCGCCGGTCAGCTCCGCGACGATTAGACCGCCCAGCCGATCATTCGGAGTTCCCGCCGGCGACGACGCGACCGTGCGGCAAGTAGGCGTCCGGCGACGGTGCTGGCGGATGCCGGATATTGCAACGAGATGGACCTCGCCAAGCTTCAGGCGCTCGGGGCGGACTGCGCTATACTGCCGGATGGCAGTTTCCTGTACAAAACGGAGATTCCGATGAGAGTTTTCCACGCCATGCTCGCCGCACTACTGATCGTTGTTGCTATACCCGTAGCCGCACCGCAGGAGCCGGAAGCCGTTGACTCGTCGGCGTCCGGGATAATGACACCGAATGATCTCCTGTTTCGCGCGATCGATCAGCAGGACGTGGGCGGGGTGTTGGCTGCGTTGGGGGATGGCGCGGATCCCAATTCGAGCGATTCATTCTTTGGACACACGTTACGAGCTGTCGGTTTTGCTTGCGTGCTCGGTGAAGAAGAAGGGGCGGGTTCGGCTGTAGCACAGGTCCTGATTGACGCCGGAGCTGATCCGAACATGCGAAACGAGCACGGCGAGACAATTTTGCATCTGACTCGCGACGCCGCTGTCGCCCAGGTGCTCATCGACGCCGGGGCGAACGTGAACGCGCGCCAATTAGGTCGCGAAACGCCCCTGCATAACGCAGATTCCGCGGAATTGGTGCGAGTGCTAATTGACGCCGGTGCTGACCCAAACGCTCGAGACAACTTCGGCGGCGAGACGCCACTGCACGAAGCTTCGTTTTCCTGCTGGCCTGAAGCCGCTCAGGCGCTGATCGCAGCCGGTGCGAATGTGAATGCACGCACTGATAGCTCACCAGATGATCCCTATTGGGGCGGCTCTACGCCGCTGCATTATGCCGGGTGTACGGACACCGTTTGGGTTTTGTTCGATGCTGGCGCGAATCCGAACACACGAAATGAGCGCGGCGAGACACCGGCAGAAAGCGCTGCGCGCAGGGACTTCATGGACGGTTACGAGGAAGTCGCACAGTTGCTTGGAAGGATGGCTGGTCGATAAGGCGGATGCGTAGCTTTCCTAGCGATTCGCCCACTAAGTCTGGGACATTTCCTCGTTTCCGAGGGACGCCATCCGAAATCCATCAAACTACGCGAGCATCGCGCCATCAGGTAGCGTTAGCGCGCTCAGGCCGGAGCAAGCCAGACGATCAAGATGCTGCGCTCGCTGTACCGGCACCCGCGCGTGTATCACGACGGATTGCGAAACCCCGTGGATATGTGGCTCGCGGCGGGCGGAAAACATCACCCGCACAGGCGAAGGAGAATCTCATCGCCCTCGGAAATATTGCCGGGTTAGTGCGCCGGGATCGAGTCGGTGGAAATGCCCCAAGCGGTGAGGGACATATGCCGTGTCGGACTCTACACCGGGATGCGCCTGGGCTAGGTCAAGTCGCTGAGATGGGAGAGAATGGATCTGGAAAGACGAATACTCCGGGTGGACGAGACGAAGACCGGGGAAGTGCTGGAACTGCCCGTCACCCGGCAATTGGGCGAGATATTCGAACGGAGACACAAAGAAGCCGGGATCGTGGATTCCGGAGAGCCTCTCACCGGCTGGGTGTTCCCTTCTCCCAAGAGCGCCTCGGGACACCTGGAGGAGGTGTTCAAGTTCTATGCGCCGGTCGGGCGGGTCGCCGGCACGAAGTTCTGGTTCCACGGGTTGAGGAACAGTTTCATCACGGTGGCCGAGCGCGAACTGCTGTTGCCGCGCTCGTTGGTCAAGCGGCTGGTGAATCATTCGCGCGGGACCGATGTCACCGAGGGCTATGCTGCGGACTGGACGGTGGAGCAGTTACGGGTACCGGCGCAACGGGTGGCGGACCGCATCGACGCGATTGTCGCCAAGTAGTGACGACGGTCGCGCCTCGAGCGATTCGTTTACGGCAGCACACACCTTGTCGGGAAACTTTGATCTATTGTCGAATTCGAATGCGCGACTCGTCCACGATCCAGAGCTGCCCTTCAGGCGTTGCTTCGGACAACTCTGCGATAAAGCGTCTTGCGATCTGCACTACATGGTCCCGGGATTGATTCTGCAACCGAAACACGACCACGCCCGCATAGGCGGCAGGCGTGTAGGTGCGGATATCGGAAAAACCCATGTCCAAGGTGACGATGGCCCAGTTCTTTCGGGCGCAGACAGACGCAAGTTCGGCATCCCGCGCGCCTCCGAGGTGCTGCTCCAGAACGGTTGCGGCGCTATGGCCCGCCCCGCGACACAGCGCCGCAAGTTCGACGGGCAGATTCTCGTCCAGCTTGAACCGCCTCGGCGATTCGCTAGCGGCGTAACGCCACCACCTGCTCATTAGCCAACTCGACAGCATAGTGGACGGTTGCTCGGACCGCTTCACGCAACACCGACGGGTAGCTGTTTACGATCTCGTCCGCATCGGCGCCGGACGCCAGATTGTCCAGAACGACACTGACGAGAACGCGCGTACCGGCGATACACGCCTTGCCGTGACAGATTTCCGGATCAACAGTAATGTAGTCGCGCCAGTACATCGTTACGTTCCCCGATATTGTTCCACTGGCATTTAGCTTATCGAAAGACTACGACTGGTTTGGAAGGAACGTATGAACAGACCTCAATTGATGTCATTGCAACCGGGTCGTTGGATCAACATCGTGTCCTGCATCTCAGGCATCTGTTCGCCGAAAAGTTTCAATTTCGTCAGATCTTGGTGCCAATAGTCGATGCGCCGCACTCCGCATTCGGTTAACACATCGGCTCGAGGATCGCCAGACCGTTGGTCGACGGGCGAGTTCACCCAGCTATGCGAAGGCATTCCCGCACAGGCCGTCAGCAAATGTGGGATGTAATACTTGATTTGTCCGTCGCGTTGGTCGCGTCTAACCGCCATCACATCAAGATAGTCCATGGTTAGCGAAATGTTCTCGGTGGCTGACGAATCGTGTGTCTCGACATTGAAGTGGGGCATCTCGATTCTGGACAATCGACATCGGGCGCGCAAGGCATTCATGTCCAAAACCTGAGGATGGATGGGTCCTTTCGCACCCCGTCGCGCCGCGTCTCTGCTCCAGCTTGCGAGTTTGCCAATCCACGGAGCCTCATCCCGAATCAATTTGGCTCGATAGTCCCGGGCCCAATCGATGTCGAGTTCGCAGGCTGGGAAGGTCAGGCGACGATAATGCTTTACGTCGGCGCGCGCTTCCGACAAGCCTCCGTCAATCGCCCGGACAATCCGGTCGCGAAAATTCTCAGGCGCAACGGGATGCCAAGAAAAGAACCCACGTTGGCGCCAAGGTCGTTCCGCGAAGGTCGCAGGAAGAAGCACGTTGTAGGTACGTGTCGGCTCTCTTCCATCGCCGAAGTCTCGAAGAAAAACGATTCCACGCTCTCCCGGCTTCAGATCCGCCATTGCGAACGCCATAGCCACAAGCGGGTCCCACGTCCAGTCCACCAAAATAGTCGGCAGTCCGTAGTGCTGGGCAACGCCCAATGCTGCGTCGTGCTCGACACCACCATCGTCGACATGACCATTGCGATACAGGAAAAACGTGTTGTGCCACGCTGAGATCGCGGCGTGAAACCAACTGAATGCTCTGTCAGACTCGAACCGGTCATCGTCGGGCAGGCGATGCCGTCGGGGTACGATTGTCTCGTATGTTCCCTTTTGGCCTCGATACCCCCACAATCGACCCTTCGCTAGTGGCGAAAATCCTTGCTGTTCAGCGATGCCGAAGGCATTGGCGTCCGCAGCGCACAGCAGCCAAGCGGCTGCGGCACGAGACGTCTTGGAAACTCCGGTTATACCTTCCCAACGCACTCTCTTGGCCTGGTCAATAAGGCGATCAAGCTGCTCCGTACTCACGCCTTTGGCGATGAGGCTCCCGACGCCGCGAAGCTCTGCCAGTTTCGGGATGTTCATACGCTTGTTTCCCGTCGAGGTTCAACCACTTGTTACGCTTCAGGCCATTGTAGTCGTTCAAGCATGGGCAACCCTGCTTGAATGCGTCTGGCGCCGAGGTTACGAGTGTTTCTCAGCTCGAGAACGCGACCCTCTATCACTGCGGTCCCCTTGACGTTGGGACTACCTTTCGGTCGCCTGCTCCACGTTCGCAGTCCCTCGATATCCTAGGCCTGATAACGCCGCGACCAAAGTCGAAGCTTCACCCGCGAAATGCCACAGGTCCGGCCAGCGTCTCCGCTCTGATTGTAGAACTCGACCCACCCCCAATCGAGCTCTCAACTGTTGATCCATGGATCCCGATCTTAGTGAAAGGATCTCTACCAATCACACAATGGGATGAATATATCTCTAAAATCACTGATTCAAGACGAGTATAGTATTCTGTCACTTCACCTGCCAGACGCCCAAGTTCGAATCATGCTGCAATTTTATTTCTCGTTCAGGCATTCTGCCATGCAATACTGATTTAAAAAACAGACGAACTTGCGAGCCTTTTCCATTGCCTTTCTTGTTGCTCTTGAAGAACCCGTGTGCTTTTCCAATTTTGGTGGCATCAGTAAAATCAATATAGCGCACACCCTTGCCGTGAAGGTTGTCCACAGTACACCCAAGACGATCCGAGTTGACCTTTTCTGATTTTCTCAGTACCCAATCATTCTCGTTTATCGTAACGTATAATCGCCGAAACGTGCGCACCCTACCGTTAGCCGATGCCCAGACTTCGTGTCCGTGGCTGTCAACATCTGCTTGCATGAGAACGACATTGCTGAATAAACGCGTCTCGCTTTCAAAGTGCTCTGACTGAATAAACTTCTGCAAGAGGTAGTTCCCTTGACTGAAGCACATCAAATTAAATGTGGAGTCGCATATAATTCCTTTCTTCGTCGCTTCTTCTATTGCTCGACGAATATAGCTCTTCAACTTTTCTAATGTATTATCAAACGCAAGCGAAGAGGCTCCGGCATACATTCGTGCCTTCTTGTATTCCTCAAGGACCATTCCCCCTGGTTTTGATGGCCACGAGAATAGAACAACTCCAGTTCCGTAAGTCTTGTGTATATCCCATGCTTCCCTAAGACTCTTTTCGAAGGACGTATTAAATCCGTGCACATAAAGTACAGCGTTCATTTTTGACTTTTGAATCTCTTCCACGTACTCTCGAAATAATTTCTCGCTAGGGAGCACTTCGTCTCCTTTGCGTTCTTCAAGTATACTTACACTGAATTTGCCATTCACATTCTTCCAAGCCGTGGCTATTCTCACCTCCCCAATCCCTTTTGCATTCCCGCGTTCTCCAAACCACTTCTTGGTAATGTTTCGGTTTGTCACGATACAAATCCTATCAATGCTCATAATCTACCTTCCGTCTATGACGCTATATCGCGCTAGCGGCTTGATCAGGACAGTTCTCATCCCACACCACCGTACGCACGAGTATGTATGCAGCAAAAGGCTACCAAAGCTTCCCGCCCATGCCACGCGCCGCTTCCCGTCTAACACTGGTTCCTGTAACGCGAATCTTTCCGCCGACGTTTCCAATCGCAGCGCTAATTTTACTCTCGACGATACTCAATGCGTGACTCTACCCGTCCTTTCCAGGCAACGCCTTATTTCCCGAACTTTCGGTGATAAACCAGCAGCATTAATTCCCTATACTTGACCTTGTGCTCGCTTGATACGTCGCAAAAACCACCCCCAACTGAACCCCGCCATCATCGCGGCCGCTGCCAATGCAGCATACTCGAGCGTGCCGTCAGATGTTTCTCCAAACAAGCTCACCCCCGATCTTGCAAGCACATAGGAAAACAGTCCTAGAGCGGAAGCTAGCCAAGGTCCTCCAATGTAAGGAACAACAAAAACAACCCGATACTTGTTGTCCGAGACCTTTTGGAACAACCAATACATTCCTCGAACTAGACCACCGAGCATTCCGTAAGCCATCGCCGCAATCGGCATATTCCAGGCGGTTGGCGCGTCCTCTGCGAAGGACAATGCATCTACCATCAAGCCTATCGAAATTACGCCGCAAAAGAGAGAAACATAGTACAGCCAAACACACCCAGCGTGCACGTTATTGAAAGACCACCACCTGCCACGTTTCCTAATTGCATCATGTATATCTGCCATTGCAAGTGAGAGCATCCTGTGGCCTTCGGAAAGGTCCCCCTCCTGCGCGCAAATCCTGGCGCACTTGATCCGTTCTACAATCGTAGAAAATGAATCAGAATCATTCGCAAACAGATGTGCTTCCGATAGCCCAAGAAGCGTTTCTTCGACATCGATGCACTCGCTTCTCAATTCAGCTTTCGAGCTACTCATGGCTGGCGTGGAAAACTTAAAAGATCTGTATCAACCATCTTTATTTTTCAAGATAACGCTGGAATATTGCTGTGCTAGCGTCCTCCTGCTCCACATCAATCGTTACGTCGGATGGTTGAAGCTGAATACCAAATACCTCTAGCTCGATTTCTCGTCCAAGAATTATTTCGCTTGCTCTTCGACAATTTCCGTATGCGTCTCCACATAGCTTTTTTAATATACCCAAGAGAACGTTACCGTTAACACGCCTAGGCTCGACGTGGTTTGTGGCCACCAACTCTATGCTCATCTTTCCGAGCGTAAGCAAAATGCGTTCGATATCTTGGTCCTCTATATCCACGATCCCGATGTTCCGTGAGTAGTTAACTAGACCAACGTAAAACCCGTCATCTACGTGAACATTTCTTTCTTTCGAAAACTCTTCAAGTTCACGTCTGATGCGCAGGAAGGATTGTTGAGAAACCGCCATTATCTTCTCCTACGTTAAAGAGCTCCTGTGCTCGCGTGGCAGTCCGGCCATGCCACATCGAAACAGCATTCTAGACAATTCCTATCGGAATCCAAAAAATCCTGGGTCGACCTAGTTCAACAATCAGCAAAGCGACCTTGCATCACTCCCCAATAATCCCCTTGACATTTTTCCACATGCGTCCCACGTCGTATTGCCAGACACGCTACTAGTAATCCTTCAATGTGATATTACCGGATACGAGCTGTGAAGTCTGATGCGCGCATCTTCGGTGGTCAATCGCCCATCGAGCCGGGGTTGTGCAAGCATTGCGGCATTTCGCCCGGACGACTGTTTCCTCGCGCACAGTGACGCATAAACGCCGATTCAGGCACTCGCGAACCAGGACGCTGGGACTCGCATTCCTTCATGTTCAATCAACTGCCGTGCTTGGGTGTGCAGACCAACTGAAGTTTCTCAAGCAACCTGGGCACCTGGAGCGGCGAAAAACGCCTTGTACATCGAGACGTCGACGTGGGCGTTGAGGTGGTTCATCACCAGCGTGACGCGCTCGGCCGCAGGGAAGTCCTCGCCACCAGCCGACGCACGCCTTGCCCCGAGTGACTGCGGCATGGTCGGACTTCACGTACATCCCGCCGCGGTTTTTCAGTGGCGCGTCGTACAACAACACTGCGCCACGCCGTTGCGTTCGTATGCTGCGTCCTAACGTGTCGGACGCCCCGGCGCGGTCGGTTGCGGAACCCCCGGTTCCTTCACCCATTGCTTCCCAGACCGCTTCGCTCTCTGCGTTGCTGCGCTTTTGGTCTGGCTCCTAGCAGTGGCAAAAGTCCGCCTGGCGAACTGCGACGTTGATAGAATGCGGACCCAGGCAAGTGACGAGGACATCGATGGCCCTTGGAAAGCGACCTGAAGGACGGCAACCCTCACCGCTGCGTGGTCACGGTCTGGATTTCCCAAGACCCTCATGACGGCCGAAGCGTGTAGTCAGAACGCATGCTGCGGGGGATTTCCAAAAAAAAACCGGAAATGGTCGGAAAATGCTCGTATATTGCGAGCGTAACACGGCGATTCTCCAGAGCATCACACCCATAACCTGCTGAAATCAATGCACTAAGTTCGAATTATTTTTCGAGCGTATATGAAGATCGCATACGCCGAAACTGTCAGAGCATTCAGCTTTTCCCAAGGCCCCGAAGGGGCGTTTTCCGGTTTTGGCTTGGCTGAATCATAGCCATGCGTATCGGAGCGTAGCCAGGCGTAGCCGGGGGTAGGCCGTGACCTCTTGAGCAGCCCGCTGCGGCGGGTGTATAAGTCTTGACGTCCGCCAGGACGTTGGCTTGGATGGGGTTCTCGACGATCCGCTGCCGACAGGCTCACGGGGCTATTCTGCAGAGCATAGCCCGAGTGGCCCATGAGCGGGATCAGGTCGACGGGGGTCTTGGGATTCTGCAATACCGCAACTGGATTAGTACCAGTCCCGGCACGAGCCAGACGGCGTCACGGGAGGCTCAATGTGTGTGGAAGAACGAATACGGGCACAGGATATACGCTAAATTGCTGAACGGTGTCACCGGTGAACGGCACCATGGGCAATACAGACGGATTGAATGCAGAGCGGTCATTGATTGTGTTCACAATTGCGCAGCAGCCGGTCGGCACGGGCTGCCGGGCAACGGACTATTTCACTGCCGACCGCGCTGGCGCAAAGGCGCATCGTCTAGGCAAAGGAATCGCTGATGGAGTAACTACAGCCGCTGTCACGGAGCGGAGCGCGCTGCCGTGGGCGAACCGTGCGGACTGACGAGGATACGCCGGTCGTTACGGCGTGTTTTGCGAACGTGCGGCAGAAGGTTGGCGTCATTCGTCGCTACCGGCGCGGGTCCATCGTGTGAGCCCTGCCTCAGCCGGTCGAGGATCGCGTCGGCGTGTGTGGGCTTGGGGCGGTTCCGTAAACCAGAATGTCATGACTGAGAGTGTAATATGGTCAAAACTGTCAAAACAACACATTTGGCAGCGAGGCATACGGCCATGAGTCTCACCAAACGGGTTTGGATTAATAGCGATCCTGACTACGAAGACGCCCGAGGGCGCTTTGACGCTGTCGGAACGAACTACAAGGACCAATTTCAGTTTCGAATTCCTCTCCAACGCCGCGGTTCGAAAGGCCGTCCCTACTGGGAACCCGCGTGGCCGTGCTGTGTTAACAAGGTCGTCAAAGAACTCGGGCTGGACACAATTCAGCTGAATTCCGGATTGTATTTTCGGACACAAGAGGACTTGGATCGTGCCCGCGCCGCCGCTGAAGCAAAGTTTGCCCAGCTCGACATTTGATAGCCACTCCTTCGCCAGGTTTCGCCATGGAACTCGCTAAAAAGTACGACAAAGAAGTCCGAGATCAAATTCGCCGTCGTGTACTACTGGAACGACGCATCGATCGAGACTTGGAGAAGACCATCGACGACTACCGCAGTTGGTACGGCGCGCAACGCGCGGAGGGCGAAGTCCCGCTCACCATTTTGGCAGAGGGTGATTCGTGGTTTCGCTATGTCATCGGTAACGCGCTCATCTTTCAACTTGAGCGAATCCTCGACGTGCAGATCCTGAACTTGGCGCAGCCCGGTGATAAGGCGTGTGAAATGCTGACGGGAAAGCAACACCGCCGGCTCGCGAAAGTGCTGAAGGACGGGGTCATTATGGATCGCAAGTATGAGTTTCTATTATTTTCCGGCGGCGGCAACGACCTCGTCGGAAAAGATACCTTTCACAAATGGCTGCATCCATACAAAAAAGGAATGCAGCCGAGAGATGTCATAAACGATAGGACTTTAGGCCACGCACTCAACTTGCTTGGCGTTCACTATCGAGAGCTAATCTCGCTACGCGACGAGTTCAGCCCGAAGACCCAATTGGTCTTCCATGCCTATGATTTTGCTTTTCCAAATGGCAAGAAGGCCTGTTGGCTCGGTCCCTGGTTGAAGCCTGGGCTGGAGCTTCGAAAAGTGCCGAAAGAAATTCGACGAGACGTGGTCTCCATTTTTCTTACCCGATTTCACAAATTCCTGAGCGGTCTAAAAAAAGAGTTTGATCGAGTTATCGTCGTCGACACTCATAACACGGTCGTCACCGAAAAAGAATGGCATAACGAACTGCACCCGAAAAATCCCGGCTTCAAAAAGCTCGCACAGCTGTTCGCGAACGAGATTTTGAATAACTATGCGAATTAAGGAGTATCCAATGCGTAAAATTCTTATTCCACCGGTGGTGCTTTTCCTTACCACTAGCGCCCTCGCTGAAGATTTCACGATCGCCACGTTTAATGCGGAATTTCTGGTCATGGAACGTGTACATGTGAAGTACGGACTCAGTTTCAATATGTCCGATAACTCAAAATCCGAGCAAGATGAATGGGATCCGGCTGAATTTCGCACCCAACGCTTTAAGCAGGCCGTTGACAGGGTTGCGAAAATGATCGCGGGCATAGAGACGGATGTTCTCGTATTGACGGAGGTCGACGATGGTCTGGAGCTAAAGCTTCTTGTTGATGCGATTGCGGAAAATGGTACGACTTATCCGCACTTTGAGGTTTGCGATTGCAATGACCGGAGTACAGGTCAACACGTAGCGATCCTGTCGAAGCGCCCATTCATCGATAGCAAGACCATGCTGTCGCTGCCTGGCCGCGCCGCCTTTGACGCAGAGGTTGATGACCCCGATGAGCAACGTGACACAGGCATCAGCAAAGGCATGCGAGTCGCCGTCAATGTGGAGAATAACGCTGGCGATATGGTGCCGGTCTACATCTTTGGTCTTCACCTAGTGAGCGAAAGAGGCGGTTTTGACATAGATCAGCAGCGAATCGCCCAAGCGACGATTGCCCGCCGCCACGCTGTCGAGTTGTTGAACCGCGGAGAGCACGTCATCGTTGTTGGTGATTTGAACGATCGGCGTGGTCAGCCGACGCTCCGAAGGCTGCGCGGGATGGACGATATTTGGCCGGACCTCATTCAGACTGGTCATTGGAGCTACTTCGAGCCTGAGCAAGAGGCTTCTCGATGGACGTATCAGTTCCGTGGTCAGCTAATTCAGATTGACCACATATTGCTCTCGTACAGTCTTCGGAAGAATCAAGACGATGCCGTATCGACCTCAGTTATGGATGTTCCGCAGGATGAAAACCCGTCGATTTCGGACCATCGCCCGGTCATCGTATCTCTCGAGATGCCCTAGCAATCAGATTTTGAGAAGGGAAGCGGCGGCGCAGCCATTCCCGCTACCCACCGGAATGTAGCGATGATGGGGGTTTCGGCGAACAGTTTCTTGCAGACTCGCGGCGTCAATTCGATGACTCGTTTGGCCGGGTCGCGGTCGATGCGCTGAAGGACATCGACGAGGCAGGTGTAGGGATTCACCCTTGCATCCGGAAGGTCGCCAGCAGGCTCTGGATGGCACCGACGCGCTCGGCGCCGACTTCGGTCCAGGCGAACAGTCAGTTGCGCCGGCCCATGGGGATCGGCCTGAGTCCGCGCTCCAAATGGTTGGTATCGATGGCGGCTTCGGGGTTGTCGAGAAACACCCGCAAGCTGGCTTCGCGCTCCGCGGCATAGGCCAGGGCCGTGCCGAACGGGTCGTTCGGCAACAGGTCGGTGCGCTGGCGCTGTTGCCGGCACCAGGCAAAAAACGCACGCAAAATAATTATTCGCTTTCCATGCAGAGCTGTTGAGGCCGGGGGTCATCCGGTACCCGCAGCGTCTGGCAATGCCGCCCTGCGGAATCTCGCAAACAACGTGAGCATCGCACCATCGGGTAGAGTTACCGCGCTCTATCGGCAACGCGCGCGCAACGCAGCGCGCGAGACGGGCCCTTGAAAGGCTGGTGGAGACCACGCCGGTGGGCGTGGCGGTGTTCCAAGGCCGCCCCGGTGGTCCTGGCGTGGTTGGGCGATGCTCGCGGGCGTCTCCTCGATGCTTGCCTTTCGTCACGGTTGCCTCTGCAGAGGCTTTATCCGCCGAAATCCGGCCGCGACCAAGGGGGCTTCAGCCCCCTTGAATCCCCCGAAGAGTTAAAAATGCAAAGATTCAAGGTGTGAGCGTCCGGGCCACGCGGAAGCCGTTGTCGTTGAACTGGGCCAAGGTGGAGGAGTTCGCGGCGCGGTTCGCGGAGCGCAGGGTCCCCGGATCGCCGGTCCAGGCACCGCCACGCATCACGCGCCGGCTACAATCTCCGCTAGGCCACGCACTGCCGTCGGTCGGCGAACCCGCATAACTCGCATTCCAGCAGTCTTCCACCCACTCCCATACGTTGCCGTGCATGTCGTGCACGCCAAACGCATTGGCGGCAAATGAGCCCGCAGGGGCGGTGTAGTCCCATTGATCACCGCACATACCCATATACGGTCTAGAAACGCTGTTACAGTTAGCTTGGTTGGTTCCGATGTCATTGCCCCAACTGTACGCGGTGGATGAGCCCGCTCGCGCCACATACTCCCACTCCGCCTCGCTCAATAACCGATAACTCTGGCCCGTCTGACGCGACAACCAGGACACGTACTCCTGCGCGTCGTCCCACGACACCCCGATCACCGGACGCCTGCCGCGGCCCCGCTCTCCATCGTCAGGACGGTATCCGCCACAGCCGCCTACCGCCACGCACCGGTCCCAGTCCTCGAACGTCACCTCGTACTTCGACACCGCAAACGCCTGCGGGATCGTCACCTCATGTACCGGAAATTCGTCATCGTCACAGTCTTGCCCCGACACGCAGCCCATCCGAATGCTCCCCGACGGTATCACCACCAACTCCGGACCCTGGCCGCCCGAACTCAATGCGTCGGAAAAGGCCTGGCCGGGCCGAAACACGGACGCGGGTGCCGGTTCCGGCTCCGCAGAAACGTCTGCAACCGCAGTGTCGCGCCGCCACGCGATCAGCCCCTGCAGAAGCAGGTCCGCGCAGTCGGTCGCGTCGCGGCCATCGTAGCGGCCGCCCTCCCAAAACACGATGTTGCTGTTGCCCACGCCGATGTTCTCAAAGCGCGTATCGTCGCATTGCCCGTCATTGGCGTTCGGCCCGCTGTCGTCGCCGAAGTCACCCGTTGCGAGCACTTCATCGACGCGCGGATCCACACCGTCGCGCCAGTTGATCAGCCCCTGCAATAACAGGTCGCGGCAGTCGCTTGCGTCGCGGCCATTGTCGCGGCCGCCCTCCCAAAACACGATGTTGCTGTTGCCCACGCCGATGTTCTCGAAGCGCGTGTCGTCGCATTGCCCGTCGTTGGCGTTCGGCCCGCTGTCGTCGCCGAGCGGGTTCTGCGCGAGTGCCGCGCCCGAACTGAGCAACAGCGCCAGCACGATTGCTCGTGGTTTCATGGATGATTCCTCCCTTCTGCCATCAGCAAAATACTACGCTAGGCATCGCCACGCCCACTGCAAGGATTCGGGGATTCGACGGTAACAATCGCGAATCTCGCTCCGCTATCGTGTTGCCAACACGACGATATCGTTACTGTATTCGACTTGCGAGGATTGGCTGTCTCACCTCCGGACGGGCAACTGCCGCAGCGACTTCCGCATGATGGCCAGTCTATCGTATTCGCCGATATCGCGGGGGCTCGGGCGAGAGCGTGCACCAGCGATTCGGACGCGGTATCGGTTCCGGTGCATTGTGGCGGCGCGGACAGTGCCGTTGAGGGGGAGTTGCCCTGCCGAACGATACTCAAGGCCACTGTAGGGCAGTATTGTGATGCCGAAAGGCTTCGACAGAAGCGGATTTCGGCCGATATCGGCGATGCCGGCGAATGGCGGGGCATTCCGGCGTCGACCTTCGGATTCCGTTGTCCGGCCCCGGGTCCTCACATGTCCATGTCGAGATCCATGTCCATCTCGATCGGCTCGTTCGCCCGGTCGTGGTCGGAAACGGGTGCGGGCGACTTCGGACCGGGGTCCGGGCCGGCCTTGTCCGGACCGGTATCGCGGACCTTCCCAGGCTCGGCATGCTTCACGGTTTCCAACTCCGCACCCCATTCGGCGACCTGGCGATCGGGCTTGCGCTCGAGCTGCGCGCCGCCACCCGGCGAGGGTTCGATCTCCTCGCGGGCGTACCGCGCGGCGGCCTGCGCCACCTTCGCCGGGTCCATGGCATCCCCCGCGTCCCTGAATATGCCCTGCACCGCGGCGGTGTCCGCCGCCGCGTCCAGCGCCGACAGTCTCTCGCCGGTGGTGCGCTGCAGTTGATCGGCGAGCTTTCGCCCGTCGTCGGTGATCAGTTCCGCCCGGTACCTCGCCCGGCTGATGGCGACATACAGGGCCTTTTGGTTGATCAGCGCCCTGTTCCCCGACTCCATTGCCGCGACGATCGTGTCCACGGTGCGGCCCTGGAAGGAATGGATCGTGGTGGCCCAGGCATGGTCCAGGAACCGCAGGCTCGGGTGACCTTCTCCGAGCGTGATGGTGCCGCCGTCCTCAAGCTCGAACCGCACCTCGTCCTCCTCGATCCCCGCCA
>MKWU01005136.1_pt1 | contig 14534 bp, 11 predicted proteins | sample 809101 | NCBI WGS metagenome assembly MKWU01 (sample SAMN05860141, study PRJNA318959) | sponge metagenome | host: Aplysina aerophoba | place: Slovenia: Piran, Adriatic Sea, Gulf of Piran | collected 2013-05-07 | reverse complement strand
CCATCCTGAACTCGGCGGCCTCGTCACCCTGCACGGCGACACCGACCTCAGCGGCATCGCGGCTCGGTTGGATGCGCTTTCCCGACCGCTGCTCGATCGAGCGGTTGACCTGCTGATTGACTCCGCGCGTCGCGTCTCCCCACCTCGAATCGGCGGACGGTTCGACGTCGTTGCTTCGACCTGCCTGTTGACGCAGCTCTTGCATTCCGCCGCAGCCGCTCTGGGGGGGCATTCCGCGCGTCTCTCCGAGGCGTTCGAGGCGATTCGCATTGGCCACCTTAGATTGCTTGCCGATCTCACCGCTCCCGGCGGCGCCGGCCTGCTCGTGACGGATCTGGCCTCATCGGATGATGCTCCGGAAATTGCAACGGCACACGAGCGGGACCTTCCTGCACTCGCCACCCGTCTCGCCGCAGCAGGAGCTTGCTTTGCCGGAATCGACCTCGGCGCAATGGAGGATCAATTGTCGACCGACCTCTTCTTTGCTTCGAATGTTCAGAAGGTAAGACGACTCGGCGTTTGGCGCTGGCGAATCAACAAGACAAAAACGTTTCTGGTCGGCGGTTTGTCGTTCATCAAATGTGAATGAACCCGATCGGATTGCTCATGTTGCACTACTTCAAGCTGAGAGGGGTAACTACTTGTGCACGAGAGCGTCGGTTGCTGGATCCCGCCCGGCGCCGACGAGGTCAGATCATAGCCCTTGCGGCCTTCCACCTGACGAACGACTTTCACCGCTCATCGGGCGGTATGAGCACGTTCAATCTGAAGCTCTTCCGGACTCTTGGCGAATGCCAATCGGAAGGCCGGCCGAAGCTTCTTGTTCGCGATGATCCTGATCCCCTTGAGCAAGTATCTCAACGCGATCGGTTTTGATCTCGATTCGAATAGCTGAGCGAAGTTCTTCACGCTGCCATCCATTTGCTTCCGAAAGAACCGCTCACTCCACTGCACCCAGCCCAAGGAATGATCGGAGTAGTCGTCCAGGACGTCACCAAGTGTTTGGGTCACCCGCAGGAGATGGGGCTCCCGGTATTGCGGCATGATCACAATGCGACTGTAGCCGTCACGAATGATTTCATCCGCAAACTCCGCGAAGGTCGAGGCATTGGTGACATTCAGCATGGCGTTCGGCTCACGTCCGTGGCGGTCGCCGCCCGAGATCAGCGGCAGTTGGAATGCCTCGGCGAGCTTGGTAACCCGCTGATTCTCCGCGACCGACCGCATCCCGTTGATTTCCAAGGCATGGATCGGATTGCGATACCGCCGAATGAAATCATGGGCGCATTGCGCGTGAGGCTTGGCTCCTTGGCCCGTCTGATCCCACATCGGGTGATTGAAAACGATGAGCACTCCGGGCTTCACGGCCATCTCGTGCATCAACTCATCCAGCAGTGCAAGCCGAGGTTCCTCTCTGTAGGCCAGCAGACGCTCGAAGATCTTGTGCGCTGACTTCGGCGGAAGGTTGTGAACCCCGATATGGAAATACGTCGCTCCAAACGGTGCCGTCCACTCCAACGAGAGTGGTACGTGTTCGTTCCTCGCCGCTAGCTGCAGGTTCATCGGGGCATCGATATTGTCGTGATCAGTGATGGAGACAATCGGGGCCATCTGAAGCTTTTCTTCAATCTGAGATCTCTCGAGATGCAGCGCCTGACCCGCCGAAAGCGGTGGTCTCCACCAGAGCCTGGCCAGTTCCCCTTCCAAGGTGGGGCTGTCGGATCGAGACCGGTGGTGCACGTAGATCAGCCCTCTCACAAACAAAGATTGCTGCGTCAACCTCTTGATGAAGTTGACGCTTTCTTTCGAATGCAGGGTGTGACTGTGAAGGGAGATTCCCGTACAGAAACCCTCGTCCAGAGGACGATCCCGATCCTTGTAAAGGATTTTGTGGTTCATCCTCACACCCTGGCGACGAAGCACGAGGTCAAAAGAGAAAACCCCGGGCGGGCGGAACGGTCGGCAGTACCTACCATTCTGCTGACCGAGAATCCGCAGTGTGCCGCTCTTCTCAGTCTGTTGACGGTCGTTAACGAGCCGTTTGCGGAAGGATTAAATTCGTGTGAAACACAACCCTGTGATTCTGTTTCAACCAAGTCCCTGTTCGTCTTTCCGTACTCTTCCAATGGGGTTTCATTATAGCCTGTTCCGACACGTCGTGTTGCCCAGAGGGTAGTAAGCCGGAAGTTGGAGCACTGATGAACACCGCGATGGCGCCGCCCGTCTCCGAACAAAAAAGGGGTTTTCTGTTTCAATAAAAATTTATCTCCCGGCAACCACACTGAGAGCTTCAGGCGGCATCATCGAAGCGGAATCACCGAATATGATCGCTCCGTCCCCGACAGGCCGTGAGAGGGCAGATCCGGTACACTTCGAATGGTTGCTTTTCGAGATCGTCAACGGGAGCCGTGTCCGACATGACCGAAACAGCCCGCTCGGAACAAGCTGGGGACTCCGATGCGGGACAGTCGGCTCGGACGCCCGCAATGCACATCGACCACGGCAATGACGTGCCGACGATGCCCCTGAGCCAGGGCGCTTCACAAAACGAGGCAGGCAGGCCGCGAGTTCCCCGCATCGCTTTGCTCGCCGACAGCTTTCTCGAAGTCAATGGACTCGCACTGACCTGCCGCCAACTGCACGACTTCGCCTACCGGCAGCGCTTCCCCTTTCTTACACTGCTGGCCGGACCGAACACGGAGTTCCGGGAAGAGGGCACAACCTGTCTTGCGCAGCTCGGTTTCAGCCGTGCATCGCTGCCGATCGACGGTGGGCTCGTTTTCGACCCCGTTTTCTGGCGCCACTATCGGCGCGTCAAACAGGCGCTGGAAAATTTTCGTCCCGACTTGGTTCATTTCACGGCGCTCAGCAACTGTGGCATTCTCGGCGCGATCGTCGCCAAACGGTTGGGCATTCCGACGGTCGCCTCCTGGCATACGAACGTACATGAGTTCGGCGCCTTGAGGCTGGATAAAGCCACATCCTTCCTCCCCGACCGCCTCCGCAAGTCGATCTGCCGGTTTCTGGAGAGCTTCTCTCTCGCCGGCATTCTGGAGTTCTACCGCCCGGCGCGCTTGCTGTTCGCTCCGAACGAAGAACTGGCCACCCTGCTCGAGACTCGAACTGGCAAACCGACGCGAATCATGCGGCGAGGTGTCAATTTCCATCTCTTCTCCCCTGAGAAGCGCAACCGCACCGACGATACCTTTGTTCTCGGCTTCGTTGGTAGGCTGGCCGCCGAGAAGAACGTTCGTTTCCTGCCTGTGCTCGAGCAGGCTCTCATCGCCGCCGGCCGGTGCAACTTCAAGTTCGCGATTGTCGGTCAAGGCAGTGAGAAGCCTTGGCTGGAAAAAAACATGCGGTTCGCCGAGTTCCCCGGTGTCCTGGAGGGTGAGGACTTGGCTCGCGCCTACGCCAATTTCGATCTCTTCGTCTTCCCCTCTTATTCGGATACATATGGCAACGTGATTCAGGAGTCACATGCCTCTGGCGTTCCCGCCGTCGTGACCAACAGAGGCGGACCCAAGTTCCTCGTCAAGGACGGCGTCAACGGATTCGTGGCCCGGAACGATCAGCATTTCGTCGAATGCGTCTTCAGAGCCATGGACCCGCAAACGGATTTCGCCAAGATGAAGACCGCTGCACGGGTGCAGGGAGAGCAGGCTTCTTGGGATCGAGTTTTCGAGAAGGTTTACAGCGACTACGAGATGTGCCTTGACATGCTCCGCGGCTCCTCGACCACCGACGGCAACGACTCGGGCCGGGAAATTGACGACGCCCGTGGCCGCCCAATCGGCTGAGCGGCTTCCGGGTTGCGATTGGGCTTCCCGAAGCAACGAGTTCCCACTCAGTCAAAAAAGACCGAACCCTCCGCGAGATGAGCTCGGCAAACCTCTTCGTTCAGTTCAATACCCAACCCCGGCTTATTGGTCATCTCCAGATAGCCGTCTCGAAACACTTTGCCGCTTTCTGTTTGAACGATGTCATCCCAGTAGCCCAGTTCAACGCTGTCGGATTCGAGCGTGATGAAAGACTTGATCGCCGCGCAGGCGTGACCGTTCGCGATTGTGCCGACCGGAGTGCACATGTTGTGACAAGCCATTGTGATGTAGTAGAGGTCCGCCCAATCGGCGATCTTCTTAGTCTCGAGCAATCCTCCCACTTTCTGTGGGTCCGGTTGGATGATGTCGCACGCCTGCTTCTCGATAAAGTCCCGAAAGGTGTGGCGGCTGTAAAGGTTCTCCCCCGTCGCGGTGGGGGCTGGTGAGGCGCGCGTGAATCGCGCCATCGCGTCAGCATTTTGCGGCGGGATCGGATCCTCTATAAACCACAGATTCAAGTCGTCAGTCATCTTGGCGAAGCGCATCGAGTCACCCATGTTGTAGTTGAAATGCAAGTCGATCGCTAGCGGGTAGTGCGGTCCCAACTCCAACCGAATCGCCTCAAGGATCTTCACCCATTGCTCCATTTCAAGCGATGAGATGCTGCGGTTGAATATCTCCCCACGGTACTGAAAGGGCTCGCCTGCTATCCATTGCCCTCGGCCCTCCCAATCGAGATCGAACTTTGTTGCTTTGAACCCGTATGCGACCGATTTCTGGGCCTCTTCAACCCACGCCGCGGGATCGGGTGTCTTGGGCGAACCGGTGTCGTGATAGATCAGCAGCTTGTCGCGAAACTTGCCGCCCAATAGCACGTATGCCGGCACCTTCAGAATCTTCCCAGCCAGATCCCACAAGGCGGTTTCGATACCCGCGATCGACGACGAAAGCGTCCCGGTCCAGCTTCCCGCGCCCAGCTTCGCTTCCACCATGCGCTGATACAGGTAGTCCACTTGAAGCGGGTCCTGGCCGATCACGAGGTCTTTGAGGGATCGTATGTGGTCCAGAACACCGTCTCGGTTGAATGCCTCTCCGATTCCGAACAACCCGGCGTCGGTTTCGATCTTGACTAGGTGGGCCGGGTATTTGATCATTACCGAGGCCGTCTTGACATCGGTGATCTTGACCTTGCCGAATTCAGTCTCGGCTTGCGGCAAGGCTCTCAGGATCTGGGACTGCTCCGGCATGAATCCGGCCGCCGCCACGGCCGTTGCGGCTATGAAGTTCCGCCGTGTCAACATGGGCGCCTCCTTCGTAACGCGAGTATTGGACCAGATCCCACACTCATTGTCGAGCCGAAATCGTCTGCGCCGTCCGTCAGGCAGCAAGAAAAAAACAGGCCGGAGTGAAATCACATAGGTGACCTCAAGGCGGTGCAAGGCTGGTGCTACTCAGCATCTTCTTGACTCAAGCGCCGGGTCGATCATCCATGTCCTCCTCAATCTCGACTTCTCCTACGGAACCCCGGATCAGGGGTCATTTCTATGGGGCGCTCAAGCGGATATGATCATTGGGCTACCGACTTAATTGCAGGTCGCATGTGGCTCTCGTTATCATGGATGATGGGTCTGCTATGCGTGTCGAGAGGACTCAATTACACGTAACGGCGAGCGGCTTTTCGGCGTCTGTCGGTTAGAGGTTCGGGAGGCCGGTAGGCACAACGTTATGAACGAGACACCAAACACAAGGTCCATGAACGGATCGGCCAAAGATGCTTTCACCATGACCGTCGATTCGATTCACGAGCCTTGGTTCGGCTCGTTCAAGCGAGAAGTCGTGGAGATGTTCTCCGCGAAGCCGGCGGCGCCCCCGCTCCCCTCATATCGGCCGCCGCTGCCCGGCGAAGAAGACCTGGGGCCGAAGGTTCTTGATACGGCCCACGAAGCTTGGTTCCAATCACTGCGCCACACTTGGAGGACGCTGAGAGAACTCAAGAAGCTGCCGCCGCTGAAACTGACGGCTCGCCCGATCCGCGTCAAGAACATTTGGGGCTCCTACGACTACAAAAAGCCCGGCATTGGATCTTCCTCCGCCGCCCACGTGGTCGTCGTAGCGCTCATGTTTACCGTCTTTGCGCCATCGGATATCCAACAAGCGGCCCACGGCTCGGTTAGTTTGATCATACCTGTCGACGTTTCGCCCTACTTGGCGGACATCAAGATGCTCGCGCCGGGTGATACCGGTGGTGGTGGCGGAGGCGGTCAGAATTCACCGTTGCCCGCCAGTAAGGGTAAGCTGCCGCGCTTTTCGATGCGTCAGTTTGCCCCTCCGACCCCGGTCATCAAGAATGAGAATCCGAAGCTGGCCGTGGAGCCCACCTTGCTCGGGCCTCCCGAAATGCAAGTGCCCAACATCGCCATGAATGTGTTTGGCGATCCCTTCGGCAAAATCGGACCGCCCTCGGCCGGCCCGGGAACCGGCGGGGGAATCGGTAGCGGCAGAGGAACGGGCGTCGGCTCCGGAACAGGTGGAGGACTCGGTCCCGGTTCCGGCGGCGGAACCGGTGGCGGCGTGTTCCGCGTCGGTGGCGGCGTTAGTGCTCCGCGGCTCATCAAGAAGGTTGAGCCGGAATACTCCGAGGAAGCCCGCAAGGCCAAATACCAGGGCACGGTTGTTCTCGCCGTTCAGGTCTGGGAAGATGGACGTGCACACAACGTCCGCATTGTTCGCAGCCTCGGCCTCGGCCTCGACGAGAAAGCCATAGAGGCGGTTCGTCAGTGGCGCTTCGTCCCCGGCCGCAAAGAGAACAAACCGGTCAAGGTGGCGGCCACCATCGAAGTCAATTTCCGGCTTCTGTAGTCCAAACCACAGACCAGGCGAGGATCTATGGGTAACCCATAGATCAGATCGTTTTGGCGAGGCTCTCCACTAATCCCACCGTCCGTTACCGCTCTGGCTGCCTGAAGAAGATTCCCTATGCGAGTAATTATCGGCATGGGTTGCTCCGAAATGCGTGAAATGAGAGTCTGAGTTTCACGAACTGCATGCTGCACTCTTCTGCTCAGGGTTGTCGTGATCATGAGTGTCAGTGATGTCAACAACGGAGGACGGCATGTCCGAGAAGGCTTCGCAATCCAAGAAGGCATCGCGCGTCGGCGTTCTGCTGACCGTGGCCGCGCTCTTCATCATCCTGGCGGGCATGAGAGAAGCGCAGGAGATTCTTCTGCCTTTTCTGATCGCCGTCTTCCTCGCAGTTGTCAGCTCCCCGGCGGTTTTTTGGATGACTGCGAAACGCGTTCCACGCGCCCTGGCGGTCTTACTCGTTGTCGCGGCCATGGTAGGGGTCGGAACCGGCTTGGCTGCCCTGATAGGCACTTCCGTCAATAGCTTCTCGCGGAACATCCCCACCTATCAGTCGAGACTTCAAGAAGAAATCTCGGCTCTCTTGGCCTGGTTGGATGGGTTGGGGGTGGACCTGTCCCTCGATGTGCTGCTCGACTATGTGGACCCGGGAGCTGCGATGGGCTTGGCCTCCAATCTGCTCACAGGCCTCGGGGGCGTCTTTACGAATGCCTTCCTGATCCTGCTAACGGTTGTGTTCATCTTGCTTGAGGTATCAAGCTTCCCGGGCAAACTGAGTGTTGCGACCAGCGAGGCGAAGCTCGTCTTCCCTCACTTCACGAAGTTCACCGACAGCGTCAAGGGTTATCTGGCGATCAAGACCGCGGTCAGCTTGGTACTTGGCGTCCTGGTCACGCTCTGGGTCTGGGTGATGGGCGTCGATTTTCCTCTGCTCTGGGGTCTCCTCGCGTTTCTGCTGAACTACATCCCGAACATCGGGTCGATCATCGCTGCCGTTCCCGCCGTACTGCTGGCATTCATGCAGTTCGGATTCGGAACCGCGATGATCGTCACGATCGGTTATCTCGTGCTTAACGTAGTGCTCGGCAACATCATCGAACCGCGATTCATGGGTCGTGGACTCGGGCTCTCGACGCTGGTGGTGTTCTTGTCGTTGATATTTTGGGGCTGGCTTTGGGGGACGGTCGGCATGCTGCTTTCCGTCCCCCTCACGATGACCGTGAAGATCGCTCTCGAAAGCAATGAACGGACACGCTGGTTGGCGGTCCTGTTGGGACCACCCGTTTCCGAGCTCGGGCCGCAAGCAGAGGGGAACGGAGAGTAGTCTGCCCGGCAAAGAAAAACGCTGTAAACAAGCCAAGGGTCCGGGAGGAGCGATCGAGGACGGTTGTTGATTGTCGCCCCATCCGGCCAGCCTTTTCTCAAGTTTCCTGCTTTCCTGCAGAGAGAGAAACCCACTGCCGGAACCCTGCCTTCCGTTACCAGCATCGAGGTCGAGCCCGTGATGGGAATCATTTTCACCGTGCCCCGGTTGAATCTCATCCCGTCCCGGTGACGGGGGATTTGCTGAGGGGGGCTGGCTGGCTCGTTTGTAGTATTGTGTAGTGGAGGAGGTGGCCCGAATTGTCTCGATATACTGCTTACTCCGCTCGGACGCTCTTCCGGGGTGTCCTAGGTGCCTGGCTGTTGCTCCTCTTGCTCGCGGGGCTCGCATCTGCTCAGCAGTACGACCTGCTCATCAAGAATGGCCGCGTCATCGATCCCGGTAACGAGATCAACGCCGTGATGGACGTTGCCGTCTCCGGAGACAAGATCGCCAAGGTCGCCGAAGACATCCCTTCCGAGCAGGCCAAGAAAACGATTGACGCCGTGGGCCTCTACGTCACTCCGGGGCTCATCGACCTGCACGCTCACGTCTTCGGATACTCAGGCTCTCTCTGGCCCGACGACACTCACCTCCTCACCGGCACGACGACCGTCGTCGACTGCGGCGGCGCCGGATGGCGGACCTTCGAGACCTTCAAGGAAACCGTCGTTGATCGCTCGAAGACCCGCGTCCTCGCATTCATCAATGTCGTCGGCGCCGGGATGGTCGGAACCGAGAGCGACATCGACGACATGGATCATGAGAAGCTCGCCGCCAAGATCCAGCAGTATCCGGGCCTCATCGTCGGCATCAAGTGCGCTCACTACGGCCGCCGTGACTACTTCAACCTCGAACAAGCCGTCAAGGCGGGCAACATTGCCGGCGTGCCGATGATCGTCGATAACAGCATCCTCACCAATAACGACCGAGACACCGAGACCAAGCTGCTGAAGTACTTCCGGCCTGGCGACATTCACACCCACATGTTCAACGACCGCCATCTGGAGATCGTCAACCGCTTTACCGGCAAAGTGCAGCCCTACATGTACGAAGCGCGTGAGAAAGGCCGCCTCTTTGACATCGGCCACGGCAACGGCAGCTTTGTCTGGCCCGCGGCACACAAATCGATGGAGCAGAAGTTCTACCCCGACACCATCAGCACTGACCTCCACAACATGAGCATCTTTTCGACCAAAGCAGATATGCCCAACGTCATGTCGAAGATGATGGCGCTCGGCATGTCGCTCGAAGATGCCATCTTCCGTTCGACCGCCCGCCCGGCGCAAGTCATTAACAAATATCCCGAGATCGGTACGCTCGGCGAAGGTAAGGAAGCCGACATCTCAGTGCTCGTGCTCGAGCAAGGCATCTTCGGTTACTCCGACGCCTGGAGGAAAAAGAAGCTCGCCGATCTGCGGCTGCGTGCCGTTCTCACCGTACGCGCCGGCGAACTCGTCTTCGACGAGAGGGGGCTCGGATTCCCCGAGTGGGACACCGCCGGTGAATACGAGAGGATCCCCTAGAGGAACGGTATCCCGTGCCGTTTTCTCATGGGCGTGCAAGACATCCAAGGTATTGAAAACACCATGCGGTCATCTAAGATGTTCTTCCTGATATTCCTTCTTGTCCTGATCCTGCCTGTACAGGCCCAAGACTCTGCCGCCGACACAACGATCTACGATCTGCTCCTGAAGAACGGCCACGTCATCGACATCAAGAACAACCGTAACGGCCGCTTCGACATCGCCGTCATCGGCGAGAAGATTCACACTGTCGCCGAAAACCTCCCTGCCTATCGCGCGAAGAAAGTTGTTGACGTCAGCGAGTATTACGTCACTCCCGGCCTGATCGACATTCATACGCATTTCGACCAATATGGCGCTTGGCTCAACCTCAATCCCGATCACAACACACTCCGCTACGGTGTGACAACGGCTGTCGACGCGGGTAGTTCCGGTCATGAGGGGTTCGAGAAGTTCAAAGCGGAAACCATCGACAAGGCGCGCGTTCGCTTGCTGGCTTTTCTGAACATCGTCGGCGCGGGCATGTACGGCCGCGAGGTCGAGAACGACGTTGAGCAGATGGACATCGATGCCGCCGTCGCCATGGTCAATAAGCACCCTGATGACATCGTCGGCATCAAGACCGCGCACTATCAACCGCAAGACTGGGAAGCGATAGACCGCGCCGTCAAAGCTGCCGAGATGAGCAACAGCGTCCTGATGGTCGACTTCCACCCCAAGGAAGGCCGCGGCTACAAGGAGTTGATCCTCGAGCACATGAAGCCTGGCAACATCCACACGCACTTCTACGGCCGGCTGACGCCGCAACTCGACGAGAACAAAAAAGTCCGGGATTACATGTGGAAAGCGCGCGAGAGGGGCATCCTGTTCGACGTCGGTCACGGCTCCGGGAGCTTCTGGTTCCGCATCGCCGTCCCCGCCATCAAGCAGGGTTTCCTGCCCGACACCATCTCCACCGACATTCACAAGAACAGCATCATGTTGCCGCGCGCTCACCTGAACAACGTCATGTCGAAGTTCCTTAACATCGGCCTTACCTTCCAGCAGATCATCGAACGCACCACGGTCAACCCGGCGGAAGCGATCCGCCGCAGCGATCTCGGCACGCTCGATGAGGGCTCGACCGCCGACATCGCGATCCTCAAGATCGAAGAGGGTAAATTTGCTTTTCTCGACTCCGGCCGCGGCAAGCTCACGGCGAAAAAAAACATCCGCTGCATGATGACCGTCCGCAAGGGAGAGATCATCTGGGACGCCGAGGGCATCAGCATGGCTGAGTGGAGTACGGCCGGGCCCTACAGCAACTTTCGCTAGGGATCTCGGGATGTTGCAGCGGCACGCGACCCTGATTTGCGTATTTGTCGTCGCAGCTTCGGCAACAGCACAGCCGTACGACTACATTCTCAAAGGCGGCCACGTGATCGACCCGGCCAACGGGATTGATCGCATCGTGGATATCGCCGTCGCGGGCAAGACCATCTCCCGCGTCGCCGAAAACATTCCTGCCGAACAGGCGAAGAAAGCCATCGACGTCGCTGGCTACTACGTCACCCCGGGACTCGTCGACATCCATGTGCATGTCTTCGGATATCGAGGCTCGATCTGGCCCGACGACACCCATCTCACCCAGGGCGTGACCACCGTTGCCGACTGCGGCGGGTCGGGCTGGCGCACGTTTGACGAGTTCAAGCAAACGGTGATCGACCGTGCCAAGACCCGTATCTACGCCTTCATCAACATCGTCGGCAGGGGCATGGTCGGGTCGCAGGCGGAGAACGACGTCACCGACATGGACTCAGACAAGACCGCCGAGAAGATCGAGCAATATTCCGACATCATCGTCGGCATCAAGACGGCGCACTTTGCCCGCAAGGGTTATCTGCCGCTGGAGCGTGCGGTCGAGGCGGGCGGACGCACGAACACGCCGGTCATCGTCGATATGAAGTCCTCACTCATCAGGCACGCGATACGAAGACGAAGCTCCTTGAGATCCTCCGTCCCGGCGACATTCATACCCACATGAACAGCGACCGGCAGCTTGAAATGATCAACCGCGCCACTCGCGAGATACAGCCCTGGATGTGGGAAGCGCGCCAACGCGGAATCATCTTCGACGTCGGACACGGCGCGGGCGCCTTCATCTTCCCCACCGCCTACGACTCGATGCGGCATGGCTTCCCGCCCGATACCCTCAGCAGTGACCTGCACAACGCCAGCATCGTGAAGACCAAGCCCGCAATGCCGAATGTCATCTCGAAATTCATGAACTTCGGCATGACCCTTCAGGAAGCCATTTGCAGATCCACGGTCCGCCCCGCGCAAGCCATCAAACGGTTCCCCGAGGTCGGCACGCTCAGCGCTGGCAAGGTCGCCGATGTTGCCGTCCTCCAACTTCGCCGCGGCGTCTTCGGCTTCAACGATGCCAACCTCCGCCGCATGATTGGCACCAGGAAAATCGAAGCTGTCCTCACTCTCCGCGACGGTGAACTCGTCTTTGATGCCCACGGCTTGGCCTTTCCCGAATGGCACACTCAGGGAGGCTACAATCGGATTCCGTGAGGGAATAGCGGAACGACTCCACCATATTCAGACTCGCATCGCGGACCAGTGTTGAGGTCTGCATTTTTTCCCCTGTCGCACGATCGCAGAGTTCTGCCGCAGCCTGTTCCAGTGTAAATGAACGGCTGGTCTATCAGCGGTGTAGGGCTTGTCCTATAGCTGCCAGCGCCGCGATCACGGCGGTCTCGCATCGCAGAATGAGTGGTCCCATGCCGGCGTGTCGATAACCCGCCCGGTTCGCCGCAGACACTTCGTCGGAGGTCCAGCCTCCCTCAGGGCCCACGAGAAGCTGAATGGGCTGCTCCAAGGTCGAGCGCAAGACGCCTCCGAGAGGGTCCCCGTCCGGATGCAAGATCAGCCTTGTACCCTCCCCATGGGCCGGAACCGCTTCGAAAGGAATCATTGGTTCGATCATTGGCGCGGCCAGGCGGCGGGACTGTTGCGCTGCCTGTTCGGCAATTCTCCTCCAGCGCTCCAGCCGTTTGGGCGCAGCCTTGACCAGATGAGTCTCGCTTCGTGCCGCAGCCACCGGGACGATTCGGCTGACACCCAGCTCGGTCGCCTTCTCCACGGCCCATTCGAAGCGCGAGAACTGGAAGACCGCGATCTGTATTGTTACCTCGGGTCCCGAAAAGATTGCCGCCAGCTCTTGGTCGATGACGAACTCGACTCGGCGGGAGTCCGCTTTCGCGACATGCGCCCGAAAGAGCCGGCGGCCGTCCGAAAGCTCGACCTCTTCCCCCTCGCAAAGCCGAACGACTCGTGCAAGATGATGCGCGGTCGTACCTTCTGCATGGGCTTCTTGGTCATCCACGTGGTCGACAAATACCCGGCGCAATGCCATTGGAGGTCATCATACCCGTATGCTTGACAGGCTTTTCGAGCCACGGCGATAATTCGGGCTCCGGCCGCCGCCGATCGCATGATCGCCTCTCTCCGCGGAAAGTTACTCGAAAAGCATCCGAACTTCGTCATCATCGATGCCGGCGGCGTTGGGTACGCAGTCACAGTTCCGGTCTCGACGTTCTCACACATCGGCGGAATCGGAGAAGAAGTCCGGCTGCTGATTTATACCCATGTGCGCGAAGACACACTCGCTCTGTATGGTTTCGCCGGTGGGCGCGAGAAGGAGCTGTTCGAGAAATTGATCACGATCAGCGGGATTGGCCCTCGCTTGGCCGTAACGATTCTTTCAGGGCTGCCTACAGACGAGCTGCTCGACGCCATTCGCGTCGGGGACGCGAAGCGGCTGACTCGGATACCCGGTGTAGGGCGCAAGACCGGCGAGCGTATCTCTCTCGAACTGCGCGAGAAGCTGGAGTCCCTGGATACCGACGAGCGGCCCGAAGGGGTTTCGCTTTCTGACGCCATGCAGCAAGACGTCGTGTCCACTCTGGTGAACCTCGGCTGCAACCGCGCTGCGGCGGACAAGGCCGTTCGTAAGGCCGTGGCGGAAGGAGTGGCCGTGGAGTTCGAGCTTCTCTTTCGCCGCTCGATGGAGCTGATAAGCCGATAACATTAAGCTGAACAGCAATGCCGGACCAGCGTATCGTTTCACCTGAGCCGGAGGACGACGACCGCCAGTTCGATATTACCCTCCGACCGAAATCCTTGTGCGATTTCGTCGGTCAGCCGAAGCTCAAGGAGAACCTTTCGATCGCCATTGAAGCCGCTCGAGGTCGTGGCGAGGCGCTCGATCACGTCTTGCTGTACGGTCCGCCGGGGCTTGGCAAGACCACCCTGGCGCACATCATCGCTCGTGAACTGAACGTCCGAGTCGATTTGACCTCCGGCCCCGTACTGCAAAAGAAGCTCGATCTCACCGGTGCTTTGACGGCGATGGAGCCCCACCAGGTCTTCTTCGTTGACGAGATCCACCGCTTGCTTCCTGATGTGGAGGAGATGCTTTATGCGGCGCTCGAAGACTTTCGGGTAGACCTCATGATAGGCACCGGACCAGGAGCGCGCACACACTCGATACCGCTTCCGCCGTTCACCACCATCGGCGCGACAACCCGTGCGGGCATGCTCTCCGGACCCTTGCGCGGCCGCTTCGGGCTGACGCTACGGCTCAACCCGTACGATGTTTCCGACCTGACGAAGATCGTTTTCCGCTCTGCCGGCATGCTGGGCGTCGTTATCGACGATAGAGGTGCGGAAGAGATCGCCCAGCGTAGCCGGGGAACGCCCCGCATCGCCAATCGGCTGCTTCGCCGGGTCCGAGACTATTCACAAGTACGGGCTGACGGTTCTATCGGCCGTGCCGTGGCCCGCACCGCGCTCGATCTGCTTGAGGTTGACCCTCACGGGCTTGATGAGGTTGACCAGAAAGTGATGCGCACAATCCTCGACAAATACGCCGGTGGACCCGTCGGTTTGAACACGATCGCCGCCTCCGTCGGC
>MKWU01005135.1_pt1 | contig 14536 bp, 11 predicted proteins | sample 809101 | NCBI WGS metagenome assembly MKWU01 (sample SAMN05860141, study PRJNA318959) | sponge metagenome | host: Aplysina aerophoba | place: Slovenia: Piran, Adriatic Sea, Gulf of Piran | collected 2013-05-07 | reverse complement strand
TGTGCAAGAGGCCTGGTCTGCGTTGCAGAGCCAATTGCGGGAAAGTTGTGGAATTTTCGACTCCGATTCAATAAGCGCTCTCGAAAAAACCCTGAAGCGGGTCACGCAAACATTGTCGCAGACTTTACTAGCTCAGTTGAAGGTGTCCTGTACCACCTATGGGATGAACATGAAATCTCCAAGATGGATCCTTTTGAGAGTGCGCCATCCCACTATCGTAGAGAGTTGGTGTTTGTAGAAACCGAAGATAGCCTCATACTCGCATGGACATATATCGCCAATGATTCCGTCATAGACGATTCGTTATTACCTCCCAAGTGGTACATTGAGCATCTGTTGGCTGGATCTCAGTTTCTGAGTTCAGAGTACGTTGACCAACTCAAATCGACTGAGTGCAACACACTTACTACAAAAGAACCTAGCTGAAACTCGCGGACCGATTGTCTCGAGCAGACCTAATCTCATATGGGTGAAAGATGCGAATGTGTTGTTATAGGTGCCGGGGTAGTTGGCCTTGCAGTAGCGCGGGCACTTGCACGAGAGGGCAGGGAAGTAATCGTCCTTGAACGCCACGATTCCATAGGCACGGAAACGTCGAGTAGAAATTCCGAGGTAATTCATGCCGGAATCTACTATCCGACGGGCTCTCTCAAGGCAGAAATGTGTGTAAAGGGTAAGAAGCTACTTTACAAGCATTGCAAGGAGTACAACGTACCGCACGAAAACATCGGCAAGGTGATCGTCGCTACGTCAGAGGAACAATTCGATGTACTTCGCAACTATCAGAAACAAGCGCAAATTAATGGTGTTGGTGAACTGGATTGGTTGGACAAGGAGCAAGTTCAAGCACTTGAACCCTCAGTGAATTGTCTAGCTGGCGTTTGGTCATCAACGACTGGCATTATTGATAGTCACGCGTTCATGTTGAGTCTTCAAGGTGATCTGGAAACTCACGGTAGCATGATCGCGTTCAACACCAACGTAAAGCAACTCGTGTTTGAACCTACTTTACAAGCAGTCTGCGAGGATATGGTGCTTGAACCTGAGTTTCTGGTGAATTCGGCAGGACTTCATGCTCCAGAGTTTGCTGTCCAAGCAGGTGGTGACTACCGCTCGTACTACGCTAAAGGACACTACTACACGCTATCCGGGAAATCACCGTTCAATCACTTGGTATATCCAATCGCGGAGGCGGGTGGCTTAGGCGTACACGTAACTCTGGATATGGCACATCAAGCGAGATTTGGACCGGATGTGGTTTGGACCAATGAAATTGACTACGACTTTGAAGAAGACCAATTCGAGGCTTTCGCAACTGCGATCCGTTCGTACTATCCCGATCTAGACGAGAGCAAGTTACAACCTGGGTATACAGGTATTCGTCCAAAGTTGGTTCCGCAAGGAGAACCGGCCAATGATTTCGTCATCAATGGTCCCCAAGAAACGGGACACGCTGGATACGTCGAGTTGCTGGGTATCGAAAGTCCAGGCTTGACGGCTTCGTTGGCGATCGCCGAACGTGTAATCGAGCTCTTAGGCCAGTGTCTGTGTTAAAACTTCCGATTGTGCAAATTTGCAATGCGTTCAACAATTTTGGGTGAAGTATGGGAGGCGAGTTAAGCCGATTTCGGCCGCCGCGTCGTTAAATGCCGGTCGCTTTCTGCCATATCTCAACTGCGACGGTTTGAACCGTCTTACGGCACGGAAACCCGCGCCCAGACTATGTTTTTCTCAAATCTCGGCACGTAGTGTAGTGCGTTCCATACAGTAATTTAGTTGGTGTATGATTACTCTATCAACATCAATATCCACAGGTCATGCACCATATCAAACCCGGTCGTCCAAAAAAAGTGACTTTAGGGCAGACGGAGAGTCTTGCCAAGTTGCGGAAGGCTGGAAAGTCATTCGGCGAGCTGGCGAAGATATTCGGCATATCGCGATCGTCTGCACATCAGTATTTCCAAGAATACGATCGATCCGATTAGATCGCGCGTACAGAAAACGCCGTCAAGGAATATTTCGCTTATAGATCGATGCTGTGATCGTCGTCGTTCTTGGGTCTTCCTTTATCGGTTACTTCCTTTTCTTCGATATCGGTTTCCAAAGGAAGATGTAAGCCGTCGGCTTCAGGCGTACCGGGCGGGAAGTACTGATTGTCGATCGTGACTCCTCGGTTCGCGTGAATATATCGATTGACTCCCCTGACGATGTTGTCACCAATGGTGATCGCGCGAACAGCAGATCTGGAACTTTCGTCTGCAAGAAAATCAACGAATAGCTGCAGGTCACCTTCGTCAGCGCGTTCAAGGGCATCGATGTACTGATCGCGATTGGCGGGACTAACCACAGGCGGGAACCCGCCTTCCTTGACAAAAACATAGGCCATGAGCAGACGAGCGATACGGCCGTTGCCGTCCTGGAACGGATGGATCTGGGCAAACCGATGGTGTAGCCATGCGGCCTCGGCAATCATGTCGACGTTCGCTTTCTCGTGTTCTCGATGCATGGTCAACAGACGTTCCATCTCACCGTGAGTCTGCTCCGGAGGACAGTAGGGGTGAATCTCGCCGTCCGGACGACGAGGATTGTTGGGTCTAAGTTTGTACTGACCTTTTAAAAGCGGCATGTGGGTGTGCCGTCCAAACGGGTCAATGCCCGTCGCGGTGTCCTGATGCTCGGTTATCTTCGCATGGAGTCCGCGAATGGAGTAGTGACTCAACGGAACGTCGTTTTTCACCATGTCAAAAACGGTCTTGAGCGTCTCTTCCTGATCGGCGAGCAAGCCTTGCAAGGTTGAACGATCGATGTCCTCAAAGGTGTGGGAACTCTCAATACCGTGGAGTCCCTCAGTGATCAGCTGTTCGGTGATCCCTCGCTTCAGCGTGTAGAGACCTTCGACTTCACCTGTGCCGATGGCGAAGCTACGATTGCGTTCACTGAGCCAAATCTCGAGAGGGGTCTTGTCCATTTCTCGAGCTTCCAACTGTTCTCGAACTTTTACCCATTGTTCGGTTCGTTCGTTTAACAACCGCACGCTTGTCGATTGCTTGAGAGGAGGCAGATCCTCAATGGGTTTCCAGTCGACCGTCATGAAAAGGCCGGTTGATTTTGATAATGATTTTAGAGTGAATAGAGCGCTAGTTCAATCGTGAACGCGGTGAAGTCTCTACCAACCTAAAGCGATTTTGTGCTCACTCCAATCTCGAGTCAGATCGCGCTGGTAGCAGATCTCGATGCAGAATGCCAGAAGAGAACGTTACGTCTCGAACTTGGTAACTAGATTTTCAACCGACTTGCTGCACTCCTTCTCGTCCCCATCCAAAAATGTGTGGGAACTTGCCTTTCAGTAGATCTTCCACACTGAGACCCTGGATGAACGGAAAGTTCCGCCAAATGCAGATACCTGCTTCTTTTCTCGATTCCGTTCAACTGTTTTCATGTAATCCTTGAAATAAACCATCACGCCACAGGTTGCACCAATAAATTGAAACGTCTCGTTTATGTCTACAGGCCCAACTACTAAGAGATGAGCATTTTTAGGCCCGTAGTACTTCTCTTAGAAGGTAAGACATTTAGGCAACGTCGCATTGCCATCATCTTGTTCGGTACCCAGAGGCGAAATCGAATCGGGATGTTTGTTCATTGTTTTCGCCAATATGTCCAAGGTTAACCGGTTAAATGGATCATTCTGTGCGCCAACTCGTAGTTCCTCAAGTACGACTTTCTTGTCACGATCTAAAGTATCCTGCGAAAGTTCTAGGTCGGTCATACCATCCGCGTAAATTTCAAGTGCTTGGTAGTGTTTTCGAGGTGGCGTCTGTGCGTAGTAGGTAGTCTCATCGAAACTTGTGAAAGCATTCGTTGATCCGCCAAATTGTTCCACGTATTTGTAAATCGCACGTTCTGGATAGTTGGTAGTTTTCGCAAACATCAAATGTTCGAAGAGATGAGCCAATCCTCTTGAATCTTCATCTTCGTGTGCGCTTCCTACGTGATATGTGATCCGCGTGGTCACGATTGGCATGCGGTGATCTGCGAAAATAGATACTTGCAGTCTGTTTTCGAGTGTTGTGGAAAAGACGGTCGCTTCATCCCAGATGGGTTTCAACTCGACCAGTGCTTCTTCGGGGAGGTCAGATTCCTATGCGACCGCAGCCAAACTTGCCACAGCGAACAGAGAGATCGCTAGTGATTTCCGAAGCCAAAAATAAATCGAAAGATGCATGGAATTGAGAGAATCAACCAACCTTCAGGTGGTGTATGGTAGCAGGATTACCATTGTGACGCCGGTCAATCAAAGGAAGATCGAAACTGAATTGCGTTTTTTTCGCAGGCTCTAGGCTAGACCTCTTGCCGTAACTCGAATCCGTTCCCTTCGGTATCGCGACAACTTGCTACTCTAACTGGCACGAAGTCATCTGGCTCACGGAGTTCCCAAAGTTCTCCACCCGCAGCCTCGATTTTGACTTGGATGGTTTCTATGTGGTCTACCATCAAATTCAAACCTGCGTTAGGTATCTGTTGTTCGTCCATGCCGTCGTGCAGAATGTGTAACGCAAGTACAAAACTCTCGAAGTTAAACGTCGACCAACCGGGCGATTCGAAATCGGGTTTGACTTCGAAAACGAATGTATAAAAATCAACCGCTCTGTTCATATCTAGAACATAGTGGATGACCATCGGACTTGTTCCAATCACTAGAGATATCCCTCGAAAAAGACCTTTATTTTCGACATGGCGTCCCGAAGTTCCGGTATAGAGGGTAAAAACACAAGACGGAAATGATCTGGTGTGGGATGATTGAATCCTGTCCCATGTACAACGAGGATTTTCTGCGAATTTAAAAGGTCCAGTACCATCTGTTCGTCATCGAAAATCCGAAAATTTCTAATGTCTACCTTTGGAAACATATAGAACGCTCCCTTTGGTTTGACGCAGCTTATTCCCTCGATCTGAGTAAGTAGGTCGTAGGTGACTTCTCTCTTTTCGTAAAGACTTCCTTCACTCTTAGTCATGTCAAGAATGCTCTGCGGACCGGTCAAAGATTGTTCTATAGCGTACTGAGCTGGAACGTTTGCGCAAAGCCGCATCGATGCAAGGATATTGAGACCTTCAATGTAATCAGCCGCTCTTTGTTTGTCGCCGGAAATTACCATCCACCCGGACCGAAAACCCGCTAGTCGATATGCCTTTGAGAGCCCGTCGAAGGTCAGTGTGAGACAGTCGTCGTTAAGAGAGGAGCAGGGAATGTATTCCGCTTCGTCAAAGACGATTTTCGAGTAGATTTCGTCTGCGAGGAGTACAAGATCTGACTCAGCAGCCCAATCCGCAATCTCTTGCAATATTTCACGTGTATAAACAGCGCCGGTCGGATTGTTTGGATTGATGACCACGATGCCGACGGTTCGGTGATTCGTTTTTGCGCGAATGTCATTTAAATCGGGCTGCCAATCCGAAGATTCATCGCAGGTGTAGTGCACTGGTATACCACCCGCTAGCGTAATCGCCGCTGTCCACAACGGATAGTCAGGTGCGGGTACCAGCACCTCCTCGCCGTTATTCAGAAGACCTTGCATGGACATGACTATCAATTCGCTAACGCCATTACCTAGATAGATGTCCTCAAGTCCTACATTTGGTATACCCCACTTATCACATTCATTCTTAACTGCCTGCCTCGCGGAAACGATGCCTTTCGAGTCTACGTAACCTTGTGCGTCAAAGAGATGCGACGAGACGGAGCGAAGGACAGTTTCTGGTGCGTAAAAACCAAACGGTGCAGGATTTCCGATATTGAGTTTGAGAACGGATTCGCCAGCTGCTTCCAGCTGCGTAGCGGTTTCCAGAATAGGTCCGCGGATTTCGTAGCAGACATCAGCTAACTTCGTCGACTTGTTAATTAGTCGAGATTTGAAGCTAGGATGAGCTAATTTTGTGACGGTCATAAATAGATAGGAAATTAATCAAAGAACTAAATTACCTGCAAGAATAATGCGGCAAAACTGATGAAAACGGTTGATTCTTACTACTCTAGTGAAATCCGAGAAGACGATTCTAACCAGAGGATAATCAGCAAGTAGCTTTCAGTGCACAATTAGACACGCAAATCTAAGCGTAATCGTTGCCGTTATTGTGGATTTCCCAATGAAAACGAGCAATTTTCTCACCATGCATAACGAAAATCCTAACTTTTGAAGGCACCATCATGACAAAAATTTCTGAAGACCCACGAATAGACCCTAGAGTCAAGGCGATTTTCGGCGTTATGCCAGATGCTCCCAATCCCGGCGATATAGCGTCTCGAGAGCAACTCTTAGCAGAGTCTAATACGCCGGAGGCTGTGAAGCAGCGGGATGGATTCATGGCGTTCTTAGATGCATGCGATTCGCCTGATATCGTTTCCTCAAAGGGATTGGTTGTTGAGACGAAGGAGGTCATCTCACAGCCAGATGGCAACAAAATCAATATACAGTACATTCGGCACGACGATGACGAGGATCGCGCTTGTGTTTACTACATTCACGGTGGTGGTATGGCGAGTATGTCCTGTTTTCTAGGAAACTATCGAGCTTGGGGCAAAATGATCGCTCAAGGAGGTGTGCAGGTAGCCATGGTTGACTTTCGCAACTCGGTGTCTGCCTCTTCAGTACCTGAAATTGAACCTTTTCCGGCTGGTTTAAATGATTGCGTGTCTGGATTACACTGGCTGGTGGAAAACAGCTCTGAGTTAAACGTTGACCCTTCCAGGATCGTAATATCGGGAGAGAGTGGTGGCGGAAATCTGACTCTAGCAACGGGAATGAAATTGCTGAAAGACGGCGACATTGGTCTGATCCGAGGCCTATATGCACTTTGTCCCTATATCGCAGGACAATGGCCTAGCAAGTCGAATCCTTCATCAATTGAAAACGAGGGACTCGTTCTCACCTTACACAATAACCGTGGGGCAATGGGTTATGGAATAGAGGCGTTTAATGCCAGAGATCCGTTAGCTTGGCCGGGGTTTGCTACAGAAGAAGATGTCAAGGGACTGCCACCTACTGTAATCAGTGTGAACGAATGTGATCCACTTCGCGACGAGGGAGTGAACTTCTATCGTCTGTTACTACGCGCAGGTGTCACTAGCTATTGCAAACAGGCGATGGGTACTACCCACGCTACAGAGATCTTCCCTCTTGCGATGCCTGAATTTAGTAGATCTGCTGCTGCCGACATCGCTCAATTTTGTAAGGGGTGGTAGTAGACCAGTACAGACTACACGACACTTCTGTTAACGAGCATTAGTCAATAGCGTTTGAAAAGCACATTGGTTAATCATCCGGCACTCGTAAACAGATGATTGAGGTCCCATTGGTAATACAATTGAGGACGAAGACAACAGCTCCTTTCGGGGAGTTGAGACAGGAGACAACTAGACAATGAAATTAAAGGTAAACAGCGAGACAATCGACCTAGATGGTCTAGATCCCGCCACTCCCTTGTTATGGGTACTTCGAGACGAAATTGGCCTCGTAGGTACGAAATTTGGCTGTGGCATCAGTCAATGTGGTGCTTGTACAGTTTTGGTGAACGGGAAAGCGACGAAATCCTGTTCAATGCCTATTTCAGGTGTAGGTGATAGCGAAGTTACGACCATCGAAGGACTTGCGAACGAAGACGGCACCTTATCGGCTTTGCAACAAGCATGGGTTGATCTAGATGTCGCTCAATGTGGCTACTGTCAGAGTGGCCAAATCATGGCAGCGGAAGCGCTACTACGTAGTAATCCAGAGCCATCCGATGCCGAAATTGATCAGGCATTAGACCCAAATCTTTGCCGATGCGGTACATATTTACGTATTAAGGCGGCAGTTAAGACTGCTGCTACAAATCTTCAGTCGGCAGGATAGGGGAGACACACAATGAGCTTAAATTACGAAGATATTGGCAAAGTAGTACCTGGTCTGGATCGCGAATTTCAGCGCGCAGAGAATTCCGCGTCTCAGATTTTCAAACTGGATCGACGTCAGTTTTTAAAACTAACAGGTATTGTCAGTGGCGGTCTCATGTTAGCAGTTGCTGCACCGAAAACGCGCGCCTCTGCAGGTCCTCTGAATCCAAACGGTTACGTACACATTGATGAGAATGGGATCACCCTGTACGCCAAAAATCCGGAAATCGGTCAAGGAGTCAAGACTTCACTCCCGATGATCGTGGCTGAAGAATTGGATGCCGACTGGTCAAAGGTGAACGTCGTGCAGTCGACGATTGACCAAACGAAATATGGTATGCAGTTTGCAGGCGGATCGATGTCGATACCTATGAATTGGGATTCTCTCCGTCGTGCAGGTGCGACTGCTCGAGCAATGCTTGTCGGTGCTGCTGCGAAACAATGGGGTGTAGGTCCTTCAACTCTTACTACCAAGGACAGCTACGTTATCGACGCTATGGGCGGACGAAAAGCCAGTTACATGGAACTAGCATCTGCCGCGGCAGAGATGCCTGTGCCTGATCCCGCGTCAGTCAAACTAAAGAGCAAGGATCAGTTCAATCTACTAGGTAAACGAATTACCGGCGTTGACAATCAAGACCTCGTCCAAGGAAAGCCTTTGTTTGGTATCGATCAGTCGATCCCTGGTATGAAATATGCTGTCTATGAGAAGTGCCCAGCAATAGGTGGGAAACCTAATTCTGCAAATTTGGATGAAATTAAGGCATTGCCAGGTATTCACGATGCATTCATTCTTGAAGGTACGAATAACGCCATGGAAGTCATGCCAGGCGTGGCGATAGTTGCGAATAACACTTGGGCCGCGCTACAAGCAAAGCGCAATCTAAAGATCGAATGGGATGAGACTGAAGCGTGTACAGATAGCTGGTCTGCAGCACAAGCCTCAGCTAAAGAGATAAGTGAGAAATCAGGGTCAAGCGTCGTCAATGCAGGGGATGTAGATGCTGCATTCGAGAATAGTGCGCAGCAAGTAAGTGGTTTATACACCTACCATTTCGTCAGCCATGCAAACTTAGAACCCCAAAATTGCACGGCTTGGTATCACGACGGTCAACTCGAACTGAGAGCGCCAACTCAAACACCAGGTCAAGCGGTTATGAGTTCTGCTAAAGTGGTTGGAATTTCACCGCAGATGGTGACCTTGCATCAGACTAGGTGCGGCGGTGGGTTCGGTCGTCGCCTTTACAACGATTTCGTTTGTGAGGCAGCAGCTATCTCAAAACAGGCAGGCGTACCCGTGAAGTTGCAGTGGACTAGAGAAGACGATATGGCCTATGACCTGTATCGAGCAGGTGGTTTTCACCAAATGGATGGTTCCATCGACTCGGAAGGAAAAATCACAGGCTGGCGAGATCGGTTTACCACGTTCACAAATGGTGGCGGCCGACCAGTAAGCGGCGGTGGCATGTCAGCAGGCGTATTCCCCGGTGGCTTGCTTGAGAATTTGAGTGTCGAGCAAACCGCATTGGAATGGAAGACTCGTTGTGCCGCATGGAGAGCGCCTGGTTCTAATGTGTTCGGTTTCGTGGTCATGAGTTTCCTGGATGAACTAGCCCAAGCGGCAGGTAGGGATTCTCTTGAGGTATTGCTTGAAGTACTAGGTGAGCCACGACAACTTGGCGCGCGAGGAATGCACACCGGAAGAGCTGCAGGAGTGGTCAAGCTTGCAGCCAAAAAAGCCGGATGGGGTAAAGATCTCGGATCGAATCGCGGCATGGGTATCGCGTTCTACTATAGCCATGCGGGTCACATCGCAGAAGTGGCGGATGTCAGTGTAGATAGCGATAAGAAAGTGCGCGTAAATAAAGTAACTGTCGCCGCCGACGTTGGTCCTATCGTTAACCTAAGTGGTGCAGAAAATCAATTGCAGGGATCTGTCGTTGATGGTTTATCCACTATGCTTGGTCTTTCAGTCACATTTGAGAATGGGCGGGTAGAACAATCTAATTTCCATCGCTACCCCATATTACGAATGTCTCATACACCAGAGATTGACGTTCACTTTGTCGAAAGTGACTATCCACCGACAGGACTAGGTGAGCCTGGATTTCCGCCTCTAGCACCTGCTGTTTGTAATGCAATCTTTGCAGCGACAGGGCATCGAGTTCGGACGTTACCAATTAGTGAAGAGGGTTATTCAATCGCTTAGTATCAGTTAACTCACCCGGTAATGCTTACGGGTGACTAAGTTCAATACAGATAACGGACAGGTCAGTGATCTGTCCGTTTTTTTTAAGGTTTGGTTAGTCAACAATAGAAGCTACTCTGGTTACATCAAGCAACCCGAATAATGGTTGCCCAGGGACTAAGCAAGTGCTGTCAACATTCCCACACCTCGTCTTTGCCAAGTGGGTATGAGCCCTTAGTCGATGTCCGCGAGTCCCTCCAATAGTTGCTCTTGCAAAGTTCGACGCAAGCAGTCAAGAATGCGTGTGTCGTGTGATACCTAGTAGACTTATTTCTCTCGTATCTCTTCAAACGAATTTCAGAAGATGGCAAAAATAGATAAAACAGACCAAGAATGGCGCAACGAACTTTCGGACGACGAATTCCAAGTCCTCAGAAAGGCAGGAACTGAAAGAGCCTTTACAGGCGAGTATTGGGATACCAAGACTACTGGTACTTACTGTTGCCGAGCTTGTGGTGAACCGTTATTTTCGTCTGATACGAAGTTTGACTCAGGCACTGGTTGGCCTAGTTTCTACCAACCTCTGGACGAAGACGCGGTCGAAACAAAGGAAGATCGTAGTTGGTTTATGCGAAGAGTCGAGGTCCTATGTGCGAAATGTGAATCGCATCTTGGCCATGTGTTCCCAGATGGACCGGTACCTACTGGATTAAGGTACTGCCTCAATTCTCTCTCATTGAAGCTGGACGCCGTTGAGTCGGCCAAGGAAAACACTGGTTAATCCGTCAGAATCCTGCCGCCATGCCTTCCTTACGGTGGTCTGAAGCAGCACAGTATCCCTCTTCCATGCGGTAAATCAATTGCGCGCCGCCGAATAGATCTCGGTTGTTTGATAGCGATACATTGTGTCCACGGTCTGACAGCTTCCGCGCTGTGGCAGGATCGTATCCTGCTTCCAAAATAAGCTCAAAGTCTTTAGTTAAGTGCCATCGAGGTGCATCCGATGCGGATTGTGGATTTTCGCCGTGATCGTAGATCCGGGTAACCATTTGAACGTGACCTTGGTGCTGCATATGTCCGCCCATCACTCCGAACGACATACTCGCTTGCTCATCCTTCGTGACAAATCCAGGAATGATCGTATTGAACGGTCGTTTGTTACCTGCTAGTTCGTTTGGATGAGCTTTCTCCAAGCTGAATCCAGCACCTCGATTCTGCATCGATATGCCGGTTCCTTCAATGACTATTCCAGATCCGAATCCCATATAGTTGGATTGAATCAATGACACCATTTGTCCGTCTTTGTCAGCCGCAGTCAGATAAACAGTATCTTGACTGGTTGGTAGGCTGAGTGGTGGAAGATCTGAGGCTCGATTCGAGATTGTTTCTGCCGCCTTTTTTAAGCTCCTAGGGTCTAGTAGCTCCTCAACCGAAGTTTGTGCGTACTTTGGGTCTGAAATGTGATCAAAAGCAGCACGTATCGCAATTTTCATGGCTTCAGCCTGGAGATGTACCCAATCCGCTGAGTTCGGCTTCAAAGAGTCGGTGTCTAGGTGTTGCAGAATGCCTAGCGCGATCAGTGCGGCTAATCCTTGACCGTTTGGTGGGATTTCATGTAGCCGAACGTCGTTATATGGTTGATCGATTGGATTCACCCAGGCGATTTCGTGGTCGCGTAGGTCCTCGACACTGAAGTCGCCACCCTCACGGCTTGATTGAGCGACTATGGCGGATGCCAATTCTCCCTGGTAGAAGGAGTCGCCCTTCGTGTCGGCGATTGAGCTTAGAGTTCGTGCTAGATCTGGTCGCTTAAAAAGCTCTCCGGTTTTAGGTGCACGACCGTCGGAGAGAAAGTGTTGCCTGAATCCGTTGTACCTCCCAAGACGATCTATTGACAGGTCCCATGCTCGGGCAGTGATCGAACCTACTGCAAAGCCATCGTGAGCGTATTGGATAGCCGATTCAAAGAGATCCCGGAAAGGTAGATGACCGTATCTATCTGATAAGGCAACCCAGCCGCTAACTGCACCGGGTACGGTGACACAGTCCCATCCTGATATAGGCATCGACTCAAGGCCTTCGAATTTCTGCATATTTAGCGCGCGTGGAGACCTGCCTGACGCATTCAAACCTTGTAGACCTTTTTGGTCTGACACAATGGCGAATAAATCGCTACCCACACCGTTGCTGCATGGTTCTACAACCGTAAGTGTGATTGCGGTCGCTAGTGCTGCGTCGACAGCGTTACCACCCTTTCTGAGAACCTCGACTCCGGCTTGAGTAGCTAGAGGTTGTGAACTCGCAACTACATTACGAGCAAATACGTGCGCTCTCTGTGAAGGGTAGGGAAACTCCCACCGAAGTGGTCGATCCATCCTAGAGTAGGGTTAGTAGGTGATCTTACTTACCTTGCCAATTTGGTTTTCGCTTCTCGGAGAACGCTCTGGGGCCTTCTATGTAATCTTCGCTACTCGATAACGTCGCAACTGAGTCATAGCGAACTTTCATCGATCCTTCTAAGGATTCCATTGAAAGACTTTGGTACACAACATCCTTACTCGCACGAATCGACAAAGGTGCACATTCGAGGATCATGTCGACCCAACGATGTGTTTCTTCCATGAGATTGTCGTGTGGAACAACGGCATTGACGAAACCGAGCTGCAAGCCTTCTTCAGGGGTTACGTGTCGACCAGTCAGGATCATACCTAGAGCTCGTTTCACTCCGATTTGGCGAGGCAGACGCTGTAATCCACCTGCAAGTGCTGCCAAGCCTACTTTGGGTTCCGGCAGTGCAAAAACCGCGCGATCAGATGCAATGATCAAGTCACAGGCCAATGCGATTTCGAAACCACCACCCATGGAGACACCGTTCACTGCAGCGACTACCGGTTTGGTAAGATCGAATCTTGATGTAAGTCCACCGAATCCTCTCGGGGTTGGGACTCTGACACCACCTTCTGCTTGGTGTCGTAGGTCATTACCTGCGCTGAATCCCCGACCTTCGCCGGTGATAATCGCAACCCACATATCGGAGTCTGCCGCGAATTCATCGAATACTTCCCCCAGTTCCGCGTTTGCTGGTGGGTGTAGCGCGTTCAATCGTTCGGGACGATTGATGGTGACGGTCAGAACATGGTCTTTTTTATCGACTTTGCAAAACTCAAGCATGAAAAATCCTTAGATCAGTGGAATTCAGAGTGTTTTCATTTTAAAGGGAGTTAGCAGCGAGAATCGCTAACTCGCAACTGCTTCAGAATCTTGTGGCTCAATCATTGGCTCCTCACTTTGGCTAAACCGGTCGACAACTAATGAACCGACGAGATCACCAAAGACATTGATTGAAGTACGGATCATGTCCAAAGGGCGCTCAACAATCAATAGTATTAACACGCCCTCTAGTGGTAGTCCAACCATCAGAAGAACTGCTTGCATCCCTGCCATTGAACCACTAGGGATACCTGGTGCACCTATCGACGCAAGCATCGATGCAAAGAAAATCAGTACGACTATCGTGGCGGTTAGTTCAACACCGAATAGATAAGCAATGAATACAGCTGCAATGCCTTCAAAAAGTGCTGAGCCATCCATATTGGCAGTGGCTCCGAATGGAATAATGAACGTCCGAGTGGAGTCGGAAATCTTTAGATTTTGCGCGGCTGTGAGTGTCACAGGGATAGTGGCAGCACTCGACGAAGTCGTAAATGCAACAATGAGAGGTCTCGCTCCGTGTTTGAACAGTTCTCGTAAATCCGCCTTGCCTACGAAATATGCGATTGAAGGAATGACCACGAATCCATGAATGCAGGTTGCAACAACTACCAAGATTGAAAATACAACCAATTGCTTGATGAGTTCAAGCTCAGCCGATACGGTTAGTTCGTACACAATACCCAAGACACCTAGAGGAACAACCCAAATGACCCAGCTCGTGATTTTGTAGAAGATATTGGTGATTGTGTCTACAACATTGACGACTGCTGCATTGTTGCCGGCTACCAGTAGCAGTGCTAATCCGATCAAAACTGCGTTAATCGCAATAGCTAAGATGTTGAGATTGGCTAGTGCGGTGAAAGGCGATACCAGCGTTTCTTTTAGTATCTGACTTAATACCGCCAATCCGGAGCCGTCGAGTGATTCAATCCGATCAAAATCGATGTCAAATTGACTGGTGTCAGACAGTGGTTCAAAAAGGGTCCAGGGTTGAATGAAAAATACGCAAATCAACCCAATGGATATGGCGATGGATGTTGTGGTTAGGTAGTAACCTACAGCCAGACCACCAGTTCGACCGAGACGGTTTGCTGAGCCCATTTTCAAAATGCCGGCGATAAGGGAGAAGAAAATCAGCGGAGCCATGATCATTTTCAAGGCCGATAAGAACAATGTCTTAAGTGCTCTCATCAAGTCCAACATCC
>MKWU01005134.1_pt1 | contig 14539 bp, 14 predicted proteins | sample 809101 | NCBI WGS metagenome assembly MKWU01 (sample SAMN05860141, study PRJNA318959) | sponge metagenome | host: Aplysina aerophoba | place: Slovenia: Piran, Adriatic Sea, Gulf of Piran | collected 2013-05-07 | reverse complement strand
CGAGCGTGTGTGGGTGTGGTGGCCCGGCAGGGCCGGTGCGTGGCCGAGGCCGGCGTCAGGGACGCGGCGTCGTGCGGCCGGATGCAGCACGCCGAGGCGTGGGTATGCCCGCCCGCGTCGTTCCCCTGGCCGCCGTTCGGATCTGCGTCATTGTCGCCCGCCCCGCTCCCTCTCCCCGGGGTACGTTCGTCCGCGCGCCGACTCCGGGAGGCGCGCCGGGCCGACAGGCTGGTGGAAGTGTCGATGTCGGGCGCGGGCGCGCCGGGCGACGTGTCGGTCGACGCAGACTGAAGGAGGCGGACCAGTCGCCGATGCCGGTCTTCGCTCTCGACATCAGAAGTCCAGGGTGAGCGCGCCGGGTGAGTGCGCCATCGCGCTCGACGAGCGAGCGCCGGATCGAAAGAGCGATCGGCCTGCCTGCCCTTATATAGCGCTCGCGGCCGCCGACCCGCCCAGCCGTCCCCGAAGCCGGTCGGGAAACCTGACGGTCAGCTGGCAGGTTTCGGCGCCGGTCCGACGCCGTGATAGCCCCGGCCTTGCGAATTGCTGACCCACGGGGCGCAAATGCTCTATGGGAGGACCGCTTCCATGAGCCTGCCTGCGCGGTCGGTGCGGCGGGGGGCACAAACGACGGAGGGACCACAGTGGCGAAGATCGTCGAGGGAAATCCGGGATCAGGTACGGAGTGGTCGTGGATATCGTCTCCGGTACCAGGAGCGGAGCCAATTTGGGGCTGGTCGGGAGCGACGAGCGGGTCTTCGAGGTGACCCTCACGCCGGATGAGGCCAAGCGGGTAGCCTACGCGCTCCTGCTTGCGGCGGACGGCATCAAGCCGCGCGCTTGAGGTCGATCACATGGGTGTCGAGGCGTCACTACGCGGACCAGCCGACTCGGGGACGAGAGCGTCCGCCCGGTTCCAAAGAGCGGCGATCGTCAGCTGGCGCTCCCTGTACTGCCGGCGACGTAGGCGGACCAGTCGTTCATCAACTGCCGCCGCCGCTCGAACAGGTCCGACCGCGCGTAAGCCGCCTCTACTTTGTTCTGGACGACGTGGGCCAGCGCGGCCTCGACCACCTCGCGCGGGTGGTTCGTCTTCTCGGCTGCCCAGTCGCGGAAGGTGGAGCGGAAGCCGTGAGGCACGGCCGGGACCTCCAGCGTCCTGAGCAGTGCCGACAGGGCCATGTCGTTCATCCGCTTGCCCCGCACGCTCGGGAACACGAGTGGGTTGCCGTCATCGAGCGTCCGCGCCGCGTCGAGGATCTCCAGCGTCCGCCCGCTCAACGGCACCCGGTGCTCGCGCTTCGCCTTGGTCCGCGTGGCCGGGACGGCCCACACGTGGTCCGCCGTGTCGATCTCTGTCCACCGTGCGCCGCGGACCTCGCCGGACCTTGCGGCCGTGAGCACGAGAAACTCGAACGCCAGCTTGACCGCCGGAGTCGCGCCCGACGCCCGCACCGTCTCGACCACCGCCGCCACATCGCGATGCGGCAGCGCCCGCATGTGCTGGACGAGGTCCTGCTGCGGGCCGAGCACCGGACCGATGCGGGTGCACGGGTTGTCGTCGCGGTAGTTCAGCGCCACGGCCCACTCCATTACCGTGCTGATGCGCTGGCGGACCCGCCGCGCCGTCGCGGGCCGCTCGTGCCAGACGGCCCGGAGCGCCTCGACCACATCGGCGCTCGTCACCTCGGAGACGGGCAGCTTGCCGAGTCGCGGGAAGGCGAAGCGTTCCATGCTCGACAGCCAGTCCTTGCCGTGCTTGGGGTTGCGCCAGCCGGGCCGCATCTGCGCCAGAACCGCCTCGGCGGCAGCGGCGAAGCTGGGCATGCTCTTGAGGCGGCGCTTCTCGGCGAGGGGATCGCCCCCGGCGCGGGCGAGCCGGCGGTTGGCGAGGGCCTGGGCGCGGGCGTCCTTGAGCGGGACGAGCGGGAAGCCGCCGAGTCCGAGTTCGCGGCGCCGGCCGCGGATGACGAGCCGCTGAACCCAGCTGCGGGTGCCGGTCGGCTGCACGTCGAGGTACAGGCCGTCGCCGTCACAGTAGCGTCCGGCCTGTGCTGCGTTTCGGACGAAGGCGGTCGTCAGCGCGTGGTGCGGCTGCCGACCGCTGGGCTTGCGGGTACGGGGTCTGGCCGAGAGTTTCATTTCTACCAGTATTCCCCTCAGTAAATGGCGGAGGCAGGCGGATCGTACCGGACGGAATCGGCCTGCGTCAAGACTGAGAATCGGTAGCAATGCGTCTATTATTCAGACGTTTACGGACAATACTGGAAGGCGCTGGACCGGACCGGACTTTTCTATATGGTGGACAGGGCTACAGCCATCAGCCTCGATGCCCTGCCCGGCTCTTGTACCGTTGCCTGTTTCGTCCGTTCCCCCTTCGCGTTTCATGTTCTTCCCATCTTTCCCTCGTCATTAGTCCGGGCCGGCCGGCCGCGGCCGGCTGCACTGAGGGTCGCCGCCATTTGAGAAATGACGGCGTGGCGGGTTCCCCGTCTCCGCTCACCGCGTGTCGAAAGCGAGCAGATCTTGTACGCGGGGGTACCGGCGGGCCGGCGCCGGCCGCTGCCCGAGGCAGTCCGAATCGCCGTCACGCTGGCCGACGCGCTGGCGGCGCCGTACAACGACGGCTGCTGCGTGCAGTTCGGCTACGATGTCCTGGCTCTGGCCTGCGGGGCGACCCGAGAGTGCAGCCAGCCAGCTTCGGAGTAAGGAAGATGCCGGTGAGCGCAACCATCGCGGACAACGAAGCGGAGTTCGAGCAAGCCGACGAGCCCTGCGAGCCGACGGGGCGGACGGCTGGCGCGCCGACGGCGGTTGCTGCATGCTTTCTTGCGTGCCGGCAACCGCCGCAACGATGCGGGCAGATCGTCAGGAAAAAGGGTGCACGATGTCGAAGAGCGGAATCCTGGACGCGCTGCGCAGCGAGGAGCACTCGCTCAAGAGCCAACTCGTCGCCGTACAGCGCGCTATCGAGGCGATCGAGGGGAACGTGCCCCCGGCCGCCGGGCGCGGCAGGAAGAAGGCGGCGGCCAAGACGGTCGGCAGACGCAAGCGCGCCATGAGCGAGGAGCAGCGCAAGGCCGTCGCCGAGCGGATGCGCAACTACTGGGCAGCGCGCCGGGAGGCCAAGGCCCAGGAGGAAACGGCACAGAAGTGACGCGACGCGCCGGACTCGACGGCGTCTGGCCGCCGCACGCCGGCCTCGATCCGATCGACGACGCTGGCGCCCGGATCCATAACGCCGGGCGAGCATCCAGGCCCGGCAGCGATGCGGCGCCGGGAACCCAACTTCGTGCGGCGTATCTTCTCCCCCTGATCGGCACACGACGCGTTACCGCCCCGCGCATCTGGTGATGACCGAACCCGTCGCACGGTCAGGATCGACTGTGCGAGATTGAAACCCCGGCTGTGGTGCGGCGTCGACGTCCCGCTCTGCTCGCTGCTGGCATTGCACGGCGTCACTCAAGGTCGTGGTCGGCTGGCCCGATTCCCATCTGTGCGAGTTCGTGATCGACGAGCGCGTCTACGGCGAGTCCCTTTCCGATTACGACTACTGGGGTCGGCACGTGTACAAGGCCGCCGGCATCCGCCCCGAACTCCACGGTCTCGCGAGTCACCCGGCAGGAGGGGGCGAGCGGTCCGCTTCCGGCCGATCTCGCCCACCAGCGCCCTGCGCCTGCCGGAGGATCGCGTCCAGCGGGACGGTCATCGAACGGATGTCGCCGCGTCTGAGACCGTCGTTCGCGCCGTGCGCGAGAACCGCCACCTGCGCGCGGCGACCGATGCAAAGGCGGAGTCGACGACTGCGCGGTGGCGGTAGGGTCGACTCTACGGCAGCTCCGCACGAAGGACTGCTTCGCCCGGTCCCAGCCCCGTCGTCGTCAATACGCGAAAGCCCTCGCCCGCGTACACGCTCCAGCGAGACGGCGCTGCCCGTCGACAGTCGTCAGCCACGGAAGCTCGGAACGGTCGCGCCCTTCAATCCCGCTCGGCGTCAATCTTTCTGCGTGGAGGCTGGCCCCCAATTCATGCCTTTCGCCGGGGACGCGACCCGGTGATGTCCTCTCTCTGTGAGCGCGTAGCAGCGTTCCGGGTAGTACTGCGACGGGACCTTGTGGAGGAATCCGTCAGCCACCAGCCGTATGAACGCTGGGCTCACCCCCTCGACCGACTGGCCGCTGTGTCTGAAAAGCGTAAGCACGGTCGTGAACATGAGTCGGGTCTCGCTCGCGCCATGCGGCCGAAACAAGTGGAGCAGCTGATCCTCTAGCTGTCGCGTACCGCTCCGTCGACTCGCGGGCTCGGCCCGCCCATCCCCAACCACCTCGTCGCCGACGTGCTCAGCTCGGCCGGAAACGCTTCCGCCCTCCGGACACGCCGCCGACGCCTCTCCACCGGGCGGCGTTGCGTTTCCGTTTCCGCCCACCGCGGGGGACGCAGCCTCGGAAACGCTCGCGACCGACGAACTCGCCGCCGACGCCTCTCCACCGGGCGGCGTTGCGTTTCCGCTTCGGTCCACCGCTGGAAACGCAGCCTCGGAAACGGTCTCCGAACAACCCTCCGCCGACGTCTCTCGGGCGGGCGTCGTAGCATTTCCGCTTCTGTCCACCGCTGGAAACGCAACCGCGGAAACGCTCGCGACCGACGAACACGCCGCTGGCGCTCCTCTGTTCGTCGAGGCTCCGGAATCCGCCCCTTGCCGCAGGCACTCGGCCCGGCGACGGCCTCTCTCGGTGAGCGCGTAGCCGCGGCCGCGACCGCTGCTGCCGTCCGACCGCTGGGCGCGATCGACGATCCTCTCGGCGAGCAAACGCTCAAGCGCTGAACTCAGCTCTTCGTACCGCCGGCCCTGGCACCCGAGACTGGCGGCCAGGCCCCGTGCGGGAAGCCTCACGTCGGCGCCGAGCTCGTACAGATGCAGCACCACTCGGTCGTCAATCCCTGGCGCATCGGTCCTCGACCGGCCCGCCTGTTCGGTATCTTTGACCACCGAGTAGCCGCGGCCACGGGTCCAGCGAATGTCCACCGGATCCAAGTGCCACCGGCCGGACGGCTGGAGGCAAAGCGAAGTCGGCGATTTGCCGGGACCGAGAGAAACGATTATGTCCGTCGCGCCGAGGACCGCCGAATCTGTGTACGCGCCAAGGCGCTTCTTCTCGTTGTCTTGCGACACTGTGACAGCCGTTTGGTACTCCCGCGCCCAGTCGACGATGTCTCCGAGCAGGAGCTTCTCCATCCCGGGCCCCGCGGCGGCGGTGACCCTCTGCACCTGAACATAGTGGTGCCATGGGTCGATGATCACCCACACCGGACGCAGCAATCCGACGACCTGCGGCAACGACGACTCGTCGTCCGTATCCGGTCTCAGTCCACGGATGAAGAAGACCTTGTCGAGATCCGCGACCACCTCGGCCAACTTCCCCTTGACGTCGGCGGCCGTCTCTTCGCTCACCCACAGCACGGAACCGCCGATCGTGGGCTGCTCGAGAAAGCGCTGCCCACCGGTGACGGCGGCGACCGCCGCCCGGAGGAGTCTGCCCTTGTCGACGTTCCCCCGCGCGTCGATCCACGTGACCCGGCCCCGGTGAGCAATGGGCCATGCGACCGTCGGCGGCGCGCCGCGGGCGGTCGCCCGCACGCTTGGGTCGCTCAGCCGTGTGACTCCTTCGGGCAGCTCCTGGATGTCGCCGGCCCCGCGGAGTTGATCGCCGGCAACGGTCGGGTCCGTGCGGTCGGCACGGTCCTTCACCAGCGGCCCTCGCAAAATCCTTGTCGCCATGGGTCGTCTCCTCCCGAGCCGAACACTGCGGCTGCCGAAGAGACCATAGCGACCGGATGCCGGTGCGCCCGTCGTCCCAGGAGTACTCACGGTGACGCTGCCCAACGCGTCAGGCGCGCAGACTGGGAACGGCGACCGCAACCGGCACGATCGAGAATCGCGAGACGCCGACGCTGGCGATCACGGGCGGGCGGGGCAAGGAAAGCGACGACAGCGGCATGTACATCATGTTGGTAGGCGGACGGTAGCCGCCGGCCTCCCAGTCTGCCCAACTGCCCGCCGCCGGCTCAGGTAGTTTTCCAGCGCAGCGTTCGCCCCGAACACCGCCCAGGCGATGTCCGGAGCGATGCTGTCGAGCGGATACGGGATGGCAGTCTGCTGACCGGCTCCGACGTCACCATCAACCGGAACGCCGGGCCGGGAACCTTCTCAGTGTGGAGCCGCGGCTCGAAGTCGAGCTTCTCAAGCCACACCGAAGCGGCGACGTCCGGACGAAGATGGTCGGTGCGCCGACTACACCCGCGGGAAGCTCATCGCGGGCGTCTCGCGGTCGCACTGCTGCGGCCCGGGCGATACGAAGGGGGACGCCGGCGGCGCCGCTACGTCGGCCGTCACCGGGCTCTACCCGTGGATCGGATACCGGGCCACCGAGCGCATCAGCGTCTGGGCCGTGGGCGACTACGGGGCCGGAGGCCTGTGCTGCGGGCGGAGAACGCCGCGCCGGTCCAGAGCGGCCTGTTGATGGCGCTGGCGGCGGCGGAAATGCGCGGGACACCAGTCGCCGACGACGAAACCTTTGAGTGCGCCTTCAAGGCCGCTGCCCTGTGGGTCGGAACGAGGGTCCACGGGTCAGCGGGACCCGGCGGGCGGCTGCAGGCAGCAGGGGCCGGGGTGACGCGGCTGCGGAGGGCACTCGAAGGCTCGAACACGTTCCGGATGGGCAGGTGCAGGTCGCCGCAGCCGAGCGTGGAATTCGGACTCCGCCAAGCTGGCGGGGCGCCGAGGTCGGCAGCGGCCTCGACGTGGGCGGCGGCGGTCCAGCGTGGCGGCTATTCTGCTCGCCACTGCTGCGCGGGCGTGGAGGCGTCGCCCGGCTGCACCGGCCGGTCTTGGGGGCTGGACCGTCGGATCGCCTCCCGGCTGGGTCGGCTTGCGGTCGGCTGCGCCGGCGTCGAGCGTCTCTGGCAGTTGTTGTTGCTCGCGCTCGGCGCGGCGGTCGCGGCTGATCTGCCGACCGGAGTCGACGCGCTCGTCGTTGAACGCCCGCTCGATGGCGTCGATGTCGCGCGAGGCAGGCCGCCGGCTGATCGCGGGGCGTCGCTCGGCGCTCGAGCTGCTCCGGGTCGCTGGCCGAGCTCGGCGGAACGTACGGCGCCCGGAATCGCCAGAACGCGATCGGCGGAGGCGTACTCGCCGCGCGAGTACGCCTCGTTGCCGGCGCGCCGGTAGGGTGCGCCGCTGGTAGTGGAAGGCGGTCGAGATCTAGCGCGGTAGCGGCGGTCGCACTTCCAGCCAGCCGTCAGTGACTACGTAGTCGAGTGCCGGCCATGCCGCACTCAGCACACCGAGCTCGCAACTCACGGCGGCGGGCAGATTGCCGGCGATCTCCGTCGCGCCTTCCTCAAGCTCTGGCCCGAAGTGCTGACGCAACTCCTCCCACGGAATCTGGACAGGCATGGTCAGATCGTGCATGCGATAGGTCAGCAACAAGAACAGATCCAACCGGAGCAAGGAGCCCAGCGCCGCAGCAAGGACCTCCACCTCTAACGCGACCGGATGGGACTTGATCTCACGGAAGAGCGGGTCATGAACCTCAATACTGGTAGTCCAGAGCAGGTTCTGTGTCGGATCGTCGGCCTCCCACCGCAGGTCGGCAACCGCTGCGGTCGTGTGCGTCATGCTCGATGTGTTGAGCTCGTCGGAAACCTTCAGACCGACCACGCAGCTAAAGAAGTAGCGCATCTGGTCGCACAACCCGGTCGTCGAGGCCCATCGGCCCTCTTGATGGGACCCCGTAACGCCGACCTGCTGCAGGAACTGGTTGAGTGACTCCCCGAACAGTACTTTCGGCGAACCCGTTCGTTCGATCTCGGTGCAGATCCAGGCAAACAGAAGCTTGGGCCACACGCCGTACGGGAGGTGCTTGCTCACCGTGCGGCACAGGTGGTGCTTCAGCGGCCCAATCTGGCGAGTGAAGTACCTTGCGTCACCCTGGCTGGTCCACGGGAGCGCGCACACGGTGGCCAACCGGCGGATGACTCCCGCCGCTTTCGCGTCGCTGAGCATCGCCGCCGTTTGGAATTCACCGTAACGGGGTACAAGCCGTCGTCGCGTTGACTGCATGGCTGGCAACAGAGTCCTACACTCTCTCGACTCGTGTCGCGATCAGATGTCAAACGGAGCCCTGGTCGACGTCGCGTCTCTCAAGGCGCCGCGAGAATCCCAGCCAGCGGGAAGGTTCTCGTCGCACCACTTCCGGAAGTCGGCCATCGAGTTGAAGGAGCGGCTGGGTCCGGTCGGTCGAGGACGGCCTGTACGTGCGGATGAGAGAGTAGTTCAGGTGCTCTTCCGGCGATCGGCGCCCGGCGTTACAGCGCGGCCACGTGCTGTGCGGTGAATCCGGCTTCGTGCAGCGCTTGGTGGTCGCGGTCGTGATTGCCGAGGATCAGCACGCGCCGACCGGGGCAGGTTACGTACGTCGAGCAGCAGGCGCCGATTGCGCCAAGCGTTCGGATGCGCCCCGTCGACCAGGCAGATGATGGTGTCTTCGGGTCGTACCCGGCGGCGCATTCGCGGAGCAGATGATGGTTCATCTGCTCGACGCAGCGGAACGGCCGGTCCCAGCTGAACACACGGCGCGGTCGTCCAAGTGCAGCTCGGACCAGACCGAGGTGACCGGCGCCTCGATGATCGGGATCGGATCCCGCATTGCCCACGGCCTGTCAATGGATCTTGCCCTCTTCATGTCCCTCGCCGCCGTAGGCCTCGCTGGAATCTCGCAGTCGACTCGCGATGGTTCGCGCGATGGTCTCCATGGCCTGCGACAGCGGCACCCCTTTCTTCGCGGCGTCAAACAGCGTCCCCTTGGCCTCGGACGTGTCCTCGGTCTTTCGCGCGGTCATGTCGATGACCAACGCCCCCACGACCTGCATCAGGTCGTGGATGCTCATGCCGAGCAGGTCCAGATCGGCGAAGGACAGGCGCTCGCGGATCTTCCAGGGGGCGTTGCGCGGGTCTGTGGTCATCCGCATCATCGCGTCCTGCACGCCTTCCGCATGCTCGACCAACGCCATCAACGCGCCGCGCAGGGCCGGTGCCGTCGGCCGGTCGTCGGTCGCCCCACCGGCGGACGGCTGCTCCGCGAGCCGCCGCTTTGCGAGAGCGTCGGCGGCGCGCTTCAGGATGCGGCGTACTTCCTCGTATGCGGCTACCGTTCCGGGCTGATCGTCGATCCCCTGGCTGATCCTGTCGTCGAGCGCAGCAACCGCCAGGGAGAGGACGTCGCTGTCCTGGCACACCGCGAGTCGTTTCGCATAGTCGCGCAAGCTTTCTCGGGGGCACATGCGCAGCGTGTCGGCCCCGTCGACCAACCTGCTGTCGAACCCGAATGCAACCAGGACGTGAGGGTCCACCTTCTCGTGGTTCAGAAGGTGGCGTAGCCACAAGATTGCCTGCTGCCTGTGGGTTCCCACCACCTGCACGACGCGCTCAATGTGTTCAAGCGCCCTGCGAGCGTCCTCGTCCCCTTCGTCGTTGTAGATCAACCCCGCGAACAGCTCGACTCGCGCCGCCGCCACCAAGTCCGGCGTTGTCTGCATGTCCCTGCTCCTCACTCCTGTTTGCGAAGGCACGACAACGGCGCCATCGCGTCGAACCGCCTCGACCACGTTCTCGACCTGCCCTTCGTTCCCGTCGTGGCCGTCTTCTTCGTCCTCTCTCGTGTTGCTCGTTGTGCTCCTTCCTGTTCTTCATGTCCTTGTTGTTCTCGTTCCCGTCCTGCTCTTCGCGCCCATGGCCTTCGGCCCGGCGGCGCACCAGGTTGGTGCCCTCGCACCGAGGCCGTCGCTCGGTCCCGTGCGCCGGGTCGGTCCCCGGCTAGTCGGAACGGTGGCAACACCTTCACCTTCCACGGCGTCTTCACCCACGAGGTCTCGATCACCCCGGCCGCGCTGCGCGACCACGCGTTCACGGTCAACAACGCCAACATGACCGCTGCCGCGCTCGTCAACGGCCGCGACGACCGCTGGCTGGTCCCGGCCGGCGACAACGCGGTGACGATCACGCTCCCCGGCAACGGGGCCTGCGGGGCTCGGCGCAGTCTGTTCGGAGGAGGACAACCCAGTCCCCTTGGGCAACAGCCCCTCGGCCACGGTCGCGCCACCGCCCCCCGGGGACCCGCTCACGGCGAGCTTCTCGAACGTGCCCGAGAGCCACACCGGGAGCGATTCCCCGGTCGATCTGACCTTCGGCGAGGCCCCCGACGACGTCGGCTGGCGGGACATCCAGAACGCTGTCAAGGTCACCGGCGGGAGCATTAACCGGACGACGAACTGCGGAGGCAGGCCCGTCACACAGGCACTGGTCTCGTGGAAATCACTCTGTCCGCATAGCGGTTTCGACGATGCCGGGATCAACGCGGCAATCCACGCGCGGGGGCAGCAGGCCGGAGGGTGGCGGTGGTCCCGCCTCCGTCAGTCCTGTTCATTATTCGGGGGATCACCACGCTCCCGATGGGCAGGGTTTGCGAACGGACCTGTTCCGCTGACTGGCCGTCCTTGACAGGCCGGGCTAGACTCCGCGATACTTCCATCGTTAGACGATGGGAAAGAGCGGCCCCGAGCTTCTCCCGGGCACCCTCGATCTGCTGATCCTGCAGACGCTCGCGACCGGCTCGCAGCACGGCTACGGCATCGCTCACCACCTGAAGACGGTCTCCGACGACGTGTTGCAGGTCGGCGAGAGCTCGCTGTATCCGGCCCTGCAGCGGCTCCTGCTCAACGGGTGGGTCGAGGCCGCCTGGGGCACTTCCGAGAACAACCGCCGCGCCCGGTTCTACACCCTGACCGCCGCCGGCCGGCAGCAGTTGGCGCACAAGCGCGACGAGTTCGACCGCATCATCTTCGCCATCCACCGCGTCCTCGACGCAACGTAGGAGGTCGTGCATGACGCGGCTGCTCCGGCGCCTACGCTACCTGCTCCAGCGCGATCGTCACGAGCGCGAGCTCGACGACGAGCTGCGGTTCCACCTGGAGATGAAGCGGCAGGAGCTGGAGTCGCGCGGGCTCGATCGGGCCGCGGCGGCCTCGGCGGCGCGGCGCGCGCTGGGCAACCTGCCGCTCACCCGCGACCGAGTGCGTGACGTCTGGATCGCGCCGTGGCTGCAGGGTGCCATGCAGGATTACAGGCTCGGACTGCGGATGCTCCTGAAGTACCCGGGCCTGACGCTCGCGGGCGGACTGGCGCTCGCCATTGCCATCGGGATTGGGGCAGGCTGGTACGACTTGGCGGGCAAGCTCCTGGCGCCGACGATCCCGCTGCCCGAAGGCGACCGTCTCGTCTTGATCGAGACGCGGAATACCCTGACCAACGAGCCCGAGCGACGCGTCGTGCGCGACTTCCTCGAATGGCGGCGCGAGCTGCGCATGATCGAGCAGCTGGGAGCGTACCGCACGGACACTCGCAATCTGGTCGTCGGCAACGCGGCTCCCGAGTCGATCCGGATGGCCGAGCTCACTGCCGCCGCGTTCGGCACGGCACGTGTGCCGCCCCTGCTTGGTCGCGCCCTGCTCGACGCCGACGAGCGGCCGGGAGCACCCGGCGTGGTCGTGCTCGGCTACGACGTATGGCAGCGCGTCCTTGGCGGTCGCGACGACGTCGTCGGTTCGGTCGTGACACTGGGGAACACACCGGCGACCGTGATCGGCGTGATGCCGGAGGGTTTCCGGTACCCGGTCAACTACGACGCCTGGACGCCGCTGGCGCTCCGCGCCTCGTACGACGCGCTCGAGGGCGGTGCGATCAACGCTATCGGCAGGCTGGCTCCCGGCGTCACGCGGGCGCAGGCGGAAGCCGAGTTGCGCGTGCTCGGCGACCGGGCGGCCGCGGCGCTTCCGGCGACGCACGAGCATCTCCGGCCGAGCGTGATACGACCCGGGGAAACACGTGATGCCCTGGGGGAAGCACGTGATGGTCAGGCCATCGCGCAGTTCTCGTTGCGGAACGGGCCGGTGCTGCTGGTGCTGCTCATTGCGTGGATGAGCGTCGGCACCCTGGTCTACGCGCGGACGGCGACACGGGAGGGAGAGATCACCCTGCGTTTCGCGCTCGGTGCAAGCCGCGCGCGCGTGATCGGTCAACTCTTCGTCGAGGCGCTCGTGCTGGCGTCGGTCGCGGCCGCGGTCGGCCTCCTGGCGGCCGACCGGGCGGTCACGTGGGGGATCGAGAACTTCGACCGGGCCGCGGGAGGCATGCCGTTCTGGATGACGCCGGGCCTGAAGCTCTCGACGATCGTGTACGCCGGTGGCCTCGCGGTGGTCAGCGCCGCAATGTTGTCGCTCCTGCCGGCACTGAAGGCCACGGGGACGCGCGTGCAAGCGCACCTTGCGAACCGGGGCACCGGGGGCGCCACGCTGCGCTTCGGGCGGGTCTGGACGGGCGCGATGCTCGTTCAGGTAGCGTCGACGGCCATCGGCATCCCGGTCGCGCTGGAGAGCGCGGTCGAGGCGCTGCGCACCCTGGAAATCCGCGCGGAATTCCCAGGCCGAGAGTATCTCGCCGCTCGCATCGACGTGGACCGGCCGTTCGAGGAAGAGGCCACGCCGGCGTTCGAGGCGCGGCGGGCGCGGACGTTCGAGGAGCTCCAGCGCCGGATCGCGCAGGAACCTGGCGTTGTCGCCGTCACTTTCGCCGACCGCGCCCCCGGGTCGGCGCCGGCGACACGATTCGGTGAGGTCGAGTCCTCTCCCGGCGCGGGGCCGGCCTACGACGATGTGTTCTGGACGTCGGAGGTGGGGCCAGGATTCTTCGAGGCCCTCGATCGTCGGATTGTCGCCGGGCGTGGCTTCCACGGGGGAAATCGCAGCCCCGGCACTCGAACGGTGATCGTCAACGAAGCGTTCGCGCGCATGTTTTTACTCGCTTCGCGCGGCGGATCGCCGGTCGGCGCACGCCTTCGGTATCCCGCGTCGTCCGCGCGACCCGACGCCCCGGCGGCGAAGCCCTGGTTCGAGATCGTGGGCGTGGTGCGCGACGTCGGCCTGGACCCTGACGACTGGGGCAACGAACGACCGTACGTGTTTCACGCGGCAGCGGCGGGAACAGTCTCTCCGCTCGTGACGACGGTGCGCGTGCGTGGCGATGCGGCCGCACTCGCCGCGCGTCTGCCGGTCATCGCAGCCGATGTCGATGCCGGATTGTTCGTCCAGGATGCGCGGCCGCTGAACGCATGGATCCGGCAGCGCGACGTCAGTCTGACCATGCAGGTCGGCGCGCTGGCGGGGGTGACCGCGCTCGTGCTGTTCCTGTCGGCGCTGGGCATCTTCTCGCTGGTGTCGGTCAGCGTTTCGCGGCGGACGAGCGAGATCGGCCTGCGTGCGGCCCTGGGCGCCAACCCCCGCCATCTGCTGGCCGGCATCCTCTCCCGTGCCATGGTGCTCGTGGGCAGCGGCATCGCGGTGGGAGCCGCCCTGCTGCTGTTGTTCGTGGCAGAGAACCGGTCCCTGGAAGAGGTTGCGCTCTACGCCGGGTATCTTGGCGTGACATCCGTGGTGATGCTCGCCGCGTGTCTGCTTGCCTGCATCGGGCCCGCCGGCCGCGCGCTCAGGATCAATCCAGTCGACGCCCTGAGGGAGGCCTGAACCGTGAAGACCGCTTTGGGAGGCCCTGCATGACCAGACTGCTCCGGCGCCTTCGCTACCTGCTCCAGCGGGATCGGCGCGAACGCGAGCTCGACGACGAGTTGCGGTTCCACCTGGAGATGAAGCGGCAGGAGCTGCAGTCCCGCGGGCTCGATCCGGCCGCGGCGGCCCTCACGGCACGGCGCGCGCTGGGCAACCTGCCGCTCACCCGCGACCACGTGCGCGACGTCTGGATCGCGCCGTGGCTGCAGAGCGTGGCGCAGGACATCCGCTACGGGCTGCGGACCCTGCGCAGGCACCCGGGGTTCACGGCTGTCGCGGTCGCGACGCTCGGGCTCGGCATCGGCGCGAACACGGCCATTTTCAGCGTGGTCAACACCGTGCTGCTGACGCCGCTGCCGTACGAGGATTCGGACCGGCTCGTCCATATCGTTCAGAACGCCGGCGCACCGATGACGTCGGATGAACCGGCGCCACGGGCGCTCGCTGCCCTGGATACCGTGCAGCTCCTGTCGTTCCGCTCGCAGGTCCGGTCCCTCTCCCACGTCGCGACCTTCGGCATCACGAGCGCGACGCTGACGGGTCAGGGAGACTCCGTGCGGCTGGACGGCGGCGAGGTATCTCCCGACACGTTCGCGATGCTGGGCGTGCGGCCGGTGCTGGGACGGCCTTTCGATCGGCGCGACGAGCTGGAAGGGGCCGACCCGGTCGTGATTCTCGGCCACGGCCTCTGGCAGCGACGATTCGGCACCGATCCGGACGTCATCGGCCGCAGCGTGTCAACGAGCCTTGAGAAGTGACGGAAATTGAAGCCAGATCGGTTCAAGACCGCCTGTCAATGGTCACTGAGGAAATCGCAGGTGAGTCCGCGAAGCGCGGCGGTGAGCCCCGGGAGGGGGTCCGG
>MKWU01005133.1_pt1 | contig 14540 bp, 13 predicted proteins | sample 809101 | NCBI WGS metagenome assembly MKWU01 (sample SAMN05860141, study PRJNA318959) | sponge metagenome | host: Aplysina aerophoba | place: Slovenia: Piran, Adriatic Sea, Gulf of Piran | collected 2013-05-07 | reverse complement strand
CTCCTTGATCCGGGCTACGGTCTCCGCTGGTGTCGTCTGGGGCTGGCTCTCCTGAATCGGCGCCAGCTCCTTCAAACCTGCAAAGCCCTGAGTCTGATCCAGCGAATCCGTACCCCCAGACCCGAAGCTCCGGTCCGAAGAACTCGTCCTTCGAAGCCGTCCTTGTACCCCCCAAGGGGGGACCCCGCCGCCCTCGGGGGACCCCAGCCTTAAGCGTCGCTTCCACTGGTAGAAGCTGGTCCGATCCAACCCTCGTTGACGGCAGGCCTCAGCGACGTTGCCTGACTCGCGGGCCAACTCGAGAACACTCAGGCGCTGCTCAGCTGACTCGCTCGCTGCATCGCGCTTGCCACCGCTTCCAACCTTCGTTGCTGTTGGTCCCATGACCTCCTCCTTTTGGTGCAAAGTGGCACGGGAAGAAGGTTGAGAGGACAGATAATGAATTCGGCCAGGGTAATGATGGTATATTAAGTCCCTTAACTAACGGGTCGCCAAGGTTGGCAGTCGTAATGATGACTCCCTTGCCTGCTAGGCCTTGCCCGCCAGTTGGTCGACGAGATGGGATGTCTTGATCACGTCGCGGATGTCGCTGTGAGGGCGTGGAACCCGTGCGAACACACTCGGCGAAGTGGCGGTGCATCGCCACGGTCCCGTCTATGGCGACGTTGTCGTCGGATGGCTCGTCGGACAGCTCTACCGCCGCGATCACCCGGGGCTCTTCGTTGTTCTGCAGCACCTCAATCTGGTCTGGTATACGCATGTAGCACCCCACTCCCACCCCGTGTAGCTCGGACCGCAGGTCGCGGCCGCCCGAGGCGCGATTGCCCGTGACTATTCCGACGGCATCGTTGGCAAATCGGATCAGGCCGTTGTAGCTGTTGAGCCAGCTGCTGCTGTGGGCGTCCTGGTAGGCGGTCACCTCCACCGGCTCGCTTCCTACCATAAACCTCACAAGGTCGACGATATGGCAGATGTCCTGCCACAGGGTCCCCGTTTCGGGAGGATCCTTTCCCAGAAGGTTCTTGTGAAACTCTCCGAGGGCCAAGGTAGGTGGACCGTTCTCACCGACCAGCCGCATCGCCTCCCGCGTGACGGCCGCATATCTGCGCTGGTATCCAACCATACAGAAGACATCGTTCGCCTCCGCGGCGTCCAGGAGGAGCTGCGACTCCGCTGTGTTGGCTCCGGGAGGCTTCTCTATGAAGACGTGCTTGCCGGCTCTCATGCAATCCAACGCGACGGGTGTGACGAGGGTGTCGCTCATCACCACGCAGACCGCGTCCAACTCCACCTCGTCCAGCATCTCTTGGTAGTCGACGAAGCGCCGGGGTATCTGGTATTGCTCAGTTACACCTAGCAGCCGCCCGTCGTCCAACTCCGAGACCGCCTCGAGGCTGATCTCATCTATGCGGTGCAGAGCAGGGTAGTGGGCGCTCGTGGCCCGGCGTCCTGCGCCGATGAAGCCTACTCTAAGCATCGGTCATCACTCTCATAAGGCCGATCAGTCGGCCACTGGTTGTCGTTGGGCACCAGTGCCTCTCTATGTACTCGACAACCAGCCTAGTGCCCTCGTCATGGCTCACGTATGGAGGACGCCTGGGGTTGTACATCGCGTCTGTGAGGTCTCGGACAAGTACGCACTGTACTCCCCACTTTGTCATCTGCTTGATACCGAAGGGCCTGTCCAGCACGCACATGTTGACGTGGACTCCTGTGAAGAACAGCGTCTCTATCTCTCTACCACGAAGAAATGAGTACACCTCTGTGCCGTCGTCGGAAATGACGTCCCCTCCGTCGATCTCGACCGCAGGGTGCTGTCGGGTCCAGGGCCGGTGAACCTCGCACTCCCCTGTGTCGCACCCACCGTCGGAGTCGTCGATAGGAAGCTCGGGATCGGGGAGTTCTAGCAGCTGTAGCGGCTCCACCAGAGTGACGTTCTCCATCCGCCTCCGCTGCGGGGACTCTCGGTAGTAGTCGAGAGTGCCCGAGGGGGAGTGGATTATCTGTGCGCCCGCCCTCCTTGCCTCACGGGCAAGCTCATCTATGAGAACGGCCAGTTCTGCGCAGCGCTCCGCGGCTGTCCGACACCAGTGGGTGTCCCATACGTCGCAGACCAGTACCGCGGAGCGGGTGGGGGCGATCGACCGATAGGTGACAGCCTCTTGCCAGATGCCGTCTGTCTTGACCCTGGTCCTGACCTCTAGCATACCCTGCACGTGCCGCCCTCCTGAAGCTCAGTTACTCCCTCCACACCAGAGCACCGCGTTGGCAAGCAGGCGTATAAAACCAGGCTCTAGGAAGTCATCCTGGTGCCCCAGCGAGGTGTAGAACACCCGCCCCCCGGCGTGGCTTCGGGTCCATGTGACCGGCTCGTCGTGCTCTTCGGTGCTGGCGCTCATTAGAAGCGTGGTGTCCGTCGAAATGGGAGTGTTGCGGTACAGGCTGCCTGCAGAGCTGAACTCGGAGACGCCTTCAACGATAGGATGGCTAGCCGAAGCTGGCTCGAACCTGACGTGGGCCCGAGGCCCGTGCCTCCAGTGCATCTGATAGTTTCCACCCAACACCTCTCTGTCGAAGGCGAGCCAATTCTGGAAGGCATGACTGGCGGTGCGCACTCCCACTATGGGCCTACCGGCTCTGCAGTAGGCCTTGAATCGCTCTAGTTCGGGGCCAACGGTGTTGAGGCGGCGCGTGAACACCAGCAGAACGTCGGTGTCATCGATCTTATCCAGTGGCTGATGATCGTCCTCCGACCCGTAGACGATCAGGGTTGCATCGACGGGAAACACCCGCTCCAGGTAGTCCTGAAAGATGCTCAAGGATTTCTCGGAGTCGTACTCGAAGGAGCCGGAGATCATACACAGCTTGAGACGTTCGTCTTTCATACGCTCCTCACCGTTGGTGGTCTCTGTCGGAGGAGAGGCGACGTCAGCGGTCCACCTGGAAGATGGGACCGAGGGTTTCGTCCGGTTCCTGGACGGTGTCGGTGGTCTCCTCTTCCGCCTTCTCCAGGGGTACCCTGTGGGTGTCGTCTTCCTCTCGTCAGGCCATGCATGGTCAATCCTCTCTCGGGGAGATTGCGAGGGTGGCTGATACCGATCTCCTGGAGATCAGAGACATCGAGCGGGGAGGTCCGTCGAAACGGGCTGTTCCTCGGCCTTAACTCGCCCTGAGTATAGGCCAAGAAAATATTATAGATGACCTACTACATATTGGTCGTAACGTGAGATTAGTTCTACCCCCGGAGGGGGGAGGCCAGTCCTGGTGCAGGGTGCACCATGTGACAAAGAGCGACCAACCTCCACTTGAGGGTCTAGCCTGCGTTAATCATTGAGTGCCCCAGCTACGGTCAGCCAGGACAGGGAAACTTGATCGAAGGACGGATTCGCTGGATCCGTAAGACCTACGGACCAGACCAGATCCATTATCTCCGCTGCCAGAGCGAGTTCGGCGAACGTAAGAACACCCCCTTCTGGAAGCCGGACAGAATTTCAAGGCTTGCAGGGTGGTGCCGACCCTTGAGGGCAACGAACTCCCTGCCCACTGGCCAGCGGATACACTCAGCCGCAGTTCGGCTTTCGGCGGGCGGTGCACTCATCGGACTCGAGCACACGCTGGGGTCGTGCAGCGAGTGGGAGTGCGGGGCACGTGGTTGGTCTGGTGGCAGGTAGTCGCTCGAGATCGGCGGCTACCCCGAGACGAAACCGTGCCGGGCGAGGGGTGCTGTCGCTGCAGTTACTCTCCCTGGAAACCTGAAACTGGGTTGCCCACAACCCGCAGCGCAAAGTCGGGGTGGCGTCGGTCGGGGCCGGGCTGTGATGTGTCGGGTTACTGAGGTCACCGAGGCGAGGGAGGGCTGCTCGAGCCGCTACAGCCGCCGCTGTCGGTTATCCCCCTCTGGATTCTCTAGGTGATAGGTCCTATTTGAGGCCGGCTCAGGGTCTTGTTGCTCACTACCTTGCTGGCAGACTAGCTTCAGAGGTGACCGGCCTCTGCGTGGGTGACGAGCGTGCCCGGTGGTAGATAGAGTCGCCAACCGTAGTACCCTCCCTGGCCGCTCGGGACGGTGGGCAGTGGAGTAGGGCCGTCTGTTATTATCGCTTACTGCTGGTGAAAGTGGCCTGCACTGGAGGGGCTTGGGAATGCGGATCGCGATCTTTGGAGCGGGCGCAGTAGGGGGGTACTTCGGCGGGCGCCTAGCCGAGGCAGGTGTCGAGGTGGCGTTTGTCGCCCGCGGTCGCCACCTCGCAGCTATGAGGGCTGGGGGGCTCAGGGTCGACAGCCTCCTCGGCGACCTTGCCTTGCCCGAGGTCACCGCGACCGCTGATCCCAGCCAGCTTGGTATCGCGGACGTTGTCCTGGTGTGCGTCAAGGCGTGGCAGGTTCCCGAGGTAGCGTCTGCGCTCCTGCCGCTCTTCGGCGAGGATACCTTCGTTGTGCCCCTGCAGAATGGAGTTGAGGCTGCCGGTCAGCTCGAGCAGATCCTGGGCCGAGGTCGGGTCGTCGGCGGTCTATGCGGTCTGGTGAGCTACCTCGAGGGGCCGGGACATGTGCGACACGTTGGGGCGACGCCGTTCATCCGCTTTGGGGAGTTGGACCGGAGCCGGAGTGCCCGGGTCGACCGCCTTTACGAGGTCTTTGCCGGGGCTAAGGGACTCGAGGTCGAGGTGCCTGCAGACATCCATGTCGCCATCTGGCAGAAGTTCCTCCTCATCGCTGCCTGGAGTGGGGTGGGGGCGGTGACCCGCGCCTCAATCGGGGTGATTCGCAGCCTGCCCGAGACCCGTGAGATGCTTGAGCAGGCCATGCAGGAGGTCTTCGACTTGGCCCACGCCCGCGGGATCGCCCTACCCGCGACCACGATCGAGACGGCGTTCGGATTCTTCGATGACCTGCCCGCTGCCAGTACGGCCTCGATGCAGCGCGACGCGCTGGCCGGACGCCCCTCGGAACTCGAATCCCAGAATGGGGCAGTGGTGCGGCTCGGTGCAGAGGTGGGGGTGGCAACACCCTTAAACCACTTCCTTTACGCGAGCCTGTTGCCTTCGGAGCGGGGGGTGCGGGGCGTCTGAAGGGCTGTCCTGCCAGAGATTATTCTGGCAGCTGCTACCGTCTCGAGGCACTCTCAGCTTCACTTACCTGTTGATCGACCCTCTTGAAGCGGGCTCTCTGCGCTATCTACCCTCCCGCTTCGGTGGCAGCGCAGCCGAGTTCCTCAGTCAGCGATCTCGCCGCCCCTCCTCTGGTTGCCAGTGATGCCTCGCTGCTGCGGGGCGGGCAGAGGTGTCCTTCAGCGTCCTCACTTCCCCTCGGTGACGGCCGGTGAGACGTGGCCAGCGAGGGCTTACGAGCCCACGTCGGCCGGTCGGCTGGTGCTCGGCAGACAGGTTGAGTCGGTTCGGATGATCGCCGACGACCCTGACGATTCGAGTTGCCACAGCTAGCGTCTGGTGAGCGCGAATGGGTGTGGGACGTCGATGTCATAATGCTCCAGCATCTGCGGTCAGCTAGTGGGAGAAGGAGGGAGCCATGAAGGTTGCCCGAGCCATCGCCGAGATCCTGAAGCGTGAAGGGGTCGAGTTCCTTGTCAGCTATCCGGTGAACCCGATCATCGAGGCCTGCGCTGAGGCCGATATCCGCACCATTGTGGTGCGCCAGGAGAGGGTCGGCCTCCACATGGCAGACGCCTACAGCCGTCTGAACTCGGGCCGGCGAATCGGGGTGTTCGCCATGCAGCACGGGCCAGGCGCTGAGAACGCCTTCGGCGGCGTCGCACAGGCCTACGGTGAGTCGGTCCCGATCCTGGTGCTGCCGGCAGGCTATCCGAGACGCCTCGCCCAAGTGCCTCCCAACTTCAGTTCGGCGCTGAATTTCCGGCACGTGACCAAGTGGTCGGAGCAGCTCTCCCTGGCTGAGGCGGTGCCCGAGGTGATGCGCCGCGCATTCGCGCGACTCCGCAACGGTCGACCCCGCCCGGTGCTGATCGAGATCCCCGTCGACCTGTTCTCCGAGGAGGTTCCTGAGCCGCTCGACTACGCACCGGGCTTCGCGACCCGCTCCGGCCCCGACCCCGCCGCCGTTGCGGAGGCTGCGGAGGTCCTCGCTGGTGCGGAGCGCCCCGTCCTCTACGCTGGCCAGGGCGTGCATTACGCGCGGGCCTGGGGCGAATTGCGCGAGTTGGCCGAACTGCTTAACGCTCCGGTGACCACCAGTCTTCAGGGCAAGAGTGCCTTTCCCGAGGACCATCCTCTCTCCCTGGGCGTGGGCAACCGTTCCATGCCCGAGGCAGTGCGCCGCTTCCTGGACGACGCCGATGTGATCTTCGGCGTCGGTTGCAGCTTCACGACTACGAGCTTCGGCGTACGCATGCCGCAGGGCAAGACTGTGATCCACGCCACCCTTGATCCTGGCGACCTGAACAAGGATCTGCCTGTCCAGCACGCGCTCTTGGGTGATGCACAGCTAGTATTGCGGGCGCTCCTCGGGGAGTTGGAGGGCCACCCCCTGCCGACTGCCGAGGGGCGTCACGCCGTGGCTCAGGACATCCGGGCGATTAATGGGCCGTGGCTGGAGTCGTGGCTGCCACGGCTTACCTCCGACGAGGTCCCGCTGTCTCCCTACCGGGTAATCTGGGACCTGATGCACACCGTCGACTTGGATGAGACCATCATCACCCATGACGCGGGTAGCCCCCGCGACCAACTGGCCCCCTTCTGGCAGAGTCGCACCCCGCTCAGCTATATCGGTTGGGGCAAGACCACCCAACTCGGCTACGGCCTCGGCCTGGCGATGGGGGCCAAGCTGGCTCGGCCCGACAAGCTCTGCGTAAACGTCTGGGGCGACGCCGCCATCGGCTTCACCGGGATGGACTTCGAGACAGCTGTCCGGGAGCGTATCCCTATTCTCTCGATCCTCCTCAACAACTTCTCAATGGCGATCGAGTTGCCGATCATGCCGGTCGCCACCGAAAAGTACCGCGGCACCGACATCTCAGGGGACTACGCCGCCATGGCCCGGGCCTTCGGAGGCTACGGTGAGCGGGTTAGAGACCCCGCCGATATCGTCCCGGCGATTCGCCGGGGCGTCGCCAAGACTCGTGAGGGTACCCCTGCTCTCCTCGAGTTCATCACAGCGAAGGAGATCCACTATTCCACCTTCTGATTCGGTGCCTGCCGCTCCGCTTCCTATATGATCGGCCACCACCAGATTCCTGAAGAGATCGCCATCCGGGTTCCGGTCGACGATATGTGTGCCCTGGTCGAAAACCTCTTTAGGACCCTTGGCCTCTCCGAGCAGGACGCTAGGGCCAGCGCCGATGTGCTCCTCTACGCGGATGTGCGGGGCATCGATTCGCACGGGGTGAGCAATATGATGCCCTACTATGTGAAGTGGCTCCGCGAGGGCTTTGCCAACCCGGAGCCGAAGGTCGAAGTGGTGCGCGACGCCCCAGCCGCTGCCACCCTCGACGGCGACCGTGGCCTGGGGTTGGCGGTTGGGCTACAGGCGATGAAGTTGGCGATCGAGAAGGCCGCCATCGCGGGCGTGGGCTCGGTGGTGGTTGCCAACAGCCGCCACTGCGGTGCCGCCGCCTACTACGCCCACATGGCCCTTGGGCACGACATGATCGGTGTGGCGATGACCATAGGTGGGTCGGTCATGCTACCGACCTTCGGTGCGGAGCCCAGGGTCGGCAGCAACCCTATCGCCTTCGCCGCCCCAACCTGTGATGAGCCGCCCTTCGTGTTCGACGCCGCGACCACCTCGGTAGCTGTGAACCGGATCTTCCTTGCCCAGCGCCTCGGCGCGGAGGTTCCCCCTGGTTGGATTGCCCGTCCCGACGGCACGCCTGTGATGGAGGCGGGCCCCGTTCCCGATAAGTTTCTCATGCTTCCCATGGGTGGTACCCGAGAAAATGGATCGCACAAGGGCTACGGTCTGGCCGTGATGGTCGACATCCTGAGTGGCTTGTTGGGCGGTTCCCCTGCCGGTTTCCGGCGGGCCCGGTACGATGTTTCCCACCACTTCCTGGCCTACCGTATCGACGCCTTCACCGACCCCGAAGCGTTCAAGGGTGAGATGGACATCTACATGAAGGGTCTCCGCGAGACGCCGCCGGCGGAGGGGTACGAGCGGGTGTTCTACGCTGGTCTCCCCGAGCACGAGATGGGGCGCGATCGTCGTGCCCGGGGTATCCCCTATCACCCCGAAGTGGTGGCCTGGTTCCGCAGGACCGCCGCCGAGTTCGGTGTCGACCACCCTTTAGGAGACTGAACCGTGAGACGACCGAGGGTCTGCATCCATGTGCCCATTGAGGGCGATCTGAAGGCGCGAATCCGCGCTACCTGCAGGGTGTTCGACATCGATATCGGCGTTCCCAGGGAGGAACTTCTCGGGTCCCTTCACGACGTCGAGGGGATCCTGCTGACGCCGCGGGTGCAGGTCGATGCCGAGTTCTTCGACGCCGCCCCCAAGCTGCGCGTCGTCTCGACTGTCAGTGTCGGCTACGACCCGTTCGATATCGACGAGGCCACCCGCCGCGGCGTGGTGGTGGGTCACACCCCAGGCGTGCTCACTAACGCCGTGACCGATCTCACTATGTCCATGATCTTCTCGCTCGGCCTGAAACTGTTTCCGGCAGAGGCCTATGTTCGCAGCGGCGGCTGGGCCAGGCACGAACCCCCGCCCGGTCTTGGTTTCGACGTGCGCGGCAGGACCCTCGGCGTGATCGGATTTGGGCGCATCGGCCAGGAAGTTACCCGCCGGATGCAGGGTTTCGGGATGCGTACTCTCTGGTACGATCTGTTCGACAGTCCGCCCCATGGTGCCCCACAGAGCGAGCGCCGCGGGCTACGCGAGCTCCTCGCCGAGTCCGATTTCGTGAGCTTGCATGCCAACCTAGATGCGGGCTCTCGACTCCTCATCGGTGCCGAGGAGTTGGGCAAGATGAAGCCGAGCGCGTATCTCGTTAATACCGCCCGAGGTGGCTTGGTCGACCAGTCGGCCCTCACTCAGGCCCTCCAGACGGGCGCGCTCGCCGGTGCGGCCCTCGATGTCCTGGAGGCCGAGCCACCCGACCTGAATGACCCGATCGTGACCCTCCCCAACGTGATCTGTTTTCCCCATATCGGCTCGGCGACGGAGGAGACGCGCCGGGCGATGCGAGAACTGGCGGTCGACAATCTTCTGGCGGTGCTGGCTGAGGAGAGGCCACCGGCGGCGGTCAATCCGGAGGTGTTAGGTCGATCTCCTGGACTTTAGCTACTCCAGATCCTTTCTAGCCCCCTTCGCTTAGCTGGTGACGTGCCCGACTGGCCGATCCTGCCCAAGCTGTTCCTGCCTGCTGCCTAGGTTGATCCGGTCCACCTGAGCACGCCCTTATCCGAGCTTGCTCGGGCACGCGTGTCGGGGACCTCCCAGTAAGGTAGCCGACCTCTCTAGCTCTTTGTAGGGTTGGACTGATCAATGATCCCGTTGCCGTGGTCCAGTCGCGTCAGCCACCACCTGCTGTAGGGTGGGGACCATTGGGGGTTTCGAAGATGGAGATCACCGCCGTCAAGGCCCACCTCCTGGAAGAGGAGGTCAAACCTTTCACTTGGCAGATCGACCGGCCCGGGTCCGGTGACGGGCGTTGCTCGGAGCGCAGCTACAACTGCCTCTTGCGCCTCCTCACCGATGAGGGTTACGAGGGCCACGCGGTCGGTCGCAGGGGACGAATCGCGCTCGACTTGGTCGAGAGGCGGGTTGGCCCGGAACTCCTCGGCAAAGACCCCCTTGACACCGAGTTCTTATGGGAGCGCATTTGGGATCTCGACCGGATCGAGGAGTTCCCCCTCTACTTCCTCGGTCTCGCCGACATCGCCCTGTGGGATATCAAGGGTAAGGTCGCCAACCTGCCGGTTTACCGTCTTCTGGGAGGTTACCGAGACCGCATCCCCGCCTACGCCTCGACCACCAGCTACGACACCGAGGCCGAATACCTTGAGGTCATCGACGCCGCTCTTGAGGAGGGCTACACCTCTATCAAGCTGCACCTGCGCTACCGGGATGTGGCGACCAATGCCAGGTTGTGCAGGGCCGTGCGCGAGCACGTCGGGAATAGTGTCGAGTTGACTCTGGACGCCTCCGGTATCTGGGACTATCAGGATGCTCTCCGCTTCGGCCGCATCCTCGAGGGGCTCAACTTCGCCTGGTACGAGGAGCCGATGCGGGAGTTCGACCTGGAGAGTTACCGCAAGCTGTGCGACGCTCTCGACATCCCTATCCTTGCGGCTGAGACCCCTGATGGTGCCCACTGGAACGCCGCCGAGTTCATCCGCCGTGGTGCCTGCGACATCATGCGCACCAGCACCCACTACAAGGGTGGCTTCACTGGCGGCGTCAAGGTAGCTCACCTTGCTGAGTCCTTCGGTATGCGCGCCGAGGTCCATGGTGGCGGCCTCGCCAATCTTCACCTTGCGCTGGCGGTGCCCAATAACAGCTACTACGAGGACATCGTGATCGACAGGGAGGACATAGAGTCTAGGAGATTAGGTGAGATACCGTTCAAGAATGGCACCGTGGCACTCCCCGAGGGGACAGTGGGGGTCGGGTGGGAGTTGGATATCGACACGATTGAGCAGCGGGCGCTGGCGACCGTAAGTATGGAAAGTTGACCCTGGCTTGAGGGAAGGGCGTCTTGGCCGATCCCTGCAAAACAGTCGTTAGCGGTCCTAGGCTCCTTCGCGCCCATGTTCGCAAAGACCGGCGGAGCACCGTATCTGTTGTCCCGATGAGGAGCGGGTCTAGCGAGCCCCTGTCGGGTCTGGGCAGTTGTGATCACTCCTCGGAGCAGCGCGTCTGGTTCCGGTGAAGCGTAGGTTAGGGCGTAGGGCCCGCTAGTCCCGACCTCTCCTCGGCTGCGAAGGTCGTGGGCGTTCCTAATAGCGTCGACGCTGGATCTGGCCCGGATTGCTGGTGTAGCTGGCCACGACGCCAGTGAAGCTGTTGGCACTCTCCTGCTCCAAGCCGATCACCTCAGCCTCCTGGGACTTGTATGACAGATTCACCGCAGCCCACCACTCAGCTAAGGCGCCCCCGCTTAGGACCGGTGGGATGTGGTCGAGGCTGGACTGCTTTTCCCGGTTTGCGGTCTAGAACGTTGGACTTCACAAGTCAGACCCTGGGGCGAGCAGGTTCGGAGAACCTGGAGTCGGCCTAGCGCCTGAGTTAAGCTGGGGCATGTCAGGGCTGAGGACTACCCGGATCCCCCACACGGATCTCGAGGTCTCGCGGTTAGCTTACGGCGGCGTGCAGTTTGCTGCCTGGGACCGGAATCCGATCACGGCAGAGGAGATCCGCAAGGGTATCGAGCTCGTCGATGTTGCCCTCGAGCAGGGCATCACCCTCTTCGACCACGCCGATATCTACGGTCATGGTAAGTGTGAGGAGGTCTTCTCCGCGGTCTGGGAGGCGATCCCGGGTGCACGGGAGCGTATGGTGTTGCAGAGCAAGTGCGGCATCCGGCGCCCTGAGGACGATAAGTCCATCACCCATTACGACTTCAGCTACGAGCACATCACCAGCGCTGTGGAGGGGAGTCTTAAGCGGCTCAAGGTCGAGCGGCTCGATGTCCTGCTGCTGCACCGGCCCGACGCACTGGTCGAGCCCGACGAGGTGGCGAGGGCGGTTGCACACCTGAAGACTCAGGGGATGATCCGCTATCTGGGCGTAAGCAACCACAATATCGGCCAGATCGCACTGCTGCAGAGATCTCTCGCTGAGCCACTGGTGGCGAACCAGCTCGAGCTGAGCCTCCTGCACCACGGACTCATCTCGGACGGCCTCATTGTCAACACCCCCGGGACCCCGCAGGCGCAGTCGCTGTCGGGGCTGCTCGACTACAGCAGGTTGCACGGCCTCCAGATCCAGGCCTGGTCGCCGGCAGCTAAGGGCCGACTCGGCAGTCCGCCTGGGGACGCGCCTAGGTCCGTCCACGACACCAAGCGGCTCGTAATGGAGTTGGCCGCTCGGAAGGGTCGCCCTGAAGACGCCATCGTGCTGGCTTGGTTGCTCCACCATCCGGCGGAGATCGTGCCGATTATCGGGACCTCTCGGCGCGACCGATTGCGGGCCTCGTGCGAGGCGGACCGGGTCGAACTCTCCCGGGAAGAGTGGTACCGGCTGTTGGCTGCTGCCCGCGGGCGGAGCGTGCCATGAACAGGACATCCGCATCCGGGAGGTCGCGACCTTCCTGGTTGATACCCGCTGTCGCACCCCCCTCAAGTTCGGCGCAGTGGTGGTCGACGAACTACCTATCAGCTACGCCTAGCAGGCCGTGGAACAAATAGGTGTCCAGAGCGCCGGGTTGGGGAGGGAGTGAGGGCGGGTCTTGAGGCTTGAAGGCCCAGGATCGGGCTGAGAAGCGCCGAGATGGCGGCGGAGGTGGCGAAGGATGTGCCCGACGACGGAGCTGACATGCGCTGTGAGGACGGCTTGGGCACCGGCGAGGCCCTGGAGACCGCGCGGGGTGCCGGTCCCGTACAGGCTGCGCATCAGAAGCCCGAGGTTGAAGGCGGCGGCCTGAATCAGGATCCGTTTTCGAATCTCCTCCTGGCCGCGAACGTGGACGCGACGGAGTCCTCCGGTCTCCAGCAGGTGGGCGAATCCCCGCTCCAGCTTCTCGCCCCTCTGGCGCAGCAACCGCTTCCCCCGCCTGCCCCGGATCCGCCGGCGGGTTCTTCGACAGCCCGTATCCCAGGAACTCAGGCAGCGAGACCCGTGTCCGCGCACCGCCACGCGATCCCGCGCTCCGAGCCGATCCCCTCCAGATACCCCACCATCAGCATCCGGAAGTACACCCCCGGCGGAATGCTCGGTCGACCCCGCTTCTCCCCATAGAACTCCCGGCACGCTGCTTCCGCGAACTCGTCGAAGCCGTTCCGCTCCAGCAGCCGGTCCAGCGCCCGGTAGAACGGGTTGCCCAGCGCCCGGATCTCGCTGGCCGCCACGAGCAACTCCCGCTGCCGCCCCTTGCGCCACCTGCCCATCGCCATCGCCGTCCTCCTTGCCAAAAGCCACTGGGTGCCTCTAATCTAATCGGCAAAGTGACTACAGACAACTTCATCCACGGGCTGCTAGGTCACTAGACGAATACTGTGAGAAACAGGTCTTCTGGCTTATACTGGTAACGGGGATGGGTGGTCATAGAAACAACCATCCCCCTTTCTTTGCCTGCAGATCAAGTAGCAAACGACGTAATTCCCAAAGCATAGGGGTGATCGGCTTACCAGCGCGGTGGTCGAGGGCTCACCTGAAATCGACTATATTGGAAGGGTAGCATAGGCAGTGACGTGCGGTGGCAGCATGATCAGGCGCCCGGAGGAGGTAGCCTCCTGTTGCAGCCGCTCTGACAGGGTTTCCAAATCGAGCTGTTCGGCCGTTGCGATGCCATAGGTCTCGATCAGGGGGAGTAGGCTGGTGAAGGCATGTTTGAGGAACTCGTAGCCTACCCACGCTGGCCCCGCTCCGGCCGGAGCCTCGAGGTGGGCCACCGGCGCTGGCAGGCCGGCTTCCACGAATGTGCGGTGTAGTTCCAACCCCATTCCGATGTTGGCCCCGGACTGCTGGAACACCTTCAACCCCCAGTCTACGAGCTGGTTGCTAAGCGGCGTATCCGGGTTCTTGGCCGTCTCGTAGAGGGCGAGTTCCGCCTCTTGAAAGGCGACGATGCCGCCCGGACGCAGGTGTGCGACAAATTGCTTCAGCGCCACAGCGGGGTCTGCCAGATACATCAGCACCAGCCGCCCGACGACGGCATCGAAGTCAGGTGACAGATCCAGCGTGCGGGCGTCTCCGGCGATGAATTGAATGTTGGTATGGCCCGCCTGTTCGGCCCGTCCCCGAGCGACTTCGAGAATGTCCGGGTTGACATCGACGCCGACGACGCTACCTTCGGGCCCCACTATCTGCGCTGCCGCGAAGGCAACGTCGCCCGCGCCGCTGCCCACATCGAGCACCTTCATCCCGCTGCCCACCCCTGCGTCGCGTAGCATCCGCAGGGTAATCTTCTCATACAGGTGCGCCTGCTCGATCAGGCGATCGGTCTCACCTCTACTGCGTCCCATCGTGTAGGTGGCATCCTGGCCGGTCTGTGTCATGCATCTACTCCTTTGGAGAGCCGCAGGTATCTGCGCGACCTGTAGTACTCTTTCTCAGTCTACCCCTGTGGTGACTATCAGAGCGCGGTAACGAGTTTGGTGACTGGGCGGTACAGTTCATAGTCAGAGCGGAACCGGCGCCGGACCTGACGGTGAGCATCACGTTGTAGGAGACCACCGGTAGCATGCTGGCCTCCCCCTTCGGGAGGCAGGGCCGATCTCGCATTACGACCCAGGATCCTTCATCACTCATTGCGAGAGTCGCTTTCATCGATATCGATCGCACCCTTCGCGACCGGATCGAACAGTTCGGGCCACCGGGTGGATCGGTCGAAGGTAGCCTCGGTAAAGACTGCCCCTAGCAGATCGGCGTCCCTGAAATCTGTCCCCACCAGGTTCGCCTTC
>MKWU01005130.1_pt1 | contig 14550 bp, 9 predicted proteins | sample 809101 | NCBI WGS metagenome assembly MKWU01 (sample SAMN05860141, study PRJNA318959) | sponge metagenome | host: Aplysina aerophoba | place: Slovenia: Piran, Adriatic Sea, Gulf of Piran | collected 2013-05-07 | reverse complement strand
CGAGCACCATGAGCTGCTCGGAGAAGCGGCACGCGGAGTGCATCAGCCGGTCGAGGGCGCCGGACTCCCGGAGATGGTCGAGGCGGCCGAGCGTTGCGATGACGCGCTGTCGGACCTTCTTGCCGTCGCGCTGGTTCTCGACGATCTGGATGTATGTGTTGGACCCGCTGACCTTGGCGCGGCAGAACATGGGTTCTTCTCCCCGAGACACTACATATCGTGCCCCAGTTCTGCGCGTATACCAAGAGAAAACCGCCGAGTCTACCGCAATTATCACCCTCGTTGTGGCACCACATATTTTGCTGCTCACTGTCGGGACAAAGCCAAAATGCCCGGAACTCTGCGGTTTCTTCAGCCGCCGATCACGAAATCAGGGCCCAAACTGTTGAAGATGAGCAAGACCGCGCTTCCCGACGACCAGCAGGCCGTCATCTATCATGGCATGGGCATCCCCGCACCGCCCCGGAACGTCCGCAAGACCATCGCGTGAGCCCGCCTGCGGAGCCACGCCTGTACCGCGGCTGATCAACTGCAAGAGCCCACTTGTAGTGCCACTCGAAATCTTGCCCCCCCTGATTACAAACGACTTTTTGCACTGAATGTTAAAGATGGGCTTACGAAGCATCTCGTGGCTGAGCGCGGGACCGCCGTCGCGCCCGCCTCCTGGGGCGGGGCGACGGCGCCGGGCCGGGCGGGAGTCACCGGTCCCGGCGGTCGGTGCGGGTCCCGGTGGCTCGGTCCCCAAACCACCGGCCCGTTTCCGGTCACCGCCAGCGTCGCGTGCATATGCAAGCCCAGGCTCGTCGCCGTCGTCTGATTGCTTCCGATCAGCTGCAGGCCGTCGCAGCCGGAACGGCGGGAGAAGTTCAGGTCCGTGCCGTCCTGGATCGCCAGGACCGTCTTCTGGCCGCGCATCCGCCGGATGCTGCGCTCGCGGTGCGGCGCGAGGATGTTCGCCGGCGTGATCTCCGACTCAGCCGGCGCCTCGACCATCCGGTAGAAGGCGTTGATCGCGGTGTTGTCGGCGCCGGGCGCGGCGTTGATCTTGTGCCCGGGATACGCCGCCAGAAGACCGGCGCTCTTCACCAGCCGTGCCGAAAGCCGTTTGTCTCCCAAGGGGGCTCCTGCGAACTCGTTGTGCGCCCAGTCCTGCGCGTTCAGGCCCTCGCCCGGTTCCAGCGAGGGCGCATGGTCGACGTGGCAAACCCCCAGCTTCCTGCGCCAGGCGCGTTCGAGCTCGTACACGAAGACCGTCTTCACGGTCTTCACCCGCCGGTGCTCCCGGTCCTGCCGGCCCCGGCCTGCGGTCTTGCCCACGCACAGGAAGTTGGCCGCGCGCAGGCAGGTGCCGTCATACCCCTCGTCGGCGAAACTCTCAACGAGATACGGGCGCAAGCCGTAGCGAGCCTCGAAGTCGCCCGGCAGGCGGCGCAGGATACGCCCCAGCACATGACTGGCAAGGTGCGGGCAGCGCACCGACGGTCTGATCAGGAAGCGGCTCAGGCACACGACGCGCTCGAGATGCGACCTGCGCCCCTCGTCGTCCCACCCCGACCCAGCGATCCCGCGCCGCGACCCGCAGCGCGGCGGCGGAAAATCCCGCCGCTCCGAGCCAGCCGTGCGCCGAACCGACGAGGTAGCGGACCTGGCATCCGGCGAAGGTCGTCATCCCGTGCAGGTGCTCGCGCGCGATCAGCGTGTTCCACAGGGCACGCTCGGCGGGCTTCGCGACCGGATCGATGCGCAGGCGCTCGATCCGCGACAGCTGCGCCGGCACCCCGTCGGGTTCGGGCACCCCGGCCTCGACCAGGCGCGGCCCGCCCTTCACCGCCGGCGCCTGCGGCGGCGGAAGCGTAATGCCGGGCAGGCTCTTGGCCAGGACCCCCAGCGCCTTCATGCAGCCGGCAAGCCGGGGGCGACCGCGCGCGTCGAGGAACGAGAACTCCTCGCAGATCCGCCGGCCCAGGGCCGACCGGCTGTCGAAAGATTCATGGGACAGGATCGACGCTATGCGCGCCACCGCCGCCCCGTCCCGCAATCTGCGGCTGATCTGGAACTGTGACATGGTTCCAGCATAAGCCGGCAGAAAACCGCTGTTCAGCGGAAAATCTCATGACATGGTAGCCCTAGCTGAACCGTCTGCTAGACTATTGCTTGGGAAATGCTGGCATCAACTATCAAATATTGATAATCATGACCATTCGCGCGAACAGACGCACCGAATTTTCCGCAGAGCGGCGAGGGTGACCCGCCATGGAGAGAGAACCGGACGACATCCTGACGATCGCCGAATTGTCCGATTATCTGAGGATATCGCGCTCGACCCTCTACAAGCTGGCGCAGGAAGGCAGGGTTCCGTGCCAGAAGGTCGGACGGCACTGGCGGTTCCGGAAGGAGGCGATCGACCGCTGGCTGGGGCAGGGCGGCGCGAACGATATGGCAGACGTGGGAGATGGCGCGTGATGCACAGTCTCTCCGAGGCAGTGAACGAAAAAATTGAACATGCACGGAGGCTCTACCACCGCCTCGTCCTGCTCGTTGGCGAGCAGGGCGCGGGCAAGACTGGCGCCTTGAAGGAAGTCGCCGAGTGCACTGGCGCCACCCTCGTCAACGTGAATCTGGAACTCTCGCTCCGATTGCTCGATCTGGCCGAGCGGCAGCGCCCGCGTCATGTGCAACTTCTTCTTGAAGAAATTGCTGCCGGAACGGGAAGCGCTGTCGTCTTGCTCGACAATATTGAGCTTCTCTTCGATGTTTCGCTCCGTCAGGATCCGCTTCGACTATTGCAGCATCTCTCGCGGCGCAGGACCGTGGTCGTGGCCTGGAACGGGTCCATTGAGGATGGCTCCATCCGATACTCCGAGCCAAGACATCCCGAGTACCGGCACTACCCGATGGATGGCATTCTCACCGTGAGCGCGGAGGCGGTGACGTAATGACATATGAAGACCTGATCCGGTTCGATCCGATCGAGACTGTCGTACAGCTCCGCGATGCGGACGACACGGCGGCAGCGCGCCATCTCGTCAATAGCTACGTCATTTCCGACGACATGGCCGATAAGCTGTCGGCCTTGGTGTTTCCCCAACTCCAGTACGACAAGCCCGCCGACAATAAGGGAATTTTGATCGTCGGCAACTATGGTACCGGCAAGTCGCACCTGATGTCGCTCATTTCGGGAATCGCCGAGCACGCCGGGTTGTCGTCAGAACTCTCCAACCCGAGGGCCGCGAAAGAAGCGAACGTGGTGGCCGGAAGGTTCAAGGTCGTCCGGACCGAGATCGGCGCCACCACGATGTCCCTGCGCGACATCGTCCTTGGCGAGCTGGAGGAGCGTCTGGACGCGCTCGGAGTGTCTTTCACCTTTCCGAGTGCCGCCGAGGTCTCCGGCAGCAAGCGCGCCTTCGAGGAGATGATGGCGTCTTTCCACGACGCCTACCCCGATCACGGGCTGCTGCTGGTCGTGGACGAGCTTCTGGACTACCTGCGCTCGCGCAAGGATCAGGAACTGATCCTAGATCTCAACTTCCTGCGCGAGATCGGGGAAGTTTGCAAGGACCTTCGGTTTCGTTTCATCGCCGGCGTGCAGGAGGCAATATTCGACAGCCCCCGCTTCGCCTTCGTCGCCGACAGCATCCGTCGCGTGAAAGACCGCTTCGAGCAAGTTCTCATCGCCCGGCGGGACGTGAAGTTCGTCGTGGCACAACGCCTGCTCCGGAAGACCGGCGAGCAACAGGTTCGTATCAGGGAATACCTGACGCCGTTCGCCCGCTTCTATGGGCATATGAATGAGCGAATGGACGAATATGTGGACCTGTTCCCGGTTCATCCCGACTACATCGACACTTTCGAGCGGGTGACGGTGGTCGAGAAGCGCGAGATTCTCCGAACCCTGTCTCTGGCAATGAAGGATCTGCTCGGGCGGGAGCTTCCGACGGATTACCCCGGCCTGATCGCCTATGACGGCTACTGGTCCACGTTGCGAGCGGACCCGTCCTTCCGGGTCGTTGCCGACATCAAGGCCATTATCGATTGCAGCCAGGTGCTGGAGTCCCGAATCGATCAGGCGTTTACCAGGCCCGCCTACAAGCCCATGGCGATGCGCGTCATTCATGCATTGTCGGTGCACCGGTTGACGATCGGCGACATTCACGCTCCCCTCGGCGCCACCGCCGAGGAACTGAGGGATGGGCTGTGCCTGTACCAGCCGGGAATCGAAGATCTCGGAGGAGACCCGGCTGATGATCTCCTGTCGCAGGTCGAAACGGTTCTCCGGGAGATCCACAAGACGGTCAGCGGCCAGTTCATTTCGTCGAATCCGGACAACCGTCAGTACTACCTCGATCTCAAGAAAATCGACGATTTCGACGCCTTGATCGAAAAGCGGGCCGAAAGCCTCGATGCGACACGGCTGGACCGCTACTACTATGACGCCCTGCGGCGGGTGATGGAGTGCACCGACCAGACCTACGTCACCGGCTACCGTATCTGGGAACACGAACTCGAATGGCGGGCGCGCAAGGCGGCGCGCCGGGGATATTTGTTCTTCGGTGCGCCGAACGAGCGGTCGACCGCGGCGCCTCCGCGCGATTTCTACCTGTATTTCATCCAGCCTCACGAGCCGCCGCGTTTCCAGGACGAGAAGGCATCTGACGAAGTCTTCTTCCATCTGACCGGCGGGGACGATCGGTTGCGGAATGTCCTGCGCGGCTATGCGGCGTCCGTCGACCTGGCATCGACCTCGTCCGGCCATGCCAAGGCCACTTACGACTCGAAGGCGTCGGGTTTCCTCCGTGATTTGGTCAACTGGCTTCAAGAACACATGGGCTCGGCGTTTGAGGTCGGCTACCAGGGCCGCCGCAAGGCGTTGCTGGAATGGGCCAAGGGGCATTCCCTTCGCGAGCTCTCGGGGACCTCTCCCGCCGAACGCATCAACTTCCGGGACCTGATCAACGCGGTTGCCGGCATTTGCCTGGAAGCGCATTTCGCCGACCAGGCACCGGACTATCCGAGCTTCTCCGTACTGATCACGTCATTCAACCGTGCTCAGGCAGCTCAGGATGCGTTGCGGTGGATCGCCGGCGCCACCAGGACGAGACAGGCCACCGCGATCCTCGATGCGCTCGATCTTCTCGACGGCGACAAGCTCGATCCCTATCGGTCGAGATTTGCGAACGACATCCTCGATCAAGTGCGCAAGAAGGGCCACGGCCAGGTCGTTAACCGGCCCGAACTGATCCAGGAACTGCTCGGCGTCGAGTATTTGGCTCCGCAGACTCTGCGCCTTGAACCTGAATGGGCTGTGGTTCTGCTCGCAGCGTTGGTTTATTCCGGCGATCTCGTGCTCGCGGTGCCCGGCCGGAAATTCGATGCCACCGATCTGACCGCTCTCGCCGCCCTTCCGCTCGACGAGCTTGTCCGCTTCAAGCATATCGAGCGGCCCAAGGAATGGAATCTCCCCGCTCTCAAGGCGCTGTTCCACTTACTCGGCCTCACTCCGGGCATGGCGACCCTTGTTACCCAGGGCGAGGATGGTCCGGTTCAGGAGCTTCAGAAGGCCGTCGGCCGAACCGTGGAAAGACTCCTCATCGCCCAACGGGCCGTCCAGGGCGGGATTCCGTTCTGGGGCAGGAGCTTGATCGAAGAGGAGGAAGCCAAGCACCTGAGCACAACTCTGGAACGGACCAAGTCCTTCCTCGAATCTCTCCAAGCCTACACCTCGCCGGGCCGTCTAAAGAATTTCCGCCCCGATGCAGCGGAGGTAAGTGCCCACACGAACGGGCTGGAATCTCTCACAGAGGTGGAAACTTTCCAGGGGATGGCTTCGGAGCTGGGTCCTGCGGCTGCCTACCTCACAGCCGCGGAAGCGGCGCTTCCCCCGTCCCACGAATGGGTTGGGCAAATGAAGGAGACCCGTAACGAGGTACTGGCGGAAATCGTGCGCGCGTCCGGGCGGGATGCGCCGACGCTCCGACGTCGGTCTCTACGCACGCTGAACGACCTGAAGCAAGCCTTCGTCGGGATCTATCTCGATCTCCACGCCAGGGCGCGGCTCGGAGTAAACGATGACAGGAGGAAAACCGCGCTGATGCGCGACGGGCGGCTGGCCCGAATCCAGGCGCTCTCGGCCATCGACCTCATGCCGGTCCGGCATCTGACGGACCTGCAGGAACGTCTTGGGGGGTTGAACATCTGCTTCGCTCTTACCAAGGGGGAGATGGAAGCCGCTCCGGTCTGCCCGCACTGCGGGTTCAGGCCGGCCCTGGAGACAACTGCGGTCGTTGCCGGAAAGACTCTCGAGCACCTTGACGAGAAGATCGACGGGTTGCTCGCCGACTGGACGCGGACATTGCTCGCCAACCTGGACGATTCCGCGATTCGAGAGAATCTGTCGCTGCTGGAGCCGGCGCAACGGAAGCGGATCGACTCTTTTGTGAAGATGGAAGAACTCCCCGATCCACTGGAGCCCGAATTCATCGAGGCCCTCCGGGAGGTCCTGTCCGGTCTGGTCAAAGTTGTGGTGAAGACCGAGGACCTGAGAGCCGCGCTCCTCTCCGGCGGTTCCCCCGCGCGCCCCGACGAGATGAAGAGGCGTTTCGAGGGACACCTGGATGGCCTCACGAAGGGGCAGGAGCCGGCCAGAGTCCGGGTGGTGCTGGAGTAGGCGTCCGATGGAAAGAGAGGAATTGATCGAACGCCTCAAGGGGTACGAATGGAACGACGTCGAGTTCAAGGAAGCGCGGCGTGCTGTTCCGAAAAACGCCTACGAAACCGTTTCCGCGTTTTCCAACACCGGGGGCGGATGGCTCGTGTTCGGCGTTCGGGACGGTGGCGGCGGTTTCGAGATCGTCGGAGTCCTGGAGGTCGACAAGGTCCAGAATGACTTCCTCGGCGCCTTGCGCTCCGGCCAAAAGCTCAACCGTGTCATCGCAGCGAACGAGCGGTTGATCGAGGAAGATGGCAAGGCGCTTCTCGTCTTCCATATCCCGGAGGCGCGCAGACAGGACAAGCCGGTTTACCTCAACAACGATATCCGACGGTCGTTCCTCCGCAGGGGGGCCGGCGACGAGCGATGCACGCAGGCCGAGATCGAACGTCTGCTGCGGGACGCGGCGGACGAGCGCTATGATGGGGAAGCCATAGACCTCGACCCCGAACGCTCCTTCGACGACGGATCCTTGCGCTGGTACCGCAAGCTGTTCGACGACCGGAACCCGGGCCAGGACGCCACCCTGTCGCACCTGGAGTTTCTCCATCATTGGGGGCTTGTCGTCGAAATCGGCGGCAGGCTATCACCCACGCGCGCCGCGATCCTGCTGTTCGGCGCCGCGCCCGCATTTCGCCAGGTCTTGCCGCGTCCTGTCGTGGACTGGCAGTGGAGCCGCGGCGACTGCTCGGAGGAACTGTCCGACGAACGCTGGGCCGACCGGCTGGTGATCGAAACCAACCTCGTGGAGACCTGGAAGACGCTCGTCGACCGCTATCTGCAGCGCGCCGAGAAGCCCTTCTCTGTCGATCCCGAGACCTTGCGGCGGGAAGACCGTCCGCCGGACTACATCGCCTTCCGGGAGGCTGCGATCAACCTGCTGATGCACCAGGATTACGCAGATCACACCCGCAAGCCGGCGATTCGGATTTTCGACGACCGAACAATACTCTGGAATCCTGGCGATGCCTTCGCATCGGCCGACGAGCTGCTCGATCCGGGCGAGAAAGAGGTCCGCAACCCCAGGATTGTCGCCGCTTTCCGCCGCATCGGTCTGAGCGAACAAGCCGGGACGGGCATCCGCGCCATAGTCGGAAACTGGCGACGACTCGGACGCGTGCCGCCGATTATCGACAATGATAGAGCGCGGAAAGCGTTTCAACTGATCCTGGTCAAGGAGGAACTCCTTTCCGAGGAACAGCTCCTGTTTCAGGCAAGCCTCGGGGTTCGCCTGGACGAGTCAGAAGCCAAGGCCTTCGCCTTCGCTTGCCGCGAAGGGAGGTTGGGTCCGCGCGACGTGCGCGCTGTCACGGGTTTATCCGGTGCCGATGCGCAGGCGGTTCTGGAACGCTTGGCGGTCCAGAACCTCGTTTCCTCGATGGGAGGCGGCGAAACGTCGATCTTTGTCGTCGCCGAACATCTCAAAGGGCGCCTCGGTCAGCTTGGCCGAGCCGGTGATCAGGTTGGCGCCGGGTCGCCGGAATTGGTGACCGACCAAGTCCCGAAGAAGCAGGGCGGCTTGTCCACTGCACAAGCTGGTTCGGATTCGGAAGACTTGTCCACTGCACAACATGGGCCCCGACCATCAACAACCTCGGCGTCCGGCGTGCCGTCCCTGCCTGTCGCCGACCTGCGTGTCGACGCCAGAACCGGAGCACCGGGCGTTGTAGCAAGGCTCGAACCCGCCGCAAAGCTTTCGGAGACTCAGGAGAAGATCGTCCGGTTTTGCGACACACCCCGTCGGTTGGCTGAGATCATGGATGAGATCGGAGTGGCCAGCCGGGGATATTTCAAGAAGCGTCACCTCGATCCTCTGTTGCAAGGCGGCGTTCTCCGCATGATCTATCCAGACCAATCCAACCATCCGCACCAAGCCTATGTGCTGACCGAAGCCGGGGTTGCGCTCAAGGCCCGCAGCGTGAACCGGGATGCCGGGACGGAAAACAGGAGCCGGACGAATGGCGCATAGCAAGCGGGACAGTCGAACCGACCGGCTCTTTCGGAACCCGTCGGGACAGGACGAATTGTTTGAGAAGTCCCATGAAGAGGAGCTTGAAACTCGGCGCGGCCGGCCCATTGAGTGCCTCGGCCTTGTCTTCGAGAACGACGAGGCTCGGCGGACCCATTTCCTCGGCAAGTTGAAGGAGGGGTTGGAGGAGTTGCATGCGGCCTTGGGCGGCGTGCCTCACACCAACGCTGACGATACAGTGGCTCGCATGGCGGCAATTGCGCACTGGCCGATGGGCGAGGAAGCGCGGCTTCGCGAGCTTGCTGAGCGCATGCGCCATGCCGATTCGTCCCAGGACCTGCTCCAGCGCTGGAAGGACGAGGTCGGTTTTCCTCATGGCGAAATTGAGGACATCCTGAAGCTATCCGATCCGCCCTGGCACACGGCGTGCCCGAACCCGTTCGTGGGCGCGTTCGTGGAGACCTACGGAAGAGCTTACGATCCAGAGGAGCTTTATCGCCGCAAGCCATTCGCGGTCGATGTCAGCGAGGGCAAGGCCCATGCGGTATATCGAGCACACGGCTACCACACCAAGGTACCGCATCTGGCGATCGTGCCATCAATTCTCCATTACACACAACCTGGGGACCTAGTCTTGGACGGGTTCGCGGGCTCCGGCATGACCGGCGTCGCTGCCCAATGGTGTGAGACACCTCCAGAGAGCTACCGAAAATCACTCGAAGCGCAGTGGGCAAAGGAGGGATTCGGTAAACCCAACTGGGGCCTTCGGCGCTCCATCCAGAACGATCTGTCGCCGCTCGCCAGCTTCATCGCCGCCAACTATAGCCTGCCTTTCGATGTCAATGCCTTCACCGAGGCCGGGCGCGCGCTGCTCGACGAGGTGGCGGCGGAGTTCGGCTGGATGTACGAGACCCTGCACACGGACGGCGAGACCCATGGGCGAATCGACTACACCGTCTGGAGTGAGGTGTTCAGCTGTCCAGACTGTGGCGGAGAAATTATCTTTGTCAAAGAAGCTCTAGATCAGGATACCAAACGTATAAGTTCGCAAATTGACTGTCCCCATTGTGGAGCTACTCAGCGAAAGGAAGGTATGGACCTTACATTCGAAATCTATCAGGATCCGGCTGATGGTAAAATTCGCCGCCGACCAAAACGGGAACCAATATTGGTATTTTATCAGGTAGACGGAGTAAAGTTTAATAAAGTACCAGATGAGAACGATATTGAAACCCTTGACCGTGTCAGTTCTCTACCGTTTCCAAATGACTTTCCAACTGCGCGGTTTCCTGATTGCCAAATGACTCGCGTTGGTAGGGTGGCAACCACACAGACAAGAGCAATTCATGACATGTTTCTTCTTCGACCTGTGCATGCCTTGGCGCTAATGTGGCGGCGCGCGAACAATCATCCCGTCAAGCGCGTCCGTCATATGCTGTTATATTTCGTCGAGCAGGCCATATGGACAATGTCAATACTCAATCGATACAGGCCTACAGGTTATTCTCAGGTCAATCAATACCTTACAGGAGTCTACTACGTTCCCTCACAACACTCTGAGTGTAGTCCGTGGTATGTTTTGGACGGAAAGCTGAAAAGGCTTGCAAAAGTTTTTCACGGGCCGCCAACTATCGACAACTTTGGATGTATCGTAACAACGAGTACTACGGCATCGCTCAGGATACCGGATAACTCGATAGACTATGTCTTTACCGATCCACCTTTCGGTGAAAACATATACTATGCCGACCTCAACTTCTTGGTGGAATCCTGGCATGGCGTGCTAACCAACGCTACTTCGGAAGCCATCGTGGACCGGGTAAGGCGCAAAGGCCTTCCCGAATACCAGCGCTTGATGCAGCGCTGCTTGGAGGAATACTTCCGTGTCCTAAAGTCGGGCCGTTGGATTACTATTGTCTTTCATAATTCCAAGAACGCAGTATGGACAGCGATCCAGGAGGCAATGCTCGCAGCCGGCTTCGTCGTCGCCGATGTGCGTACGTTAGACAAGCAACAGGGATCGTTCCAGCAGACCAGTAGCACCAACGCTGTGAAGCAGGATCTGGTGATCTCCGCTTACAAGCCGAACGACGGTCTGGAGGAACGCTTTGCACTGATGACCAAGGGAACCGAGGAGGGTGTCTGGGACTTCCTGCGCACCCATCTCGCCCAATTGCCGGTTTTCGTGGCCAAGGAAGGCCGAGTCGAGATCATCAACGAGCGCCAGGCGCATCTGTTGTTCGATCGCATGGTTGCCTTCCATGTCCTGCGCAACGTCACAGTGCCCTTGTCGGTCGGCGACTTCCTCGCCGGCGTTTTTCAACGTTTTCCCGAACGCGACGGTATGGTCTTCCTGCCTGACCAGGTCATCGACTACGACAGAAGGCGCTTGACGGCCGGGGAGGTAGCCCAACTGGAATTCTTCGTGGTTGACGAATCCTCAGCGATTCAGTGGCTCAGGCGACTGTTGGACCGCAAGCCCCAGAGCTTCCAGGACATCCATCCGCAGTTTCTCCGCGAGATCGCCGGTTGGCAAAAGCACGAGAAGCTGCCCGAACTGTCGGAGATGCTGGACCAGAATTTCCTATGCTACGACGGCGTCGGTGAGGTGCCGAGCCAGATCCACGCTTACCTGTCCACCAACTTCAAGCAACTTCGTAACCTGCCCAAGGATCATGTAGTACTGCGCGCCAAGGCCAGGGACCGCTGGTATGTTCCCGACCCCAACAAGCTGGCAGACGTAGAGAAGCGTCGCACTCGCGCTCTCCTGCGTGAGTTTGAGGAATACCGCCAGTCCTCCGCACGACGCCTCAGACTATTCCGTGTCGAAGCGGTTCGCGCCGGTTTCTTCAAGGCATATCAGGACCGGGACTACGCCACCATCATCGCGGTCGCCGACAAGATCCCGGAGACTGTTCTCCAGGAAGACCAAAGACTCCTGCTCTGGTACGATCAGGCGCTGACGCGCATCGGAACTACCTGAACGGACCGTGCTGAAAAATGGATGATTGGCGAGCCCGAATCCTGGAGAAGTTCACGCTGAAGGCAGCACGTCTTACTCTGGTGGCCGATCCAGACGCGCTGCTGCTCGAAGGAACTCTCCTCGAAGCCATTCGAGAGAGAGGATTCGAGTTCCTGGCCTTCGAAGATGCCGTTGCTTTCCGCTTCGCATACGAATCCGGGTTTCGGTCACGCTGGGACCGGGGCGAGACCGCCGATCTTGTGGTTACCCTGCGGGCAGGAGAGCACGAACTCGCGACCCTTCCTTGTGACCTCTTGCAGGCTGGCAGGCGACTATCCGTCGGTCTGGAGGAACTGTTTCCCCGTCTCAGCTATCCCATTGTCGCCTTGCTCGACCGAGGCGACCTGGACGCGCTCTACCAAGCGCAGGTGCGCCACGGGTCAAGCGAATATGGGAACGATGCAACGAAGGATTTCGCTTTGCTGCATGTCTTCGGGATCGCGCCCGCGCTCATCAGGCACGGTACGGACCTGTTGCGCGTCCTGTTGCAGAAACACTACCGACGTCAGCGGTTGCCGTGCCTATTGGAAGAACGCCTGATCCAACTGCTCCGACGAAACGGAGTCTTCGATTCCTGGCCCCTTGAGACCATTGTCCCGGACCGGGATGCCTTCTTTTTGTTTCTTCAGGAGCGCTGGCCGCGTTTTCTCGATCGCCTTTCGGGGGATACCGAGGAAGACCTTCAGGATGAGGGTGCGGCGTTCGACCTCGCGATCGAAGGGCCCGTGGATCTGCCTTTTAATCACGATGATGTTCGCATCTACATCGACAACCTGTTCGTCGAGGGCTTGCTTTCCCCCGTGTTTCACAGATCAGGCGGTTCCCTCAGTGAAAAATGGACGACCGTCGGGGTTAGAACCGATCCCGATGCCGACAGATCGCGACGTCTTCGGAGCCTGATGGAGACTGTCTCCGATGCGAACCCCGGTCCCGATGCGCGACACCGCGATTGGTCGACGTTCGCCTATCGCTGGGCTGAACTAAGTTTTCTCTGGTCAGAGACGACCGCCACGGCGCGATCAGACATAAATGATAGAATCCTCGAGCTTCGATGGGAGGTAGACCGAACCTTTCTCGCTTGGGCCGAGCGCCGCTACGCCGGACTTCACAATCAGCCGCCCGACCCACCGGCGATGGTCCATCATCTGCCGCGATATCTTGGGCGGCGGCTCTCGGACGGTACCGGTGGCAAGGTCGCGCTCATCGTCGTAGACGGGCTCGCTCTCGACCAATGGATCGTGCTTCGGGAAATTCTCGCAAATCGGCAGCCGCGGTTCCGATTTCGTGAAGACGCGGTCTTCGCCTGGGTGCCGACCGTCACCTCTGTTTCCCGGCAGGCGATTTTCGCGGGAATGGCGCCGCTCTACTTTCCATCGAGCATTTGGACCACTGACAGGGAACCAACGCTGTGGGCTCGGTTCTGGAGCGACTATGGTTTGACGGCGCGCGAGGTGGCGTATGCGAAAGGGTTGGGGGACGGCCGCGTTGACGACGTTCGCGAGCTCTTTTCACGGCCCGACGTCCGCGCCCTCGGCCTCGTGGTCGACAAGGTCGACAAGATCATGCACGGCATGGAGCTTGGCGCGGCCGGGATGCACAACCAGGTTCGGCAGTGGGCCGATGAAGGGTTCATGACGCGGCTGCTGGACGCGTTGTTCGATGGTGGTTTCGCCGTTTTCCTGACCTCGGACCATGGGAACATCGAAGCGGAAGGCATCGGCCGGCCCTCCGAAGGCGCGATCGCCGACCTTCGGGGCGAACGGGCGCGGGTTTATTCCGATTCGGTCCTACGGTCCCGTGTGCACGAACGGTTCGCGGACGCGGTCGCGTGGCCCGCCTTGGGTCTTCCCGAAGACTGTCTGGCTCTGCTCGCCCCGAACAGGTCGGCGTTCGTGCGTAAGGGCGAACGTATCGTAGGGCACGGTGGCGCCTCGCTCGAAGAGGTCGTTGTACCCATGGTGGAAATCGATCGGGCGCTGGCATGACGAGCGGCGAGCAGATCGGTTTCAGCCAACGCATCCGACTCGAGTGGTTGGAATACACCGCGAACCTGCTGCTCGCGGGAAACCCGAGAGATGAGATCGTTGCGGCGCTAAGCGACAGGTTACGGGAGAAGCTGTCGGTTGGGAACGAACCGGCACGGGGAACCCGGGACAAGGCGATCACGATCCTGACGAAGGTCTGGGTCACTGTCCCGCGAGAACATCGAACGCTCCGCGATGAAGGACTCGACTTGCTTCGGCGTTTGCCCGCCAGCGACCGGATGCTGGTACATTGGTGCATGTGCATGGTGGCCTACCCTTTCTTCGGCACGGTCGCTGACGCGACGGGACGGTTGCTTCAGCTTCAGGAGACTGCCGGAGCAGCTCAAGTGCAACGCCGACTCCGTGAGCGATTTGGCGAACGCGAAACTGTGGCCCGTGCCGTACGGCGGATTCTGCGGGCATTCATCGACTGGGGTGCGCTTCTAGAATCGGAGGGCAAAGGCCTGTATTGCATCGCTCCCAAGAGGGCGGTCGCTGACCTCCCGCTCTCCATCTGGGCTATCTCGGCCATGCTTGCAGTCAACAATGCCAAGCCTCGGTCGACATCCTTTCTGCTTCGCGGCCCTCACCTGTTTCCGTTCGATGTAGTCTTGCCGTCGACGATGGACCTGGAAGCCCACGGTGCATTCGAAGTTGCCCGACACGGGCTCGATCAGGAAGTTCTGATCAGTCAGCCTAGGGCTACCGAGTACACATAAAGTTGCGTGACAAAGCGCTACTTTCTGTCTCTCAGCGCATGCCTCTGGCCGTCCCGAAACCCGGCTTCACGTCCGATGTCATGGCCGAGGGCTGCGCTCGTCAGCCGGGT
>MKWU01005128.1_pt1 | contig 14555 bp, 14 predicted proteins | sample 809101 | NCBI WGS metagenome assembly MKWU01 (sample SAMN05860141, study PRJNA318959) | sponge metagenome | host: Aplysina aerophoba | place: Slovenia: Piran, Adriatic Sea, Gulf of Piran | collected 2013-05-07 | reverse complement strand
CCAGCATCGCCGCTGCAAGGGTGTACAGCACGCGGTAGAAGACTGACTGCTCCGAGTGTTCAAGCCACGGGTACAGAGTCGCCCATAGCAGCACGACCGGCGCCAGGAGCAGCACGAGCACTTCGTCCCGGAAGAACCGCCACAGCGCCGGAGCCTGGGAGGGCACGGCTGCGCGACTGCGCTTGCTTTCGTGGACGCGCTGCCAGCGATCCCGTTCGGTCCGGAAGTCGGGCTCCATGGCCCGTCAGTATGACAGGCCGGCGCCCGGGACAGCGGCCTCCGGGGAGGCTAGAGCGAGTTGGGGAGTATTGGTGGCCTCAGCCCTGTTCCGCTCGTCGCGCTCCCAGCAACCCTCCAACGACGTGCTCACTTCACCCGACATGATGCGAAACGTTGCGCGCCTCCACTGCCGGCGGCCCGTCCAGCGCGAATCTGCGTAGCGCCACGAATCTCGGCAATCGCCTCGCTCCAACGCGTCACGCGAGGAGTGGTCCGCCAGCCCCGTGCGGCGTGTGTCACCGGCTCGACCTACCCGCTGGAAACGTAGAGACGGAGCGTCCGCGACGAGCGGTATCAGCAGATCAAACTGGCTCCGATTCCGCCCGATCTTTCGCACCTCCCGGGCGTGCTCAAGCCCTCTCACTTGGGTGTAGCGCAGTGTTCGGCCCCGGCCCTGGCCAGCCAGCGCCGGGGCGGTACCGGCTGCGGCCCCGGCTACCTCCGCCAGAGTCCGAGCGCAAGCACGCGCCGCCCCCAGCGCCAAGACAGCGTTTGTGCCAGTTCCCAAAGTGCGCCAATCGGGGACACCCTCTCCCGGAGCAGCTCGTCGTGTCGGCGGGTTTCGTCCCACCGGTTTGTCGATGGAGGGAGCGTCAGCTCGTGGTCGCCAATCAGGATGATCTCGAGCTCGCACATCCGGACCGCGCCCCTGGCGCGCTCCACGCGGCTCGCGCTCTTCCTGAGGAAGGCGACGCGCGCCTGTCGCCACTCGACGACGAGCGGCGCGGCCTCCGCATAGTCGAACTCCTCGTCCTGCACGGGCTCCAGGGTCACGACCTCGGGGTGGCCGACCGGGAACCTGTCGAAGCGTTGCGGCCGGCTTCAGCGTCATCCACCGCGGTGAAGGTGGTGGTCAGAGGATCAACGACCCGGGCGATTGATGGTGACCGGCCCGACTCCCGCCGGGCCAGCAGCGTGGTCGCTTCCTGCTCAGGGTCGTTCGTGAAGCCATGGGAAATGCTCGGGGCGCAGAACGCAACTACGCTGGTAGGTGCATGCCGGAGCAAAGCGGTGGAACGGGAACGCCGCGCCGCTACTACCACTGCTACGGGATGGGGGCACCCTACCGCCTGCGCTGCCGCGAGCACCCGTTCATCCGCGCCGAGCGGCTCGAGGAGCTGGTCTGGGGCGAGGTCAGGCGCGTGCTCCAGGACCCGGACCTGATCGCGGCCGGGCTGGCGGCGCTGGACCCGGACGAGGACGGCGGCAACGCCGAGGAGGTCGCGCGCACCGAGCGCGAGCTGGCGGGCGTGCAGGCGGAGGAGGACCGCGCCATCCGGCTCTACGTGAGCGGGAAGATCACCGAGCAGCAGCTCGACCACCAGCGGCGCTTCATCGGCGAGCGGCTGGAGCGCCTGCGGGCGCGGCTCGACGAGCACCGGGCGCGGGCGTCTGCCCAGGCCGGTAGGCGTGTGGCGGTGGAGCAGGTGGTGGCGTGGGCGCGCCGCGCCGGCGGCGGCCTCGACGGCCTCTCCGACGAGGAGCGGCGCGAGGTGCTGGACCTGCTGCTGGAGGAGGCGACGATCGACGGCGAGAACAACGTCACGCTCACGCTCGCCATCCCCGCCGACGAGGAGTTCGCGTCGATTGCCAAACCGGAGCCGACTTGCTCCGGCTGCAATGGCAATGCGAGGTCCTGCTGATCGCCCACCTGACAGGACTCACGCTCGGGGACGATGCCGAGGCAATTCGCGTTCTCTTGGACGCTGAACCAATCAAGCGAAGACTCGGGTTGGCCTGAGCCGAGAAGGTGGCTTGAGAGCCTCACCGGGATGCCGCCATGCGCCGCCCACATTGTCATTGGACGCCGCACTCGGACACCGCCCGATACCATGGGGAAGAGCATTGCGTGACTCGCGGGGACACCGATGACCACGACTCTCTCGGCCGCTGACTTCGCTGCCAAGTGGCGCGACAACGCGGGCCGTGAGCGCGCGTCGTCGCAGGAGCACTTCATCGACCTCTGCCGGATGCTCAGCGTGCCCACCCCCAACGACCCGCCAGCCAGCGCCGACTACACCTTCGAGGCGAGCGCGGAGCGCCTCGGCACGGGAAGCCAGGGTTGGGCCGATGTCTGGAAGCGCAGGTGCTTCGGCTGGGAGTACAAGGGCGCGCACACCGAGAATGTGGGCGTTTCCTTTATGGGCAGCAGCAAGAAGACGTCCTTCGACATTCCCGGCGACATGGCGCGGGAGATGCTCGGGCAACCGACGAACGTGAACGGCCGCCTCAACGCCGATGTCGTCGCAGCGGATGTGTCGCCAGATCTCGGAGATAGGACACGTTAGACGTCTGGGCCTCACGGGGAGGGTGTATCTCCCATCGTGTCTCGCCCTTCGGGGTGCGCCGCAAGGAGTGTGACTGTGAGGAATCTGACAGCCTGTTCCTGCAAGCCGATCTCGTATCACGATCCAGCCGGGCCGAAATTGCAGAAGCACTCTTCTGGGTCATAGATAGCGTTGAGTGATTCGGGCAGCGACTTCATCGAGGCTAGGGTAAAGGGTCTCACGAGTAAAGTTCAACAGACCTAATTCCTCGCGAATTCGAGCCTTGTTTTCATGTGGCACGATCATCGTGTCGTATTCATAAATCGGCAGGTCCTTAGTGCGGGAGATGATTTGGTCTCGCTCAAACCGCTCATGAAACGCTGATATGATAAACGCACCCTCTTGAGCCCGGATACGCTCAAATGACTGCTTGGGTTCCACGACAAAAACTCGAAAGAAGTCTCTGGGGTCGATCAGTTTTTCGAATTGAGGCTTTTCTTGTCGTATAAAATGGTAGAGTCCACGCATTGCCTCCTGGTAGAGGTACTGAATCGAAATGTCTGGATCTTCAGCTTGACTGTCCTCCCCTGTCTTGCCCATAAGGAGATTTTGGTATCCGCGATCAAGTTTGGCGAAGTTGGATATGATACTTACAGTATCGCTGTCGAAGGGTTTGATCAATTCCTTCTGGACTGCGAATACATGCAACCGCCCGTCCATCGTATTGTCGTGTGCCTTGCCGGCAGCATCACGCCCGTCACAGGCTGAGAATAGTGCCACACAAGGATTGCGTGTTAAATCGAGCAGGCGGGTATTGAGCCCATGATGCTGAGCGACCACCATTTGCTCTAGCGCAGAAGTCATACCCCCAAAATCCTCTGGCCTCCTCGAAATTAGGTCGCGCAGCATTTCGCCTTCGTGGGTGCGCAGCTTGAAGGTTCCATCATTGGAAGGCCGCATCACCGAAGGCAATAAGTCCCATGCACTGTCACGCTCTCCTCGAAAATAGAGGGCGAGGCCCTCATTGCGACTTCTCATCTCTAGGCATCCTTCAATCAAGTCCGCAATATTTTCAATCCTCTGGACTGTGCCCCGGGTGTGAGCGACTGACTTCACAACCTGCTCGGCATCTGGGTAAAGCTTGGCTTGCCAAAACCGCGACCAACCGAGGTCTGCCCCGGTCAGGTTCACTCCAACAAGGTCGGTTTCAAGGAGTGTCGCACTGGAGAGGTTAGCGTCTCCAAGATAGCCGACACCGAACACTGCATCGGTAAGGTCGGCTTGGAAAAAACTGGTCTCATGATGACGGGTGCCCATCAGACGGGATCCTCGCAGGCTAGCCCCTTGAAAATCTACACGGCTTAGATCCACTCCGTGAAAATCTGTATTGCTAAGGTCAAATCCGTTGAGGGGGACCCGTCCATTATGATCGAGCTGTCCCGCCTGTCGAAATATGTCAATGAAGGCAACGGAGGAGAAGCGGGGGCGAAAATCATGCACCTCACGCCTCTTATTCCAAACAGTCTTCCCTTCGAGGATCCACGCGATGTAATCTTTGTCTGCCATGGTCCTTCCCAAGACACAATCTTCCACTACGGAGGAGTACCTAAGGATTTAGGGAAGTGCCTCCTCGGCGGCCGGGACATTGCTAGGGTAGTACTCTTCGGCCCGCCCGGTCGACGGCGCGCTCCACCCAGACAAGCCCACCCGCAGGCTAACGAGGACGCACAGGGGCTCCGGCCTCGAAATCCTTATGGTCGGCACCTCGTCGCGCTGATGCTCGGCGGCGCGGGGCCGCTCTCGTTGGGCACGGCGCTGAGCGGGGCGACGACCTCAACCGACGCCGCTGACGACTGCCGTGGCAAGCGATGCTACAGCGGCAGCCGCATACAGGACCATCAGCAGCCCTGCGGGGATCCAAGTCTCTAAGCCTGCGGACGGGCGATAGAGCGACGGATCTTCCCCTCGGCCGAGCGCATCCCACTCTGCGGCGAAGACCGCGGCCGGCAGGTGTTCCTCCAGCAGGTGAATGATCTTGAACTTGGCCGTATTCAACTGGCGGGACGACGTCGTCATGCGCCGCCACGCTAAGCAGACCAAGAAGCCAATCACGCTCAGCAGGGTTCCTACGGTTCCGCCTACAGCCGAGATCGGATCACCCTGGCCAAGCAGCACCCCGGCGAAGATTAGCAGCGCCGAGTTGATCGAAAGGAAGAACGTGTCGGCCGTCTGGCGACGGGCGACCACTCGCTCCGACGACTCCACCAGCAGGCGGTACTGGTCCAGCAGTGACTGCTGGGTCCGCTCATCCGGTGACGGGGGGCCTGCCGGAAACAGCCGCCGCTCAAGTGAGTCGCCGCCAGCAGTCACCCCTGCACACCACCAAGCTCACGCATGATGGCCTCGATGTCCCACGGAACGACCGCGATACCCAGGTCACGCAACGCCCTGGGATGCCGCCGCACGTCCGGACCCAACCGCACCGCGACGAGCTTCTTGCCAAGTTCTTCGCTCTTGCGGATCTCCCAGTCCACCGCGTCGCTGCTCCAGGTCGACTCGCCGACGAGGCAGATGGTGGCCGAGCATCTCCGGATGAGCCGCTCGACGTTTGTCTTCCACGCCCGTTCAAACGGCTCCTTGACCGAATAATCACGGAACTCGAGGTCGGACTGGCCGTTCCGAGCCTGTGCTCGGAACGCATTCGCCGACTGCTGATCGTCCATCGCGAAGCTGAGGAAGACATTTCGCGCCACGAACCACCACTCCTCACTCTCAACGAACCGGAGTATACCGGGCGACCCACGTCCGTTCCGCCCCGCCAGGTTCCACCTCGCCAGCGAGGTCGTGCGGTACTGTCAGCGGGCCGCCGTTCTAGACTTCCCTCCGACGGAACTTTCGGCGTTTTCGGGTGGAATACGCGCTTCCTCCCCAATTTCTGCCCGCGGCGTCCGGTAGGGGCGTTTTCCCTTGACCTGCCTGTGTTTTCGGGGACTTCCCTCTCTCGGAACCAACGTATTTTCTCTGTACACGCCCATGACACCCGTCGCGGCGTTCGGCGCCCGCTTCCCGGGGGGCGGGGCCACGCGCGCCCTCCCCTACGGGGCATTCCGCCGCGACGCCCGCCTCCGCACACTCGATCGCCACTGCCAGCACCCACAGCGGGAGGCGACGGGGCGAGCGGGACGGGCGAGCGAAGGCCGATCACTGCGTCGATGCAGTGCCTTTCATGGGATTACGTTCGGCGTTCCCGCCCATCACGCTCTTCCCATGGAACGGGCACACGAGGTCGGACGAGATGCGAGCGACGAAGCGGCAGAGGCGCACCGAACGAGGCCATCAGGGTGGCCCCGCTCCGCGCGTCGTGGGCATCGAGTACCGGCCCGTCCCCGACGCCGAGGCGCGCCTGCGCCGCATCGCCGCCATCCTCCTCGACCACGCGACTCGCGCCGGCTCCCGGGCGGGCGGGGGGGAGCCCCGGGAGGTCCGGTAGGGAGCAGCGGACTGGGGTGCGGAGCGGGCCTTTGACCGCCCCGCCGCCGCCCCGCTACGCTGAGGGAGACAAGGTGGCCCGGCGGCGCCGACAACGCCCCGGGCCGTGGCGCCGCCTGTTGGGGACAGGTGACGCGAGCAGCATGCTACCGCTCGCGGACCCGCCCCGGCAGGTGGCGGGTCGTTCTGTTTCTGGAGAGGAGCAAGCCATGCCGCGAACGAACACCAACAGCCCGCCCAAGGACCGCCGCGCCGCCATCTACGCGCGCGTCTCCGACAAGAGCCAGGCCGAGGACGACAAGACCTCCATCGGCGAGCAGACCAGCGACATGGAGGCCTACTGCGCGGAGCGCGGCCTGACGATCACCGCCCGCTACCAGGAGGTCGGCCGCGGCTGGTCGAAGAGCCGCCCCGAGTTCCAGCGCATGCTCGCCGACGCCGCTGCGGGGCGCTTCGATGTGATCGTCTGCTGGAAGTCCGACCGCCTCAGCCGCGGCATGTACCCCGCCGCCGCCCTCATGGAGGTCGTTGAGGCGCACGGCATCGGCCTCGAGGCCGTGATGGACGCGATCGACATGAAGACCTTCGGGCTGATGGCGGCGATCGGCAAGATCGAGCTCGACAACTTCCGCGAGCGCGCCTCCATGGGCAAGCGCGGCACCGCCAAGCAGGGCCGCATCCCCGTCAGCAACGTCCCCGACGGCTACCGCATCGGGGAGGGTCGCACGCCCGAGATCGAAGAGGAACGGGCGGAGGTCATCCGCCGCATCTTCCGCCACTACGTCCACGACGGCATGGGCGCGCCGTCCATCGCCGCGGCGCTCACCGACGACGGCGTGCCCACGGCAAGGCCCGGCGCAAGCTGGCACGCGACGCAGGTCAACCGCATCCTCCGCAACGAGGCGTACCGGGGCACCTGGTGGTACGGCAAGGCCCGCCACACCGCCACCGACACAGGCACGCGTGTGCACGCGCAGCCCCGCGACGCCTGGATCGGCGTCCCCTTCCCGCCGCTCGTGGACGAGGAGACGTGGGAGCGGGCGCGCGTGCTGCGCGAGCGGCGGCTGACGCGCTCGCCGCGCAACACGAAGACCTTCCACCTGCTCCAGCACCTCGTGCATTGCAGCGAGTGCGGGATGCTGATGGGTCCCAGCGTGGTCCGCAGCCAGAGCACGCGGCGCCGCGGCAAGACGTACTCGTACAGGCTCAAGACGCCGCGCCGCTACTACCGCTGCTACGGGATGGGGGCGCCCTACCGGCTGCGCTGCCGCGAGCACCCGTTCATCCGCGCCGAGCGGCTCGATGAGCTGGTCTGGGGCGAGGTCAGGCGCGTGCTCCAGGACCCGGACCTGATCGCGGCCGGGCTGGCGGCGCTGGACCCGGACGAGGACGGCGGCGAGGCGGACGATGCCGCGCGCACCGAGCGCGAGCTGGCGGGCGTGCAGGCGGAGGAGGACCGCGCCATCCGGCTCTACGTGAGCGGGAAGATCAGCGAGGCGCAGCTCGACCACCAGCGGCGCTTCATCGGCGAGCGGCTGGAGCGGCTGCGCGCGCGCCTCGACGAGCACCGGGCGCGGGCGTCTGCCCAGGCCGGCCGGCGCGTGGCGGTGGAGCAGGTGGTGGAGTGGGCGCGCGCAGCCGGCGGCGGCCTCGACGGGCTGTCCGACGCGGAGCGCCGCGAGGTGCTGGACCTGCTGCTGGAGGAGGCGACGATCGACGGCGAGAACAACGTCACGCTCACGCTCGCCATCCCCGCCGACGAGGAGTTCGTGTCAATTGCCAAACCTGAGCCGACTACTCCGTCTACACCATGCGGCAGGCGTCACGGCGCTCCTGGCGCATCGGCCAGACCGAGCCCGTCCAGGTCGTCTTCATGGCCTACCGGAACACCCTCCAGGCCGACGCGCTCAAGCTGGTGGCGCAGAAGCTCCAGTCGTCGCTCGCCGTCGAGGGTGAACTCCCCGAGGACGGCCTCGCCGCCTACGGGGATGACGGCGACGACCTCATGCTCGCCCTGGCGAGGAAGATCGTCGCGGGCGAGGAGGACGCCGGTTCGGTCGAGTCGGTCTTCGAGCAGGCCCGGCAGGTCGCAGCCGAGGCCGAGGCGTTGCTGGTCGACGAGGGCTGGCATGAGCCCGAGCCCGAGCCGGTGGCCGTTGCGGCTGCGGCAGCAGTCGAGGCCGCGCCGGAGGACGACGCCCCGGAGCGGCAGCGGACGCTGTTCTCCTGGGCGGAGTTCATGGCCGGGGAGCCGGACGAGCCGCCGAAGCGCCAGCGGCGCGACGAGGCTCCGACGCGCTCCCTGTTCGAGTGGGCGCTGGAACAGGAGCAGGAAGGGGCGCTCGCGGGAGCGGCCCGCTAGACGGGTGGCCGGGGGGCATCGCCATTGCGGCGGTGTCCCCCGCGCCCGTCGATGTGTGCGGGCTTTTCGTGATCCCCGCGCGCCGCGCGGCGGCGGCGGGAGGCGCTCCTACTCACCGATGGTGAACAGGTCGTCGAAGTCGGTCACGCCGAGCATGCGCAGCAGGCGTTGCCGCAGCTCTGGCGAGGGGGTACGCCTCGCCGCTAATCAGCTGCGAGTGTGGCCCGAGGAGATCCCCACCAGGCGCGCCAACTCGTTCTGGGAGATGTCGCGCTCCTCGAGGAAGGCCCAGACCGGGTCCGGCTTGAGCGTGACTCGCAGCCGGGTACTCGTGCGCCCGGCCGCGCCGTGGCTCACAGGCCCGCTGCGCTCAGGCTGCCCGGACACGGTCGCCGGCGCGCCCCGACCTACTCGTCGCGGCGCCAGCCGGAGCCGAAGACGTGGCCGTCGTATCCGGCCATCAACACCCGCAGCGTCTCCGACTCAATCCACTCGCCCTCGGCGGTAAGTTGTGTGGCGTCGAAGTCGGCATCGCCGAACAGGTCCTGCACGTCCCCGCCGATCAACGACGGGTCCGAGTGCCCCACGATCGTCCCGTCAGCGCCGCCGATGAAGGCGAACCAGTGCCCGTCGATGGTCGCGGCGCTGTTGTAGTAAGCGACGGCCGCTTCCAGCCCCGCCAGGGTGCTTTCCGGACTGGCGAAGTAGGCGATGACTCCCGATAGCCCCAGCTCGCGGTACTTGTCCACCGCCTCCGACACCAGCAGCTGCGTGAACGCGTCGGCGTCGATGTACCAGCCCGAGGCGAACAGCAGCCCGTCGTGCCTCTTCACCCACACGTTCTTGAGCTCAATGTCGCCGGAGCTGATGCCCCCGCGCTCCGGGTTGCGGTAGATGTAGGAGACCCACTTGCCCTCCTCGGTGGCGGCGAGCATCGCCGTCCCGAACTCGTAGCCGTTGGCGTCGGTGCCCACCGGGCCCTTTACGTCCAGTCCCCGACGCTCTGGGTCGGGGTGTCCGATGACCAGGTCGTTCTCGTCGATGATGAAGACGTACCACTGACCATCGATGCTCTGGGCGCTGTTGTAGTGGGTGAGTGTGGCGTCCAGGCCCTGGGTCTCGTACCGGGCGACGGCGCTGTCCACGACGTGCTGCGTGTACTCGGCGGGGGCGGCTTTCGTGGGGACACCGGCGATGATGGCCCTGACGATCGCCTCGACGTCGGCGCGGGTCAGGCCCTGCTCGGATGCGGGCGCTGCGGCTGCGTCGGGGTTGGCGGTTCCTTCCACGGAGGCAGAAGACTCGGCCGCCAGCTCCTCGCGCACGATCTCCTCGACCTCGGCGCGGCTCAGCCCGTCGTCGCCGCCTCCGCAGGCGGCGAGCAGCAGGGCCGCCGTCAGAAGCAGCGCCGAAAGTGCCGCAATGCCAAGTGCCTTGCGAGCGATACGCACTACGCTGATTCCTCCTGCCGTTTACAGGCCGCCTACACTGGATGAAAGTGACGGCGTACCGCCCCGTCGGTTCGGCTGAAACCCGTGGCTCCCACCCCCTCGGGGGTGAGGGCCGTGGTCGTTAGAGTCCTCCGATAAAGTCCTCAATGTCCCCAGAGTCGATGGGGTCGGCTATATCGTCGGGCACAGGAACGGGTGTGGCCTCCTCAGGTTCGTTGTGACCGTCCTCGTGTTCCGCATAGGCGGAAGGCGCGAAGACCGGGAGGACGGTCAGCGCCAGCGCCGTCAGCGCAATGACGGCATATCCAAGAATCCGGCGACGGACTGAAAGAATGTTTGCTCTCATGTTGTTCATCTCTCTCCTCCTATGGCTGAGTTCAATGTTCGCCCTCCTCGGGCGTCGGCGTGTGTAGTCGTTAGAGTCCTCCGATCCAGTTGATGGGGTCGTCGATATCGTCGGGCACAGGAACGTCCGGGGCCTCTGTGGGTCCCGTGTGGGCATCCTCGTGGTCCGCATAGGCGGAAGGCGCGGAGAGCGTGGGAGGAAGGAGGCGGGGCATCATGCCGGGCCTCCGGGGCGCGGAGGGGAAAGCGTCTAGAACGTAGGTTCGGGGGGGGGGGTAACGGGCATAGCCGACCTCAGGAGGAGGCGCGGGTCGGTGATCCTGCCGTCGTTTCCGTCGTCGAACACGGCTATGCACGCCTCCCTGGGCGGGCGCGCTGCCGCATCGCTCGGAATTGGCCGGCGCGGCCTCGACCGTCGGGAACAGGTGGCGCGGCCATGCGGCCGGCAGTGCGAAGGCGATCCGGGACACGCGATGCGCGCACGCGTACACCCTCCCCGAGTTGGTACCAGGAATTATACCGAGACGGGTGTGGAATGGGCGTGGAAACAGGACCCCTCTACGTATAAAGTCACGTGGAATCGCGTACAATTCCCGGTGGCGGCGCGATCTGGCCGCCGGGGAGGAACGCACGTGACTGACCCGGACCAGCGCGACCGCGACTACGAGGCCCTGCAGGAGCGCCTGACGCGGCTCTCCGAGGCCAGCCTGCGCATCAACGAGAGCCTCGACTTCGACGAGGTGCTCCAGGGCGTCCTCGACGCCGCCCGCTCCCTCACCGCCCGCCCGTTACGGCGTGATGACGCTGCTCGACGACGCCGGCGGCGTGCGCGACGAGGCTCCGACGCGCTCCCTCTTCGAGTGGGCGCTGGAACAGGAGCAGGAAGGGGCGCTCGCGGGAGCGGCCCGCTAGACGGGTGGCCGGGGGGCATCGCCATTGCGGCGGTGTCCCCCGCGCCCGTCGATGTCTGCGGGCTTTTCGTGATCCCCGCGCGCCGCGCTGCGGCGACGGGAGGCGCTCCTACTCACCGATCGTGAACAGGTCGTCGAAGTCGGTCACGCCGAGCATGCGCAGCAGGCTCTGGCGAGGGGTGCGCCTCGCCGCTCATCAGCTGCGAGAGGTAGCCCGAGGAGATCCCGACGAGGCGCGCCAGCTCGTTCTGGGAGATGTCCCGCTCCTCGAGGAACGCCCATACGGGGGCCGGCTTGAGCGTGACCCGCAGCCGGGTGCTCGTGTGCCCGGCCGCGCCGTGGCTCACAGGCCCGCTGCGCTCAGGCTGCCCGGACATGGTCGCCGGCGCGCCCCGACCTACCCGTCGCGGCGCCAGCCGGAGCCGAAGACGTAACCGTCGTAGCCGGCCACCCACACCCGCAGCGTCTCCGACTCCACCCACTCGCCGGACTCGGTCAGGAGTGGGGCGTCGAAGTCGGCCCCGAACAGGTCCTGGACATCTCCGCCGATCATCGCCGGGTCCGAGTGGGCCACGATCGTGCCGTCGGGGCCGCCGATGAAGGCGAACCACTGCCCGTCCACCGTCTCGGCGTCGTTGTAGTAGGCGATGGCCGCTTCCAGCCCCGCCAGGGCGCTGCCGGGGCTTGCGAAGTACGCAACGGTCCCCGCCAGCCCTCCCTCGCGGTACTTGTCCACCGCCACCGACACCAGCTGCTTCGTGAATATGTCGGCATCGATGTACCAGCCCGAGGCGAACAGCAGCCCGTCACGCTTCGTCACCCAGACGTTCTTGAGCTCCACATCATCGAAGCCGGAGCCGATGCCCCCGCTCTCCGGGTTGCGGTACACGTAAGAGACCCACTTGCCCTCCTCGGTGGCGGCGAGCAGCTCCGGGCCGAACACGTAGCCGTTGGCATCGGTGCCCACCCAGCCCTTCACGTCCAGGCCCAGGCGTTCGGGGTCGGGGTGTGCGATGACCAGATCGTTCTCGTCGATGATGAACACGTACCACTGCCCATCGATGCTCTGGGCGCTGTTGTAGTGGGCGAGCGTGGCCTCGAGGCCCTCGGCCTCGTAGCGGGCGATGGCGCTCGCGACGACGTGGCGGGTGTAGTCGGCGGGGGCCGCCCGCGACGGGATGGCGGCGATCGCGGCGCGCACGATCGCCTCGACGTCGGCGCGGGTCAGGCCCTGCTCGGATGCGGGCGCTGCGGCTGCGTCGGGGTTGGCGGTCCCCTCCACGGAGGCGGAGGACTCGGCGGCCAGCTCCTCGCGCACGATCTCCCGCACCTCGGCGGGGGTCAGCCCCGCGTCGTCGCCTCCGCAGGCGGCGAGCAGCAGGGCCGCCGCCAGGAGCAGCGCCGAAAGCGCCGCCGTGCCAGATGCCTTGCGAGCCAAACGCATTGCGTTGATTCCGCTCATGGTGTTTACAGGCCGCCTGCCCTGTGGGTTACCTCGGTGTAGCCCTGCGCCACGGCCCCGTTCTGGTCAGTGGCGATGAACGTCACGGCGTACCGTTCGCCGGTCCCCACCGTGCCCCCGACGGTGCGGGTGGAGGCGTCGAAGGTGATCGAGCTGACGTAGTCGGCCAGCGGCTGCCCAGAGCTGTTGTGGATCAGGCTGTAGGTCAGGGTCCCGGTGCCGCCGGTCGCCTCCGGGAAGGTGGCGTTTTCCCATCCCGTGCCGGGGATGTAGGCGATGATGTTGGAGTTGAAGAACGCCTGCGCCTCTGCGCTGAAGGTCACCGCCGGGTTGACGGTCACCTCGAAGGTGAGCGAGGCGGAGCCGGTTACTCCGTCCCGGACGTTCTGCACCGTTCCCCGATAAGTGGTGACGTTGGCGGTGTAGGTGACGGTCACCGCCCCGCTGGTGGCCGCATCGGGCGTGCCGCGGATCACGCGGTCGCTGCCCATGGACAGACCCGAGGGCAGGCCGGCTATCGAGTAGCTCTCGTCCCAGTAGAGCGTGTCCGCGGACGCATTGACGGTGACTTCGGGCAGCCTCGGGAAGTCGCTACCGCTGACGAGCTTGTTCACCCTCGTCCCTGCGGTGTAGGTCCTGGCGTCTACGGAAGCGCTCCCGAACGTCACATCCAGGGCCGTCAGGCTCAGCGATACCGTCCGGCCATCGGTCCAGTCCGTGGCCGGGTCGTACGACCAGTAGATGTCGTTCTGCATTGCTGTGGCGTCGCTGATTGCAAGCGCGGTGCCGTCCACATTCAGCGTCAGAGCATTCAAGGCGGTCCTGGTCGCCTGGCCCGTGAGGCTCGCACCACCTGAGCGGACGACTCGAAAGCTCAACCTGTTAAGGGCGGACTGCCAATACACCGAATCCACGGTGTAGGTGGAGCCCCCGTGCGTGAATTCATCTTCCGTGAGGACAGTTGAGCTTGAGCAGTCGGCCTGAGTGGAGTCACTGTTATCGCAGCCGAAATACGCTTCTCCGGACTGGTCCGCCGTCAGCGTCGCCTGCCACACGGTGGACGCCTGCTGCCCGTGGACGGGAGGCGCGTAGAGGAACACGGTCGCCATGGCGACGAGCGCCAGCAGCGCAACGACGGCATATGCCGCGATCCGGCGATGGGCTGAAAGAATGTTCGCGCTCACGTTGTTCATCACATCGCCTCCCTAAGGCACCAACGTCATGGGGTGCCGTGCCGGTCACTCCCGCGATCCTCATTCCCTACAGCCCGCCGATGCGGGGCGTGGTGTGTTCGCCCTTGGTCCGCACCCACTCGCTGGAGTTCGCGTCCCTCTCGCTCATGTTGTTGCGGTGCCCGACCATCGAGCGAATGAACACGCCCGTCGCGACGTCGTTCTCAAGGCCCGTGATGGTGTAGCTGGTCAGCCCGGGATCCACCGAGAGGCCGTCGTTCTTGCCCACCGCCCTGGGGTCGCGCGGGTTGTTCCACACGCCGGGCTCCTGGCTCCAGCGCAGCACGTGCCAGATCTCCGAGTCCTCGACCCCGTCGCGGGAGGAGACGTTCCAGGTCACCGTCAGCGTGCCGTTCCCCGGCACGACCTGGATGTTCCACGGCTCCGGCCCTTCCGGCGCCTCGACGTTGTCAACGGTGTTCACCCAGGCGGTTACCGTCCCCACCGCCGAGATCGAATAGTCGGTGTCGTCGCTGGTCGCGGCGTGGGTGATCACATACCTGCCCGCGCCCACGCCGGTCACCGTGAAGGGCTGCGCCGTGTTCCAATTCGACGGCGTGAACGTCCGCGAGGTCGGTGACACCGTTGCCTTCGCCGGGGCGTCCGACACCGGAGTGACCGTCACCGGCCCGTCCGGCGGGGAATCCAAAACGACCGTGTAAGTCGCCGACGAACCCTCCGACACCGACACCGAATTCCGGTTCAGCGTCACCCCCGGCGGTCGGGTATCGACGTGGAAAGTTATCTGGTCAACATT
>MKWU01005127.1_pt1 | contig 14555 bp, 10 predicted proteins | sample 809101 | NCBI WGS metagenome assembly MKWU01 (sample SAMN05860141, study PRJNA318959) | sponge metagenome | host: Aplysina aerophoba | place: Slovenia: Piran, Adriatic Sea, Gulf of Piran | collected 2013-05-07 | reverse complement strand
GAACCCGCCGCTCTGCTCGCCCAGCCGCTCAATGGCCTCGATGCAGTCGTCGGGCGTGCCGATGATCCAGCTGCCGGTGTCGGCCATGTTGTCGATCACCTTGTCCAGCGGACCATCGAACACCGGTTTGCGGCCGTTCGTCCCCTCGCTGTACTCCCGAAGGTAGCGCCCGGCGCCCATGCGCGCGTCGTTCAGGGCTTCTTCCTTGGACTCGGCCAGGTGAACCGGCAAAACCAGTCGCCAGTCGTCGCGGTTCATGGTGTTCCCATGCTCCGCCGCCGATTCCTCGGCGATGCTCCACAGGCCCTGCAAGTCCGACGGGCCAGCCGAAGGGTCCCTCGGCACCGTGATGGTGAGTACGGAGCAGCCGTGCTTGCCGGCCAGCGTCACGCCCGCCGGCGACTGTACCGACGCCACCGCGGTGTGCATGTGCGGCCTCTGGTAAGGACGTAGCTGCAGCAGCCCTTCCCTCAGTTCAAACCAGTCGCTCTGGTACGTGATCGGCTCCGTCTCGGTGAACAACCGCAGGATGATGCCCAGGGACTCGTCCATGCGCTCCCGCTGCAGTTCGTGGGGGATGCCCATCATGTAGGCGTCTCCGGGCAGCGCGCCCGGGCCGACCCCGAACAGCACGCGCCCGTAGGTCATGTGGTCCAGTTGGACCATCCGGTTCGCCACCATCAGCGGGTGGTGGTACGGCAGGCTGACCACGCCGGTCCCCAGCTTGATGCGGTTGGTGCGCTGTGCGGCCGCCGCGATGAACACCTCCGGCGACGAGATGATCTCCCAACCCGCGCTGTGGTGCTCGCCGACCCAGGCCTCGTCAAATCCCAGCTTGTCCAGCCACTCGATCAGTTCCAGGTCGCGCTCCATCGCCAGCGTCGGGTTTTCACCCACGCGATGGAATGGCCCCAGGAAGATTCCAAACTTCATCCGCTCCGGAAACGCCATTTCAGGACCTCCTCTGGTCAGGCAATGCAAAGGAGCGCAGTCCCATCCAAAACGCAACGGATCCGTCCGATGGCCGCCCCAACTTGCGGTCATTCTGCGCCCGCCCGTATGTCATGTCAATCAACCGACCTGATCGGGCCGACGCGCGCTCAGGTGGCCGGGAGAGCCAAAACGCAACGTCTCGAGATTCCAGAACCGTCGCGTCGTGTTGGTCTGTAGTGTCATGTTGCAATTCAGGCAAACGTTATATGCCACGAATTTCGTCTCATAATGGCATTGTGATACGTTTCACGATAATCAATCAGCCTGATACAACGTATTGAGTTGTATAATACCGCCAACGTTGATATAGTGCCGCAATCAATTGACATCCACCTAGAAAACGATTTTCGTATCAAGATCATTGATCTTGATGTAGTTGCGGAATGAGGTACGATTGTGCAGCGTTTTATCATGGTGCGGGCCTTCCATTCGCTGATCGCCCTTGTTGCCATCAGCGTCATCGTCTTCGGCCTGGCGCGGATCACCGGAAATCCACTCGACGTTTTGCTGCCCATTGAGGCGACGCAAGAGGATTTCGATCGGGTGCAGCGGGCATGGGGACTTGATAAACCCCTGCCCCTGCAATACTTCAAATACGTCAGCAACATCTTCCAAGGAAATTTCGGCGAATCTTTGAAGTGGCAGGACAAGACCGCTGGGGAGTTGGTAATCAGTCGATTTCCGGCTACGCTGCAACTGGCGTCCCTGGCCATGATAGTGAGCGTGGTTATAGCTTTGCCCATCGGGGTAATTGCGGCGGTGAAGAAAGATACCGGCATCGACTATGCAGGGAAAGTGGTGGCCCTGTTGGGGCAGTCCTTGCCCTCTTTCTGGCTGGGGATAGTGCTGATGTGGATATTCGCCGTGCAATTGGACTTGCTCCCAACCTCGGGGAAGGGAGGGATCAGTCACATGATTCTGCCGGCGATTACCCTGGGTTTTTTCCAGGTGGCGGCGATCATGCGACTGACGCGTTCTTCCCTGCTGGAGGTGCTCGACACCGAGTTTGTAAAATTGGCCCGTATCAAAGGTGTGTCGGAGCGTAAGGTGATTTGGAAGCACTGCCTGCGCAACGCCCTCATTACTCCGCTTACCTACTTTGGCCTGATTCTGGGGAGTTTCCTGACCGGCTCGGTAGTTACCGAAACCGTGTTTGCCTGGCCGGGGGTAGGGCTGCTGGCGATCGACGCCGTTCGGGCCCGGGATTTTCAGGTGGTGCAGACGGTGGTGCTCTTTTTTGCCACCATATACATCTTCGCCAATCTGTTGGTGGACATCACCTACGCCTACCTGGATCCTCGCATCCGATACGACTAATCACGACCTTCAAACTGCTGAGCAACTGCCTCAGACTCGCATGGCTGCTCATCCGTTTCACACTGAATGATATGAAGAGGCAGGACATATGGCGAACGTAGCGCTACCCCAACAACTGCCAGAGATTGAAGCTCCGAGAGGCTGGCAAGTTATCTCGCAGGTACGGCGACTGCCGGTGGTGCCAATCTTAATATTGTTGGTGGTGCTGGTACTGCCGGCCATATTTGCGGATCAATTGGCTCCTCACGATCCGCTGAAAGGCAGCTTGCGCAACCGTTTGCAGCCGCCAGCTTGGACGCAGGCCGAGGTGGTAAACGGAGTAGAGGTTAAACCGGGCGGGTCCTGGAACCACATCCTCGGCACTGACAAGCAAGGCAGGGACATGCTGAGCCGCATAATCCACGGAGCGCGCATCTCCCTGACCGTCTCGCTGATCGCCGTTTTCATTGCCGGCCTCATCGGCACCACTCTGGGACTTATGGCCGGATACTACGGGGGGTGGGTAGACCACCTGGTGATGCGAATAGTGGACATCGGTCTTTCCATACCGGCCATTTTATTGGCGCTAGTGCTGGTTTCCGCCATCGGCGCCAGCTTTGGGACGGTAATCATCGTTATTGGCGGCATTTTCTGGTCTCGATATGCCCGGATGGTACGCGGAGACACGTTGAGCATCAAAAGCCAGGATTTTGTCTCCCGCGCCAGAGTGGCGGGAGCCTCCAACCGGCGGATTATGGTCCGGCACATCTTCCCCAACGTGGCCAATACCGTCATTGTTCTGGGCACCCTGGAAATCGGCCAAGTAATTCTATTGGAAGCCACCCTCAGTTTCCTGGGAGCCGGTATACCCAGGCCCACCCCGGCGTGGGGGTTGATGGTATCCGACGGTAGAGAACTGATCGTCAACGCCTGGTGGGTGGCGATGTTCCCCGGCGTGGCCATCCTGTTGACCGTGCTCTCCCTGAACCTCTTCGGGGATTGGGTGCGGGACCGCCTGGATCCAAAACTGCAGAACGTGTAACCCTGGCGCCGGAAATTCAGCTCAAATGCCACCACAGTATGACCGGTGGATTTTGCGATGGTTGCTGATCGTGATCCATTTTCAGGAAATCAAATAGACACCATGGCAGGTTAAACCTCGAAAAGGAGAAAACAATCGTGAATCACTGGTTCAAGAAACGCAGGCTACTATTGTTCACCCCCCTGTTCCTGATCCTGGCGTTGGTCGTCGCCTGCGGCGGCACCGCCGCCGAACCCGCGACCGTGCCGCAAGAATCCGGAGCCACTGAAGCTGCGCCGGCAGCCGAATCCCAGTCCGCCACTGAAGCTGCGCCGGCAGCCGAATCCCAGTCCGCCACCGAACCCGCGCCGGCCCCAGTCTCGGCTGCTACGGCGATGCCGCAACCCACTGCCGAGGCCCCGCCGGCGATGGCGGTCGAGGCGAAAGTGGATCGTCTGCGGATCGCCTTCACCCCACCGCCCGCGGAGACCAATCTCCCCTGGACCGGCGCTCGCAGCTTGCTGACCCAGCTCAGCCCCATGATAGAAACCCTGTTGGATATTGACCCCGAAACCGGAGCCTACATTCCCATGCTGGCTACGCGCTGGGAAATGGCCTCAGATGGGAAGAGCTGGACGGTGGATTTGCGGGAAGACGTAGCATTCCACTTCGACACTGGCACGTTTAGTGCCGAAGACGTGGTCCATACGAGATCCATCTTGGGTCCCCAGGAAGGCAACCTCAACACCTTCCGTAACGTTTGGGCAAACACAGTAGAAACGGTGGACGTGGTTGACGATCACCGGGTTGTGTTCAGTTTGAGCAAGCCGGATCCAAACTTGGATTTCTTCCTCTCCTTGAGCGGAGACCTTGCCATGTTGAGCAAAGTCCAATGGGATCAGGAGGGGCAGGAAGGAATGGAAGAACGGTTGATCGGAACCGGCCCTTACCAGTATTTGGAGCGCGAAGTAGGTCAGTCCATTGTCTACGAGCGGGTGCCCTATGAACACTGGCGTGTTCCAACGCCCGACTTCCGGGAGATGGAGCAGGTCTTCGCTCCGGAGTCAGCCACTCGCTTGGCAATGCTCCTCACCAAGGAAGCCCATATGGCCGAACTGCCTCGTGACCTGCTTGCCCAGGCGCAATCAGAGGGGATGGCCATATCCCAGAGCGGTCTCGGAGCGATCCTGACATTTATGGTTTTGGGAGGCCAGTACTATACAGCCGGCGACGAAGCGTACGACCCTTCGGTCCCCTATTCCGCTCCCGGAGAAGAGGGTCGTTTGATACGACAGGCCATGAACAAAGCCATTGACCGGGATGAGATCAACGAGTTCATCTTCAGGGAAGGCGGATCGCCGATGTTGGTGCACGGCTATCATCCTAGTCTGCCCGGATGGAACCCGGAATGGGAGACTCGTTGGGACGACGAATACGGTTACGATCCGGAGGCGGCCAGGGAGTTGCTGGCCCAGGCCGGATATCCCGACGGCTTCGACATGAAGATGTTCGGTGCCCATACCCTGCCCGGAGTGCCGGAACTGCCCGACATTGCCGAAGCGGTGAGCATCTACTGGACCGAAATCGGCATCGATGTGGAAATCGTCAGTCTGGAGTTTTCCGCGGTTAGGCCCCTGTACCGCACCAAGCAATTCCAGGGCCACGCCGCTCCATTCCGAACGGTGCGCCGGCCGATTCAGGAGCAGGTGCGGATCTTCAACGCCACCGAAGCAGGAGTGGTCCACCAGTACGAGAGTGATTCCCTCCAGGCCAATTGGGAAAAGCTTACGGAAACTCTGGACGCTGCTGAACGCGACCGGCTAATCCGAGCAATTGGGGATGAAAAGTTCGACAACTTCGAGGGCGTACCTCTCCTCTGGATATTCTTCCAGTTGGCCATCGATCCCGACGTGATTGCCGAGTACAAGTTCCCCGGCACCGCGGCCAGCAACTTCAGCCACCTGGAGACCATCAAGGCCGTACCCCAGTAACAACTTCCAACCATAGCGCCCGCGCTCTTGGTCAACGCTGCGCCGGTCGCAGCCACCGCCACCAGCGCGGGCATCCCGCCCAAGCGCCCATTCAACCCGCCGTTGATAGGGCAAGACCAAACCCTCGCCAGCCCGGCGGGGGTTTACTTTGGTCCAAAGACTGCCAGACGCCTCGCAGCGGCCGCTAACGCTACCGGCCCTACAAAATCTGGAAATGCGCCTCCGTCGGCACGCAGTCAGCGCCGTTGATCGGCACCATATCCTGTGGGCACGCCGAAAACGCCACCACGCAGTCCATCTCCGCCCTCAGCGCGACGTAATCACCCGGCTTGGATACCGGCGGCTCGAATCCCACTCCGCCGTCCGCCCCCACCGGGATGTTCATGAACAGATTCCACGGACTCGGCGTCTCCGGCGCCGTCAGCCCCAACTCGGCCAACGCCGCCGCCAGGTTGTCGGTGCAGTTGTCGTGGTATCCCTCGCACCCCAGCAACTCGTACCGGTACCGGTCGCACGCCGCCAGCAGCGTGTCGTGTATCCCGCCCGACGTATCCTCCGCCAGCGTCAGGATCGCCCGCCGCCGGTTCGTCACCATTGCTTGGCCCACCGTCGGCATGATCCGCGCCAGCGACGTTCGTGAATGCTCCATCGACATGAACTCGGTGAGGTCTTCCCGACTGAACGCCCACGTGTCCACCACCTGCTGCCCGTGCGTGTTGATGACCCTCACCGTCTGCCCGGCGGACACGAACGCGGCCTTCCCCCGTCGCGCTGGAATGGTGATCAGCGATGCTGCCGTCATACGCCCTCTCTTTCCCGGCGTGGCTATTCCACCCGATGCATCAATCGCGGTCCGACAAAAGCATCATATCCCAGCGCCTTCGGGTTTTCAAAAACATACCCTCTCCCATCAAGGGAGAGGGCTAGGGCGAGTGTGAAAATCCCCCGCGATACCCCCGGCAATACGCTGCCGCCGACCGTCAGCCCCGTACCGCTACGAACCCGCCGCCGCCATCAGCGCCGCCTCAAGCTCACCAAGCGTCGCAAACCCCTCGAATCGTTGCCGAATAACCCCGTCAGCATCCAGCACGAACACCCACGACTCATTCGTCCATTCCGGAATCTGCGTGAATCCCCACTCATCGGCAGCCGGCACCAACTCCGCTCGGCTGAGATCTCCCTGGATCTCGGCGGGATTGTCATAAAGCTCAACGTGGATGTAGTTGGCGGCATCGGGATGCGCCGTCCGCAGTTCCGCCACTATGTCCACTTGCGGCCCGCATGTCGGGCTGGTGCAGAACGCCGGCGTCGCGAACACGATCACGCTGGGTTTCCCCGAACCCACTGCGTCAGCCACCGAAACCTCATACAGGCTGGCGTCCGGCTCGTACGCCGTGGTGACGTCCACCAGTTCCAACCCGTCACCCAGTGTCTTGGTTGCACTGGACGGCGGAGTGTCTCCCACCGACGGCACCGGAGAATCATCCAGCACCGTAACCGGAATGTGCGCGTCGCCCTCCACGTCGCCCCCGATGGGCGTCACCGTCAGCAGGTATTCGCCCGGCTCCGCAAAATCGATCGGCGTGCTGTACGATCCTCGCACCCCGTAGGGCCACTCGTTGTAGTCGGCGGTGATCTCCGCCACCGGGTCCGTGCCTTGCTGGTGCGACACCACGATGCGCGACTGCGGCGCTTTCACCAGCGCTTTATTCGTGGACAGCAGGAACGCCACCCGCTGTGTGCCTACCTCCAGCAACTTCGTCGCCAGGTGCGACTTGATGGCATCGTCGCTGTAGTCAACCGTGGGCACCACTACGGCCGGCTCAGGTTGAGAGGCCGATGCGATCTTGGTGGTCGGCTCAACTTGGGCGGCCGACTCATTCGCTGGCTCCGCCGTCGGGACGATGGCCGGACTCTCACTGGAGCAACCCACTGCGACCAGCAGGCCGACCGCGGCCATTATCGGTAGAATCCAGCGCAACATCACGGCCCCTCAGCGTAGACGCCGAACGTGAAGGCGAACAGGCCGAAATCGTCCGAGTTCGATCCCATGACCAGGATGGAATCGGACAGGTATTGCGGGTTGTCCACCAGGGCATACATCCGGGGTACGTCAACCAGGATGTATGAGGTGCCGTTCTCGTCCCACTGGACGTCCGCGCCAGCGTTCTCCGGTGTCATCATCGCGCCATCCACCGTCAGGTAGACCCGGTACGGCTCACCCGAATCCGACGTCAGAACCGCATTGATGCTCTTGGACGAGTACTTGAGGGCAAGGTAGTCCTCCAGGTTCTCCGTCGCGCGTGCGTGTCGGATCCGTTCGGGTTCCACCGACCACTGACCCTGGAAGTACATGGCGTGGGGCTGCAGGTTGCTCGGGTTTGACACGTCGGGGGCGGTCACGTCGATGATGGCGGTGGATTCGTCGCTGCTGATTTCAATCGCCTCGAAATATTCCGGCTGCGCCACGTAGGGCGGACGGCCCGCCCGCGCGGTCAGGAAGTTGCGATGCCATCCGGCGTACAGTTCCGGCGTCACCACGCCCTGGCCGCTCTGCCGCGCCGCCTGGAATGCCTGGTCCCTTGCCTGATCCTGCGGCACGTTGAACGGGTCGTCGGAAAGGTCCGCGCCAGCCTCCACGAGGGCGTTGCGAATGCGCTGCTCGGTTTCGCCGTACGCGCCCTCGCCGAAGTGCGAGTAGATCAACTCGCCACGGACGTTGTACAGGTATTTGGCCGGCCAGTACCGGTTTTCGAAGTTGCGCCAGGTCGTCATCCGGTTGTCCTGGGCAACCGGCCAGCCCACGCTGTGCGTGTCGATAGCGTCAGCCACGTTCTGGTAGTCCTTCTCGAACTCGAACTCCGGCGTGTGAATCCCCAGGATCACCAGTCCGTCATCCTCATACTGCGCCCACCAGTCGCGCAGGTACGGCAGCGTTCGAATGCAGTTGATGCAGGTGTACGTCCAGAAGTCCACCAGCACCACCTTGCCCTCGGCGGCCAACTCGCCAATCTGGAGTTCCGCCTCGGTGTTCAACCAGGCGTCTATGCCCTCGATGGTCGGAATCTCCGTGGATATCGGTACCGTGACCGCCGCCGGCCGTGCGGACCCCGTGGTTGCCGTCGGATCGGCCGGCGCCGGTTGTTCCGAAACGGCAGTCGGCTGTTCCCCCGACGTTCCGCGGGCCTCGCTGGCCTTGCTGTCCATCGCCGGTTCAGTTGCGGCCGGTTGCTCCGCCGCTTGTGCCTCGACTGTGGCGGCCGAATCCGCCGCGGCTGCCAGCGGCGCCTCCGGCGGAGCGGTGGGTTCAGTCGCGTTGGTTGCGGGGCTCTGTTCGGCGCTGGGCCCGCAGGCAATGGCGATGGTGAGCAGCAGCGCCATCAGGAAGACGACGCCCGGCGTGACGCGGCGCATTCGGAATCTCATAAAATTACTCGCAAGGGTTGGTGTATTTGAACTAAATACGCCCACGATGCAGATTCGGATTGACTCCCAACAGCCACACAGTATAACCGCCGCCCCTCCACGCTACGGCAATCAGCAATCCGGCAACCCCAGCCGCCCCAGGTCATTCTCAGCAACGCTACTCAACCCCGCTGGCAAACACCCGGCAAGGTCGTTTCCCCCGAGCCACAGCCACTCCAACTCCACCAAATGCGAAAACTCTTCGGGAATCTCTCCCGTGAACCGGTTGTCATTGAGGAACAGCCTACGCAATTGGAAGTCCGCGAGCCACGCTGGTATCTCCCCGGTCAGCTGATTCCTGCCTACATTGAAATGCCGCATCTTGGTCAGCTTTGCGAACTCCCCTGGGATAGTCCCCGTGAACTTGTTGCCTACCAGGTGCAAGTCTTGCAAGTCGGGCAAATCGCCAAACCACGCCGGCTTTTTGCCCCGTCATACGATTCCCGCCTACTGCGAATTGGGTCAACTCGACTGCGTTTGCGAACGACGACGGTATTTCACCGCTCAATTGGTTGCTCCAGGCTGCAAATTGTTTGAGATTGGGGAGATTGCCGAGCTCTGGCGGTATCGGGCCATCCAGGCGGTTGTGGACCAGAGACAACACCTCCAGGTTGGCGAGCTTACCGAGTTCCGGCGGGATCGCTCCCCTCAGCTGGTTCTCCCTCAACCTCAGTTCGCGAAGATTGACCAAATCACCCAATGCCGGAGGAATTTCGCCGTTCAGTCGGTTGTCTCGTAGGTCCAACACCACAACGTGCCCATCCAGGTCTGTGGTCACCCCGTGCCAACGATTGCCAGGCGCGTCGCTCAACCAGTTGTCGTTGTTCTCCCAATTTCCTCCGTTTGTGGACTGATACAACGCGGTCAGCGCCTCCCGGTCTACCTCAGCCAACGGAACTCGCGGCGCGATGTCGGGCAAATCCAACTCAGGGAATCCGGCGGCCCGGTGCTCCTCGAACAACTCGTAAAACTCATCGATCGTCATGCCGAAGGTGCTCTCAAACGCCTGCTCCCATGGATTGCCCGGCCTCAGAAGGGTCCAGAATTCGATCAGGGCTTCCTCGCCAGCCTCCGCGGCCAGGAGTTCGCTCGCCATCGCTGCCATGTCATATCGACCCGGACCCGCTTTGAGGCCGTCATAGGTTTCGGTCTCGTTGAGTTGAACATCAACCCGCTGTGATTGTCGGATCAGCCTATCCCTGCTCTGCTCATAAGGAATGATTCCCCCCATGGGCAGGGCCCTGTCTGAGTGCCAGGTTGCAAACCCCTCTTGCATCCAGGCCGGTCCGATCACCCGCACTTCTCGGTGGGTGGTGTCGAACCTGCCGTGGCCTTGCAACGAGTACTGATACACGTGGCTGAGCTCATGGGAGGCGGTACGCATATACCGCCATGACTCGGGATACCTGATAAATGCTTGCAGGTTGAGCATGATCCAACCCGAGTCCTCATTTTCTGGTTCCAGGCCGGCCAGTCCCGCCCATCCGTCGTCGGTGAACTTTCTCCGAGCGTCTTCCAAGTGTCTCCTCTCGACCCGCGCTATGGTCCTGGCTGCCAATTCGTGGTCGCCATAAAGGTAGAAGGTCGCATCATCCGGCAGAGGTGGCAGTTCCAGCGAAACCGCATACCGGTGCATATCAAGAATGCCGCTACGAGCGTACTCGTATTGCTCCTCCGGCACCTCCGGCCCAATCTCCCACTTCAAATACGGCACCTCGGGATCGTCGAAATACCAAACCTCGGGTGGCTCAGGTCGCGTGGGTAGAGCCGTCTCGGGAGTAGTGGTCGACGCCGTCGCCGTGGGGCTTGGCGTAGCCGTCGGTTGCGGTGTTGGCGTGACTTCCGGCGCGCTGGCGAGACTATCATCGGCGCAGAATGGCACTCCTGACGCGGCGAAATCGTTGTCGGACACATAGCGCAACGAATCGGGTATGCATCCGGTCAGGTTGTTTCCGCCCAGCCACAACGCACTTAGGCCTCGCAGGTTACCTAACTCTTCCGGTATATCGCCTTCAAACCGGTTTTTCCCCAGGATCAATCTGCGCAACGGTAAATCTCCCAGCCAGGCTGGCAACGGCCCGGTGAACCGGTTGGTGGTCAGATGTAAATTACTGAGGTTGTGCAAGCCCGACAGCCAATCGGGGATCGTCCCGTGCAGTCGATTGCCGCCGACCGCGAACTGCTCCAGTTGGGTCAGTTGGGACAGTTCCGAGGGTATCGTTCCGCTCAGATCATTCGACCACAACCGCAGGTTCCGCAATTCGGACAGCTCTCCCAGTTCTGACGGCAGTTCGCCTAGTAACTGGTTCCTCTGCAGCGACAGTTCGATCACCCTGCCCTTCCCGTCAACCGTTACGCCGTGCCACTGCTCCACCGGCGCATCACTCACCCAGTTGGCTCTGTTCGTCCAGCCGGATCCGTTGGTCGACTCATAGAGGGCGATCAACGCCGCGCGGTCCCGGTCCGCTGGCGTCAATGTGGGAGTCGGTACGGGAGTAGCCGCCGGCTCCGGCGTCGCCGTGGGATCCGGTGTTGCCGTAGGAACCCGCGTATAGGTCGGATACGGCGTGTACGTCGGCAGCGGGGTGTAGGTCGGCGCCGGATACGGCGCGACCGCCTGGGCGGGTGGGATCACCGTAGCCGTCGGCAATGCCGGCGCAGGTTCGCCGCCACACGCCATAACCACCATCACCGCTACCACGAGCAAAACCAGCGAGGAGCAAACGCTGGCCGGCGCATTCCATCCAAGTCTCATGCCGTTTCCTCCTGCCAACCAACTTGCAGGTAGCCCCATCGTTGGGCATCCGGTGGCTTTGTGCTACTATACGTCGAAACGTATCCGCCCGAGGCGGACAATGGAGGAATTTTCACATGGCAACAATGATTGACGGCGAGTCCTATCTGGGCAAAGTAATGGTCCGGCCCCTCAGCAAGCAGGGCGACGTAACGATGTACCTGTGGCCCCTGCGCTGCCTCAAGGCCAAGTTCGGCGGCCCCACCTTCGGTGTGGACGTCCAAGGCGTTGAGATCATCCGGTTCGACCCCCACGGAGCCCGCGGCCACTGGCATAAGGGCGGCTACGACAAGCTCGGCGCTGGCGGATCCCACGTGGACTATCCCGAGGACGTGAAAGAGAGCCAGGCGCAACTCGACTGGTCGCTGGACATCCTGCGCGAGCAGACCGCTGACTACCTGACCGAGGCCGGCTACCCCGAAGCCGCCGCCAACCTGGATGCGGAACTGGTCAACGCCGCCGCCGAGGCCATCAAGGCCCACCTGGCAGAGCAGGGCGACCTGATCCCCGACGCTGTCTCCAAGGACCTCATCGCCGCCTAAACTGGGCTGCAAATACCGTACAGTCGTAGGGGCGAATGATCATTCGCCCCTATTCAATTACATACGTGGCCTGATTCGTGGCCGACTCAGGGCGTGATCCGCGTCCCGATTGCCCGCCCGTTCACACAGTCCATCAGCGCGCCCGGCTCCCGTCCGTCAATGATGTGCGCGCTGGGCACCGCCCGGTCGGCGATGGCATCCAAACACGCCGCCAACTTCGGCAGCATCCCGCCACGGGCCACACCGGACTCACGCAGGGCCTCGGCTGTCCTGGCGGTCAACCGGGGAATCACCCGCCCGCCGTTGTCCATCACGCCCGCAACGTCCGTCAGGAACACCACGCTCTGCGCTCCCATCGCATTCGCCAGCGCGCCGGCCGCCGTGTCTCCGTTGATGTTCAGCGGCTTCCCAACGTGTTCGCTGCCCTCGCTAACGTCTACCGCGATGGGTGAAATCATCGGAATAAACCCGGACGACAGGATGGCGTTCACCGGGGTCGTGTCCACCGCCACGATCTCGCCCACGTAGCCAAGGTCCGGGTTGGCAACCCTGGCTTGCAGCAGGCATCCGTCCATGCCGCTGATGCCAATCGTCGGCGCGCCCAACTGCTGCATCAGCGCGGTGAGTTCCTTGTTCACCAGTCCGCCCAGCACGGCCACGACGATCTCCAGCGATGGCGCATCCGTGACCCTCAGCCCGTTCACGAAGTTGGGCGCCAGGTTCTGCCGCTGCATCCACTCGCTGATCACATTGCCGCCGCCATGCACGATGACGATGGGCTTCCCGTCGCGATGCAGCGACACCAAATCCTGCAACGACGTATCGTTTCCGCCCAACGTGCTGCCGCCAATCTTGACGACGATGGGCGGCTCGGAAAGATGCTGGGACACGATACAGTTGGGTCGGTTTGACAGGTTTGGTGTCAGTCGCGTTTCGGGTTCTATGCCTCGACCCGCTCCCGAGCAGCGAGCCAACTGGCAAAGGATGTTTCGCTTTCACCGGACCCGCGACCGGCCACCAGCCCGGCCACGCTGATGTCTTCGTCGACTTGTTCCCAATGAATTCCGCGGCCGTCGTCTATCAGCATCCAGTCCCCGCGTTCTTCGTGAGTGGCGTGAAGCAGTCTGGGAAACCAATCGAAGGGAATGTGCAGAACATTACCGCCGCTGCATTTCACAACGAACTCAATCTCGTCAATCACAATGTCCACCGCCTTACACTCCGACGATTCAGACGTTGAAAAACTCATTCCATCGCTCCAGAACAAACGCTTCGTGATCTTCTACCATGACTCGGATGCGATTGATTTCGTGCCGGGGCATACTACCTGTTTGGGCTAATCTCAACGGGCGCAACCAGAACTTTGCGACTCTCCGGTCTCGTCGAACGTGGACGTGCGTTGGCTCGTTACCCCCGTTTGCATAAAAAACGATACGGTCCCTCGCGTAGGACTTCAGGCATTATATCCGCGCTGGAGCCGATTGGCGGTATGGACGAATACTGTTTACGTCGTATACGCGCTGTTGATGATCACGTAGTCCTCGGTCAGGTCGCACCCGTACGCCGTCGCCGCCCCGTCCGCCAGGTTCAGGCTCACTCGGAAGTCCACGTGCTCGCCCGACATCAGCGCCACCACGGCGTCCCGGTGGAACGGTATCGGCGTTCCGGCCTCCATGATGCAAACCCCGTTCACAAATAGGTCAACCTTTTCCTCGGTCGCTTCGGCCCCGCTGCGGCCCAACGCCATCATCAGCCGGCCCCAGTTGGGATCCGCGCCGTACACCGCGGACTTGACCAGGTTGCTGCCTGCGATGGTCTTCGCCGCCAGTCGCGCGTCGGCAGCGTGTCGCGCCCCGTCCCCTTGCACGGTGATTAGCCGCGTCGCCCCCTCGCCGTCCCGCGCCAGCATGGTCGTCAGGTTGGCTGCCACCTGGTGCAGCGCGGCCCGCAGGTTGTCGGCGTCCGGCGACCGCTCGTCGATCACCGGGTTTCCGGCCTGTCCATTCGCGAACGCCAGGTACGTGTCGTTGGTGCTGCTGTCGCCGTCCACCGTCAGCATGTTGAAGGTCTCGTCGGCAACTGCCTTGACCGTCTGTTGCAGGAACCCGGGGTCAACCGCTGCGTCGGTGGCGGCAAACGTCAGCATCGTCGCCATGTTGGGGTGAATCATGCCCGAACCCTTGGCCACGCCGCCGACCGTGATGGTCTGCCCTGTGGACGCCACGAACGACACCGCAGTCTCCTTGGGATGCGTGTCCGTGGTCATCATGGCCCGCGCCATTTCCGCGCCGCCGTCCCCTTTCAGCTCAATCTGGGTGACGCCGGACCGGATCAACGACATCGGCAATTCCACGCCGATCACGCCCGTGCTGCACACCAGCACGTCCTCAGCCGTCAGCCCCAGCTTCGCGGCGGCCAGGCTCGTCATCTCCTCCGCGTCCTTGTACCCCTGC
>MKWU01005125.1_pt1 | contig 14558 bp, 11 predicted proteins | sample 809101 | NCBI WGS metagenome assembly MKWU01 (sample SAMN05860141, study PRJNA318959) | sponge metagenome | host: Aplysina aerophoba | place: Slovenia: Piran, Adriatic Sea, Gulf of Piran | collected 2013-05-07 | reverse complement strand
GAGGGAATGTGAAGGTGATGATCTGGCCGCAGTAGGAGGGGTCGGTGAGGATTTCCTGGTAGCCGGTCATTGCGGTGTTGAAACAGAGTTCGCCAACAGCGCAGCCCTCGGCGCCGAACCCCTGGCCCGTCAAGAGCGTGCCATCGTCCAGCAACAGACAGGCGGTTGCTTGGTTTGCCTTGCTGTCCTCTTTCTGCAATTTTGTCTCCGCTGCGATGCCTGAAAGCGTACCAACCACCACGGGTGTGGCCTGCATGCCCGTGACGGGAACGGCCGTCGGTCAGATAGGACGGCAAGACCGGCAGTGCCCTCGGCATGAATGTACGAACCTGCCATAGTCTAGACCGGCGGCGCTGGCAATGTTGCTGCCACTTGAAACTGTCGATTCTGCACTATCTCAACGATGGAAGAAGTCATCGGTTGCTTCGGCGGGAATTGACGACTGAAAGTCGCCGGGCATGAATGGGGTCATTGCACCATGGCAGGGACGGACAGGCACAAAGGCCAAATCCTTCAACAGCGGGGCCATGGCGCTTCCCAAAGGACAACGGTGTTGGCACAAATTGGAATTGCCGGCGGCCTTCCGATTGGGCTTGAACTATTAAACGCATTTAGTAGTATGTCCGTCAGGCGATTTGGTTGTCCGTGGCAGGGAGGAAATGTCCCATCAGGGAACGGCAGTTCCAGACATGAGAGTGCCTTTCTCAACGTTCTCGGGGCGAATTGCGGAAAACTGCGCTGAATGTCGGGCACAAATGCAAAGTGGTCCGGCAATACGAGGTGAGTTCAGTTTGGTAGTTCGATTTCGCAACGGGACATTGTTGTTCGTACCGGTTTTCGGTTTCCTCAACTGATGCGAACTTTCCGCGAGCAAACCTATGGAAAGAGGTGAAAGCCAATTTTATGGGGGCAATAAGAGAAAGAATAGAAACTGCACTTCGTGAGGCCGAGCAGGAAGACGACAAGGACCGAACTGCCGTGCTCAGGCTTATCAACGCGGCGATTCTGGACAAGGATTTCACCGAACGGAGCAGGGGAAATCAGGAAGGCATCACAGACTCGGTGATCTGCGACATTCTGCGGCAGATGCGTCACCAGCGATTGAACAGCGCCAAGCGCCATGACGAGAACTGGCAGGTGGAGCTGGCCGAACGGCATAGGCAGGGAGCTCGGGTCATAGACGGCTTGCTGCCGCGACAATTGACGCAGTCCGAGCACCGGCAGGCTGTATCCGAGGTAATCAGCGAGATTGGCGCAACCGGCATCCGCGACCGCGGCAGAGTCATTAGGGTACTGCGCGTGCGCTTCAGCGAAAGGCTGGATTTTGACGCAACCGGAAAGCTGGTTGACGATGCCCTGAGCCTTCCTTCGAAGTAGCCCGCGGCGAGTTGACAGCCCAAAGGTCTCCGACACGTAGCCCACAACCATTCCGAGACACTCACACCACGCAGTTGAGATTCCTTGATCCGGCTGGGCCCAATTGGTCCCGGGCCAGCCACGTTCGGCGTTTGTATCCCACATTGGTTCGGGTCATTTGAAGGAAAGGCTTTTTCCTCGACGGCTTGCGCCCGAAAGTGCAGCGTCTGGTTCTTCCCCAAACACACAATCAACAATGCCGGCTGCCCCTCTTCGTGCCTCCGCAGGAAGGGTCGCCGGTCCGCTTCCCGCACAGATCGCGGACGCAGTCCAGTTCGTCGTTCGAAACATGCGCGTTTCTGCGCGCAAGACTCCGGAACGCGAGGACGCTTCCCAGTACAGTGGAGCCGCGGTGTTTGAAGCGGTGGTCAACGCGGTCGCGCACCGCGACTACTCCATGTCTTCGCGGAGGATCCGGCTGTCCATGTTCAAGGACCGTCTTGAGATCGATTCGCCCGGTCAGCTGCCCAACGGCATGACCATCGAAGGCATGGAGGTCAGTCAGGCCGCCCGCAATGAAGCAATTGCCTCCGTGTTCGCTCGCATCCCCGTTGCCAACGTGGCGGGGTCAGGTCATCGCAGGTATCTGATGGAACGCCGAGGGAACGGCGTGTCGATCATCCGCACGGAAACCGAAGAAGCCACTGGTTTGCAGCCGAAATCGAAATGATTGATGAATCGAGCTTGGCGCTCAGCATTCCTGCTGCGAAGCTGGAGCTTGTTCCCGGCGACGCGACGGTCACGGTGCATTCTGGAGGTGAGCCTGTCGCCGGCATGGAGGTTCTCGCGCTCTTTCCCAACAAGACCTGGGTGCGGGCGATCACCGACGAGGAGGGTGATGCGGCTCTGGACCTTTACACGACACATCTGCCGATGACGGTCTATGCCGCTGGGCCCGCCTATGCAGCCGGACTGGAGCGAGGGTGGACGCCCAATCAGGGTGGTCTACTGCTCGAACTCGAACCGCTTGAATCCGGTGGTGCAGCCATTTTCGCCCAGAACTCGGGGCACCTTCCTGGCTTGCGCGGCCGGCTGGAGCCAATTCGCGACACTTCCGACCGGACCTACCTGTACGCCGAAAACGTCGCCATCAACGAGGGGCGGCAACAGCCAGCGGCGTTTCGGCTCGGCAATCCGATTCGACTGACGGACGCCCATGGTTCGGAATTGTCGGTCACCATTGTGGACATCCTTGGCCGGTCTTCCTTGATCGAATACCAACCATTCAAACCGTGATGGTCGGCGACTCCCTAATTTGCACCAAGAGCCTGCATTGCGGCTTCGAATTCTGCGCCGCCTTCCGAATTGACCGGTCGAGGAGAATCGCCGCCTGCACCGGTACCTGGTCGAGGGTGTGCCCGTGGAGTTTCCCGGGAAGATGGCAGCATCGGCTGCGATGCCGCCCCGCTGATCGACTTCGCCTACGCCGTTGCCAATGACTGGCTTGCGCTAAGCCAGTTTAGGGTGATCGAGGAACAGAACAACCGTCGGGCGGATGTTCTGTTGTTTGTCAACGGCCCGCTAGTGCTGCGGATACCTGTCCCAAAGTTCACGTTCCGGGAGTGTTTCGTACGTATGGTGAGGCGGTGGGTTGGAGTGTATCCATTCCATTGAATCCGCGTGCTTGCCCCAGTAGGCCGGCTCCTCGACCCTCCTTCCGTAGAGCAATGTGTAGGCGATCACTCCAATGAAGAACACGAAGGAACCAAACGACAGGAATGCCCCCAACGACGAAATCTGGTTCCACAGGGCAAACGCCTCCGGGTAGTCGATGTAGCGCCGCGGCATGCCTTGGCGACCCAGAAAATGCTGCGGAAAGAAGGTTAGGTTGGATCCGATGAACATCGTCCAGAAGTGCAGCTTTCCTGCCCACTCGGGATATTGCCGACCGGACATCTTTCCAATCCAATAGTAGATGCCGGCGAAAATGCAGAACACAGCCCCCAGCGACATTACGTAGTGGAAATGGGCCACAACATAATAGGTGTCGTGGTAGGCGCGGTCCAAACCCGCCTGACTCAAGATTATTCCGGTTACGCCGCCTAGGGTGAACAGGAAAAGGAAGCCAAACGCCCAGAGCATCGGGGTCTTGAATTCAACCGAACCACCCCACATTGTGGCGATCCAGGAAAATATCTTTATGCCGGTTGGAACGGCGATGACCATCGTTGCCAGCATGAAGTAGGATTGCTGGGTCAGGCTCATTCCAACTGTGTACATGTGGTGGGCCCACACGACAAAGCCCAGCGCGCCAATGGCAACCATTGCGTAGACCATCGGCAGATAGCCGAAGATCGGCTTTTTCGAAAAAGTCGCGATCACGTGGGAGATTATGCCGAATCCCGGCACGATAATTATGTAGACTTCGGGATGCCCGAAAAACCACAGCAGATGTTGGTAGAGAATTGGATCTCCGCCGCCCGCCGCATCGAAGAAAGTCGTTCCAAAGTTGCGGTCGGTCAACAGCATCGTGATGGCGCCGGCCAAGACAGGAAGAGACAGAAGTATCAGCCAGCCGGTCACAAAAATCGACCACGCAAACAGGGGCACCTTGTGCAAGGTCATGCCTGGCGCGCGCATGTTCAGGAACGTGGTGATCATGTTGACAGCGCCAAGAATCGACGAGGCGCCCGAGACATGCACCGCAAATATGGCCAAGTCCATCGACATGCCGGCTTCACGCGTCGAGAGTGGGGCGTAGAGCACCCAGCCGACGCCGGAGCCGGTTTGGCCGTTCCCTCCCGGAGCCAGGACGGAGGCTATCGCCAGGCACGAACCCGCGACAAACATCCAGTAGCTCAGATTGTTGAGGCGTGGAAACGCCATGTCGGGCGCGCCGATCATCAGCGGCATGAAGTAATTCCCAAAGCCACCGAACAGCGCCGGAATGACCACAAAGAACATCATCAGGATGCCGTGACCGGTGATCAGAACGTTCCACAGATGACCGTTGGGCGTGCAGTCTTCGACTGCTGCGGCAATGAGGCCGGCGCCTTCCAGGCACATGTATTGCACTCCGGGCTGGTACAGCTCCATGCGCATGTAGACTGTGAACAGAACTGAGACGAATCCGACAAGTGCGGCGGTCACGATGTATAGGATTCCAATGTCCTTGTGGTTCGTCGACATGAACCATCTGGTAAAGAAACCAACGTGTTCGTGATGCTCGTCAGCGCGCGCTGTAATGTCCGCCATCGTTGCCCTTTCCTTGGCCTTGCGCAACTCTAGAGTAGATTCGGGTCTTCCCCCGCCTCATGCGCCTCTTTAGCGCAACTGGGCAGAATCCTCAACCTCACGTCGCTCAAATTGGCGCCCCTGGCGGTTCGCCTGCCTGCTGCACACGGAATCTCCAAATGCGGCGCCGAATGTATCCATGAGCGCCCTGTCCACTTCGCTCATTGACGACTGAACGCCAAGCTCCAGCAGGCTAGTAGCGGCATATCCCTCCAAACCACAAGCCACAATTCCTTCATAGTGGGACAGGTCCGGGTTTACGTTTATGGACATGCCGTGAAAGCTGACCCACTTGCGCACCCGGACCCCCAGGGAAGCGATCTTTTTCTCGTTGCCTGGATCCGAACCGACCCAGACTCCAATTCGATCGCTGCAAGTGTGGGATTCCAATCCAAGTTCCCCAAGCGCGCCAATCATCCAATGTTCAAGGCACTTGACGAACGCCCGAATGTCGCGTCCCCGCTTCGTCAGGTCGAGCATTACATATACAACTCGCTGCCCGGGACCATGGTAGGTGAACTTGCCGCCTCGACCGGTTTTGTGGACGGGCAGAGACGCTGGCTCAAGCAGGTCGCTTGCCCTGGCGCTGGAACCGAACGTATAGATCGGTGGATGTTCCAAAAGCCACACTGCTTCGCCGCGCCTCCCAGCGCGTATGTCTTCCACCCGAATTTCCATTGCACGGGTCGCCTCCGCATATGCGACAGGCTCATTTGATCGCAGCCATTCAACCATTACAAGCGCATTGCGTCTTTGGGATGTCCTAGCGTCTCAAGGGCAAGACAGAGGTCGTTGCAGTCGGTCGGTGGTTCCTATCACAAACTTGCCGTACAAATCCAGTTGTAGATCCAAACAACCCGAACGCCGTTCCTTGCCAATCGGTTGTTCGGTGGGTATTGAAGCGCCTCGGGCGACATGCGGCCGTGGCGGAATTGGTAGACGCGCAGCGTTGAGGTCGCTGTGGGATAATACCCGTGGAAGTTCGAGTCTTCTCGGCCGCACCATAGTTCTGGACGTGAACTGAACCCAGCGCATGGGGCTTTTCGCCAAGGCAAAGCGGATTGCGGCAAGCGATCCGCGGCCCAACGGCGAGTGGTCCAGCCCTTGGGGCAACTGGGCGCATCAACACCGCGGCCTCGTCATCGGCTTGACGGACGATGCCAATGACACGGCGGCGGCTCAACACAATCCTGCAATATCAGGCAAGGAAAGCATGGCGAAAAGTACGGACGAGGGCTTTGTGAAATTCACGAATGTCCAAAAGAGTTATGACGGGAAGGTGCTCGTCGTGAAGGACCTCAACATGTCGATTGCCAGAGGCGAATTCCTAACCATGCTGGGTCCTTCGGGATCCGGAAAGACCACGTGCCTCATGATGGTCGCTGGATTCGAGACGGCGACCAGCGGGTCGATCACGCTTGGCGGCCAGCCAATTAACCACATTCCGCCGCACAAGCGCGGCATTGGCATGGTGTTCCAGAACTACGCCCTCTTTCCACACATGACCGTTGCCGAAAACCTGGCATTTCCGCTGCAGGTTCGGGGCATGAGCAAGCCGCAGCAGAAGGAAAGAGTGAAAGCCGCGCTTGACATGGTTCAAATGGGCGAATTCGGAAATCGACGGCCGGCCCAGCTGTCAGGTGGTCAGCAGCAACGCATCGCACTGGCAAGAGCGCTCGTGTTCGAGCCTGAAGTTGTCCTGATGGACGAGCCGTTGGGCGCGCTGGACAAGCAGCTGCGCGAACACATGCAGTTCGAAATCAAGCACCTGCACGAGAGGTTGGGCGTGACCGTCGTCTATGTCACGCACGATCAGACCGAAGCCTTGACCATGTCCGACAATGTCGCCGTCTTCAACGACGGCGTTGTGCAGCAGCTTGCCGCACCAGACCACCTGTACGAGAAGCCCGAGAACAGTTTTGTGGCCCAGTTCATTGGCGAGAACAATTCGCTGGCCGGCAAGATTACCAAGGCAGTGGGCGGCAACGTCGAGGTGACGCTGGCCGACGGCTCGGTCGTGAACGCCATCGCCGTCAACGCTTCACAGCCCGGCGAGGACACGCTGATTTCGATTCGTCCCGAACGCGTCCTCACCGACGTGTCGCTATTGCCCTCGGAGGCCACTCACGTCGAGGCCGAGGTCGTCGAGTTCATTTACATGGGCGACATATTCAGAACTCGGCTCAACGTTGCAGGCGATTCCAACTTTGTCGTGAAATCCAGAAACACGCCGGGCCAGGAGCGGCTCCAAATAGGGCAGAAGCTGACAATTGGGTGGCACAGGGAGGATTGCCGAGCGCTTGACATGCCACCGTCCTAGGCAGTGCAGTGGCTCAATCCCGAGAATCGAGATTCCGGCCGTGCCGGCTGGCACTGGGCAAGACCGCAGCTGGTGCCCGAGGCAACGCCTGCGGAATTCCTCGGTTGCGGCTGTTTCAGGTTCAGTTGAACACCACCCCATGACCGCCGCCAACCTGCAGCACGCATTTCCCGGATTCGGGTTTGTGTTTGAATCGCGAAGTCGACTGCCATAAGGGGCATTGTTTGACAAAAACGGAAGGGGCGGATCAGACTTTAACAGACGCGCAAGCCATTGCAAGTCCGGAAGTCTTGGGATCCCTCCCTACGACAAATTGCACAAGGAGACAAAAATGAGACGACTTTCCAAGTTGGTTGCAACGGCATTCATCGGGCTGTTTTTCGCAAGTTCAGCGTCAGCGATCGATCTGACTGTTGTATCGTGGGGAGGCGCCTACAGCGCGTCCCAGATCAAGGCCTACCATGAGCCTTGGATGGAAATGAACCCCGATGTGACATTCATATATGACGAGAGCGCACCGGAAGGAGTTGCCAAGCTGCGCGCCATGAGCGAAGCGGGAAACCTGACCTGGGATCTCGTGGACGCGATCGCCGCGGACGTGATTCGCCTGTGCGACGAAGGCTTGGCTGAAGTGGTTGACGTCGACGAGATTCTGGCTCCGGCGCCGGACGGAACGCCGGCCAGCGAGGATTTTGGCGATCTCTTGGTGTCCGACTGCTTGATTCCACAGATCGTCTACTCGACGGTAGTGGCTTATCGAAACGACGTGAATGAGTGGGAAGGCCGCTTGCCGGAAGACATCTGCGCCCTGTTCGATCTTGAGAACTTTCCCGGAAAGCGCGGGCTTGAAAAGCGCCCGATCAACAACATGGAATGGGCGCTGCTTTGCGCGGGCGTTCCCAAGGATGAAGTCTACGAGGTTCTGGCGACCGACGAAGGGCAGCAAATGGCCCTGGAAAAGCTGGGCACAATCAAGGATGAGACGATCTGGTGGTCCTCCGCCGCCGAACCGCGCCAGCAAATGGCCGACGGCGAAATCAAGATTGGCAGTTCGTACAACGGCAGATGGTTCGATCTGATCAATGTGGACGGCGCACCGGTCGAGATTCTCTGGGATGCGCAAGTGTTTGACATCGACGGCTGGATCATTCCAACTGGATTGCCTGCCGAGCGGCGTGAAGCTGTCATAGAGTTCCTCCACTTCGCGACCGATACGCAACGTCTCGCCGACCAGGCGAAGTTCATTTCGTACGGACCCGCCCGCATGTCGTCCGCACCACTTGTGGGCATGCATGCCGAACTGGGCATCGAGATGGGGCCGCACCTCCCGACCGACCCGAACAATTCAAAGAACGTGTTCGTGTACAACTTTGATTTCTGGGCCGACTATCGGGACGACATCGACGTCAAGTTCCAGGCATGGCTGGCCAACTGATCTGAAAACCACGGTGGCACCGGGCGCCAACGGCGGCCGGTGCCTTCTTCTTGCGCGGACCAGAGCCCAAGGGACAGGACGCGCATGATTCCAGTTTCCAAGCAAGCTCGGGGGTAGAGCATTGACGACCAGCGAACCATCACTCAGGCGACGAGTTGAGCGGTCTCTTCGCATGCAGAAGCTGCGAGCGTTTCTGCTTGTAGTTCCGCTGCTCCTGTTTGTCTTGCTCAGCTTCGTTGGCCCCATCATCGACATGCTGTTTCGATCCGTCGAGAACTACCTGGTCAGCGACACCTTGCCACGCACTGTCGCAATCCTCGATGACGAGGATGTCAATGAGGATTGGCAACCCAGCGAAGACCTGTTTTCGGCGCTGTATGTCGATCTGGCAATCGCCGTTGACGTGAAGGCCCACACTCGAGTCGGTTCAAGGCTGAACTACGAAAGGTCGGGAATCGCCTCGCTGTTCCGCAGCACCGGCCGCAAGCTCTCCGGAATCGGCTCCCGCGACTATGCGAAGACCGTAAAGAGCTTGAACCCGTCATGGGAAGGCATCGAACACTGGCAGCAATTCGTGGCGGCGCTGGAAAATGCAAATGCGTTGCCGAACACCACGGCCGCATTCAGGCAGTGGCAGCGCGACCATGCAGCACGCCGCACCGACGTGAATTCGCTTGAGCCACAGGATGTCCTCTTTGTCGTGCTGGTGGAGGAAGCGCTGTCGGTCGGGGAGGGCCGTCTGGCAGCCATTGGGAGTCCACACTCCGACAATCTTGCGGAAATACTCGCAAACGCCGCCGCATTCGAACCCATTGAGTACAAGGAGGCGTTTCTGGGTTTCGACAAGAAATGGGCGGATCGTGAATTGTGGGTCACAGTTTCGCTCTACTCCAGTCGCTTGACCAGTGGCTACTTCCTCAATTCGATCGATCTCAAGAAGAGCGAGGACGGCATCGAAGCGAGGCCGGAGCGCGAACGCCTCTACACGAAGATTTTCATGCGGACATTCGCGATGTCGATCTTCATAACGCTTTGCTGTCTAGTCATTGGGTATCCGGTGGCATATCTGATGGCCAACCTGCCGACAAAGCACGCCAACATCCTTCTGATACTAGTGCTTCTGCCATTCTGGACGTCGTTGCTGGTCCGAACTGCCGCCTGGAAGGTGCTCCTTCAGGAACAAGGGGTCATCAACGACATTCTGGTGTCGATTGGCCTAATCGGCGATCTCAATAGACTGGCAATGATCAACAACCAGCTAGGCACGATCATCGCCATGACACACATTCTGTTGCCATTCATGATCTTGCCGCTGTTCTCCGTGATGAGAACAATTCCGCCATCCTTCGTGATTGCCGCCAGATCGCTTGGAGCCACGCCAGTCACGGCATTCCGTCGGGTGTACTTTCCGCAATCCCTCGCCGGAGTTGGAGCTGGCATGGTGCTCGTCTTCATACTTGCGATTGGATACTACATCACGCCGGAATTGGTCGGTGGAACAAACGGAACGTTCATCTCAAATCGAATCGCCTACCACATCTCAAGCTCGTTGAATTGGGGATTGGGGGCGGCATTGGCCACAATTCTGTTGGCGGTGGTGATCATGCTCTACTGGACTTACGATCGCCTGGTCGGAATCGACAACGTGAAGCTGGGATAGCAGACATGGCAAGATTTCCTGCATACGCCTCGGGATGGGACAAGACATGGCACTACGCCTTCAGGATCATTTGCGGGCTGGTGTTCGCATTCCTGATGTTCCCGATTCTTGTGATACTGCCCCTAAGCTTCAATGCCGGGAATCTGTTCACCTTCACGCCTGAGATGCTGCGGTTCGATCCCGATGGATATTCCCTGCGTCACTATCGCAATCTGTTCCAGAGCCCGGACTGGCAGATCGCAATGTACAATTCGTTCCGGATTGCCCCCGTGGCGACGCTGGTGTCCGTGAGCATCGGCACACTGGCAGCCATCGGCCTCAGTCAGCGGCACATGCCATTCAAGCAGGCGATAATGGCAATTCTGATTTCTCCGATGATTGTGCCGCTCATCATCTCGGCGGCGGGCATGTTCTTCTTCTATTCCAGGATTGGACTGCAGGGAACGTACGTCGGCATAGTCCTGGCACATGCCGTGTTGGGCGTGCCTTTCGTGATCATCACTGTTACCGCCACGCTTACCGGGTTTGACCACAGCTTGACGCGCGCATCGGCAAGCCTTGGAGCCGGGCCGGTCAAGACCTTCTTCAAGATCCAAATGCCTCTGATACTGCCTGGCGTAATTTCCGGCGCGCTCTTCGCTTTCATTACGTCGTTTGACGAGGTGGTGATTGTGCTTTTTGTCGGTTCGGCCGATCTGAAGACACTTCCCTGGGAAATGTTCAGCGGCCTGCGTGAGCAGCTGAGTCCGACAATACTTGCCGTTGCGACCGTTCTGGTGGCGCTGTCAGTCATGTTGTTGACTTGTGTTGAATTGCTTCGCCGCAGGTCCCAGCGCATGCGCGGGCTTGAGCCCTGACCGAGACCGCTTTCAGCCCGTTGATCACAATGTTCCTTTGCATCGGCGGTGTGGCGAGAGCCTTCCGGAAGAATTCGCACATGTCTACAGGGCGAATCCGGCTCCATTGAATTCGAGCGGGATTCCCTGTCCCGGTTCAGTAGTGCAGCCATTTCAAGCAGCCTTCCCGTTCATCCCAAACGGCTCGTCATTCTTTGTGGAGCCGCTCCCTTGTGGAATGGGCATAGGCAGGGAGTGCACGGACATTGCGTGTCGGCATGCAAGCTGCGAGGACGCCCACGGCGCGCGCAGCCACCCGCAAACTGGCAAGCGCTGGCGGCTGACAGAACACCACCAACAATTGAGCCCAGGACGATTCCGCCAGTAGGAAGGCCAGAGATGCTTCTCCAGTTTGCAGCAGCCGTGCTGCCGCTCCTGGTTCAATTTCGTCACATCCTGTTGCGGGAGTCCGCGTTCCACTCGGAAACCTGGATTTGAAGATTTCGGCAAGGTGATTTGAGGCGTTGCAGCAAATGCATTCGCATCGAGGATCCTGTTCTTCCGAATTGTCGGGAAGGAACCGAACCGGTGTTCCGACGCCTTCTGTCGTCAGGTTCGATGCGCGTAGGCCTTTGCCAGTTCTCTCCGCAGGTCCGAGATGAAGCCATCAGTTATTGTCGCATCGTGTGCTATCGAGTGCCAAAGACCAACTTCGTTGACATAGGCCCGCATGGTTCGCAGTCCGTCTTCGAGCTGCCCCCAGGTCAGACCCATGGCCTCTGGGCGGATGTCCAGTCCTATGCCGGCAATCGTGTCCAGCATTTCGTCGGCCTTGCTTTCGTGCAGCAGTGAACCGACGATCACTCCCAGCCCGACCGGCTGGCCGTGCAGAAACTTCTTTCCGGTCAACTTTTCAAGCGTGTAGAAGAGGAAATGGTCTGTGCCCTCGATGTGGCGCGGGCACCACCCGGCGCCGTGGTAGCTCGTGCCCCATTTCAACCCGTCCACCAACGCTTCAATGCCTCGGTCGTTCATTGCGCGTATGTTGTCGATGTTGTCGACGATTTTTCGGACCTTGGCCAGCGACTGCCGGGCAAGGCCTTCGTCATACCGCCACTTGTCTTCGATCTTGCCTTCGCGCTCGGCGTACCGCCAATCGAGAATGCCTGTGTGAAAACAGAGAACATCGCCTATTCCCGACCAGTTCAGCTCTGGCGGACATGCTGCGAGGACATCATAGTCGATATAGATCGACTGCGGAACTGCCCAACCGCGATAGACAACCGTGCCATCAACCCTAACGCCGGCACGCTGGCCGTAGACGGCATTGACCGACAGTGCAGTCGGCATCTGAAACAGCGGCAGATTGAGGCGCCAGGTGAAGTATTTCGCCACATCGAGAGCCTGTCCGCCGCCCAGTCCCAGGATCGCGCGCACCTCGCCCAGGCTGGCCGCCTCGCGATCGAGATCCTCCTGCTCGATGGAACCGCAGAAGTAGGGTCGGCAGTCGGCGTCTTCAAAGTGATGACCGAAGATTGGCCAGAGATCTTCCATCGTGACGACCAGAAACGGCGGATTCACAAAGTGTCGGAACTCGTCAAGCAAGCCTCTGCCGAATACTGTGGGAAAGCCGTATGCAAGAGCCTGCCCGTGTCCATGAACGTGATTGTGGTTCAATTTCCGGTCCTCCCGGTTGACTGATCGCAGCGTTGAACTTGCCGTGGATGGCCGATTCGGCGGAGCCCTTTGACCTTTGTCGAACGCAATCATTCAGCCCTTGCTGCATACGGCGGAATGCATTGCTGTGTGTGCAAGCAAGGCTTGTGCCGCGCCAGTTCCCCTCGCCAGCGGCGATTCCAGGCCGCCCAGTTCGACCGTCAGGTTGCGGTTTCTGGCAAGGCCATGCAAAAAATCAGTGACCCGCAGTGGGTGCGTCGATTGCACTGCTCGCAGGGCAAGTCGGGCGGCACACAAGCGGCCGGAATCCCTTGATGCCTTCATCAGTAGGTGGCGCTCAACCCGCCGTCCACACAAATTGCCTGACCGGTGATGTAACGGGCGAGATCGGACAGCAGGAAGACGAAGGCGCCGGCACAGTCTTCGGGAGAGCCGGGTCTGCGGAGCGGAATGCGACCGGCGGCAATGTAGTGTGCACGAAAGTCCTCCGATTCGTGCTCGTGGTCTCCGTCCTCGGTCAGCGCCATGCGCGTGTCGATGAATCCCGGTGCGACGGCGTTGACACGGATTGAATCCACGCCAAAGTCTACGGCCATGGATCGAGTCAGCATAAGGAGCCCGCCTTTGGCCGAAGCGTAGGCGGCCGAGCGCGGGATGCCGAAGAATGCCTGAGTGGAGAGCGTATTGACGATGGCTGGCGAGGACGACTTGCGAAGCAACGGCAGACATGCGCGCGTGACGCGCAGGGCGCCGGTCAAGTTGATGTCGATGACTTGCGTGAAGCGTTTGTCCGTCACGGTCCCGGACCCACCAATGTCGAGCATCGCGGCATTGTTGACAAGCCCATCCAACGCCGGCCAACCCGCAACCTGTTTGAGAGCCAGGTCGATGCTGTCAAGTTGACCCACGTCGAGCGGACAGTGTTCAAAACGGCCACCCTGGTCACACAGTTTCAATGCTGTCCGCGCCAGCGCCCCTTCGTCGACGTCGGTGGCAAGCACTTCGGCGCCTTCGGCGAGGCAGGCTTGCACGACTGCGAGACCAATCCCGCGTGCCGCGCCGGTGACGAGAATGCGGTTGCCCTCAAGCAGCATCGCCATTGCCCCTCCAAGCAAGCGTTGCCGCCTCTCGCTCAGCCTTGACCTCGCTCCAACTGACACTCTTGCCAATGCCTCCAGTGCGGAGCCGCGCCGCTTCATCCCCAATCGCGGTCGACACTTGCACAGCCTCGTCGTCCGACAGGTTGCAGGGGTCGAGGTAGATCTCCTGTCGTTCTGCCAAGCCCGAGCGCACGACAATTCGGGGAATGCGTGCCTCCAGCCTCCCGGCAAGCTCCCACGCATGGAAGCCGGCGACATCAGGCTCGACCTTGATCAGGACACGCGTGATCGGATTGCCGGTCCAGTCTGCATGGGGCTCGACAATCAGTCCCGCGATGCCAGTCAGGTCGTCCAGCCAGCGGTTGACACGGGCCTCCTCGGCCAAACGGACATTGTCGTGATCGCGGACCTCCCAAAGCTCCAAAGCGGCCATTGCCCCCACAACGCTTTCCTTCCCCGCCTTCAGTGTTCGCCCGATTCCTCGATGCTGGAGGTAGGTCGCTCTGATCAGTTCGGAGGTTCCTGCAACAATGCCGCTTGTGACACCGGAGAGGAATTTGTGCCCCGAGTAGATCACGGCCGAGGCTCCTAGTGCGATTGGCCCGACAAGGTCGTACTCAGAGGCCATGTCCACGATTGTCGGAACGCCGTGCTCGCGGCAAAGGGCGACGAAGATGTCCAATGGCAGTTCGTTTTCCCGAACGGTATGGTGAGAAACCACGTACAGGGCCGCCGCAGCGCCTTGCTCCAACTCGGCCCGAAGGTGCCAGGTTTCACAGGCGGCGGCAGTGCCAATGGGCACCACCTCTGCACCCGCAAGGCGAATGGCCTGATCGACCGGCGCGCCGTAGTTGACCATGTGACCCATCTGAAGCAGAAC
>MKWU01005124.1_pt1 | contig 14560 bp, 12 predicted proteins | sample 809101 | NCBI WGS metagenome assembly MKWU01 (sample SAMN05860141, study PRJNA318959) | sponge metagenome | host: Aplysina aerophoba | place: Slovenia: Piran, Adriatic Sea, Gulf of Piran | collected 2013-05-07 | reverse complement strand
CATTCGTCGCCCTTTTGACAGGTCGCCGCGCCGGGACATATCTTCCGGGGTTGGCCGCCCCTCGGAAATGAGAGTTCGGCCGTTGGACTGTCCGATCCACAAAGGAGATTGCGATGACGCGAAACGCAACCCGCTGCGGCCTGCTGCTGATTCTCGCCACGGGGCTTGGCCTGCTCGCCTGTACCGCCCCCGAGACCGAGGACCAGATGGCGCCCGCGACCGAGACGCTCGGCGTGCGCGCCGCCGGCGACACGGAGATCTCGCCCGACATGGCGCAGATCCCCGAGGAGCTCCAGCGAGTGTTCGGGCACATCGACGACAACATCGATGAGCACGTGATGAATCTCCGCCGCTGGATCCAGCAGCCGAGCATCTCGAACTCCGGCGAGGGGATTCCCGAGTCCGCCCAGATGGTCAAGGGCTTCTTCGACCAGCTCGGATGCCAGCAGTCGCAGGTCTACGAGATCCCGATGACCGAGTGGGGGCAGCCCGGCAACCCGGTCGTGTATGCGAACTGCGACTACGGCAAGGAGCACACCATCCTCATCTACTGGATGTACGACACGATGCCGATCACCCAGCCCGAGGCCTGGGTGCTCCCGCCGTTCGACGGGGAGTTCACCGAGTTCGGCCCCTTCAAGAAGGTGATGATCGGCCGCGGCGCGACCAACTCCAAGGGTCCGCAGATGGTCCAGTGGAACGCTTTCCACTCCATCTACGAGGTGACCGGGTCCATGCCGGTGAACCTGATCTTCATCGCCGAGGGGGACGAGGAGCGGATGTCCATCGGCCTCCGGCAGTTTGTCCGCGAAAACCCGGAACTCTTCGCCGAGGCGGACGCGATGTACCGCTTCGGTTCCCAGTCGCGCTCCGGGGCCGCCGGCATCGGCGGCGGTTCGGAGGGCTGCGTTTACATCGAACTCACCACCAGTGGAGCGAGCTGGGGCCGGGGCCCGGTGGCCTCCAACATTCATGGAGCCCACAAGCGCTCCACCGACGCCCCGGCGCTCCGCCACGTGAAGATGCTCTCGTCACTGGTTACCGAGGACGGGAACGGAGTGCTGGTTCCGGGCTTCTACGACGGCGCCGACCCGCTGAACGAGGGGGAAGAAGCGATGTTCCAAAACGCCGCCGAGAACATCGACATGGCCATCGCCGCCGAGAACATCGGGGTCGCCCGCTTCATCAGCGACGATCCGCTGACCTACCTGAAGAGCGCGCGCTACGGGATCTCCTTCAACATGGACGGCGTCTGGGCCGGCAACATGTATCCAGGCGGGGCGGGCGCGATCCTGCCGAACCGCATCACTTCCAAGCACAACATGCGCTACGTCCCGAGCATGGACGGGCTGGACATGGTCCAGAAGATCCGGGACTACCTGGATGAGCAGGGCTACGAGGATGTCGAGATGACGATCATCGGGGACGTGCCGTGGTCGAAGTCCAGCTATGACAACCGGGCGGCGCACTCCCTGCTCCGCACCTACGACGTCTTCGGCATCCGCTACCGCGATCCCCTCGAGGGCGAATCCATCCTGGGCGGTTACTGGCCGGCCTACCTGTTCAGCGGCCGGGACGGCGACTTCGCCGACGGCACCGACCTCTCGATGCCGATCGTCGGCGGGGCGGCCGGGCACGGCGGCGGCGCCCACGCGGCCAACGAGTTCTGGGTCATCGAGGGCGCCGGCGAGGTCTATGGGATGGCCGGGGCCGAGAAGTCGATCGCCACTTTCCTGTATGCCTACGCCGGACTGCTCCCCGATGCTCCGGCCGAGACGGGGATGGACGAAGACTAGGAAACCGAACACGTGCCTGCCGTGGACCCGGTTTCCTTGATGGGAGCCGGGTCCGGCGCTTCGGGCGCGCCAGTGAAACGCTGAGACGCCAGAAACCACATCCCGGAGGAACTGCCATTGGCTGCGATCGAGGTCCGTGAGCTCGTCAAGACCTACGTCCTGAGCGAGACCCACCGGGTGGAAGCTCTCCGCGGGCTGACGCTCTCGGTGGAGAAGGGGGAATTCCTGTCGGTCCTCGGCCCTTCGGGTTCGGGCAAGAGCACCCTGATGCACATTCTTGGCTGTCTCGACCAGCCGACCTCCGGCGACTACCGGCTCATGGGCCGCGACGTGGCCCGGCTCGGGAACGACGAACGCGCGCGCATCCGCAACGAGGAGATCGGCTTCGTTTTCCAGAGCTTCCACCTGCTGGCACGAGCGAGCGCCCTCGAGAACGTGGAACTGCCCATGCTCTATGGGGCGAAGCGCCCGGGCCGCGAAGAGCGGCGTCAGAACGCGGCCGAGGCGTTGGAAGCCGTCGGCCTCTCCGACCGCGCCACGCACGCGCCGAGTCAGCTTTCGGGGGGACAGCAGCAGCGGGTCGCAATCGCCAGGGCGCTGGCCAACCGGCCGCGGCTGCTGCTGGCGGACGAACCCACCGGGAACCTCGATACCCGAACCGGACGCGAAATCCTGAATACGTTCGCCCGCTTGAACTCCGAGCGCGGCCTTACCGTGATCATGATCACGCACGACCGGCAGGTGGCGCAGTACGCCTCCCGGAGCGTCGAGCTCCAGGACGGACGGATCCTGACGGACGAAGCGATTGCGAGTAACGGAGCGACCCCCGGTGCCTAAGCGAATCCCCGTAACCGCAGACACGATCCAGCGCCTGGTGCGGGAAATGCCGGCCGAGCGGCGCACGGCGCTCGAGACCGCCCTGCAGAGTCTTCGCCGTTATCCGCTCCGGACCGCATTGACCCTGCTCGGGCTCGCGTTCGGGGTGGCCGCGCTGATGGCCACCATTGCGCTCGGCCGCGGCGCCCAGGAGGCGATCCGGGACCAGGTACGGGCCGCGGGTCTCAACGTCATCGAGATAACCGCCGGCAACTACCGGACCCGCGGGGAGCGGCCGATCGGGGGCGTCGAGGCGCCGACCCGGCACGGCGCCGCCCTCCCACCGGGGGCTCTGGAGCGGTTCCTGCGCAAGATCGAGCCGGTCGCCCTCGCGCATCCCGAGAACGACCCGATGGAAAAACACGACCACCCGACGGCCGCCGAACGGCTCGGGGATTCGGCCGCGGGCCTCGGGGCGGCGGCGACCCTGACGAGCGACGACGCCGAAGCGATCGCCTCGCTACCGGGAGTCGCCCATGTCGCTTCGGGCATTCACGAGAGCGTCCGGGTCTTCGCCGGTGACCGCCGGTGGTTCACGCGCCTCCACGGGACCGACGTGGACCTCGTCGAGATCCGCCGCTCGTTCGCGATGCAGCACGGGAGGTTCTTCAGTTCCGGTGAACTGAGGCGCTCCTCCCAGGTGGTGGTGCTGGGGAGCGTTGCCCGGGATCAGCTCTTCGGCCAGAACGAGGATCCGGTCGGCCGGGAAGTCACCATCTGGAACCAGACGTTCGAGGTGGTCGGCGTCGTGGTGAGCACCAACTGGATGAATCCCGGCGCTCCCGGGGATGACGAATTCGACGCGGTCTACACCCCGTTCACCGCCGTCCACCGACTGCTCAACGCCACGAACCTCAACTCGATCACCGTGACGGCGGCGTCGTCCGGGAGGGTCACCGAAGTCTCGCGGAGCATCACGGGTCTGCTCCGCGAACGGCACGGGATCGGCGAAACCCAGGCCGACGACTTCACGGTGACCACCCAGGCATCGGAAGTGCTCGGCAAGGGGCTGCACCCGAAGGTGGCGGAAACCCTCGCCGGCAACATCCCGAACCTCGAGCGGACCACCCTGCGGCAACTCGCGGCGACGCTGGAGCGGTCCAGCCGCACCATGTCGGCGCTGCTGCTCGCCATCGCGCTGGTTTCCCTGATCGTGGGCGCGATCGGGATCTCGAACGTCATGCTGCTTTCGGTACGCGAGCGGATCCGTGAGATCGGGCTCCGGATGGCGGTCGGGGCGCAGACCGGGGACGTTGGCAGTCAGTTCCTGACCGAATCGGTGCTCCTCGGCGCCGCCGGCGGCGTCCTCGGCGTCCTGATCGGCGCGATCGCCGCCGTGGTGGTGGAGAGCTCCTTCGGGCTGGCGGTCGAAATCTCGGCCCTGGCAGGTCTGATCTCCTTCGTCGTGGCCCTGCTCACCGGGGTCATCGCCGGCGTGAGCCCGGCCCGGCGCGCCGCGCGGCTCGATCCGATCGTCGCGCTCGGTTCGGAATAGCGCACTCCGGGGCGGTTCGCCCGCAACCCCGCCAGGGGTGACCGCACCCCCAGGACGCGCTGCGCTCGGTGCGCCACGGCGACTCCGGCTGGTTGCGAAGTGGGAGGTTACGCTTTACGCAGTGATTGTCGGCTTTCGGCACAAGGGCCTACGGCTCCTATACGAGAACAACGATCCCCGACGGCTACCGCCCCAGCACGTCGCCAGGATCGGGCGCATTCTGGCCCGACTCGATGTGGCCGCCGATCCAACCGCCATGAAGTTGCCGGGACTTCACCTGCACCCGCTCAGGGGCACGCTTGCCGGCTACTGGTCGGTTCGGGTATCGGCCAACTGGCGGATCGTTTTTCGGTTCGACGGTGGCGATGCAGCCGGTGTCGATCTAACCGACTACCACTGAAGGAGAAACCTCGAGATGCCGATGAAGAACCCGCCACATCCCGGACTTTCCGTCCGCCACGACTGCCTGGAGCCGCTCGGGCTTACCGTGACCGAAGCCGCCACGCGGCTTGGCGTCAGCCGCAAACAGCTCTCGGACATCGTTAATGCGCGTGCCGGCATCTCGGCGGAGATGGCCATTCGGTTGGACAAGGCTTTTGGTGGCGGCGCCGAAACCTGGTACCGCCTACAGGCCGCCTACGACATGGCCCAGGCAATGCGGCGCACCAGCGACATCAAGGTCGAACGGATAGCGCCAGCGCTATAGCCGGTCTTTCCGCCCGCGCGGCTCGATCCGATGGTCGCGCTCGGTTCAGAATAGGTCCACCGGCTCGCGAGCGCCGACGGCTTCAGTCCGGCAGCGGGATGAAGGGAGTGGTCAGTCCTTAACAGCCTGTGGTGGAACTCGCGTGAGCACCGAGACGCCCGCTGGACCTCGCTGACAAGGCGCGCCACTCTCGGCGCTCACGCGGGTTTCACCAGAGGCTACTACCGTACCGCCGCTCAGCGCTCCCGTTCCGGGCGGGGCTGGGCGCGTTCCGCTTCCGTGATCCGGGTGAGCGCCTCCTCGACCTGAGGTTGTTCCGCGTCGAGGGTAAGGGACCGCTCGAACACTTCCCGGGCCCCCTCGAAATCGGAGACCTGGAAGCGCGCGAGTCCCAGCAGGTTGAGGCTCTGGGTGTCCGGGTTCTCGAGCAGGATGGCCCGCGCCAGCAGTTCCTCGGCCTCTTCGTAGCGGGACAGATGGAAGTAGGCCTCGCCGAGTACCCGGAGGAGGTCGTAACGGTCCTGAACCTCCCGGTAAACCGGCTCGAGGAGTTCCACGACCTGGGCCGGGTTGCCGGCGGCGATCTCGAGGCGCGCCAGGAGTTCCCGGGCGCGTCCCAGCCGGGGCGCCATTTCCACCGCCCGCTCGATCGCCGGGCGGGCCTCCTCGGTCCGTTCGAGGGCCATCAACTGTTCGCCCAGCGCCAGGCTGGTGAAGCCAGGGTTCTCCGGACCAAAGGGAAGCATGGTGCCGTGGAAACCCGCCTCGAGCAGATCCCCCCGAGGGGATACCGAGAACTCTGCGCGGCGCAAGGACAGCACCCCTCCCGCCCGGTCGAGCAAGTCGGCCTGGAGTTCATAGCGGCCCGCCCCGATGTCCACGAGCGAGAAGTCGAGCGCCACGAGGCCGGTGGCCGCATCCGGTTCCGCCGACTGGTCGCTTGTGTACAGAACCTCACCGTCGGTCAACGGTTCGCGGCTCACGATCCGGAAACGGACGGACGCTCCGTCGGGCGCACTCTCCGGCGCCACCGCGGCGACGAAGTTCTCACCGATCGTGTACACCGCCTGAGGATTCGGCACCACGCCGGAGAAGCCGATCCGGAAGGGACGGTACTGCGGCGGGGCAGCCTCGATGCGCCGTCCGAGGACCAGGTCGCTGAGGCGCGCCATCCCGTCCCTGGGCGGCACGCTGACGTCGGTTTCGATGAGCGTGTAGCTCTTCGCGCAGTCTTCTTCGTCTCGGGAACCGCACGCCCGGTTCCGGAGCACGATGCGGACCGTGTGGTCTCCCGGGATCAGGGGCAGCACCCCGGACCAGGAGAACGGACGCTGCAAGGTCCCGCGGGACTGTTCATCGGTCAGCGAGACGAAAGACTCCTTCCGGAACTCGGTCACCACCTGCTCGGGATTGTCGCGGAGCACGGCTTCGACGCTGCCGATGAACGAGGTGTCGTAGGTGCCTCGATCCTCGTTGCGGATGAAGGCGGTGTACTGCGCGTCCACCTGGACTACCCAGTGCAGGAAGGAAGCGTTCTCGGGACCAGGCAGGACCGCCACCGCGCCGTGTCCCGGGACATAGGTGAACAGGTAGTCGGCCTCGATTGCGCCCCGTTCGAAGTCGAGCCGGTCGGCATAGCTGTCATCCAGACCCCGGAACGGCACCTCGTGGATGTCCCCGAGCAGGTCCAGCGAGCCGAAGGGCACCGCCTGGAACCGGGTGATGTCCTGTTCGTCGGTTCGGAAGGACATGGCGGCGTTCGCGATTTCGGGGTCGAACTCGTAGAGGATCTCGTAGGCGCGTTCCATCTCGTCCCGGAAGTCGCGGCGCTCCGGCTGGTAGCCGGTCAGAAGCGCCGTCGGTCCGTCCGATATGGGGTCGTAGAGCTGCAACTCCCCGACTCCGTGGCGCCTCCAGAACAGGAGATAGAAGAAGGCCGGGAGTCCGAAGCGCTTCAACTCGGAGTTGTTGTAGAACCAGAGTTCGGTCGGATAGATCTCGTCCCGGGCCTCGTAGTTCTGGATCGAGCGCGGCGCCCCCAGCAGAATGTAGTAGCGACCGCGATCGGTCTGCCAGCCCTCGCGGAACGTGGAGCGTCCGAACCAGTTATTGACGTAGTCGAGCCGTTCGTAGTGCTCGGTCTTGAATTCGTTCTCCGGCGTCGAGGGATTGTGATCGCGCTTGCGCCAGAAGGCGTCGGAAAACGCGGTTCGCTGCTGCTCCGAGGTCAGGTTCAGGAATACGCGCTTCTCGCGATCCGTGATGAGGTAGATGACCTCTTCCTCGAACCAGACGCGCCAGTGCTCCGGGAGAGCGGCGATCTTCTCCTTCTCGCTCAGCTCTTCCTGGGCTCCCGCGAGCCCACCCCCGAGAATTCCCGAAACAAGGAGCGCCGCGAACAGTAGCCGCGGCGCCCGGCAGAATCTCGACTTCATGGCCCGGATGATGGTAGTCCCCGCGCCACCCCCGCGCAAAAACCGGCGCACCGCCGTGGCTCGGTTTCCGTCGGCTCCCGGGAACGTGGAGAAAGTGCGCCGCCAGCCGGCGATCTTGCGATACTCCGGGCCTCGGCATGACCGCCAGACGAACAACGAGCCGCCAGATTCGCCGAGGCCAGATTCGCCGACGCCGGCCCGGAGGCCTCGTCGTCGCCGGCGTATTGCTCTGCTCGCTCTTGCCGGCAGTTGCGGCGGCGGCCCAGACGGATCCTCTCATCACGGCTCGGCAACTGGTCGAGGAGGGGCGCATCGAGGAAGCGCTCCCGCATCTCGAGCGGGCGCGGAGCGCAGATCCGGCGAACCCGCAGGCGCTCTGGATGCTCGCGGTGGCCCGGCTGCGGCTCGGCGATTTCCCGGAGGCCGTCGCACTCGCCGAAGAGTTCGGTCGCCTGGTTCCGGAAAACACGACGGGACCGCTTCTCCGCGCGGGAGCGCTGACCGCCCTCGGACGGCTTCCCGAAGCCGAGGCGGCCCTCCGCGAGGTCCTGGCGCTGGATCCCCGGCACCCGGAAGCGCGGCGGGACCTGGCCGTCCTGCTCGGCCGCAGGGGAGAACGCGCGGAAGCCATCCGGAGGCTCGAGGAACTTCGGAGCGAGTATCCGGGACGTCCCGAGGTGCTGGCGCCCCTCGGGGTGCTCTTCGTGCAGGCCGGGCGGAGGCCGGAGGGCATTTCGGCGCTGCAGCAGGCGGCGCAGGCGGATCCCGATTCCTTCGAGGCGCGTCACCACCTCGGAGCGCTCTACTCGGAACTCGGACAGTTCGAGATGGCCGAGCCCCATCTGGCCGCCGCGCTCGAGCTCCAGCCGGGCAACCCCGGCACACTGTTCGAGACCTGTCTCCTGCGTTCGCGGGAAGAGCGGCTCGAAGAGGCCCGGGAGGCGTGCGCCGAGGCCGCGCGGGCGGCTCCCGAGAGCGCGGAGGCGCAGTTCGCGAATGGCGACGTCCTCCACTACCTCCAGCAAGGGGAGGAAGCGGAGCGGGCCTACCGGGAGGCGATCCGGCTGGATCCGGACCATTCCCGCGCCCGGTTCCGCCTCGGCCTGCTGCTCCACGAGGCCGGCCGCAGCTCCGAGGCGGTCCCGGTACTGACGCCGGCGGTCGAGGAAGCGGGGGCCGGACCGAGTCCCGAACAGTTCGCCGGTGGTCTGACGACGCTCGGACAGGCGCTGGCGGCCGCGGACGATCCGGACGGAGCCGCCCGGCGGCTGGAGGCGGCCATTTCGGCTGCTCCCACCCTGCCGGAACCCCACCTCCACCTCGGGAACCTGCTGGCGCGCAGCGGCGACCCCGCCCAGGCGGAAAAGGGACGCGGACACCTGCAGCGATTCGCCGAACTCAGGCAGTTCTCCGACCGGACGAACGAACTGAAGGCGATGGTCAACGCGAACCCAGGAGCTCGCGAACCCAAGATGGCTCTGATTGCCCATCTGATCGTCGGCGGAGCGCCCGGCCTCGCGCTTCAGGAGTCCAGTCGGCTCCTCACCCTCGCCGCCGCGGAGCCCGTGCACCATCTGCTCTACGCCGAGTCCCTGGCGGCGGCCGGCCGGCCGGAAGAAGCGCTCCGCCTACTCGAAGCGGCGCTCGCGAACTGGCCGGACAACGTCCAACTCCAGGAAGCGGCGGCACGCCTCGGCCGGAACCGGTGACCTTCGGACAGCGACGCGCCTGGCGCAACGTCCCCGTCGGGCTCGCGGTCCTCTTTTCCCTGACGGGACCCGCGGAACTCGGCGCCGCCGGGGGGCAGATCCGTCTGGAGGAGGTGACCGGCGCCAGTGGAATCGATTACCGGAACGTGAGCGGGGACCCCGGGAAACGGTTCATCGTCTCGTCCCTCGGGGCAGGCGCCGGCCTTTTGGACTACGACCAGGACGGCGATCTGGACATCTATTTCGTCAACGGGGCGCCGCTCGACGACCGGACACCCGGCCCGGGAGTTCCGAACCAGCTCTTCCGGAACGAGGGGAATCTCCGGTTCACCGACCAGACCGCCGCCGCGGGCGTCGGCGACACCGGGTGGGGCTACGGAATCGCCATCGCGGATATCGACAGCGATGGCTTCCCGGACCTCTACGTGACGAATCTCGGGGAGAACGTCCTCTATCGGAACCATGGGGATGGCACGTTCGAGCGGGTGCCGGGGGCCGGGGGGGCATCGCACCCGGGTTTTTCCGCCTCGGCAGCGTTTCTTGACGCCGAAAACGATGGCGATCTCGACCTTGTGGTGCTCGGCTACACCGCGGATCCAATCGAATCCCTCCCCCTGCCCGGCGCCGCAGCGAGTTGCGTCTGGTTCGGGCTCCCCGTCTTCTGTGGACCATCTGGCCTGATCCCGGCGGAGGACGGTTTCTTCCTGAACCGGGGAGACGGCGCCTTCGAGGACTCCACCGCGGAATCGGGGATTTCCGCGGCCGAGGCCGGATACGGACTGGGAGTGGTGACGGGAGACTTCGACGGGGACGGAGATTCCGACCTTTACGTCGCGAACGATTCGGTGCCGAACCACCTCTTCGTCAACGACGGTCAGGGCCGGTTCAGCGAGCAGGCGCTCCTCGCCGGGACCGCCTACAACGTGGACGGCCTGGCCCAGGCGGGCATGGGGGTGGATGCCGGCGACTTCGATGAGGACGGCCAACTCGATCTCTTCGTGACCAACTTCTCGCACGACACGAACACGGCCTACCGGAACGCCGGGAGCGGATTCTTCGAGGACAGCACCACCCGCAACGAACTGCGGATGCCGGGCTGGTTCTATCTGGGCTGGGGCACCCGCTTCATCGACCTTGACGCGGACGGCTGGCTCGACCTCTTCGTCGCCAACGGACACGTATATCCGGAAGCCGAAGCTGCCGGGAGCGGGACGCGCTACCTGATGAAGAACCAGATCTTCAGAAACGGCGGCGGTGGCGCGTTTGTCGAGGAGGCGTGGGACGGCCCCGAACGGTCGAGCCGCGGCGCGGCGTTCGGGGACCTGGATGGCGACGCGCTTCCCGACCTCGTGGTGACGAACGTGGACGAAGAGGCCGCACTGTTCCGCAACGCGAGTCCGGGCCGCGGGATCACGTTGCAGCTCGTGGGAACCCGGGCGCCGCGTGACGGGACCGGGGCGCAAGTGCAGTTTTCGACCGCGGACGGGGTGCGCCGAATGCGCGAAGCGCACCGGAGCGGCAGCTTCCTGTCATCGAACGACCCGCGCCTTCAGCTCGGCGCCGGCGGCGACGAGGCGATCCGCGACGTTGCGGTCCGCTGGCCGGGCGGGATGACCGAGGACCTCGGTGACCTCCCGGCGGAGGGGCAGGTGGTCGTGGTTCGCGAGGGCGCGGGGGTGGTGGCGGTTCTTCGTTAACGAACCCCGGTGCTCCACCAGGCCCGCAGCTTGATCGGGGGTGACCCGCGTTTTCTCCACAGACGCAGGAGGTTGCGGTGGCCGGAGACCACGGAGTGGGGACGGAAATACTGGCTCGCGCCGGCCCGCCGCGCGCTGTGACTCACTTCGACCTCGGCGAAGCGGATTCCCCGGTCTTCAAGTCCGGCAAGGAACTCCACCACCGCGGTCCCGTCGTTGAAGGTCATGGAAGCCTCGATCTCCAGGTCGCGCCGGAAGAGCCGGAAGTCACAGTCCCAGTCCCGGAGAGCGGGAAGCCCGAACGTTTCCGCGATCACCCGATGGAAGCGGGGGCCGAGAAGCCGCCGCAGCGGCCCATCCGCCCGCTTCCGGCGGAAGCCGTTCACCAACTGGACGTCGGAAGACACGACGTCCAGGAAGCGGGTGAGCTCGAAAGGGTCGAACTGGCCGTCACCGTCGGTGTAGACGACGAGGGGAAAGCGGGCGGCTGCGAAGAGGTCCCGCAGGGTGGCGCCATAGCCGCGGTTTTCTTCGTGCCGGAGCGTCCTCAGTTCCGGGATCTCGCGGGCGAGGCGCTGGAGGGCCTCCCCGGTCTGGTCCACGCTCCCGTCATCCAGAATCAGGATCTCGAAATCGCGTCCTGTGCTCTCGAGCGCCTCCCGCGCCCGGTGGGCGACCCAGGCGATGGACCCGGCGTCGTTGAAGGCGGGGAAACAGGCGCTCACTCCGGGCTCGGATTGCTTCATGTTCGGTTCAGTTCCCTGCTGGCTCGGCGAAGATAGAACACCGAAGTCCCATGGAACGACTGGCACTGCACCGATTCGCCTCGCCCTGGCTGCGCAACCAGCACGTGGCGCGCTACCGCTGGGCGGCGGGTTACGCGGCCGGGAAGCGGGTGCTCGACCTCGCGTCCGGAGCCGGGTACGGGTCGGGAATCCTCAAGGCCGGGGACGCCCGCTCGGTCGTTTCCACCGATCTCTCCCTGGAAGCATTCCGGGAGGCGGAGCTTCCGGCTTCCGGGGCCGGCGCCCTCCGCGGGGTCCTCGCGGACGCCTCGCGCCTCCCCTTCGGGGACGGAAGCTTCGATCTCTACGCATCGTTCGAAACGATCGAACACGTGGAGGACGACCACGCCGTGGTTCGGGAGGCGCGACGCGTTCTGGCGCCGGGAGGGATCTTCATCTGCTCGACTCCGGAACGGGAGGTCATCAGCCCGGGCCGGGCGCTCACGGATCGACCCGACAATCCGTTCCATGTCCGCGAGTACGCGCGCTCCGAGTTCGAGAGCCTGCTGCGGACCGGGTTCGACCGGTTCCAGTGGTATGGCCAGACGCCGGTTTCGGACGGACACAAGCAGCGGCTGGAAGCGCTCGCGGCGCTCTCCCCGATCCTGGCGCGCAAGCTGCACCAGATACGCAACATCCTCCGCCTTCCCGGCGAGGGCGAGGCGCGCCACGCCCCCTACCCGCTCGCCGGCGCCGACGGCTGGCCGGAAGTCCTGATCGCCGTATGCGGACCGGTTTAACAGCCGGCGGCGCTCAGCGCGAAACCACGGTCGCCGATTCGATGACGATCGGCGTGTCCGGCACGTCGTTGTGCCCCGCCCGGCTCACCACCGGAGACGCTTCGATCTGGTCCACGGCGTCCATCCCCGAGATCACCTTGCCGAACACGGCGTAGCCCCATCCCCTCGGGTCGGGCGAGGTGTGATCGAGCATGGCGTTGTCCTTGGTGTTGATGAAGAACTGCGAGGTCGCACTGTGCGGATCCATGGTCCGCGCCATCGAGAGCGTGCCCCTCAGATTCATGAGACCGTTTCGAGCCTCGTTCTCGATGGGCGCGCGGGTTTCCTTTTCCTGCATGTCGGCGGTGAAGCCGCCGCCCTGAATCACGAATCCGCGCACCACCCGGTGGAAGATGGTGCCGTCGTAGAAGCCGTCTTCCACGTACTGGAGGAAGTTCTGGACGGTCCGTGGCGCTTCGTCGGGGTAGAACTCGATGGTCAGGTCGCCCACGGTTGTCTGCATGAGCACTGCAGACGGGCCGGGCGTGGGCAAATCGGACTCAGTCGGAGGTGTGGTGGGTTCCATAGGGGTCGTTTCGGGGGTGGATTCGGATGCGGGCGAAACCGCGTCGCCGCCACCGCCGCAGGCGGGGAGCCAGAGGGCAAGCGTGAGGGCTACGAGTGGGGCCACCCAAAGGGACGGCCGGTGCGCCAGAGCACGGGAGATTGCAGAGGTTGTCATTGCGGTTTGCGGGTGAGGAAAACGGGCCGCTCGCTCAGGAAGCAAGCGCGAGCAGGGCCGGGGATTCGAGGGAAAGCAGCCAGCGCTTCGCGTCGAGGCCGCCACCGTATCCGGTCAGTTTGTTCGAGGCGCCGACGATCCGGTGGCAGGGGATGACGAGCGGCAGCGGATTCGCGCCGTTCGCGGCGCCGACCGCCCGGCAGGCCGCCGGGTTCCCGACCGCGCGGGCGATGTCCTGGTAGCTGACCCGGGCGCCGAACGGCACGCTCGCCACCGCATCGAGAACGGCGCGCTGGAAAGGCGTGCCGATCCGGTGGAGCGGGAACGTGAATTCGCGTCGCTCGCCGGCCAGGTACTCCCGAATCTGACGGGCGTAGCCATCGTGCTCTCCGGGCGCGGCCGGAACCGCCGACCGGACGTTCCGCGCGCGCCAGCCGACAGAGGCCCGGGAACGGCGCTCATCGCAGAACAGGATGCCGGCGAGACCGCGGTCCGTCGAGAGCAGCTCCAGCCGCCCGATCTCGGGAATTCCGGTCTCCATGAAGGAGGAGCGGCAGGTCAGCATCGGCGCGGATTCTACCCGTCGGGAAGCGGCGCGGACCGGTTTCTCCGTGGGGTAGGCTCGGTGCCGCTCCCGCGCCGCATGTCCCCCGTCTCCGCTGTCCTCTTCGACTGGGACGGCACCCTGGCGGACAGCTTCGCCACCACCCGCTACGCCTCGCTCTCGGTGTTCGGGCACTTCGGAATCCGGATGGACGAAGCCCGCTACCAGGCCACCTACCGGCCCGACTGGCACGAGACCTACCGGCAACTCGGGATTCCCGAGGCCCGGTGGGACGAAGCGGGCGCCATCTGGCGCGAGAAGTACCTTGAGCGCAGCCACGCCGTGAGACTGCTCCCGGGCGCCCACGAGACGCTTTGCGCCCTGTCGGACCGGGAACTGCGGCTCGGCGTGGTGACGAGCGCCGACCGGCAACGGTTTCGCGAGGATCTCGACCGCCTGGGACTTGCGGATCGCTTTGAAGCCCTCGTGGCTTTCGAGGACACCCGGAACAAGAAGCCCCACCCCGAGGGTCTCCTCCTTGCCCTTTCCCGGCTTGGCGTGGAACCGCGGGACGCCCTCTACGTCGGGGACCGGCCCGAAGACGTTGCCATGGGCAAGAGCGCCGGCACCCGGACCGCGGCCGTCGTAAGCAACTTCAGTAACGAGGCGATGCTCCGGTCGGCGACCCCGGACGTGTTGCTGCCGGCGCTGGGGGACCTCCCCGGCGTCCTGCCGCCGGCATTGGCCGCGCCATGAACGCTTCCTCCGAAGAAGCCGCAGCCTTCCGATACCCGGACAGCCCTGTCTTCTACCGGGACCTCGAGCGCACCTATCGGATTGCGAAACGTGCGTCCGGCGCCTGGATCGAGACGGCGGACGGGACCCGCTGGCTGGATGCATGCGGCGGCGCCCTCACGATCAGCGTGGGTCACGGACGGCCGGAGGTTGTCCGGGCCGCCGCCGGCCAGCTCGAAGACGTGGCGTACGTGCACGGCGCCCAGTTCACCACCGAGGCCATGGAAGAGGCCGCGGCGATGCTCCTCGCGGCGCTCCCCC
>MKWU01005123.1_pt1 | contig 14561 bp, 5 predicted proteins | sample 809101 | NCBI WGS metagenome assembly MKWU01 (sample SAMN05860141, study PRJNA318959) | sponge metagenome | host: Aplysina aerophoba | place: Slovenia: Piran, Adriatic Sea, Gulf of Piran | collected 2013-05-07 | reverse complement strand
ATGCCGCTTTGGTGGAAAAGCTGGGAGACAATAACGAAATTACCCTGAGGATGCGCGATAGCAACATCACTGTGTCAGGATCTTCTACCGGTGGGGAGCCACTGGTGGCGGGCCCTGTCGCGCAGACTTTGGGACGCAACAACAGCCTGCATGTCTACAACAGCAGTGGCAACCGGGTGATGGCGCAGGGCGAGGGGCAGCAGGCGCCGGTGGTGGCGAGTCTGGGGTGGGGTCATCTGGATTTCAGGAATTGTTCCCATGCCAATAGTTTTGGTGATTGTCCTGTGGACTTTGCCAGTCCTGATGATTGGCTGGATCAGTCGAATCTTGCCGACAATCATGTTCGGGCCAAAGTGGCGGGACAGGGTGAACGCGCTCATGCCAGTCTGGCGGGCAGCTACGGGCAGAAAGACTGGCACGGCGTTCATCGGTTGGAACAAAAGAGGGTAACAGGGAACAGGATTGAAGCCCTGATTCCTGAGTCAGGTGCCGGGCTGGGGTTGGCGTCCCTGGGACTGGTGCATGATTTGAAAAACATCAGCTATCCAGATTCAAATCCACCTTGTCCTCCGTGTGTTCACATAAACACAAACAATGGCGCTGAGTTTCAGATTCGCCAGCAGGCGTGCGGCAACAACACTGTGACGGGGAGTGTTCGCGACACTGTTGCGGTAGACAGGCCCGTAGCCAGTTTGTCAGTAACTACCGATCACTCATTGTCTGTAACTGCCGATCACTCACACAATCCGACCGATCACTCACCAGCTCCGATGGGCACTGACTTTGCCGTCAACAATCGCCTCTGGGTTGTGCAAAAAAACCTGAGCGAGAATCAGCTGGTTGTTGCGGGGGAGGGGGCGGGTGGCAACAGCTCCAAAGCTCTTGTTGGCTCTTTTGAGTCCAGAACTGGAGAATCTGCCCGTGGCAACTGTCCCGCGCTTCCCCGTGACGATTTGCCCTACGTGGCTTTGTTTTTGTTCTCCGGTGGAGACCGCAGGCTGCCCATCTCAGCAGAAAATGATGCCGTTCTTGAGTATCCTAGTCACGCCAAGTGTGATCATGACAGCCTGATCGATGAGGCAGCCTACAGTTTTGGTGACAACGTAACGGGCCTGGACCATGACTGCCTGCGTGATCCGGACAAATGCGAAAGCAGCGACTTCGGTCGCGTTGGAAGAGTACGGGTTATCGTAAGCAGCACCCATCGCGATGGCTGGGAACAGGTGCACAAGGCATTTTGCGAGACAGTGCCGCGTCTGTTTGACGGGAAGGACAGGGATGCCGGGAACATCTGCCGATGTTCTGCGCAAAGCTCCTGCCCCCATGGAACAGACACATCCTGTCACAACCCGGGAGAGGTGTTTCACAGTCTGGTGCCAGCGGAACGCAATGATAAGAGGTGGCTGCTCGTGACCCGGCAAACCTGGCCGACCGGGTCGGAGGGGAATCGTTCGTCCACCGACCTGCTCCGGGTGGAGTCTTTTCATCCACCAATGGGGACGGATGGACTGCCGCGCCTGGGTACGCCCACACCCAACAGTGTGGCAGGGGACCGGTTATACAAATACAACGGTACTCGTGTAGTACCTGAAGCCGGCGGGAGGGTCATGGCGCATGCTTCCTTTTATGAGCTCCATCATCTTTACCAGGCTGCTGACCAGGAGCGGATCCAACTGACGTGGATTTCCTTTCAGCGGCCTTTATCCCATCCTGGCGGTCTTTGCTTCCATGAAGCTGGTACCCGTATTCTTCCAGCGGGAACACAACTCATGCTGCTGTCAACGAGGGACGGGCACCTCGAGCTGCTGGGGGAGGTAGAGGTAGATGTATGGACTCGAAACAGCACGCATGATGCCACTGTCGATGTGGAACGTTGGACTTCGCCCGGGGTCGAGCCGCAAGGGATTCACCAGAAGAGGAGTTATGTCCTGGCGCAAGAGGGCGAGCCTCCTCCTCTAGCCCTTGCCTTGTCTCCCTCCATACACACGCATTGGTTGTATAGCCTGCACAGACGGGATGGAGTGAATGCTGAGGACAGTGCTGGGCCGCAAGAATTCCAGATCCGGCGCTGGGATATATCCCAGAACAATGCAACGCTTGATACGAGCTGGGAGGTGAAATGCCTGCAGGCTGAGGTAGACCCTCTGGCTCCCGGTCGGCTGATTGTCAGCGACAACGGTGCCAACGCGGAGTCGGTGCAGCTGGTGCCGGATACGGGCTTGCCTTTTGGCGACCTGGCCTTCCTGCCACGGGTGCCTGAAGGAGGAGGCTGCCTGACGTGGGAGACGCAGCTTTTGCCATCTGTGACGCGCTGTAGCCCTCGTCCCACCAGTACTTCAACCGCTGCCGCGCGTTCTGGAGTGCCTTCTTCTGCAACGACGACGGACAGCGAGACCCTCAGTGCAATCACAGCAGAACAGCCTTCTCAAACAGTGCTGGTTTTCAAGACAAGGGTCAGCCCATCTCCCACTGCTTCGCCTGGAATAGCCGCTGTTACGCAGGGCCCTTCCCCTGATATGACGGCGGCTGGGGCGGCTGGGGCGTCTGGTGCGGCAGCCAGTAGCCTTGTGGTGCTGGTGCCCGTCGCGGGTGGCGCGTTGGTTGGCACCGCTTTGGCGTATAAGTTCTGCTACAAGAAAAAGACTTCCGCTCCCACCGATGAGATGGCACTGGATGTTTTTGAGTCAGAACCGGAAGACGGCATGGATACCGGTGTCTCTGAGGCTGGCGGCAGTCCGGGGGAGTTCGAGGGGGCTTCGCATGCCGGGAAGTGAACCTGTCCGTTGCCTTTCCTGCCGGAGGCTACAGGGTTTCCTGACGACAGTGGGGCTCTGTCACAATGCCGGCCGGCCTCCTGACAGAAAGCGAATCTGGCCGAAAAAGCGCCTTTGAGGCGGTGTATTTTCTTCAGGCCTTCCTTGCCTGGGGAAGAAGTGGGAAGGCACCGGATGTGAATATCCCGTCACATGTCTTCTTCTGATCAAGGGGGAATATCCCGGGTGAGGTCGGTGCCTGTGGTGCGCTGCGAGGGACCTGTCGCTTGGTGGGGCTGCCCCTGTGGCCTGGATGTGGTGCTGCGGCGGAGGTGAACTCATGACAAACGTAAAACGTAGAAGCTGGTGGGTCCGGATCCTTGTTGCGCTCTGTGTTCTTATGCCCCCCCCTTCTCTGGCTGCCTGGTCGGGCTTTCCTCCGCTTGCCAACCCCTGTAACGAGAGCGAGTTTCTGGCCGGTTGCCGCTCTGGCCACTTGCCGGTAGTGCGCTCGTTTCTGGAGACGCAGGGTTTTGATCCTGACAGCGAATGGACCTGTGGCTGTACGGGGCAGTCTGTGCACGGACTTTTGCTGGCAGCCCAGAATGGCCATACGGCAGTTGTACAGGCCCTCGTTGCTGCCGGGGCGAATCTGGACAAGGCTGATTCCCGCGGTGTGACACCCCTTCTGGCTGCAGTTTTCAATGAGCATGTCCCTGTCGTGCAGGTTCTGGTAGCAGGAGGCGCGGCGGTGACCCTGGGGGAGGGTGCGAATCCGAGCCCACTTATGATAGCGGTATGCAAAAATGCGGTGCCGATGGTATCGGCCCTTCTGTTTGATGCCCGGACGAAAAAGAAAGAGGCCAGGACAGGGATAGACAGCCCGGATCAGTTGGGTATTTTTCCGCTGACCATGGCCGCTGCCATGGGAGCAGATGAGCTGGTGGCTCTCCTGCTCAAGGCCGGTGCGGATCCGCAGGCGACGCATAGTGAGGCCTGGAAGACACCCCTGTGCGTGGCGGCGGCATCGGGGCATGCCGGCGTCGTTGACAAGCTGCTGGCGGCTGGGGTCAGACCTTTCGCGCAGGGACCTGTAACAGCCGTGACGCCGCTGGCACTGGCCGCCAGTGCCGGGCATGCGTCTGTTACCCGGTCTCTTGCGCGGGCCGGCGCTTGTGCTGGCGGCCGGGGGGTGCAGGCTTTGACGGTGGCCTCTTTCGGTGGTTACAGCGAGGTGGTTGACATCTTGCTTGAGGCTGGCGTTGCGCCGAATGTTCTCTACCGGGGGATGACGCCCTTGATGGCGGCGGCTTCCCAGGGTTGTGAGCAGGTGGTCAACAGACTGATTCGGGAAGGTGCCGATCCGAACTGGCAGTGGGAGGAAGTGACCTCACCTCTCTTTATGGCTGCCAATATCGGTGCCACGGAGGTGGTGCGGGCTTTGTTGCAGGCAGGTGCCCGGTCGGACGGTGTATTCAGTGGGCTCACGCCGCTCTTTGCTGCGCTGCTGGGCAGGCACCATGGGGCCCAGCAACTGCTGGTAGAAAGTCAGGACATTGATCTGTGTCGGTCCTGCTATGGCGTGTCACCTTTGATTGTGGCGCAGGTTATGGGCAGTCACGCGGCGGTTGTTCGTGCCCTTAAGCGTGCTGATGCTCTTCGTTTTCCGCACCGGCAGTTGGCGCGGCGACTGCCTGACCAGGTTGACGGGGGGGTGCCGCCGCTCTCGGTGCTGGCCGAGGCCCGTTTGCCGCGCTTTGAATCAGGGCAGGGGCTCTCGTCCCTCCAGCCTTTTATGCTTCCCTCCTCTGGAGAAGGCGGGCGGGGCTGGGGGGATAGTGGTTGTGCTGCCAGTCCTTCGCTGGGGCTACCCAATGGTGAAGTGCCGGAGTAAGGGTGCTTGCCGGGCTGGTGTGGGAGAAAAAGCACAGGCGGAGCCCGCCGGTCATGCCATGGGAATGTCTGGCGTGGCAGGTATTTTGATCTGCAACCTTACCGCCGTGTGCTTGTGGGAGCGGTGCAGGTTGCGCAGAGGGTACTGGAGGAGGGAGGGCAGCAGCCGTGCAAGGCGACAGTGGTGCCGGTGGTTGCGGGGGAGTCAGTGGCGTGGAGCTGTGCGTTCCGGGTGGGGGCCTTGTGTTGTCGCCCCTGGCTTCATCTCTGGTTGGATTTTCTCTGTTTGCGTCTTCCCAGGTTTCGGTTGCTCAGATTCCGCCCCCTGTTATAGCCGCCTGCTCTGTGGAGCCTGTTTGCTGCTAATGACAGGGCCTGTCCGGGAGGGCCGCAAGCTCCCGGGATGCTGATGTGTAGCGGCCCGGGTTTTCAGGGAGCGTCCTGGCTCCAGACACTTCCCTGTCGCAGAGTGGCAGCAAGGACAAAGGGCCGGGCATTGACCTGGGATGAGCAAGGGTGCAGCTTGGTTCGGGCTTGTAGCTGTGTACGAACGCCATGAACGGTTGTCGCTTGTCTATCCCGCCGAGTGTGGCAGGGCATCCGGCTTGCCGGACGCTGGTGTTGTCGCAGGAGGGCAAGGTGGTGAGGAAGGCGGGAGTCAAAGGCTTGTACATCAGGATCCTTGTGACACTGTGCGCTTTTGAGGCTCTCCCCTCTCTGGCGGGCTGGTCGGGGGAGCCGCCGCTGGAAAACCCTTACAACGAACACGAGTTTCTTGCGGCCTGTCGCACGGGGCATCTTCCCGCGGTGCAATTTTTTCTGGATCAGCCAGAGTTCGCGCCCGACGGCCAGTGGCTCAGTGGGCTGTCCGGGCATTTGGTGCATGGGCTTTTCCTGGCCGCCCAGAACGGTCATCTGTCTTCTGTGCAGGCCCTGATTGCCGCCGATGTGAACCTGGACAAAACCGTTGACACGGGGGTGACACCTCTTTTGATGGCGGTTTGTCGTGGACATGTCGCTGTCGTACAAGCCCTGGCTGAGGCCGGTGCTGATGTGAATCGGAGCAGTGGTCTGGGCCTGAGGCCGCTTATGATGGCGATAGTGCGCAACAGGCCGGACATGGTGCGTGCTCTTCTGAAAGGGGGGGCAAGGGTAAACGACGCCGAACGAGACCGATACGGTATGTCGCCGCTGATCATGGCCGTCAGTATGGGTGCTGAGGAAACGGTTGATCTCCTGTTGGCAGCCCATGCCGATCCTGACGCCTGCGGCATGTACACATGGCAAACGCCCCTTTGTATTGCGGCGGCCCGGGGATACGCGGGTCTGGTTGACAAGCTGCTGGTCGCTGGTGCCAGCGCCCGTCCGGTCCGGGAGCTGGGAGTGCCAAGGTTGAGCCCTTTGGTGCTGGCGGCGAGTGCAGGTCATGCGGCTGTTGTTGATTCTCTTGTCAAGGCGGGAGCCTGTACCTGTGACAGCCAGGGTCCGGCTTTGACAGTGGCTTCTTACCTTGGGCACAAGGATGTTGTGGATGTGCTGCTGGATGCCGGGGTTTGTCCGAACGTCGAGGACAGGTGGATGACGCCTCTTGTGGCGGCTGCGTCTCAGGGGCATGTGCAGATTGTGGAAACCTTGATTGAGCAAGGGGCGGAGACGGACGCTGAGTTGCTGGATGGGACTACGCCTCTTTTCGTGGCTGCCAGTGCTGGCACTGCACCAGTGGTGCGGCGATTGCTGCAAACAGGCGTCCGGACAGACAAAGGAGCCAGTGGACTGACGCCGCTGTTTGCGGCATTGCTGGGCAGGCACCATGACGCCCAGCAGGTGCTGGTGGAAAGTGAGCCGGTGGACCTGTGCCAGCCTTGTCATGGTGTGGCCCCTGTGACCCTGGCGCGGATTATGCGCAGCAGGGTGGAGGTTGTTCGTGCCCTTGAGCGCGCTTTTGCTGTTGCGCCGTCCCGGCGGGTGCCGGTGAATCTGGCTCCAGGCAGAGGAGTACGCAGGCCCGCTTCGTCGACGGAAGCGAGAGTTTCAGACACTGGGCTGCGCCAGCAGGAACTGTTCTGGCAGCCTGTTTTCTTCCCTGTTGCTGGAATGGCAGGAGTGGGGAGCGATGAGGGATGCGTGCCATTGTGGTAGCCAGATCTGGTGGTGTTGTTCTGGAGCATCCGGTGTATCCGCAGTAGTGGCTGAGACAGGGACTGGCTGAGGCACAGAGTGAGAGCCCTGCCAATGCCGCAGGATGACGCCTTTGTGGAGAACGGGAGGGTTGTGGTCGTGCGGTGCCCCGGGCCATCCAGGCAGGTCTCTTCTGTCTTTTCTTTTTCTTCTTTTTTCTCTTCTTTATCAAGTCGTTCAGGCGCCATGACACCCTGAGGTTTTGCATTGCCTCGCGAACCTGTTGATCTGTACTACACTCCTTCGGCCTTTTCATTACAGTTTTCATTACAGATTGGTGCGGGTCATGTGTCCGGGTGGCTGGAGTTGTCGAGTCGGCATGGTGTTGCTGGCGGCGGCGTTGTGGGTCTGCGGACAGCCCGGTCATGCTGGCGACAGGGTGATGACGAACGGGTCTTTGGCTCCTGCTCCTGGCTGTGTCCGGGGGGCCTGTCGCCCTGGCCCCGGCGCGGGGGCACGGTTGCAGGGAGCCTTCCTGCAGACAGCGGCCCTGTCGGTGGCGCTGGGACCCGGCAGCGCACAGGCGCAGCAGCTGCGCAAGTCGGGGCTGCGGGCTCAATCCCGAAGCCGTCGTGCCCGGCTTCCTTCCTGGTACAGGCGGGCCCAGGTGGCGGAAATGCGGAGCCAGGCCATGCCCGCTCCCCAGCTCGCAGCTTCGGTGCCGGCGCGGGCCCGTGCGCGGGTGCGGGAGCCGGCTGTTCCTGCCGCCGGTGACCGGTCACAGGGACGCGAGTTTGTGCGCCAGGGGCGGGCGTCTTCTTCTCTTGCAGCGGCTGCGGATTCGGCACCTGAACCGGCACCTGCGCGCGTACGCAGTGCGGTGACGCGTGCGGAAACACGTGGGGCACGGCATCGCCGTTTGATTCAGGAATCGCTTGAGGAGCTGGATGGCGAGATGGAGATGGATTGGGAGGCGGAGGCCCGGGAGCCGCGCGATGTGCCGTCCCGACCCATGCCTGATCCCTCTGCAACACCCTTGGGCAGCACAAATTTCACCAGTGCCATCAAGGCTGATCCGTCCGGAAACTACGAGCTGGTCGAGCCGGTGACGCTGACCACCACCACGGACTTGCCCTTGAGTAACGCGAGTCATCCTTTCCGGGGGACCTTGAGGGGGCGGGGCAGCAACAGTCTTGAGGTTTATCTGACTAAGACTAACCAGACTAACCATACGGGCGGTGACCTGCATCTGTTTGAAGGTCTGGCCAATGCCACCATTGACTTGTCTGTGAAAGACAGTCATCTGGTCAATACAAGGGGCAGCGTGGCACTGTTTGGTGGTTCTACGGAGGACAGTTCTTTGGCCCTGCGGGTGAGCCATAGCACCTTGCTGGCATATAGGGGCAGTCATGCGGCTTTGGTGGAGAAGCTTGGGGCGAACAACAATCTTGATGTGACCTTGAGCGATAGCCGTGTCCTTGTGTCAGAGCCCTCTGTCGGACAGGGCCCACTGGTAGCGGGCCCTGTAGCGCATACTGTTGGCCAGAACAACAGCATGCATGTGCACGACAGTGACGGTAACTGGGTGCACGCTCTGTCGTGGAAGGACGGGCAGCACTCGCCGGTGGTGGCGAGTCTGGGATGGGGGCAGCTGAATTTCAACAGCAGCACACGTGATTCAGAGGGGTCTGGGTTTGGGTCTGGTGTGGCACCTGATATCGATTTTAACCGCCTTGATGATCGGCTGGAGCAGTCAAATCTCACCAATAATAATGTGCAGGCCAGAGTCGCAAATAATAATGTGCAGGCCAGAGTCGCAGGAGTGGGAGGGCATGCGCATGCCAGTTTGGCAGGTAGCTACGGGCAGCGAGAAAGGCATGGTGTGCACCGGTTGGAACAGCGGGAGATTATGGGAAACAATGTCACCGCTGAAGTTCAACAGAATGTCACCGCTGAAGTTCAACAGCATGAATCTGCTGTCGGGTTAGGGCTGGCGTCCCTGGGGCTGGTGCATGATTTGAGAGATGCAGTGCATTCGAAAGGTGGGGATGCAGCTGTTTTTCAGATTCGGCAGAAGGGGTGTAGCGGCAACAATGTGACCGGAGCCGCCAAAGGACGCACAGAAGGAGACCAGCCGGTAGTGGTAGCCAGCCTGGCACTGACTACAGATCACTCAACGATGCCGGAGGACGCATTCGGTCATTTCTGGATCGTACAAAACAACCTGAGCAATAACAGCTTGAATGCTGTAGGGGATGCCGGGCGTGGCAAGGCTGTTCTGGTTGGCTCTGCAGAGCTTCCTGCTGACATCCGCCACTGCACCAATGCGGAGCCTTACCCGCACCTTGCCTTGTTTTTGTTTTCCGGTGGAGAGTCTGGGCTTCCTCTTTCTATAGCGAACGACTCTGTCCTGCGGTACCCCAGCGAAGACCGGTGCGAGCGTTCGAGCGTTATTGATGAAGCCGCCTACAGTTTTGCGTGTAACACGACTGAGCAGGACTGCGCTTGCCTGCGTGATCCTGGCCAGTGTCCGGGGATGAAGACGCATGGAATACAGGTCATAGCCAAGAGTACCGATGCCACCGGTTGGAAGAAGGTGAACAAGGCCTTTTGTGAGACGGTGCCAGCTTTGTTTGGCGAGGACCCGCTGTGTCGTAGCAGGCAGTCCTGTCATAACCCGGGAGAAAAATTCCACAGTCTGCTGCCAGCGGGAGACGGCGAATGGCTGCTGGTGACGCGGCAAACCTGGCCTGATGGGTCAGCGGGGAACAGCGCGTCCACGGATCTGTTTCGACTGTTGTCGTTCCGTCCGCAGTCAGGGCAGCCTCCAGGCTTGAGAGGCCGTGGGCTTACAGCGCACTGCAAATCGGAAGGGCAAGTGTACACTGGTACCCGCGTGGTGCCGGACAATGGCGGTCGGGTCATGGCGCTGGCTTCCGGTGAGTTCGGTGAGTCCGGTGAGTCCGGTGAGCATCTTTTTCATGTTTATCAGGCAAGGGATGCGAGCACCCAGTCCCCTCTGCGCTGGACCGTTTTTTCACGCAATGCAACTGAAGGTTGTGAGCACGCTTTCGAGGTTGTTGAGTCTGTACCCGCCGGTGGACAGCTGATGCTGCTGTCGGGGTCGGAGGATGGAACCTCCGGCATTGATGTATGGACGCGAAATAGTACGCACAATGGCACTGTTGAGCGTTGGGCACTGTCTGACCCGGAGGCACCACGCAGGAGCTATGTGCTGGCGCTAGAGGGTGAGTCTCCCCCGCTCGCCCTGGCGTATAACGACACCTGGTTGTACAGCTTGCACGGGAAGGAAATCGATGACGGAGACGTAGCCGGGTGGAAGGACTTTCGTATCCAGCGCCTGAGGTTGTCTGATCAAACCGCCATGCCTGATAGCGAGTGGAGGTGCGTTCGCGCTCAATCCCAGGCTCCCGGTCGGTTGGTGGTCGGCGACGCCGGTGTGCAATGGGTGCCGGAAGATGGCCTGCCGTTCGAGGGTTCAGCCGTCCTGCCTCAGGTTCCACAAGAGGGAGGTTGCCTGGAATGGGTTACGCAGTCTTTGGCTCCTGTGACAGTGTGCAGTTCCAGGACGAGCCCTGCGGCAAGGGTCTCCACCAGCACCGGGGAGCAGGACGCTTCGGCGGCAACGAGCCACGTAACAGCCAGTGCAACCAGTGGTGCGGGGGCCGGCTCAACGATTGTACTTGTTACATCACAGAGCAGTCCGTCTGAGCTGGCTGCTTCTTCAACGGCGATGAGCAGCCAGACAGACAGTGCGATCAGTAGCGCAGGGGCCAGCTCAACGGTTGTGCTGTTCACATCACCGACCCGTCTGCCAGAGCCTTCGTCTGAGCTGGCTTCTTCTTCAACGGCGATAAACAGCCAGACAGACAGTGCGATCAGTAGCTCGGGAGCCACCTCAACGGTTGTGCTGTTCAGGTCACCGACCCGTCTGCCAGAGCCTTCGTCTGAGCTGGCTTCTTCTTCGACGGCGATGAACAGCCAGACAGACAGCGCGACCAGTAGCTCGGGGGCCAGCTCAACGGTTATGTTGTTCAGGTCACCGACCCGTCTGCCAGAGCCTTCGTCTGAACTAGCTTCTTCTTCGACGGCGATGAACAGTGAGACAAGCGGCGACACCAGTGCGGTCCAGCCTTCGTCAACGATGTCGATTCTCATTGTGCAGCCGACATCCTCCGCTGCTGCAATAGCCAACCTGGCGGACGTTTCTTCTTCCTCGTTGTCAACACCTGCGGGTTTGCCAGGCGGTACCGATGCTGAAGTGAATGCGGGTGCTGTGGTCGGCGGTGTTGTTACAGGCGCGGTAGTGATTCCTGTCGCTTGTATTGCGCTGGGAACGGCGGTTTGTCTGTATAAGACTGGGGCCTGTAACAAGGGCAAGAAGCAGGCAACCCGGGCGGATGTGGAGCTGGAGCCGGTGGTCGAAGGCATGGACATGGATGTTGATGGTGTGACAGAGAGGGAGGGGGCGGACGAAAGCACAGCTTGACTCAACTGGGTGCAGGTTCCTGGTCTGACCCAGTGCGCGGCAAGCCCCGTCCTTCAGGGTGGGGAAGGATAGCGTGGACGGCGCAGCCGTCCCTTCTGGTTTTCAGTGCGGCGTTTTCGGCTGTTCAATAGACTGGCGAACAATGGAGATGGGTGCACCACCACGGGATGAAGCGAAGTAGGAGGGGGACCAGAGCACGCCCTTGCCCGTAGCGTTTCTGAATATCCGGACGCTCTTTGCGCAACAGGCGGCTGGAGTCACCCTTGAGGCTGTTCACCAGATTCGATATGGCAACCCTTGGAGGCTACAACAGCTGAACCTGATCATCCTCGTTTTAAGGGCGGGTCACGCCCGGCTCGCCTGTGAAGTGAGCGGTGAGGTAATGCCGCCAGCAGCAGGAACCCGCCGAGGCGACTCACTCATGGGCTGCAGCCTGAAGTGGCTGCAGCCTGAAGTGGATGCAGCCTGAAGCTGTCACCTGTGAGCGCCGCAGGAATCCCCGTCCTTCAGGACGGGGAGGACGGTCAAGTTGTTTCCAGCTGCCGGGCCAAAGTGTAGAAGCGTTGGGCCAGTGCCAGCAGCTTGTCTCGTTCAGCCTCTCCTCTGCCATCATGGACTGCCTGGTCCCCGTCGTCGCTGTTGCCCAGCTGTTGCGCTTTTGCCTCAATACCCTGGGCCAGATGACGGGTCTCCCGATTCAGAAGGTCCTGGCTTGCCGCGCTCAGTTCTTCCCGGGTCGGTAACTCCCGCCCTGTCCTGATTCGGATCAGGGTCCTGGCATCCTGCTCCACAGCATGAGCTCCGAGAAATTGCTCAACGGCCGCGGCAGGGCTATTGCCACTGGCCTGATCCAGACGCGCCTGTATCCCGTCGGCTCTTGCGGCAACCGCCTCGATCGAGTTGGCATTGAGAAACAGCTTGTCAATACAAGCCTGTGCGCGATCGGCTGCGGCCTGGTCCCTGAACGCCTCCTGGTGCCCAGGCCGCATTTTTTGAATCAACAGCTCTTCCAGCTGATCACCTGTTGTGATGATCGTCTGGGTGTGGAGGGCCAGACTTCTGGCTTTGGCGGGATTGGCGTGCTCAAAATAGCTCTGAAGCTGTCCTGACAGCTGTGTGTGTAATTGTTGCAATGCCATACCATCGTATTGTTTGATCTCTTTCTTCAGGCTGGCAGTCACACCGCTGGCCTCGAACTCCTGAGGCGTTATAGCAAAGTCATTGCGCTCGCATTGCTGGAGGCGCATCAGTACCGCGCAGGGAGCCTCCAGCATCAAAAGATTCTTGATAAAGTTGGCCTGGTCGTTGACATAAGGGCTGTCCCGGAACGCATCGGAGAACATCCTTTGCTGCATCAGTGTGTTGGGAAGCTGATCCTGGAAGTTTTTCGTGTTGGCCAGATGGTTGTAGCACCCTTTTGCTTCCAGCTGGCACAAGCGGCCGAAAAAGGCCTTCTTCACGCTATCGGACGCGAGTGTCCTGTCGTCAAGGTGTTGACAGACCAATGCCAGTTGGGGGGTTGATTTGACGTGGGACAAAAGATTTTCCGCTCTGGTTCTGGAATCTCTGTATGCCTGTAATTCGCCGGCCAACATTTTCAGCCTCGGACTCAACCCGGACTTTCCTGATTTTTGTTTCGAGAACAGAGACAATCCTTTTGCATCAGGTGTCCTGGTACGGAAGCGAGGCAGATTCGGCCCGTTCTTTTTGGAGACGTCTCCAAATTTAAACAGCCGTTGCAGAAAGTCTTGCACGTGAAACTTTTCCGTTTTCTTGTTTGTGACCGAAGCCGTGGAGTTTCCCAGATTTTCTATGAGGCGCAGTTTCTGTTCAGCGGTCAGCCTGTTCGCTTGCCCTCGGGCCATTTTGTGGGCTTGAGCTTGTTGTTGCGTGCTGCGCTTTGCTTCAGCAAGGAGGTTTACGTCAGGGTTGCTGATCGGCGTGGAAGGAATGTGCATGCGTGATCTCTCTCCTGCCAGCGTCAAAGACGGCATCCAGCCTGCGAACCCAAGGGACAATACCTTTGGTTGCTGTCCTTGTTGTTCTCTCAAAGCCTGTCCGGACGGGACTGAAAACCCACAGGCCCTCGTTTGATTCCAGCGGCAAATCGTACAGTCCGGCAAGCGGCGCTCAGGCAAGCGGCGCTCAGGCAAGCGGCGCTCAGGCAAGCGGCGCTGGGCAAGCGGCGCCCGGACAGACCACCAGCGGCGGATAACAGCCACCATCGGTGACTGTCGCACCAGTCTCCTCCTGTCTTCAGGTCAGGGAGAGGCGGGCGTCAGTTTTCTTTCTCCCGGTTCGGTGGTGCGGTGTCTTCAGGCGCAACGGATCTTGCAGTGATTATCGCGTCGCGTTCTTTTGTCACGGCATCCTGGCTTCCCGAGGTTTTGTTAAAAACCCCCTTGGCCTCAGCCACTGTTATCTGCTCGCTCCAGTGAGGCTCTCCCAACGCCTGCGGTCAGCATTTGTTCCGCGAGCGGCTGAGCCTCTCCTGCCGGCCTGATCTTCGGCTAACAATTTTTCCAGGTCTCCCGTTTTCCTCAGCCCTGCGTGCGGGGCGTTTCCGGCCCTTCCTGGTTCCGGCGGCGTGGTGCTGGCTTTGGTGTCACGGGAGGGGGAGGGTCTTGCGACGGGAGCTCCGGGTTCTCATTGCCTTCCAGACCTTCCACGTCGCCTGGTGGAATGGGAGCGCTGGAATCTTCAGTTGCCTCTGGCCTGGTACCCCTTGCGGCGATTGTCTCTGCGCGCTTTTGTGTCACGGCGTCGTAGCCGCCCGGGCTTTGTCGCAAAAGTTTCCAGGCTTCACGCGCTGTTAGATGCTCGTCCCAGTGAGGCTCTTCCCAACGCCCGCGGTCAGCATCTGTTTCGCGCGCGACAGAGCCTCCCCTGCCGGCCTGATCTTCGGCTAACAATCTTTCCAGGTCTCCCGTTCTCCGCAGCCCTGCGCGCGGGTCGTTCCCGGCCCGTTCGTCTGTTTCCGGCTGTTGTAGTGGTGCTGACTCTGGTGTTTCCGGCTGTTGTAGTGGTGCTGACTCTGGTGTTTCCTGCTGTTGTAGTGGTGCTGACTCTGGTGGCGCCGGAGGGAGAGTGGGAGGGGGTCGCTGCGGGAGCTCCGGGTTCTCATCAGCTCCCATAGCTCCCCTGTTGCCTGGTGGAATAGGAGTGCTGGAGCCTCCAGGTGCAGCTGGCCCGGCACCCCTTGCGGCGATTATCTTTGCGCGCGTTTGTGTTACGGAGTCGTAGTCTCTTGAGCTTTGTTCAAGAAGCTGCCCGGCTTCACGCATTGT
>MKWU01005122.1_pt1 | contig 14562 bp, 15 predicted proteins | sample 809101 | NCBI WGS metagenome assembly MKWU01 (sample SAMN05860141, study PRJNA318959) | sponge metagenome | host: Aplysina aerophoba | place: Slovenia: Piran, Adriatic Sea, Gulf of Piran | collected 2013-05-07 | reverse complement strand
TGACAGAATTGCCAGCTATGGGAAAATGCAACGCTTTGACGTGGACTTTATCACTGAGAGTGTAGTACAGCCAAAGGAGAGCAGGATTTTCAAGGCAAGGTGTTGTATTCCTAATGCCTAATTAGAGTGTATAAAACTGTATAGTTGTTATATACAATATAAGATATATAATATTCAAAGAATATATCAGCACACGAGGTCCTGTACTTGGATATTTCGCAGCTTGGCAAATATGACACCTTGGGTCCTTTATAGACCTCCCTATTGTACTATAATATAATAACCTATACCATGGTGATAAATTACATCCCAGTTAACTTCCTGCCTGCTAACATGACTGCATGTAAGCATGCGTGGACTCGCTCCAAGGCTGTTTGACCTTTATATTGTGGTTGTCCTGAATCTGTGCAGTAGTTCAGTGGGTGTTCAAGGGTATGTAGTCATGGTAGAATGCAGTGCAAGAATGCTGATCACCATTCTTCCTGTTGCCATTGGCAATGGGTGCTTAAATTGCACAGTAATTGTACATGTATTAATAGTATAATCATACAATCGTATAATTGTATAATGCTGCCCATGGAAACCAGTGCATTTAATGGACTGAACTTTCCTCGTGTGTGCTTTCTGCTTTCATGAGTCAGTGTATATGTACACTGCATATTTGCAATACCGTACAGCTGTATATACATCTGTGGTGTGGTGGCTTTTGTGTACTGTATGTGTAATTTTGTACAACTGCAGGTCCCTGTAGAGTCACTTGTAGAGTCATCTGAGCTGAATGTGAGCTTGCAGCTGCCAAATGCACGTGAACGTATACTCACAAGGGTAAGCACCAACCTAGCTCGATACACCACCCCCGTGCATGCAGTATCCTTACCTCACTGTATAATACCGTATGGCTTGCATACATTTTAGGTCCGTGCTATCAGTGAGTTTGGCTCAGGAAACTGGAGCCATGAGGTGATGGTGTATGATGGTACGGTTCAACCATCACAGTTACCAGCAAAAACAAGTACGTCTGTTTGTGCATCTCTTCATAGAGTCAGATTGATTCTGGTATGTTCTGTATTCTGTATGCCTTAATTGACCGCTATGCATAACCTAAGGTACATGACACGGAAACTTAACTTTTTCTGCAGACTACCGTGTGGGTGATCCGCAAATAGCCGCGCAGCCGTCCGCATATGTCCTCACGGACAATTGGCGGATTCCATGCGGAATTCTGCAGATGTAATACGCAGTCGCATATGTGTTGCGCCTTTTCGTATTTACAGAGATTGTGAGGATAATACCCTCTTGAATCTCGCCCTAATACTACAGGTGCGCTCGACGGGGAAAGACTATCTAATCCTTGTACATAAAAGTGCTATGTTCCGTCGTAATCTCACCTGCTTCGAGTGGTTTAGCCTGTTGAAATCGTCTTAAACGTGAAGTGGACATAGGGAAGATCGAAGGGAGCCCTATTGCTACAATGATAATTCGAACAATCCATGCAATGTCTTTCTCGATCTTTCAGCACTGTTGCACACAAAGTTCCCCTTCTGGTTCCCACCATTTTCAAGCCGAATCCGCGAAGATTCGTGTCCTCCTGTGCGAAAGATCCGTGGCCGTCCTGCGGAAGATCCGCATTGTACTGCACAACTATCCGTGGGTGTTTGTGCGGAACAATCACGGAATTCCTTGGGAAAAGTTAAGTTTTCCGTGTCATGTACTGTATTCATCCTTCAAAGCTATATGCAGTTGTGCTATAGATATATAGCTACCATCTACTAAGATTTTCGTATGCCCCACCTCCAACCCCACCTCCAGCCCCACATCCTGCGGCCATCACTGTGCCAGCGGTGATACTCTTGGTGTTGCTGGCTTGTGGGGTTCTTTTTGTGGTTGCAATGATCATGACCTGCAGATCTTTGAGAGTGAGTTGTATATATAACTCATTGACTCCACTGCTTACATTTGCACAAAGGAGTGAAAGGATTTATTTATGCTACTTCCTTGTGCACTTACGTTTGTCTGTCAATGTGCACACTTAAGGGTAAAAGATATTCAGCGATATCACGTCATTGGTGGGGGAGGCCTATGTGTGAATGGGACGAATCAGGGCTTGCAGACACCTACGAGGTGGATCCTAGTGAGGTCGTCTATAACGAGGACGATTCCATTGGAGATGGCAACTTTGGGAAGGTGTGGTTAGGTACTTTCCATGGACAAGCAGTGGCCATCAAGACAATGAGAAGTTCGTAATGAGTGCACAACATAATGTATATGGATCTGCATAATTGTATGTGATAATTGCTTTGTATTGGTACAGTTTTCACCTTACATTGGACAAAGACAGTCACAGCAAATTATATATACATTATTATCATATACATATGTACGTATATATATATATATATATATATATATATATATATATATATATATATACGTACCACCACCACACAGTGCAAGTTGCCCAAGTGCAAGTGCGTTTTTTTGCGCCAGCGGCTGGATGAAAAAGCACCACCAGCGCAAGTTTCAGAGGGGGATACCACCACGTGTGCAAGTGGACTATCTGTGCTATTGGCTGAGAAAAACCACCACCATTGCAAGATGCAACTGGTGACAACTACCACCTGTGCAAGTGGAATGTTTGCACCAGTTGAAAGAAGGGAAACACCACAAGCGCAAGTTGCAAAGGTCAGGGCCAGCATCAGTGCTAGTTAGTATGGGATGCAGCACAAGCGCAAGTTGCAAAGGTCAGGGCCAGCATCAGTGCTAGTTAGTATGGGATGCAGCAACAACATGCAACTACAACCACCACCACCACCACTGACCAGATATGACCAACACAGTACGATGCAGCAATCAGTGCAACTTGCACAAGGGCTAATTTTGTAGGGTGAATGGTTGCTGCATCTCTTACCAACGAGCTCTGAAGCTGGTCCTGACCTTTGCTCTTTGTATCCTGACCTTTACACCTTGCGCTTGTGGTGCTTCTCTTCTTTCAACTGGTGCAAACATTCCACTTGCACAGGTGGTAGTTGCATCTTGCGTTGGTGGTGTTTCTTCCTCCAGCCGCTGGCGCAAAAACTGCACTTGCAATCGGCCATCTTGCACTGTGTGGTGGTGGTCGGTGGTGGTGTGTTTACGTATTATATATATATGCACTATGTTGTTATTCCTCTCTGCTTCTAGTACATGGTTTGAAATCTATTTTAATGCTGCAAAGCCGTTACATATACCTTGGTCCTAGTCACACATTCAATTATTTTCTTAATCCTGCAACCAGCCTCATTTGATGACAATACATTGGGAGTTGAAGCATTATTTATAGAACGTATTATCATACTTATTATATATACGTAGTGTGTCGTTACGCTCGAATTCAGTCAGGTAGCACGACCGAGGCGGATTCGATCTCAAATGTCAGGAACAAATATCATTTATAGGCATGCACAAAACATCTAAGGAAAATACAAGTCAACCAGGAAACTCATCATCAAATGCGCAGCAAATCAACATACACACAGCACATCACACGCAAAGCAAAGACAGGCGCATAAACAAACACAACTTTGTCCCACGTAGGAAATATACCAAATGTGCTTGTGGTCTGCTGTACGTTAGTTGTACAGTATTTTATATATAATTATAATGAATACACGTGTACTCGAATACTATAATAGTTGCTATTGGATAGATGGCCCTGTTGTCAGTATGCTTCATGCATTATGCTGATCTCTGTGCTGTCCTACTGCAGGGGATGTTGAATCTCATTTTCTGGAGTCCTTCCTGGCGGAGATCCAAATGCTGAAGAGGGTGACTCTTGGAGGGTGCCCTCACGTGGTGAACATGGTGGCAGCCTCTTCGTATAGTAACCCAGTACTGCTTGTGATGGAGTTGGCTGCATATGGTAGTCTCCTGGACTATCTGCGTAGGTCACGTCATAATGTGAGTGTGCGATGAGCATACATAGGATCCCTGTCAGTCACTGCAGTGTGTCCACCGCTCTTGGATCCTTGTATACTATAATGTACACTAGTTAGGTATACATTTATCATCTATGGGTGCATGCTGCCAAATTCAGAGGGGTAATTGTTGGTGTGAACTGTTTGCCATTGCAGTTTCTGCTGGATGTTCCTTATGGAAATGTGGTGAACAACGGGGAGATGTTGGACTTTGCAATTCAAATAGCCAAGGGAATGGTTGGCACATGGATCCACCCGCTTAAAATACACTGCTTTGTGCACAATTATATTGCACCCAAATTGTATAATTATATGCTAGTACACATGGAACGTAGATAGGTATGAAAGTGAAATTGTTCCCATGCTTGATCGTGTACTCCATATGCTTTTCCCAGGAGTTCATAGCCAGCCAGAATGTGATCCACTGTGACCTGGCATGTCGCAATGTTCTGCTGAGCGACAACGGGCTTGTAAAAGTTTGTGACTTTGGCCTCTCTCGTGCTACCTCACTCTATATCCAAAGTACCCATAGACCAATCCCCATTCGCTGGATGGCACCAGAATCCATTGAGTCACGCATGTTCACTACAATGTCAGATGTGTGAGTCATCAACATGTATAGTGGATGCATGCGTGCCACGCCTGGCTGATCAGGTCACTCCCAGTAAACCAATTCTAGCCAGTTCACTAGCCAATAAAATTGAAAGTGGGATTTCAGACATTTTGGTCCATTCCTGGACCTTCATCAGTGGAATTGACCAATTGATCAATATAATTCCACTGATAAAGGCCCTAGATTGGACCAAAACATCTGAAATCCCTCTTTCAAGTTCACTGGCTATAGAGTGGTTTCCCTGAGTGTTGGCATTCATTGCTTCTCGTGTTTCTTCTGTTCTCGACTCTTGCAGGTGGTCATTTGGAGTTACTGTGTGGGAAATATACTCACTAGGGATGTTTCCATACCGTGCAGTGAGCGATCACAGACTTCTAGCATATCTAAATGATGGCTTTCGTTTGAAAAGACCACCACTGTGCTCCAATTCCATGTAAGAGCACTCCTTGACTACTGTACGTATGTATGAGACAAGTGCAGTATATCCAAATGATATGCCTTCAATAGCACGCTATGCAGTCTACCGGCTGTATGTGTGTGCATGTGTGTGTGTGTGCGTGTGTGCATGCGTGTGTGCGTGTGTATGTGAACACTTCTGAATTTTATGTATTATTCTACTTGCAGATATTCTTTGATGAGAAGCTGCTGGGTGTCAAAACCAGATCAGCGGCCAGCTTTCTCCTACCTTGTGTCATGCCTGGCAAGAATGGAAGATGTCACAGGGGAAGGTCATGAAATAGAGGAAAGAAGAGATGAGGCCATTTGTGGTCAGGATAGTGTGCTGGAGACATATTTGAGCATTACGGCATCTGCATTCCTTGCACAGTCTCAATTATTTTATGAGGAGACAGAGGCCGACTTAGATTACCTTAGGAGTGAATGTAGATTGCTGTCACGATCAGCCAGAGTCTGGAGTGCTGACAAGGAGAGAACAGAAACAGCTCACACATCGTCCAGCCTCTCATGCAATGGGGAGGAGGCAGATGAAGACACGTTCTGTCAATGTTAGTGGCATCAGTCACCTGCGCAGAAATGTCCACTCTTGACTCACCCGTGGACGCTGTTGAAAGACACTAGTAGGCTTTACATTAGACACAACAGTAGACCGCTGCTCAGCATAATGGTGATTGTAATCTGACAGTGTTAACACTGCTTCTCATTGCTATGACTAGGTATTATACATATTATACATAATAATGTTTCATTATAATTATGTATGTATGTATGTATAATTTTTATTAATGATATTGTGTATAATGGGCAACTGGAATTCTGCGATGGATGTGCTATGCATACATGTGTGGTTGCTAAGCAATACATGAAAGTAAGTGTGTATACTGTACACATGACACTCAGTCACCTTGGGCTTGTGAGCGATTGATGCACATGTGCATGTATAATAATACTTTTTATGTGTAATGCATGCACATACATCATATATAAATTATATACCACAAGTGTGTGTGGTCAGGCACTGATGTGGTTTCATTTAGTGTTGCGAAACAGCAGGGGGCAACCTTCACACAGGGTGCTGTAGGTTAGACCAGTGAAAGCTAGTGCAAATGGCAGTGGGACTGATTTCACTTGTCTCTTGGCTTCTGCTGAGCAGCAGCTCAGCTGAGGCAGTAAACAGGTATGAAGAAGGAGGAGAGAACTTCTTCTGGAACTCAGGCAAAGATGCCCAGCTAAGATATGTAAGAGGTGAGGTGCAGCTGGTCCACAGTACATGTGCAGATGGAGGCTTTTGTCTTTCAGTTAGTACACAAGGGAACTACCTAATGTAGCTATAGCTATATAGACTGAAATAGGATTGAAAATAGCAGCTAACAGACCAGAGTGAGCAGCCTCCAGATAATTGGCTCTGGTCCTTTGGCTCATTGGTTCTGGTCACTTTTCCATCCCCTCCTTGTTCAATATAAATATACCGTGTGTACTTCTCCCTGTGTGCTCCAACTATGGTAACATGTACAACTTGTGGTACGTTTTGGGGCTCTACCCTCCTTTGTACGTTGCACACATCAAGCTATCACATAATCATCAGAATTCACCTGAGATTCTGCATGCATTCTAGATTTAATGCTGTGCTCACTCCATTGATTGCAATGACTGTGGTGCAGTAATGTGCATTCAGGAGCAGGACCTGAAAACATGGCAGTATAAGTTAGATTACACATGAAGCACAAAGTATAAAGTCTGGTATATAAACATGGAGTAGGCAAATACACATTTACATACGTATATTGCAAGCACAATAATATGCAACAAAGCAGTGGTTGCAAGTGCTTCTGTGGTGAGTAGGCTGTCATATTTGGAAACTGCATTGACAGTGATCTATAATTAAGTACATATGTTATTAGCAAGTAAAGTTTACATGTGGTGCACTGGGGTTGTCTGATCAGATTTATTGGTCTCACCCATTAGTATGATATTAATTGGTCATCAGGAAACATTGTAAATCAGTCAACGCGGTGTAGCTGGCACATGTTGGTGAGATGCATTGAACTCTCGTCACAGGTGGTGGTGCTCACTGCGCATGCAGTAGCCAGCTGTTAGCTTGTGAGCTCACGGGCGCCTGGCTGCAAAGTAGCGTGTACCAGTCAAGCTAGTTAGTGGTAAAAATATAACTGTTGCTATGGTGATGCAGCGGGTACACAACTAGCTGGTTATATGGATGAAACAACTTTTTACTGTTTTGTTAGAACATACACATATAGATTATAGAGCTATATAATTACGTATATGTGGTCTAGACAGTATAATTGCAATTAGAAGCACACATTGGTAGGTCATGCATGACTCAGTCATGTGTGTCCTCCAACACAGCAAGTGCCATCTGCCTATCTGTTATATTATATTGGCCTTATATGATTATATCAATCAATACAGTAGTGGGTGCCCATGGCCAGTAGAAGCCATCATGTTATGGAATGTTGTTTGTAGGACACTTGCAAGGTTATGCATAGAGACCCTACAAGTGGGAGGTATCAGGTCTCCTATATCTCACACCTCCAACCACACACAGCACTTGATGAGTCTTCCAGCAGTGGAGTACCTCCAATTAGACTGGTGAATGGGTCAACACCATTGGAAGGACGGGTAGAGATTAAATTGAAAGGCCAATGGGGCACAATGTGTGGAAAGCGTGCAGACGTCTTCACAGCCAAGGTTATCTGCCGTCAACTTGGCTACTTTGGCAATGCAGAGATGCTGGAATATGCCTACTTTGGCCAGGGGAGTGGCCCTGTGTGGCTGCAGCCGTCCTGCAAGGGAGATGAACTATCTGTTGATGAGTGTCCTAATTTTGGTTGGAACAGAACTGTTCGGTGTGGGGAAGGCAGTCATCAATTTGACCTTGCTATTGTTTGTGGAGGTAAGTGAGCATGCAGTCCCATGACTATGCATGCATACCCTATTAAAGAAGACAATTGCATACATGCAGGTTGGCTGACAGTTTACATACATACATACATACATACATATGTACTTTAATTATGTATAATACATGTGCACATAAAATAGTGGAGTAGCAAACCAAATAGCAGATTCGTTAAAACAAAGTACTTTAATACATGTTCAGTTGTGTGCTTAGTGTGTACTGTACTGTATGTACAATCTATACAGTATACGTATGTATACTAGGGCCATTGTGAGTACTGCTTACACAGTACTCTTGCATCAATCTTGTATGCTCAGCTGCTGCTGCCCACAGTGTGAGGCTGGTTAATGGCTCTTCTCCAGCTGAGGGCCGGATTGAGGTGTTTTATCAAGGCAAATGGGGGACTGTCTGTGGAACTAACGCTACATTTGATCTTGCAATAGTAGTCTGCCGTCAGTTGGGTTACAGAGAAACAGTTGCTTTGAAGACTAATGCCTACTTTGGACGTGGGAGTGGCCCAGTCTGGCTGGAGCCAGCTTGTTATGCTGGCATTAATTCAACGGTGGTGGACTGCATTCATGCGGGATGGGGTGAGACAGCCTGTGACCACTCGCAGGACGTAGGTGTCATTTGCTCCGGTGAGCCCACATTACATTCCTTTATATGTACATGTGCAGGTTCCTTTATATGTACATGTACATGTTCCTTTATACATACATGTACATGTACATGTTCCTTTATACATACATGTACACGTACATGTTCCTTTATACATACATGTACAAGTACATGTTCCTTTATACATACATGTACATGTACATGTTCCTTTATACGTACATGTACATGTTCCTTTATACGTACATGTACACGTACATGTTCCTTTATACATACATGTACATGTACATATTCCTTTATACCTACACGTACACATACATGTTCCTTTATACATACATGTACATGTACATGTTCCTTTATACCTACATGTACACGTATATGCATACTTCACACATACTATCTTGCAGAGACTATACCCGTAAGGCTGGTCAATGGGAAAAGGGCATCTGAAGGTAGAATTGAACTCTTACACAATGGTGAATGGGGCACCATTTGCAACTATTACGCAGACATCAATGTCGGCCATGTTGTGTGTCGTGAGTTGGGGTATCCTGGAGCAGATAGGATCACAACCTATGCAGCATTTGGGGAAGGGAAGGGGCACGTTCTGTTGGCTCCGAAATGCATCGGAAACGAGACCACACTCCTTCATTGCGAGCACACTGGTTGGGGAAAGTATGAAAGACACTGCGACCATTCACATGACTCAGGCGTAATCTGCATTGATGGTAAGTACTACCAACAACTAAGAAATTAGTGAATAATAATTATGATTGTCAATACAGTTTCTACTTTATGTGCACACAGAGTCTTTGCCTACAGATAAAGCCTTGTCTGCTGACAGCAGCAGCTCTTTATTCGCATCCGTTCTTGTGCCCGTCATCCTCTGCTGTGTTGTGTTTAATGGTGTTGTTGTTGGAGCAACAGCATACGTAATTTCTAGGCGGCGGAGGAGGAGACAGAACCAAAGAGAGTAAGTGCTAGTATATAGATATATGTATGCACATACAAGTTTGTACCCTATATAATGACTGTATATACTTCCCTTGACCTTCAAACTTAATTGATTAATACCAAATGTCAATACATATTCCCATTTTGTATGCGCCATACTAGCACCCCAAAGTTTGGAGTACTGAGCCCTCCCTCTGCTGAAAACCAGAAGGAGATCAGTCATGAGGAAGGTGTGTGGCCATACATATATGTATATCTGAATCATTCAACCTTACATACCTCATACATATAAATCCATACAAAACAGAGCATTAAGGACAGATGGAAGATGCTGCTCAATTTTACACATTACATTTAATTATCATGCTTCAGTTGCAGATGAGCACGACGTGGACCATCCAACTACTACTGACTACTTAGATGACAAAGACACAGAAAAGTTCTTCTACCCAGATGACTGATCAGTTACCGGTCAGCACAAAATAGCAGGAAGGTGGATTTATGGAATTCATAATCTCATTACGACTACAGCATATACATTATGATATAGCTATAGTAGAGCCTTGGATGTATGTGGCTTTGCCATTTGGTTACCAGCTAACAAAACATACTTACCCTGTAGGAACAACCCGATGTTTGGGGCGTGTTTAGGAAGCTTGATTGATTGACTGATTTCCTTCATAGATAGATAATTAATAGATAGATTTTCTTACAACCAAATGAGGCACAGATGTGTTTAGTCCGATCACAGGACAGCTGCGACCTTGTAGAAACCTTGAGCACAATGTCCTCGGCCTCTCTCAAAGGTGGTCAATGCGTGGTTGATCATCACCCCTATATAAATGTATACCTGGCACCAATTGTGCGCACACTAAATGCATAATGGAATTGCCATTTCCCCACCAGGGTTCATATTAAGAAAGTCATTCTCCTACTGGAATAGCCTGGCTAGACTCGTATATATCGACCCTCGCGCGACACAATGAAATAATTACGATAGCTAGTTACTCGAGGCCCAACAAATTTGTGAACTGCATGCTTGTAGACCGCAGCCCCACGGTGTGTCCAGACGCAACGTACGCAGGCTGCCGCGAAAACCCAGTGCAATGGGCTGGCGTGTCTTCTCCCTTCTTGCACTATTCATCGTCCTACTGTCGGCGAAAGCAAGTTCTTTTTTCGACAGTACCCCGCTCGGAATGGCGAGGAGCCGCATTAAGCGAGGTGAGCCCAGGTAGCTAGCTCGTCGCGTAGACAGCAGGAAGCGAGGAGGACGCAGTGTCGCTCGTCTGCACAATAGAGGGCGTCCGCGGATCTCGTTACGTTTGGGTCCGTGCGATGCTGTGATTCCGAATTGAGGGGGCATTACGTGGATGTGCGCGAACTCGACTGAGTATGAGCGAGCCACACCTTACACGTATGGTAGTAGCTATAGCTATAGGTGGATCCATACGTATGTTTCTCAAGACAGCACAGCAGCGCCTTTTGTAGCACCGTAGCTTTTAAATTGTTCTTTGTTGCAAGTGCCTGCTAGTTATTTGCACAACACACAACACTAACCATCAAGTACTATAAATACGGCCATCTGGCAATGATAGATACAGAGGATATACAGCCAGAGACTTTACAACGTACATGTGCAACCCATAGGCCAGGTCAACTCTTCGGCCATACATGGTATATATAAATAGCAGATACGTACAGTATGACTTGTATATTGTATTGAAACACCCAATCAGCCTGTTTCATCAATGCATCATGATTGCACTAGTGACACACATCATTCACTGATCATGATGTTCCTACAAATGATGCTGTTACATTATTGTTAGCCACTTCTCTCTGACAGCTGACAACTCTCCAAATGCCTCTCTACCAATGAGATTGGTGAATGGGACAACTCCTCTGGAAGGCAGGGTGGAAGTGTTCTACAACGACCAGTGGGGAACAGTGTGTGCCCAGGGGGCAAATTACTACGATGCCAGGGTAATATGCTGGCATTTAGGCTATGCAGATGCACTTGCGGTGAAAAAGAACAGCGAGTTTGGAGAGGGAACAGGCCCAGTGTGGATAAAGCCATCGTGCTATGGAGATGAGACCTCACTGTTGCAATGTAGAGTGGCGACGGGTCTAGCAAAAGCCTGTGAAAAGAATTTTGGACACACCAAAGATTTGGGAGTGGTTTGCACAGGTATACCTTATATACAGACACGTAACTATACCCATTGACACAGTGCAGTAAATTAATATAACCAAGTTAGCATTAATTTTTGAGCATTGTAGGTAGACCAAATGGTATGTCAGCTTACCCCCTTTCACATGCGCAACTAAACCGGGTTAGCGAAACCGGTTTCGACCCGGTTTGCGGGTGCATGTGAAAGGTGCAAAGTGGGTCGAACTTGGTTTCGACCCACTTTGCAATGTTCCATGTGAAAGGGGTATTAGTTAACCCTTAAGCCTTCATACATATAGGTGTATGCATGTAGGTGTTATAATTATATGGATCTAAACGCCTGCATGTCTGGCAAGCACTAACCAAAATGTTTCAGTAAATGACTGGCTGCCTTATTTTCTTAATCAAGTGGCTACGGCTACACTAGCTTACAGGCCGTGTCTGGTGAAGGTTGTGTACCAGATGTGCATTCATCACCAACATAATAGTCAGCCGTGGCGCTAAATTAAAAGGGATGCAGCAGTCAGCTACTGCAACATCATCATCATCATTCAAAATGGCATTGTCTCCTCTGCAGGAGGTAGCTTGATGTACAATAAGGTGTAACAGTATAAATGTCTATACTACTAATGTTTTATGAGCTACTGCAACATTTGGTTGCAAAAATACGTGGGGCTAATGACTCCTACTATATAAGGCTTCTGAATGTGTAATCCTTAGAGCTGCAATGACGCCAGGAATGTGGAGCTATATATATATGTATCACTGCACCAACTACATATATGTGTATAATTTTATATGTACTGAGTCAAAATTACGCCTACCTTCACTATACACTTTGTATTCCAGAGGAAAATGATGGTCTCTACACAAGTGTGAGACTAGTCAACGGCCCCAAGCCCAGTGAAGGACGTTTGGAGATACGGCACAATGGGGAATGGGGAACAGTATGTGACAGAGACGCAACCTTTGACATAGCCAGGGTAGTCTGTCGGCAGTTGGGCTACCTTGAACCAGTGGCAATAAAGACAGGCGCGTACTATGGCGAAGGGACCGGTAGGGTGTGGATAGAGCCTAGAGATAGATGCAGTCGAAAACGAAATTGGAAAAAGACACTGGAAGACTGTCAGAATTTGTTCAATAGAGGAATTCCAGGTTGGGGAAAGACAGACTGCAACCATTCGATGGATTTGGGAGTGGTATGCTCAAGTGAGTGCATGCAAGTATACATAAACAGTACAGTGTGTATGGCCATACATTTGTGCACTCATACACACTACGTATATATAAGGAGTGAGGGGAATATAACGATGTATGTTGGCTACGTAACTCTTTTACATCCAGAGGTTGTTCCTGTGCGTCTTGTCAATGGTTCCAATCAAGCCGAAGGTAGAATTGAAGTACAGCACTATGGGAAGTGGGGCACCGTTTGCAATTATTTCCGAGACCTAGACGTAGGGACGGTGGTCTGTCGTCAGCTGGGGTACACAAAAGTGGCCAAGATGTATGACTATCCCTATTTTGGACAGGGCTCTGGCCCAGTGTGGTTGCAACCACGATGCAGTGGAAATGAGACGTCCTTAGGGCACTGTAAATTCTGGAGGTGGGGCGTCTATGACTGGTGGTGTACTCATGAACATGATGCAGGTGTGGTGTGCACAAACGGTGAGTGGTTGGCATAATGTGTATGGGAGTGTACAGCGGTCACAGCAGCCTTGCACACTCACTGCTTGGGAACGATTGCAGTAGGCTATGATATGAATGCATGCGACTTAGTACTTACGTCCCTCCTTAAAGGATTCAGATGGGAGGCTAGGGTTAGACAATCCCTTGGAGTGTGTGGTTCAATTCCAAGGGATGAATGAAGCAGGATTCATGCTACAATCTTTGTCGTTAGGACTAATACATAAGTATGACCATATAAATACAGATAATTTGTATTGGGATATATACAGATGTTATAGATAACACTTCACCAGAAATACCGTTACTGCAGTGTAACAAACACCCTTTCATCCCTTGTACAGATACATCACCTCCTGAGCCTGAAGCTGCAGTGGCTACCGATGCACCAAGACCTGTCCTGCCCACCCTACTTGTGGTGGGCATACTCTGTGCAGTGGTGTCCTGCGTGGTTGTGCTCGTCAGTTGCTTCTTACTCTGGAAGACAAAGGAGAAGCCAACAAAGTTAGCTCAGTATAGCTTAGTATTGTTCATTCTCGTCAATCCCAGCCCAACATATCATGCTTCCCACTTTCAGTGCTAGCAAAGAATGGACCTCATATATGATATGCTACTGGTATACAAGAAATTACCCTTTGCCTTTGATTATTGTACAGGGCTATACTGGAAGGAAACAAGCAGGAGAAAGGGACAGAGTTTGCAGAGAGTGCGTTAAAACGGTGCAGGGAAGACAATCTAGCACTGTTTCTGCATGCATGCAGTATCTGGGTGTATATATACATACGTACACTGACGTGTGTTGCTCTGGGTCTGTTGCATAAAATACATGCACATTCACTGCAGATATTCACCCAGCAGCAGAAGGCACTGTTCATGCCATCACTGACTCTGACAAGGCCGAGCTCATTGCAATGGAAAATGCTGAAGATTAGGCATATACCTACTGTGTGAGGAGTAGAACCAGGCAGTCTCTTTTTGAGCTCACAATAAAGCACTACATAGTGTTAGCTCAGGCTTTGAAATATTCATTAACAATAATATACTGCTAGATCTACTGAAACCAGAGCCACTTTACTGCACCTATTTTTGATACAGAGATATGTAGCTCTGGTCCTAATGTGAAATGTACGGAGTAGATGGCCTTACCTACAGGAACGCACATAGCTAGACCATGGGTGATCTGAATTACTCAATAACT